>Ga0302319_10026533_pt1 | contig 10196 bp, 6 predicted proteins | sample Bog_T0_2_FD_203319 | JGI IMG/M metagenome (GOLD analysis project Ga0302319, IMG submission 203319) | Peat permafrost microbial communities from Stordalen Mire near Abisko, Sweden - Bog_T0_2 | ecosystem: Environmental > Terrestrial > Soil > Wetlands > Peat | place: Sweden: Abisko, Stordalen Mire...
TCGAATCGGACCCTAAACTGGTGACGCTCATCCGGTAACCCGCCCCGTCACGCCAACACCCCAACCCGGCCAATCCCCAACCGGTACGAAGCCCCCCGCGACGACACCGCATCATACCCCACACGCTCCATCCAGACCCGCAGCCGCCGCTCCACCACCCCTACCTGAGCCTCCGGCAGATACCGCCCCCACCGCCCGGACTCGCCCGTCCGCCCGGCGTGATGCGCGTGCCAGCCGGTTGCCGGATCATACAGATCGCGCTGCCCGGTCACGGCGTGCACCTTCCGCCGCGTCGTCGGCCGCATCTCCAATCCGGCTATGAACGCATCCACCTCCTGCCGACGCAGCGCATCGAAGATCCGCCCACTCTCCCCCGCCGGCAGCCGCGCCGACAGCCGAACGGCGATCCGATCGACCGTCCGCCGATCGTCGAAAAACCTGTCCTCAAACCGCAACACCAGCGCGCGCGGATGCGCCATGAACCGGCCGCAGGTCCAGGCCGACACCTCCGTCATGCGCAGCGCGATCTCGAACGGCAGCTTGTTGTGCTGCATCAGCGATACGATCGCGTCGCGCGGGTCGCGGACGGTGATCACGATCGCCGCCGCTTGCTGGCCCAGATCATCCGCGATCTCGCTGCCGTGGGTCTTCACCACCAGCGTCTGGCCGGGCATCGCCGGCAGCCGGTCGGCGAAATCGAGGAAAATCCCGCGCGGCGGATCCGCCGGCGCAGCGGCCACGGCAATGCGCTGCACCACGTTGAAGGTCCAGGTGGACGCCGAGGAAAACATGCCAAGGCACCAGAACATCCCGTCTTCCCGTCGCTGCTGATCGCCCGGTTGCATCGAACCGGCGCGCCGGCCGCAAAACCATACCGAAGGACGGCTTTGTCAACTGGTTCGGCCTGTCGAGTCTCTCGGTCGTTAAGAATTTGGTGACTTCTTTGCCTTAACTGTCGCATCGGCGGGCCGCGGCAGGCTGCCTGCCCGGCACAGGTGCAGCACATGTCCGCCACGTCCTCGATCGATGCCTTGCCCTTGCGGCCGATGCTTTCGTTCGCCGACAGGGGCTACGAACAGCACTTTATCCAGCATTACTACAGCTTTTACTATCGGTATGCACAGGTCAGCCTCGCCCTCGGGCTTGTCCTGGTCATCGGCGATTTCCTGGTGGACCTTTTCGCGTTTCCCAATGAATCGGCGAACATTTACAGAATACAAATGTGTGTGCCGATTCTGCTGGTTGGGATCGCGTATTCCTTCACGTCCTACGCCAGGCGGCACTGGCAAACCGTCATGGCGGGGTTCATCGTTGTTGTCGCATGCGCCTTGTTCTGGGTCCTGCTGGACATCGAGCGCCAAGGCGGCATGGGGCTCAATTCGTGGGTCGGAGTCCTCAATTTCACCTTCCTCGAGTTCTACTGCTTTGTCATTCTCGGCGTGCAGTTCCGCTATGCCTTCGTCTCCGGTCTGCTCATTCTGGTGATGTTCGAAGCGGCCATGGCGATCGAGTTTGGCATGGACGGCAGGCTGTTCAGCTACTGGTCGTATCACGTCGTGACCCTGTTCATGCTGGCCGGCGTGATCGGCTGGTGGCGCGAATACGTGCTGCGCAAGGATTTCGCGTCGCAAACGGCGCTCGAAGAGGCGCGGCAGAATGCGGAACGTCTGACGCAGGTCAAAAGCGATTTCCTGGCCATGATGAGCCATGAGATCCGCACGCCGATGAACGCCATCATCGGCATGTCGCACCTTGCCCTGCAAACCGATCTCGCCCCTAAGCAGCGGAACTACATCGACAAGGTCAGCCGTTCCGCCGAACACCTGCTGGGGCTGATCAATGAGGTGCTGGATTTCTCCAAGGTGGAAGCCGGCAAACTGTCGCTCGAGACGATCGACTTCCGGCTGGAAGACGTCATGGATAACCTGGCCAACCTCCTGACCATGAAGGCGGAAGAGAAGGGACTCGAATTCCTGTTCGATTTTGCGCCCGAAATTCCCACCGCCCTGGTTGGCGACGCCCTTCGTCTTGGGCAGGTGTTGGTCAACCTCGGCAACAACGCTGTGAAATTCACCGATCGTGGCGAGATAATCGTCGGTGCCGAACAGGTCAGCCGAAGCAACCAGGACGTCGAGTTGCATTTCTGGGTCAGGGATTCCGGCATCGGCATGACCGCGGAACAGCAGGGCAAATTGTTTCAGTCGTTCAGCCAGGCCGATGCATCGACCACGCGCAAGTATGGCGGTACCGGACTTGGGCTGGCGATCTCGAAAAAGCTCGTTGACATGATGGGGGGCCGGATTTGGATTGACAGCGAAATCGGCCAGGGTTCCACCTTTCACTTCCATGCCCGGTTTGGACTGCAGGCCGAACCGATGCCGCGTCGCATGCTCAACGCCGCCGAACTGGCCGGGAAGCGCATGCTGGTGGTCGATGACAACGCGGCCGCCCGCGAAATTCTGGTCGCGATGGGCAAAACCTTTGGATTGGAGGCGGACAGTGTGTGGGACGGCGCCCAGGGACTGGCCAGGATCGAAGCCAACGACAGGCAAGGCCAGCCATACGACTTCGTTCTGATTGACTGGAGAATGCCGGCGATGGACGGCATGGAATGTATCCAGCGCATGCAACGGGCCGATCTGTCGCATCCGCCGGCCGTGATCATGGTGACGGGGTACGGCCGCGACGACGCAATGGCCTCCGCTGAGCAGAACAGCGTGTTGTTGAAATCGGTTCTGACCAAGCCGATCGCCCCCTCAACCCTCCTGGAAGCCATCGGCGAGGCGATGGGCCAGGCAAGCAGCGCACTCTCACGTGCGTCGCAGAGAACCGAACAACAGGCCGGCGCGATGCGGAAGCTGTCCGGGGCAAGGCTGCTGCTGGTCGAAGATAACGATCTGAATCAGGAGCTCGCCACGGAACTTCTGCACAACGCGAGAATTGAGACCGTCATTGCCAACAACGGTCAGGAAGCGCTCGATATCCTCGCCCGCGATACTGCGTTCGACGGTATCCTCATGGACTGCCAGATGCCGGTGATGGACGGCTTCACCGCGACGCGTGAAATCCGCCGGAACGCCGCTTTCGCACACCTGCCAATCATCGCCATGACGGCGAGCGCCATGTCAGGGGACCGGGACAAGGTCATCGAAGCGGGGATGGTCGACCACATCGCCAAGCCGCTCGATGTGAACGAGATGTTCGGCACCATTGCCAGATGGATCACGCCGTCCAATCCTGCCGAACCGGAGCAAGCGCCTGTCCTGGCACCGTCGCAGGCGCGGCTGGACCTGCCTGGTATCGACACCGATGCCGGTCTTGCGAGGACCATGAACAACGACAGACTTTACCGTCACTTGTTGCTGATGTTCCTCCAGAGCCAGGCCGGCTTCGCCGACGCGTTCGGCGTGGCCCGCCAAAGCAATGATCCTTCGGCAGCGGTTCGGATCGCCCACACACTCAATGGTACCGCGGGCAATATCGGGGCCAGACAGGTACAGACAGCGGCCGCTGCATTGGAACGCGGCTGCCGCAACCACGCACCGCCGGAAGCGATCGACGCGCTGCTTGCGAGGACGCTGGCCGCCTTGCATCCGGTCGTCAACGGTTTAGCCACGTTGCACGCCGACGAAGATCAGGAAGCGGATCCCGCGGACTTCGACACGGACGCGGTGCGCGCTCAGCTCGGCCGGCTCAAGATCCTGCTGAACGACAGCAATCTGGAGGCGGGAGACGCCGTCGAGGAACTGGCGGCCTCCGTCAAGGGAACGGCCCTGGTCGAAATAGTTGGAGATCTCAGCCGGGCTGTCGCCGGTTTTGACGTGGAGGCTGCACTCGATGTACTCGATCGCGTGACAGTAACGATCGAGAAGGAATGACCATGCCGCTCGCAGATACGGATGTTCGATCAAAGGCCTCGGTTCTTGTCATTGATGATTCACCGGACAATCTGTCGCTGATGTTCGGGCTTCTGCGGAATCTCTATACGGTCAAGGGCGCCAACAACGGGGCAAGTGGTCTTAAAGTCGCCCGCGGTGATAGTCCGCCGGACCTGATTTTACTGGATATTGTCATGCCGGGCCTCAACGGCTACGAGGTCTGCCAGGAACTCAAATCCGACCCATCGACTCGCGACATCCCCATCATCTTTCTCACGTCCCTGACGGAAGAGGCGGACGAATACAGGGGATTGCAGATGGGAGCGGCCGACTACATCACCAAGCCTGTCCACCCGGACATTTTCCTGGCGCGCATCAAGACCCATCTTGAGAACAAGGCCGCAAAAGACCTTCTCAGGAACCAGAACGCCTTGCTGGAGCGAACGGTGAGTGAGCGAACCAGTGAATTGCTGGACACGCAAAATGCCACGATCGTCATGTTGGCGCGCCTGGTGGAGACACGTGATATTGAAACCGGCAATCATGTTCGCCGCACGCAGCATTATGTCAGGGTGCTGGCCCGGCAACTGCAGACGCATCCGAACTTTGCCAGCTACCTGACCGATCCGCAGATCGACATTCTCTTCAGGTCTGCGCCCCTTCACGACATCGGCAAGATTGGCATCCCGGACCGGATTCTATTGAAACCGGGCAAGTTCGAGCCTGAAGAATTCGAGATCATGAAGAGTCACACGTCGCTTGGCCACAAGGCAATCGAAGACGCCGAAGAGCAACTCGGCATGAAAGTCGAATATCTTGCCTGTGCCAAGGAAATCGCTGCGAGCCATCATGAAAAATGGGATGGCAGCGGCTACCCGGCCGGTCTGGCGGGCAACACTATTCCAATCTCGGCCCGGCTGATGGCGGTGGCCGATGTGTACGACGCGTTGGTCAGTCGCCGAATCTATAAGCGCGCCTTTCCTCATGACGAGGCAATCGCAATGATCATTCAGGGCAAAGGGCGCCACTTCGATCCGGATGTCGTGGATGCATTCAGCGTCATAGCGGACCAGTTCAAAGCGATCGCAGACCGGTTCTCGGACTGACGGACGTAGGGATGCAGGTTTCTGCGCCGCTGGCCCCAGACTGAGCCAACCGCGGCGGCATAACTGGTCGGTGGGCGCGCCGCAACAGGCGGACTGGATCGCCGCGCGCCCAAGGTGCATGATCCGCCGGCACAAATAGGATCACCATGGCTGAACGTTCCTTCGCCCGCGAAGTCCAGCAGCTCCGCCTCGGCGCCGGCGCCGAATTCCGCGGCGAGGGCATCCTCGCCATCACCAAAGCCCTGCTGGAAAACGGTGTCGGCTACGTCGCCGGCTACCAGGGCGCACCGATCTCCCACCTGATGGACGTGCTGTCCGACGCCGCCGACATCCTGTCCGAACTCGGCGTCCACTTTGAATCAAGCGCCAATGAGGCCGCCGCCGCCGCCACCCTGGCCACGTCGGTGATGTATCCGATCCGCGGCGCCGTCACCTTCAAGAGCACGGCCGGCACCAACGTCGCCTCCGACGCGCTGTCAAATCTGTCGTCCAGCGGCGTCACCGGCGGCGCCCTGATCATATTGGGAGAAGATTACGGCGAAGGCTCCTCCATCATGCAGGAGCGCAGCCACGCCTTCGCGATGAAATCGCAGCTCTGGCTGCTGGACCCGCGGCCCAACCTGCCGTCCATCGTAAAGGCCGTCGAACATGGTTTTGCGCTGTCCGAGGCATCCAACACACCGGTGATGCTGGAGGTACGAATCCGCGCCTGCCACGTCCACGGCAGTTTTCGAACAAAGGACAACCGCAAGCCGCCGTTTTCCCTGACCCAGGCGCGCAATACGCCCGTCCGCGACACCGGCCGCATCGTTCTGCCCCCCGCCAGCTTCGCCCACGAGCGCGAAAAGATCGCCCGCCGCTGGCCCGCTGCCGTCAACTACATCCAGCAGCACCGCCTGAACGAGTTCTTCGAAGGCGACATTTCCGACATTGGCATCATCCTGCAAGGCGGCATGTACAACGGCGTCATGCGCGCCCTGCTGCGCATGGGCCTCGCCGATATCTGGGGCAACACCCGCGTCCCGCTGTACGTCCTGAACGTCACCTATCCGCTGGTCGATCCCGAGATCGTTCGCTTCTGCACCGGCAAGCGCGCCGTTCTGGTGGTGGAGGAATCGCAGCCCGATTTCATCGAGCAATCCATCGCACGAACCCTGCGCGAGGCCGACCTGCCAGCCCGCCTGCTGGGCAAGCGCGTTCTGCCCATGGCCGGCGAATATACCGTCGCCGTGCTGGAAGACGGTTTTCGGGATTTCTTCGCCACCATCGGCCTGGCGATCGACCTGATACCGCGCGCGAACGCGGCCGCGGTGCTTGACGAAGAACCGGTCCGCGCTTTGGCAAGCGTTGTCCCAGCGCGACCGCCCGGCTTCTGCACCGGCTGCCCCGAACGCCCGATCTTCTCCGCCATGAAGCTGGTCGAGAAAGAACTCGGTCAGCACCACATCACCGCTGATATCGGCTGCCACCTGTTCTCCATCCTGCCGCCGTTCAACATCGGCGCCACGACGATGGGTTACGGGCTGGGACCGGCCTCGGCCTCCGCGCTGAACGGCGGCGAGGGCAAGCGCGTGGTGTCGTTCATCGGCGATGGCGGGTTCTGGCACAACGGACTGACGTCCAGCATCGGCAACGCTGTCTATAACAAAAGCGACAACGTCACCGTCATCGTTGACAATCATTATTCCGCCGCGACCGGTGGGCAGGATTTGCTATCCTCCCGCGCCCTCTCGCGCCGCCGTTCCACCAACCACACGATCGCCAGGGCGGTGAAAGGCGTCGGGGCGGCGTGGGTTCGTCAGATCGACCGCACCTACGATGTGGTTCGGATGCGCGACACGTTGCGCGAGGCTCTGACCACCCCGACCCGCGGTCCAAAGGTGATCGTCGCCTCGTCCGAGTGCATGCTGAACCGCCAGAGGCGGGAGAAACCGCAACGCCAGGCCGCCGCGAAGGCCGGCAAGCGGGTGGTCACGCCGCGGTTTGGCGTGGACGCCGATGTCTGCACCGGCGACCATGCCTGCATGCGGCTGTCGGGCTGTCCGTCGCTGTCGCTGAAGCACACCGGAGAAAAGCTGCGCGACGATCCGGTCGCGGTGGTGGACAATTCCTGTGTCGGCTGTGGTCATTGCGGTGAAGTAGCAAATGCGGCGGTGCTATGCCCGTCATTCTACCGCGCCGATCTGGTCGAAAACCCCGGATGGCTGGACCGAACACTGTTGCGGCTGCGGCGTGCGGTGATCGGCGCCCTGCAACGCCGTCGCGCCGCGCGCCACTGGATGCCGGCCTGAAATGAACCGTCCCATCACCATCGCGGTCTTGGCGATCGGCGGCCAGGGCGGCGGCGTGCTGGTGGACTGGATCGTCGCGCTCGCCGAACGACAAGGCTGGCGGGCGCAATCGACCTCGGTGCCAGGCGTGGCGCAGCGCACCGGCGCCACGATCTACTATGTCGAAACCATCGAGGTGCCCGCCGGCCAGAACCCGGTGTTTTCCGCCATGGCCGCGCCGGGTGACGTGGACATCGTCATCGCCGCCGAGTGGATGGAGGCCGGCCGCGCCATCCAGCGCGGCCTGGTGACGCCGGACCGCACCACGTTGATCGCCTCCACTCACCGCGCCTTCGCCGTGTCAGAGAAGGAGACCCCCGGCGACGGCATCGCCAACCCCACCGCTGTCACCGCCGCCGCGCGAGCGGCATCGAAACGCTTCGTCGCCTTCGACATGGCGGCGCTTGCAGAGCAGGCGGGCAGTGTGGTGTCGTCGGTGCTGTTCGGAGCCTTGTGCGGGTCGGGCGCGTTACCGTTCCCCCGTTCCGCATTCGAGGCCACCATCACCGAGGCCGGCATCGGCGTTTCCAGCAGCCTGCGCGGGTTTGCGTTAGGCCTCGACGGAGTAGGAGTGGTGCCCGTTGCAGTCCGACGACCCGTGGTCGCGGCGGCTCTTGCCCCGACCGGCCACGCCCCGTACGACGCACTGCTGGTTCGGGCTGCCGCGCTTCCCGGGGCCGCCCACGAGATGGTAGCCGAGGGGCTGCGGCACGTCGTTGCATATCAGGACATTTCCTACGGTGCGGCCTATCTGGACGCCGTCGAATCGATTGCGCGCCTGGATCGTGGACGCTCGGTGGCACTGACGGAAGCCGCTGCGAAATACATCGCCCGCGCCATGGCCTATGACGATGTCATCCGCGTGGCCGCGCTGAAAACCCAACCCGCCCGCGCGCCCCGCATCGATAAGGAAATGCGCGGCCAGGTCATCGCCGTGACCGAATTCATGCACCCCCGCATGGACGAATTGCTGGGCCTGCTCAGCCCGCGTCTCGGATCGGCCCTGGAACGGCGCCGCCGCTTGGTCGTCGCCCTGGGACGTGTGTTGTGCGGCCCGCGCCGTATACGAACCGACACCATCACCGGCTTTCTGCTGCTCTACATCGTCGCCGGCCTGCGCGGCTGGCGCCTGCGCACGCTGCGTCACGCCCGCGAACAGGCCCGCATCGACGCCTGGCTGGCGGCGGTGCGGTCAGTGGCCGCCGACGATCCGGCGCTGGCCGCCGAACTGCTCGCCAACCAGCGTCTGATCAAGGGATACAGCGAGACTCACGCGCGCGGACTGGATAAGTTCACCCGTGTGATGACCGCGTCTGAACGCCTGCGTGGCCGCCCCGACGCCGCCGCCTGGGTGTGCCGACTGCGGGAGGCGGCATTGAAAGACGAACAGGGCGCAGCATTGGACGAAGCATTACGAACCATTGACTCATTCCTGGTCGAAAGGACGGCCGCATGACGAACCGCTACCGCGACAATCCCCAGGCCGTGCGCGCACTGGTGCGCGACGCCGAGGTCCATCGCGACGTCTATATCGATCCCGGAATATTCACGTTGGAGATGGAGCGGCTGTTCGCCAACACCTGGATCTATGTTGGCCACGATTCGCAAGTGCCGAAGACCGGTGATTTCTTTACGACGACGATCGGGTCCCAGCCGGTCGTGATGGTGCGTCATGACAACGGCGCCGTGCACGTGCTGTACAATCGCTGTCCGCACAAGGGCACACGAATCGCCAACGAACTTTCCGGCAATACCGGCCGCTTCTTCCGCTGCCCCTATCACGCCTGGAGCTTCCGGACCGACGGCACGCCCGCGGCGCTGCCCTTGCCCTCCGGCTATGAGAACACCGGTTTCGAACAGAGCGAGACGTCGCGTGGCATGACTCCGGTGCGCCACGTTCATAACTATCGCGGCTTCGTCTTCGCCAAGATGGCTGACGGTGGGCCGAATTTCGAAGAATATTTCGGCGAGTCACTGTCCAGCATCGACAATATGGTCGATCGTTCGCCGGCCGGACGCTTGGAAGTCGCCGGCGGCGTGCTGCGTTATATGCACAACTGCAACTGGAAAATGCTGGTCGAGAATCAGACTGATACCTGCCACCCGATGGTTGCGCATATGTCATCGGCCGGCACCGCGGTCGAGATCTGGAAGCAGGCCGGCGAACCGATGCCGAAACCAATGGCGGTCGAAATCTTTGCGCCGTTCATGTCGCCCTACGAGATGTTCGAATCAATGGGTATCCGGACCTGGGACAACGGCCACGGCCACACCGGGGTGCGGCATTCCATTCACTCCAACTACTCCGCCGTGCCGGGCTATTTCGAGCAGATGGTGGCCGCCTACGGGGAGCTCAAAGCGAAGGCTATCCTGGACGAGAACCGCCACAATACAGTGTATTTTCCGAACCTGATGCTGAAGGGTCCGATCCAGTTGCTGCGGCTGTTCAAGCCGCTGGCGGCGGACCGCACGCTGGTGGAAAGCTGGACGTTTCGTTTGGTGGACGCACCGGATCTGTTGCTGGAGCGCACCTTGATGTACAATCGCCTGATCAACGCGCCCACCTCGGTCGTCGGCCACGACGACCTGGAGGTCTATGAGCGCGCCCAGGAAGGCTTGCTGACGAACGGCAATCCATGGGTCAGCCTGCACCGTCTGTACGCGCCGGGCGAACCGGCCATTGGAGTCGATAATGGAACGACGGAACGGCAGATGCGCAACCAGTTCCGCGCCTGGTCCCGGTTTATGACGGAGGCGGTGCAATGATCACACCCAATGATGTCGTTGGGTTTGTGTACCATGAAGCCCGCCTGCTGGACGAGCAACATTTCGAAAAGTGGCTGGCGCTGTTCGCCGAGGATGGCAGCTACTGGATGCCGCTG
>Ga0302319_10026534_pt1 | contig 10195 bp, 7 predicted proteins | sample Bog_T0_2_FD_203319 | JGI IMG/M metagenome (GOLD analysis project Ga0302319, IMG submission 203319) | Peat permafrost microbial communities from Stordalen Mire near Abisko, Sweden - Bog_T0_2 | ecosystem: Environmental > Terrestrial > Soil > Wetlands > Peat | place: Sweden: Abisko, Stordalen Mire...
CAAGGGCGGCCGGCTGATCCAGGTCGGCCTGTTCGGCGGTGAGTTGACCCTGTCGTTGCCGCTGATGCCGATCCGGGCGCTGACCGTGCAGGGAAGCTATGTCGGCAATCCCAAGGAGTTGCGCGAAGTTGTTCGGATGGCGCAGGACGGCACCCTGGCGCCGCTGCCGGTCACGACCGTGCCATACGCCCAGGCCAACGAGGCCCTGATGCGCCTGCGCGACGGCAAGGTCTTCGGCCGACTCGTGCTGAAGGCCGAAGCGGCGTGACGCTGCCTGCAAACGCAGCGGCACCTAGGGGCCCGGGTGCCGCTCCAGCTTCTCCAGCACCGCGAGTTCGAAGTCGTAGGTCGTGAACGGCTTCCGCAGCACGGTCTCGCCTTGCAGCGACCTGGCGTCCCAGGCGTGGCCGGTAACGAACAGCACCGGTAGTCCGGGCCGCTCCGTCCTTAACCAGGCGGCCAGGGTGGGACCATCGGCGCCGGGCATCACGACGTCCGATACCAACAGGTCAATCGTCTCCAGCGCGCGCGCCATCTCGGCGCTGCTTGCTTCGATCACTGTGTAGCCGAGGTCGCGCAGGAACGCCGAAGTCACCGGACGCACCTCGTCGTCGTCTTCGACCAGCAGGATCACGGCGTCACCATGGCGCGCCGGATCGATCCGCAGCGGCGCATCGGCATCGGCCGCCGGACCGGCCAATGCGCGCGGCAGCAGGATGTCTACGGTCGTACCCTGGCCCACCACGCTTGAGATGTCCAATGTCCCGCCGAGCTGGGTCACGAGACCATGCACCATGGGCAGGCCCATGCCGCTGCCGTGTCCCGGCCCCTTGGTGGTGAAGAACGGATCGGTGGCGTGCGCAAGCACGTCCGGCGGCATGCCGGTCCCGGAGTCCCGAACCGAGATCACCACATAGTCCCCAGCCCGCGAACGCAGCACGTATTCCCCCGGCCGCAAATGCGAATGGTGCCGCGTCCCGCCCGGCAGATTGGCGGTGGTGATCCGCAACGTGCCGCCCTCCGGCATTGCGTCGCGCGCGTTGACGGCGAGATTGATCAGGGCAACCTCCAGCGCGTGGACGTCGGCAAGCACCGGCCAGGTATCGCCTGGGGCGTCGACGATCACCTCGACCCGCGGGCCAACCGAGTGCGGCAGCACCGCGGCAAGATCGGCCAGCAACTCCGGAAGCCTGACCTTGACCTGGCGGAGGTCGTCGCGCCGCGCGAACGCCACCAGCCGGCGCACCAGGGATGTCGCCCGCTCGGTGGCTTTCAGGCCGTGGTCGATAAGGGTCAGCATTTTCGGTTCGGCGGTCCGCCGGCGCATCAGCTCGTAGCTGCCCCCGATCGCGGCCAGGACGTTGTTCATGTCATGGGCGACGCCGCCGGTCAGCAGGCCAAGCGCCTCCAGTTTCTGGGTCTGCAGCAGCACCGCCTGCGCCTGCTCCCGCCGCCGCATCTCGGCTGCCAGTTCCAGCGCCGCCTCGTTCAGCGCGCGTGTCCGCTCGCTGACCCGCGCTTCGAGTTCGGCGTTGCTGCGCGCGAGCTGCGCGTTCAGCCGTTCCAGCTCCTGTCGCAACATCGCGTCGATCAGCAGGGCGCGGATCTCGGCTGCGGCGATCACCTCGTGCGGGGCCCAGGGCAGGGCGCGGCCGCGGACCTCTTCGGTCCACGCTGCAAACGACTCGCGCGGATGCAGCCGGTCGCCGTTCGGACCGACGGTGACGGGTTTTTGCGGGTTGCCGCCCCAGGTGACGGTCTGCGCCACTTCCGGCCGGAACCAGAGCATCCTGCGGACCGGCGGGGTGCTATCGATCGGGACCGCAAGCAGGCCGCTGGCCACCTGCGCATAGGCGGCTGCGGCGGGGAACAGGGACGACAGGCGATCGGTGTGAAACAGCTCGGCACCGGCGGGCTGCTCCAGCCATTCGACCAGCCGTTCGATCGCATCCTCGGGCGGTGTTTTTCCAAGCAGCGTCATGCCGTCCGGGCTGGAGACACAGAGGCCGCCGGCCCCGACCAGTCGCAGCAGCGCGTCGCCGTTGCGGGTGAGCCCGGCGCGGTAGTCCCCCGACTGCTTGATGTCCGCGAGCAGGCAGCGCTGAATCGCCTGTCCCTTGAGGCTGTGCCGCGTGATCGCGGCCTCCTCCATCACGCCGATTTGCCAGGCCAGCACCTCGCCGATGAACGCGCAGGTCTGACGGATGTCCTGCCCGACGTGATGGGGCGTCCGGTTATGGCAGGCAATCAGGCCCCAGAGTTGCACGCCGCGCCGGATCGAGATGCACAGCGTGGCCGCTACACCCATGTTAGTCATGAATTCGAGGTGCACGGGCGAGACGCTGCGCAACAGGGCGTGGCTGAGGTCGATCGGCCGGCCGGTGGCCGGATTGCGATCCGGGATCAGCGGTACGGGCGTGTAGTGGATGTCCGGAATGATGCGGAGCGGGTTGAGCGTGTACAGCGCCCGCGCCTGCGGCGGGATGTCGGATGCCGGAAAATGCAGGCCGAGGAACGAGTCGACGCCGTCGCCCCGATCCTCGGCGATGACCTCGCCGCAGTAATCGGCATCGAACCGATAGACTTTCACCCGGTCGAAGCCGGTGATCTCGCGTACCTCGCGCGCGGCTGCGAAGCACGCGTCCTCCAACGTGACGGCCGCCTGCAGCCGCTGGATGGACCGGCTGGTACGCTGCGCCATGACATGGGCATCGCCGGCCCGCGCCGATTGCGGCTCCAGTTCCAGGAACTCCAGGCCGTCATGGCTGTGCAGGATGCCGTCGAATGCGGTCGCTTGTCCCTGGCCAAACTGCATGGGAATGGGGGTGCCGGCGGCCAGCGTGGCCTGGCTCAGCGCGTCCTTTAGCCGAGCGTTGCTGGCATGGTCGAACCATTGGGCCAGCGGTGCGCCCAGCAGGTCTTCGACCGCGACCCCCATCACGTCCTGGACGTTCGCGCTGGCGCTGACCGTGTGCAAGGCGGCGCCGGCGAAGGCAAACAGCAGCCCGTGCGGCTGAATCGCGCCTGGGACATGGATTGGCTCGCGATCGCAATTGGACAGGTCGACGGACGCTGAGCGGTCGTCCTCGTCGCTGCCGGACGGTTCCTTCATTCGCACCCTGATGGTTATATCTTGCAGCAGCGCGCGACGGCGAACTCGCTACGTCCACCGCGTCACAAGATGGACGCGGAACAATCACCAAATAATGATGAATACCTTAGCGGTAATGGCACCAGGGGGCCTTCTCAAGAACTCGTGATCGCGGGAGCCGGATGGCAACGCCGAGATTGCGACCTCGTCCGTCCGCTCAGCGCCAATCGGTGACTGAGTGCCGTCGATACCTGCCGCCGTTGACTGAGCGCAAGCCCCGGATGGCACGGGCGGAACCATCGCCGCATAGTTGCTCCATGAACCATTTTCACACCATCGGCCATCCTTCCGACGACCTGCTCTGGGCGCAGGTTCTCCGCCGGGAGCCGGGCAATTTCTTCTATGCCGTCACCACCATGGGCGTGTTCTGCCGTCCCGGATGCCCATCGCCGCGTCCTTTGCGCAGCAATGTGCGGTTCTTCGCCACGGTGGCCGAAGCGGAGGCGGCGGGCTTCCGCGCCTGCCGCCGCTGCGACCCGAAAGGCGAGCGGACGCGGCTGGCGCAGGACGTGGTGCGCGACGCCTGTGCGTTCATCGAGGCGTCCGAGACCATCCCCTCGCTCGACGCGCTGGCCGCACGATCCGGGTACTCGCGGTTCCACTTTCTGCGGCTGTTCCGCGACCATACCGGGCTGACGCCGCGCAGCTACGCCGAGGGCGTGCGCGCCCGCCGCCTGCACGCCGCCCTGGCCGATGGCGCGCGGGTCGTGGATGCGGTCGCCGGCGCCGGCTTCGGCTCCGAAAGCCGGGTGTACGAGAACACCGGCGCGCTGCTCGGCATGACGCCGGGCGCCGCGCGGCGCGGAGGGGCAGGCGAGACCATCCGCACCGCCCTGGTGGACTGCCCGTTTGGCCGGCTGCTGGTCGGCGCCACCGATGCGGGGGTTTGCTTCCTGGGCTTTGCCGAGCCGGACGACGCGCTGCTTGGCGACCTGCGGCACCGCTTCCCCCGCGCGCAAATCGTTCCCGACGACGCCGCGCTGGCCGGAGTGGTCGCCAGCATCCTGAGCTTCCTGGCGGAACCGAAGGCGGCGCTGGAGCTGCCGCTCGACCTGCGCGGCACCGCGTTTCAACTGCGCGTCTGGCAAGCCCTTCGCCGTATTCCCGTGGGTGAAACGCGCTCCTACGCCGAGCTGGCGCGGATGATCGGGGCGCCCAGGGCGGTGCGGGCGGTGGCGCGGTCGTGTGCCACAAATCCGGTGTCGCTCGCCGTGCCATGCCACCGCGTGGTCGGCAGCGACGGCGGGCTGACCGGCTACCGCTGGGGCGTGCCGCGCAAGCAGGCGCTGCTGGCCAAGGAGCGCGCGGCTTCCGGCGGTGACGTCGGACCAAAGGATCGCTTGCGTGGGCAGACCTTTCGAGACGATCTCCCGGTGGGGACGAAGAAAAACGGCTGATGCTGCGATCGCCGGCAAATGGCGGATGCCGGCAAGGCCTTCGGATGATCGCTGCGCCTGCGGAGCGACGGGTGGACAAGACTTGCGCCGTCCACCAGTGCCGCAAGCGGTGGACGGCGCAATGGCTTGTCCACCCGACGTTTTCCGCCGGCACGTAACCGGTCGACGGGCTGCGGGCGACCGGCCAGCCCGTCCAGCCCATCAGCCAGGCTCAAGCAGGCAGGCGTCGCCGTAGGAGTAGAACCGGTAGCCGGTGGCGATTGCGTGGTCGTAGGCGGCGCGCATGCGCTCCGTCCCGGCGAACGCACAAACCAGCATGAACAAGGTCGAGCGCGGCAAATGGAAGTTGGTCATCAGCCGGTCCACCGCTCGGAACCGGTGGCCAGGGAGTACGAACAGCGTCGTGTCGCCGGCGAACGGGTGAATGGTGCCGGCAGCGTCGGCGGCGCTCTCCAGCAGCCGGGCGCTGGTGGTGCCGACGGCAACGATCCGGCCGCCGGCCTGGCGTGCCGCGTTGATCGCCGAGGCGGCGGCTGGGGGGATCTCACCGCGCTCCGCGTGGATGCGGTGGCGGGACACGTCGTCCTCGCGCACCGGCAGGAAAGTGCCGGCGCCGACATGCAGCGTGATGGTCACCCGCCGCACGCCGCGCGCATCCAGCGCGGCCAGCAGGGCCGCCGTGAAATGCAGCCCGGCGGTGGGCGCCGCGACAGCGCCCTCGTGCGCGGCAAAGATGGTCTGGTAGTCCACGGCGTCGGCGCCCGTCGGGCCGGACGGCCGGTGGATGTAGGGCGGCAGTGCCAGCGCGCCGGCGCGATGCGGCGCGTCGGCCTGGTTGAAGCGCAGAGTCACGCCGCCGTCCGGGTCGATCGACAGCACCTCGGCCGTGAGGTCGGCGACGCCTTCCACCTGAAGCCGATCGCCCTGGCGCAGCCGGCGGGCGTTGCGCGCCAGCGCGTGCCAGGCGCCATCCGGCCGCGGCTGGTCGAGCGTGATGCCGATCCGCGCCGCCCCGCGCCGGGCGGTCAGCTGCGCCGGAATCACCCGCGTGTCGTTGGCCACCAACACGTCGCCGGCCCGTAGCAGTTCAGGCAGGTCACGGACAAAACGATCCGCAAGACCATCAGGCCCAACATGCAGCAACCGGGCGGCATCGCGCGGCCGAGCCGGGTGCTGGGCGATCCGGTCGGATGGAAGGTGAAAATCGAAGTCGGCCGCGCGCAACGTCATTTAAGCGGCCTCAGCCCCAGGACGTACGGCACGCCCACCCGGTATTACTCTGGAAGGCGCCCAGACGCTGGATGCGCGGCCGGTTTCGCGGGGCCTATCGCCGCGCGTACGACGAAATCTCGATCAAATTGCCATCCGGATCGCGGCAATACACCGAGCGCAGTGGCCCCAGCGCACCCTCCTTGTCCACTGGTCCGGCCAGGATCGCCACGCCGCAATCGTGCAGGTGGCCAACCACCTCTTCCGGTCCAACCGCCGTGACAAAGCAGAGGTCGCCGGCGCCGGGCTGGTCGTTGATGCCGGTGGGCCAAGAGCCGGGATCGGACTCGGCCGGGCGCACATTGATCTTCTGGCCGCCGAACTTCAGCGCGGTGCGGTTGTCCGGCCCGAACGCCTCCCGCTCCATGCCGAGCACCCGCTGATACCAGGCGGCGGTAATCTCCACATCTTCCACATTCAGAACGACGTGATCGATCCGGTCAACCGTGAAGCGCATCACTCCATCCCATCGTAGAAGTCGTTGCCTCGATTATCCATTACGATGAATGCGGGGAAATCCTCAACCTCAATGCGCCACACCGCTTCCATCCCGAGTTCCGGGTACTCCAGCACCTCGACCTTGCGGATGCAATCCCGCGCCAGCCGCGCGGCGGGACCACCGACGCTGCCGAGGTAGAACCCGCCATACTTCTGGCACGCGTCGCGCACCGCCCGGGAGCGGTTGCCCTTGGCCAGCATGACCAACGACCCGCCGGCCGCCTGGAAGTCCGCCACGTAGCTGTCCATGCGACCCGCCGTCGTGGGGCCGAAGCTGCCGGTGGCGTAGTTTTGCGGCGTCTTGGCCGGCCCGGCGTAGTAGACCGGGTGGTTCTTCAGGTAGTCGGGCAGGCCCTCGCCGCGGTCCAGCCGCTCCTTCAGCTTGGCATGGGCGATGTCGCGCGCCACCACCATGGTGCCGGACAGCGCCAGCCGCGTCTTCACCGGATGGGCCGCGAGCTGCTGCAGGATCGCCGCCATGGGCCGGTTCAGATCGACCGCCACCGCCTCGCCGCCGAGCGTCTCGTCGCTGGTTTCCGGCAAATATTGCGCCGGGTCGGCTTCGAGCTGCTCCAGGAACACGCCGGCCGGCGTCACCTTGGCCAAGATCTGCCGGTCGGCGCTGCACGATACGCCGATGGCGACCGGCAGGCTGGCGCCGTGGCGCGGCAGGCGGATCACCCGCACGTCGTGGCAGAAATATTTTCCCCCGAACTGCGCACCGATGCCCAGGTCGCGCGAGATTTGCAGCACGCGCTGCTCCATCTCCGGATCGCGGATCGCGTGCCCGGCCCGGCTCCCGGTGGTGGGTAGCGTGTCCAGCCAGCGGGCCGAGGCGAGCTTCACCGTCTTGAGCGCCAGCTCGGCGCTGGTGCCGCCGATTGCGATCGCAAGATGGTAGGGCGGGCAGGCGGAGGTCCCCAGCGTCTTCAGCTTCGCCTGGATGAACGCAGCCAGCCGTTCCGGCGACAGCAGCGCGCGGGTTTCCTGGAATAAGAAGGTCTTGTTCGCCGATCCCCCCCCCTTGGCGACGAACATCAGGTGCAGTTCATCGGCGTGGTGGTCGCCAGGTGCTGCCATGATGTCGAACTGCACCGGCAGGTTGTTGCCGGTGTTGACCTCCTCGAACATCGAGAGCGGCGCCATCTGCGAGTAGCGCAGGTTGGTTTCGGTGTAGGTCCGGTGGACGCCCCAGGCGATCGCCTCTTCCTCGTCGCCGTCCACCCAGACGCGCTGGCCCTTCTTGCCGAACACGATGGCGGTGCCGGTATCCTGGCACATCGGCAGCACCCCGCCGGCGGCGATGCTGGCGTTCTTCAGCAGGTCGAGCGCGACGAACCGGTCGTTTGCGCTGGCTTCGGGGTCATCGAGGATGGCGCGCAACTGCGCCAGATGGCCGGGGCGCAGCAGGTGGGCGACGTCGCGGAACGCCTGGAACGCGAGTTCGGACAGAGCGGCCGGCGCGATGCGCAGCACCGTCTGGCCGTCGCAGGTGGTGGTATGCACGCCTTCGATGGCAAGCTTGCGATAGGGCGTGCGGTCGGGTCCCAGCGGGAACATGGGCGAATAGAGAAAGTTGGATGGCCGCGCGATCGGAGCGTTCATCGTCTTGTCCTTAAAGCTTTTTTGGCTTCCCTTAGTGGCGTCGGCCGCGCGGGCGGCCGTCACTCCTTGGGCGGGGTTCGACGGCGGAACGCATCCAGGCTGACCACTTGCGGCGCCTCGCCTGGCTCGTGCGGGGACGGTGCCGGCTGCTCGGAGGCCGCTGGCTCGGTTTCCGGCGCCTCGACACCCTGCGGGCGGAAGCGCAGGCCGTAGCGCACATGCGGATCGGCGAACCCGGTGACCGCTTCCAGCGGGATGATCAGCGTGGTCGGCACGCCGCCGAACGACAGGCCGACGCTGGCCAGCTCCGCATCCGTGTCCACCTTCAGGTCCCAGAACTGGTGCTGCAGGACGATGGTCATCTCCTGCGGGTATTGCGCGCGCAGCCGCGACGGCACGACCACCCCCGGGTGGTCGGTGCGGAACGTGAGATAGAAATGATGCTCCCCCGGCAGGCCGTTGGCGGCAACGTAGGCCAGCGCCTGCAGAACGACATGGCGGGTGGCGGCCTCGATCCAGTCGTCGTAGGGGAGCAGGCTGTCCGGGCGCTGCTCCTGGTCGTCTTCCATTAGGTCTCCTCACTCTCCCTGGCTGCATAGCGCGAGCCCGCGCCGGGGCAAAGGCCTGCGAGCCCGCGCCGGGGCAAAGGCCTGCGAGCCCGCGCCGGGTAAAGGCCTGCGAGCCCGCGCCGGGGCAAAGGCCTGCGAGCCTGCGCCGGGGCAAAGGCCTGCGAGCCTGCGCCGGGTAAAGGCCGATGAAGGCAGCGGATTGCCCGCGACCGGATTTTCGTTCCGACCAGTCTATGTCCCGCTGCGATGCCGACGCCAGATCGTTCACGCTTCGATCAGCGCGGGGCAACTGCGACAGTGAACGCTTGAAGCGGACAACCGCGTGGTGGCAGGACTCGTCGCTTGCCGAGCCGCCGGCCATGGCCACGACCGCGGCCGGCCCGGTCCAATCCAACCAGGCAGGCGCCCGATGGCAGTGCAGCCCGACGATACCGTCTGGAATATCCAGGGCCGGACGCTGAAGTTCCCGATCTGGATCCGCGACGCGAGCGCCGCGGTGGCGGGGTTCATCGTTCCCACCGCGCCGTTGTCTCGCCTGCTCGACGGCTCCGGGCTGTCCCCGGTCAGCCTCGCCGGGAGCAGCCTGGCGAGCGTGATTCTGGTCGACTACCACGAAAGCCCCGGCAACGACCTCGGGTCCTACGCCGAGCTGGGGCTTTCCCTGCTGGTCCGCGGACCCGATGGCCGGGCCGCGGGGTACGTGCATCAGCTTCCGGTCAGCCAGGATTTCACCCGCGAGGTCGGCGTGGCGTTGTGGGGCTTTCCCAAATGGCTCGCGGCGTTCGATCTGACCATCGCCGGCGGCACAGCGTCCTGCCGTCTGTCCCGGGATGGCGTCCCGATCCTGACCGCCGCCTTGCAGGCATGGGCTTTTCCTCGGCTGGGGAGAGTCCGCGGCACGGTCGGCTGCTACACGTCTCATAGCGGCAGCCTGCGCTTCACGACCGCCAACGCGAGCGCCGAAGGCATCAGGGTCCGGCTCGGCGGCGGGGCCAGCGTGGTGCCGAGCGGCAACCACGAGCTGGCGGACGAATTGCGCAGCCTTGGCTTCCCCCGGCGCGCGCTGTTTACAGCGACCGCGGAGCGCATCACGGCGGAAATCTTCCCCGCGACGGAGATTCCGCGTCAGGCGGCGATGGCTGCCAGCGCCTGAGGCAACAGGCGCGCCAGCAGCGCCGCCCAGTGCGCCTGGCCCGCCGGATCGGTGATCAGGTCCTGCCGCAGTTCGATGCCGAGATGCGGCAGCCCGCGCTCGGCGCCATGCACGTACAGCGAGTAGTCGAATTCCGGCTCGGCGGCGTATGGCTCGTTCTCGCCGACCACCAGTCCGGGCTCGGCCCGCAGCAGGTCGAGCAGCGGGCGGGCGAAGCGATCGTCCTGGTCGAACAGCAGGCCGATGTGCCAGGGGCGGGTGACGCCGGTGAACACCGGGGTGAAGCTGTGCAGCGCGACCAGCGCGGTCAGCCGGTCACCGCGGGACTCGAACTCTGCCGTCAACCGCTGGTGGTAGGGAGCGAACAGCGTATCCTCGCGTTGGGCGCGCTCGTGGTCCGAAACGCCGAGATTTCCCGGAATTTCGGTGGTTTCGCTGATTTCCGGGATCGAGTCGATCCGGCCGGGATGGCGGTTGCAGTCAATCGCCAGGCGCGAATAGCGCTGGCCGATGGCGGGCGCGTCCAGCGCCTCGGCCAGCAGCTCGGCAACGC
>Ga0302319_10026535_pt1 | contig 10195 bp, 4 predicted proteins | sample Bog_T0_2_FD_203319 | JGI IMG/M metagenome (GOLD analysis project Ga0302319, IMG submission 203319) | Peat permafrost microbial communities from Stordalen Mire near Abisko, Sweden - Bog_T0_2 | ecosystem: Environmental > Terrestrial > Soil > Wetlands > Peat | place: Sweden: Abisko, Stordalen Mire...
AAACAATCATCCAGTTGTTTTGCCCTCCAGAATCAAAACTGGCTTCTCCTCGGACTGGATTCGTCTTATGTCGACAGCAACATGGATCAGGCTCAGGTGGATTGGGTTACGTCGATGGTGAACAAGGCGACGGCCACGCAAAAGGTGTTGCTCTTCTCTCATCACCAGATTTATTCGCAATTTGACAAGAATGCCGGTCAAGGTTTGCAGGGAGCTCTGGGAACCCTTCTCGGCACGGGCAGGATCTATGGCTGGTACTTCGGTCATGAACATCGACTGGTGGTCTTCGATCCGCATCCCCAATGGGGATTGAAGGCTCGCTGCATGGGCCACGGTGGCTTCCCGGAGTTCCGTCCCGATGACCTGACCGGTTCGGCGCCGAACGTTTCGCAGTGGATTCCGCTTGCGGCTAAGCCGGCATTGAAGGTCCCCTCCGCATCCGTCTTCGATGGCCCCAACCGCTTTATCAGCGACAAATCGAGCGAGCAGGTACAGTATGTACCGCATGGCTTTCTGGTGCTGGAGTTCAGCGGTAACACTGTCTCCGAAACCTTCAAAGACCCGGACGGAGGAATCGTCAGGGCAAAAACTGCGTTATGACTCCCGAAGAACTCGCATATCGGCAACGGGCGCTCCAGACCTTCGGCTCGCTCGAAGACGGCGTCCTCGCTGCTCGTTCGCGAGCTATTATCGGCACCGACCAGTTGCCGCAAACGCCGCAAGGGCAACTTGCCATCAGTTGTCTGAACAAACTCAGAGTCGGAGCAAACCCTGGTCCAACTCCCATGGAGTTCGCCGCGCTCGAGTACATGATTCGTGCCATGCGTCCCGCACCTCTGGTGCACGGTGGAGAGGTGGACAAGGTAACCGATGCAGACTATCTCACTGCGTTCACGCACTGGACCGACTTCGTGCGGCAGTTTCCGTTGGTATCTGCCAGCATCGGAAGAATCTCCAAATGGAATGGGCCTGCCCGATCCAACGCAGATCGAGTCGGTACGGGTTTCCTGGTAGCGCCGGGCGTTGTGATGACGAATATCCATGTGCTGGATTACCTCTCAGGCGGCTCGAACCAATTACAGACCGGCCAAGCCTTCATGGAGTTTCGCTGTGAAGAAGGTGACCTCACCGATGAGCCTTACTTCGATCTGACGAGCGTCATCGCCCTTCACCCGACTCAGGATGCCTGCTTGTTGCGCGTCGGAGGAAATCCTTCGGGCACTTCGCTCAGCCTGAACCCAAACACGGCAGCGGCCAATACGCAGGTGGCCGCGGTTGGATTTCCGTATCCGGACAGCGACCGCAATCCCATGTTTGTCAGCAGCGTGTTCGGAACGAAATTTGGTTTCAAGCACGTATCGCCGGGCCTGCTGACTGGTGGCCAGGTCCGCACCGGCACCGTCTGGCATGACTGTTCCACGCTGGGTGGAGAGTCCGGTTCTCCGGTACTCTCACTTGCAGACTGCAGCGTCATAGGATTGCATCGCGAGGGTGGCTTCATGTGGAAGAATCTGGCTGTCGACTCAGCCCAGTTAGCCGGCTGGGTAAAGGGAGTGCCGGGTGTCTGATCGAGCTCTCATCATTGCGATCTGGAAGTACGCCGGAGTCCAGGGACTTGCTCCTGTGACTCTGGACGCCGTACAGCCCGGCGCAGAGAAGTTCTACACGTGGCTTACCCAGACTCGCAACGTCCCGCCTGCTAACGTTCTCGTTTGCTCCGACGGCTTGACGCTGCCGGATCATCCAGCTTCGGCCACAATCGACGGCACATCCATCCCGCTAGTCTATAAGTCGACCTTCACGGAGATAGCTCAGGCCATCGGGAATCTGGTCTCATTTGCGCCCAACCGGACGGAAGATTTCTTTGTCTATTACGCCGGACACGGCTTCAGCTATCGTGGCAATCCGAATGATCAGGGTGTCAGCTTCCTGCTGACATCGGACTTCGTCTCACCTGCAGTGAGCGGAAACGCCTGCATCAATATACCCCTCATGCAGCGGAGTCTTTCCTCCACTCTTTCAGGCAAACACCACTTTCATTTCGTGGATGCCTGTCGCAACGAACTCGCGCCCAGCAGCATCAATCCCCAAGGCAATTTCGGGGTGGCGTTCCAGCCGTCTAACAATGGAAGCGCACCGCTCTTCAACTTGTACTCGGCTCGCCAGGGCGACGCCGCGGATGCGAGCCCGGCCTTCACCAATGCGCTGGTAGACGGCTTGTGCGGACAAGGCCGCGCAAAACAGTGGGTCGATGGCGAACTGTGGGTCACCTTCAACCGGGTGACCCTCTACACCGCTGCCGTGTTGAGCCGCAAACTTGCATCTGAAGCGGGAGATCAGAACGACCGCATAGAAATCGTGCCGCAGCCGTGGACCCAGAACTGCCGCGTCGTCGTTCAAAACAATCCTTCGAACGGTCCATATCGGCTGACGGTGTCTCAGGCTGGCGGCCTCGCGCAGCACTTCGATATTCCCGCCGTCCCCTTTACCATTCCACTGTCTCCGAGTGACAATCCATATCTGCTCACCCTTACCCAGGCGGGCCAATCGCTGCGGATGGTCGCCCCGATGGGGAAGATCGATATGTACAGCTCTTGCGACGTCGTCTTCGCACCCTCCCCACAGTTGGAGGCGGCTGTGCCCCCACCCAGGATGGCGAGGCTCAGAATTGATGCTGACTTTCTTAATGCCGACGGTCCAACCCCTACTCGCAATTTTTCAATCGATGGGAACCAGCCACATTCTGATACGGCCGCTGTTAGCGGGATCGATCTGATCCCTGGTTTGCATTCGGTGTCGCTGATTGAGGACGGCCATCCGGTATGGCATGGATCGATCGATCTCAAGCCAGGGTCTGACGAGGAACTTCCCGTTGGGTCTACAGCCCCAACGAAATTTCAAGCGTCGTTACTCGAAACTATCGGCCAGCAGCACTACAGGACGCCTGACCTATCCGAAACCCTTGGGCCTACCGCCGATTGGGATGTGAACCTATGGCTCGCTTACCTGGGGGTCGCGCATCTCCGCAAGCGACAGGGCATTTATCTCAAACTTCAGAGCGTGCTCGGCGACCTCGTCGAGCCACCGGGCCTTGGCAAGGGCGAGGCAGGGTTGCTCGTTCTTGTAATGGACGATGATGGAACCCCGGATTATGGCGTGCACTCCGGGGTTGAGGTTCCATGGGCGCCTCTAGCGAAAGCGCCCAATACTGCGAGCCTATTCTCTCAAACGAGCCTCTGTTTACCCGGTCCTGGCTATGTTTCCATCCAACGCCAACATGGAGAACCTTTCACTTACTCCACGACATTTACAGCGGGAGAGTACACGCTAATTACGGTTGCAGCCGGAACGGAGATAAGGGTGCAGCAGATTTCCTTGCCACAGACCGAGGCTAATTTTGTCACGGGTGACTCTTGGGCTCATCCGAGCTTGACTGACTTGCAAACAGCCCGACTTCTTTCCTACGCGCAATCGGAGTTTTGGCAGCGCAGGCCAGTGTGGAGGGCCGAGTTTGCATCGACGATGGTTTGGACTGACCTACTCGACGGAGATTGGCGCAATGACCAACTTGCCACACTCTGTTCCTTCGATTGCAAGCGCCGCGGTATGCAAGACGACCTCCAACTCTTCATTGAAAGGTATTCGAAGAGCTCCACGAATGCATTTGCATCGGATCTCGAGATGCTTCAACCAGAGAGCTCTCCACACGAACCACCGCTATTACTCGACGCCTATTTGCTTGCTGGTGCTTCAGAGAAGGAGGAGCCCTTTTCGGTTGGGCACCTCGATTTTCGAGGTCTTTGGGTCTCGTGGTATGGGGCCGTCCCAAGAAGGAGGGATAGATTGAAAGTGCGTTTTCGTTAGATCTCAGAGCTGCGAACAAGCTCACGGAGATTCTTTCTTGGGTACTTTTCCTTTGCTCGAGTTTTTTAGGGTGTAGAATTTGGTCACTTTCTGATTGCCACTTTGACCGAGTTGGGAAACTGCGAAGGGACGTCAGCAATCTAGGGAGGAAGTTGTCGCCTTCTCCCTCGTGTTCCACGATAACGTGTTCAATGGAAATCAAGATAGCAGCGATCGCGGACTTGAACTCGCTGTCAAGGCAAGTGCACATCGCGCTAGGTAACCGATGGAGTAATCACCTGATTTCACCCTGATCCAAGAGGTGAGAGATGACCAACGAACAGGCCGGCGGACGATTGGAGCTAACTGGCGCGCGCGCACAGATGCTGTTAGGTCCGCCGGATGTCAGCGCCCTGGAAAGCAGTGGTGGCAAATCCGGGCCGCCTAATGATCGGGACGCAAAGCTGATTGCCAATCGGATCAGCATACACTCCTCGATGGGAAGCGCGTCCGCAATGGCAATCTCCGAGGAAATTGTAGATCGAGCTCGCACAGCACTAGTCCATCTGCAGCAGAGCAACAACGCGAGTGGCCTGAGCGATTCAGACGCTTTAGCGCTCGAATCGGTTATGCATGTTCGCGGCCGTCCTGCAATTCGCGTACTTGCAAAAGGCCTTGAGTCACTTGAATACCATCCGGGTTCTGAATTCTGGCAAGAATTCATAGGACTGTTTGAAACTCAGATTGTCTCTGTCGCCGCGGTAACCGGAGCGGTGCTTGTCACCTCATTCAGCACTGGGAACTCACCTTGGGTCCAGGGGTCGGCGTGGCTCACTGCCGCAGACCGTGTGGTGACCAATCGTCACGTGCTTGCACCTCCGTCTGGCGATGGAAGACTCTTCGATGAGGCCAAAGAAGGAGGTAGAACGAAGTTGCGAGCTGGCTACTCCCTTGCGATTGAATTTGCGGCCGATAACCGGGAGGAACCTAAACGGATTCAACGGCGCGTAATTGATGTACTTTACGTTGCAAAACCGCGGGATCCAGTTGATATAGCGGTGCTAGCCATCGAGCCCTACGATGAGCAACGGCCTTTGCAATTGGCCAATGTCTCAGCGAGACCTCCGAAAAACCTGTTTGTTGTAGGGCATCCTGGCCTTTTGGCAGAAATTCCAGATGCGGTGAGGGCTGTGTTTGGAAATCCTGATGGGAAGAAGCGCGTGAGTTTCGGGAAACTCCTTGACAATGTGGCGCGCGAGGCCGAGATCGCTTACGACGCTTCGACGATAGGTGGGTATTCAGGCGGACCTGTGGTTGGAATCGGCGACGACGCAGTAGCTGGGTTGCATTATTTGGGCGATCCTGTGACCGGTAATTTGGCAATCAGTGCCGAAGCGATCAGGAGACATCAGGCTTACCAACACGTCGCGGGGCCTCTATGAACCTCGCTGAGATCATCTTTGAGAAGATTCCCCCGGCGACGCTCGAACGAGTCGTATTTGACCAGGGAATTCTTGACCCCCGTCAACGCACTGAACTGTTTAAGGCATCCGGGCTTTCATATCGGGAAATCGCGCTGAAAACGGTTGAATTATATCGCGATCAAGCAGCGCGGCTTGCATTGAGTCTTTACGAACAGATCTACGATACTGATTGGGAAACTGCGCGGGATCTATATGAACACTTTGAAAGGCGCGCAGATGTCCAATATATCAACCACCAAGCAAGTTTAGTGGGCCGGCTGCCAACACTGCCAATTGAAGAGCTCAACGAATTTCTAAGGACCGTGAAGAGGCAGGTCTGCTTTATCGTATCGCGAGAGGGGAACCACGGACTCATTGCGCGTGGCACAGGATTCTTGGTTGGTCCGGATCTGGTTCTCACTTGCCGCCATGTTTTGAAGAGTTTTAATGCTGGATGCGACATACTCACAAACGGAAATCGCATAGAAATCTACTTTGATTTTTTCTATGGAGGTCCGGTCGAGGACATCGGCCCGAGCCTTCCGTCCGGAAGAATGGTGGGTCTGCGCCGCGATTGGCTCGTTGAGAGCCGCGACTGGACTAGTCCGGACGGATTGGAAGGACAGCTTGATTCCGCGGAGGCCGAGAGAATCTCGAAGGCTCTCGATTTTGTCCTGATTCGGCTGGATGCGCCCGTCGGACTGCAGCCTTTGGATCGAGGCGGCGGTCGCCGGCGAGGCTGGGTGGCTCTTGCTGAGGATACTGTACCTCAGAACCTCCGTGATCAAGACTGGATCATCATTCCGCAACATCCGAACGGGTTTCCGCAACGGATTGACCTGGGTCGGTTCAAGGCGGTGGACCAAACAGGCACCCGTATCCGTTATCGAGTAAATGCGGCGCCCGGATCGTCGGGAGCCCCGTGTTTCAACCACAACTTCGCGCTTGTGGGCGTGCACAACGCATATGTCGGGCCGCCGGAAAAACCACTTGCAAACCAAGCAATTCGCTTCGATCATATCGCAGCGCTTGTGCGCCAATATACCTCTGCAGACGTCAACCGAGATTTGCATACGTCACGATGGTCGATCTCGCGCGCGAATGAACGGCCTCGTGTCGTGCTAGGCAGAGACAAATTACTTGCATGGCTGCGTGCCTCCGCGACCGGGAAACCACGCAATCTTGCGGATCGAGTGTATGTTGCACAATCATTCGTTCCGGGTGCCGGCTGTTCCTTTTCGCTCGACGTTCTCCATGCTGAAATTCGCGACACGAAAACGCCCCGGTCAATATACACACCCGGAGGGCAACAACTGCCATCAACCCCGGAGGACTTTCTACTCTCACTCATTAGAGAACTCGGGATCGATGCAGAGCAGGTGGAACGCGATGCCAAGATGCCGATAAGACCTAATGCTCCACGCAGCCTGGGCCCGGGTGTCTTTGAAGTCGGGGAAGTGGACAAACTCGAGCGGTGGCTTTCCGACGAGCTCCCAAACTGGCTGGGCGGGGTTATCACGAAGCATGTCGAAAAAGAGATCGATGCCCGGGTCGCCGCCCGTGAATTGGTGAAAGCGTACATGCAACAAAGAATCGAGCCACCCGAAGACCTCCAAACACAGGCAGATGCACCGGAGCCAATTCTTGTCCGACCCAATTCTTGGGAGTTTGCATACGTAGCGATCGATGGGCTGCGGGGGACCGATTATTCGGGGCGGGGAGAGCGCAACAATTTTGACGGGGAAGTGCGCAGTTTGATCGCCGCCCTGGTCAAAGGCAAATCGGAGCAGTCGATGCATCCTGGACTAAGGCGATTACGCTGGATGTTTCTTGGCTACCTGCCCGATTTCATCTCCGCGGCGAGCTCTGATACGAATGGGGCAACACTCGAAATACTCGATCCTGCTGCCATCGGTGTGGACCAAGTTCTCGGTCTCTTCGAGCGCATGTCACAAACCCATCTTCCGATGCAGGATGTGCAACCGTTCATGGCGCGCGTCTTGGCCCTGACCATCGTAGACACAGCAGAAACGACTTCGGGCCAGGAGACGAGACTCCTCCACCTTCAGCGAGAAGCGAGCACACTCTCAGCGCGCTTGCTTGTGGAAATGGGTAAGTGAAATGGCGACTGGACGGTCGAAGGAAGACATTATTCTCGAACTGATGAGGCAGGAAATGAAGAATCCATCCCTGTCCCTGGAGCAGGCGATGGCAGTTCCGCTCGCCAATACGCTCTTCGAGGGACTGGCGAAGGGCCCCGAAACTGCGGGCATCGAAAGTGCCTCAGAATTCGAGAGTGAAGTTCGGAATGCCCCTCTTTCAGATTTCCGCGGTTCGCGTGCCGTACTGATGGCGGCAATCCAGGACACCTTCGACTTCACCGAACTCGAACCGCTCGAGACCGAGCGCGCTGCTCTGCTATCCGCTTCGGACCTCATAATGATTAACGGCAGCCGGCGATTGAGGTTAAGCGACGATGGCCGTGCAAGGATCCTAGCTGCTGCAAAGGGTTCGGAACCGTATGAGAGCCTGTTGCGTCGTGCAGTTTCCGAGGACATGGACCAGCATAAAGCCATCGGAATTGATCCGGTCCGTTTGCCATCCGCGTGGCTGCGGTGCTTTCTTTCCGGCGACTTTACGGACCTCGATAGCGCCCCTCCGAACGAGCTCCGTGCTGCGTGGAACGCCCGTGAAAGATTGCGCTTCGTAACCGCCCTCCCTTCGAATGTCCCGCCTCTCGCCGACCTTGCCCGCCGTGTCGGGCTCTCCGAACTCCTCGAACCCCTGCGGCTGCTTATCGGTGCAGAGGGCGGATGGGACGGTACTGTCAAGCGTGACCGGTTCGTTGGCCGAGATGACGAATTGAGGCAATTGCGCGCGTTCGTCGATGAGCTCTCATCCAGAGGCGCTATGGAACTCGTGAGCCGATTATCGGACAGAGCCAAGCGGGTGCTAACCGGCAGTGACAAGCCCAAACTCATGATTATCGAAGCTCGAGGCGGGCTCGGGAAATCGACGTTGCTCGCAAAGTTTGTTCTTGATCACGCTCTCGAGCAGTCTAGGAAATTTCCATTCGCTTATCTCGACTTCGATCGAGCAGGACTCGACCCAGAACGACCCAACCAACTCCTGATTGAGATTGCTCGGCAAGTCGGCTTGCAGTACCCGGCAGCGCAGCGGGAACTGGATTCGTTGTCAGAGAGGATTCGACAAGGATTCACGGAGGCGGGTTCCGGACCGGAATTGAGCAAAACCAACGGCATAAGAGACCCAATCGCTTGGTTTGCCGAGATCCTGCGCGAGTATGCAACATTCGGGAGGCGCGCATTCTTGCTTGTGCTCGACACTCTTGAAGTAGTGCAGTGGAATTCCAATGCGATGACGAAGCTGGCAGGACTGCTCGATGAGCTTCGCGTGAAGGGACTCGATGAGCTTTGTGTGGTGGTATCTGGCCGTGCCGACGTCGCGGAGCTTCGCCGGGGCGGGCGGGAGCGCGTCCTGGTCAAGCACTTAAGGCTGAAGCCGTTGCCAGTCAAGGAAGGCCGACAGATGGCAAGCGCGCTTGGACGGGCGGCTCTCAACCGGGACTGGAATGAAGCGTGGTCCGCGGCCGTCGCTGGAACGACTGCTCAGGACGACGTCCGCCGCGAACCGCTCGCCATCCGAGTAGCCGTCGATCTGATCACGCGAACGGAGCCGTCCCAGCGCACTGAATTGGCAGATGAGATCTCTCTTTTAGGCGTGGAGGCCAACAGTGATTTCGTCGCACGGCTTTATTTCAAGAGAATCGTTAACCACGTTCGCGACCTGAAGGCGAGAAAGCTTGCATGGCCTGGTCTGGTAGTTCGTCGACTTACGGTTGAGATCGTACGCGAACTCTTAGCACCACTCTGCGAGATCCAGCCTGAAGATGCAGAGAAGGCCTTCACGGCCCTCGGCGAAGAAGTTTGGATGGTCACTCGCGATGGCAACACGCTGCGGCACAGATCCGACTTACGTGCGCGAACATTGCCTTTGATGAGGAAGGAGAAATCCAGCAAGTTCGATGAAATAGCTCAAGCAGCTGTTGAATACTTCCGGCAACGTCGCGACCGAAGTGGAGAAGACTACGCCGAGTGGATCTATCACCGATTCCTTGTCAATGAATCGCCGCAGGAGGTCGCTCATGACATGCGCCCGGATGTCATCCCATTGCTGGCACGCGCGGAAGCAGACTTCCCTCGTGAGAGCGCTGCGGCGAGCTACATTGCAGCAAGAACAGCACGAAACCGCCTTTCGCCACGTCGCATACGCGCTCTTCAACCGAGCGACGCACTGTACCACCTCACGTTGACCTCGGCTGGTACATTCGCCCTCGATGACACTGCGCTCGATGGCGTTGCTCAAAATGTCTCAGACCGGATAGGGAAAGCGAATGATGCATTTGACAATGATCTTGAAGCGTGGTCCCACGCCTTGTTGATCAAGACGGGTGCATGGCTGCGGCTGCCGACACTCATTTCGAGTGGGGTAGCGGTTCCAGGTCCCGCTTTACGCGCGCATTTGTTTTGGGCGGCGCGGATCGCGCCCACTCTTGGTGCGCAATTACAGGCTCAACTCGTCGAGAACTGTCTGCGTCTCGTCGCTAGGGCTTCCGATTCACGTGAGCAAATCGGATTTCGAGCTACTATTCATTTGATGGCGCTCATGCGCATCACGGGATCCGATGCTTTCTCGGAGATTGATTTGCGAGCCGCAAACATCCTTTCCAGCATGAAGCCGAATCCTACCCCTTCGGTACAGGCTGCGTTGAGGACGGCTCTAGTCGTCGGCGAGGTCAGCCGTGAGCCAGCGCTCGCATTGTGGCTGAGAAGCCGCAGTCGGGGTAGCTCTGAGCGTGTGCACAGTTC
>Ga0302319_10026536_pt1 | contig 10195 bp, 9 predicted proteins | sample Bog_T0_2_FD_203319 | JGI IMG/M metagenome (GOLD analysis project Ga0302319, IMG submission 203319) | Peat permafrost microbial communities from Stordalen Mire near Abisko, Sweden - Bog_T0_2 | ecosystem: Environmental > Terrestrial > Soil > Wetlands > Peat | place: Sweden: Abisko, Stordalen Mire...
GCAGCGGATGCACAATTATGGCTACGAGGGGAGTGTGGTTCTTTCCCCCGGCTGTAGCATTGGCTTGCGGCTGATTCCCATGGTGAGAGATCTGCGTTTCGCATGGGAGGAGATGCCGCAGCAGGAACTGGATGAGCAGAAGGAGAAAGTGCGCGAGAGTCTGCGAGGCGCGCTGATTCAATGGGCGCTGCACGGCCCGGAAGGGGCAGATTACCGTGACAATTTGCCGTTACAGTGTCTGCATCCAACAGGGCACTGGTATGAAGTACCGAACATGTTGCGCAATGGCGTGTTGCTGCAGCTATTGAACGAACGGCCGCGATTGCAGTATTTGATGATGCACAACATTGATACCGTGGGCGCCAATCTCGATCCAAGTTTGTTGGGCTTCCATATCGACCGCGAGACGGCCATGACAGTGGAGGTGATCGGCCGCCAATTGGAAGACCATGGCGGAGGTTTGGCACGGGTAAATGGACGGCTGCGTTTGGTGGAGGGGCTGGCACTGCCTTCGGAACAGGTAGAAGCACGGCTTTCGTACTACAACAGCAACACGTTTTGGATTGATATTGATAAGCTGCTTGCGGCGTTCGGCTTGATTCGCGCTGATTTGCACGACTCAGAAAAGACGGCCTCGGCGGTGCGACGCCTGGCGGGGCGCATGCCGAGTTACATCACACTGAAGGACGTGAAAAAGCGCTGGGGGAAGGGTCAGGAAGATGTTTTTCCGGTGGCGCAGTTTGAAAAACTGTTTGTCGACATGACTGCGCTTGATGAGATTGATTGCGCGTACGCGGTGGTGAGCCGCCAGCGCGGGCAACAGTTAAAAGAACCTGCTCAGTTAGACGGGTGGTTGCGGGATGGTTCGGCTGAATATGTGGAAAGTCTGGGAGTCTTCAATGCGTGAGTGAACTCCACAAGCGCCGCAAAGCACGCGGCAGTCTGATGCGCGGCTCATTTGCCGGCCGCGCTATTGGCTCGTTGTCCTGATTGCGCAGCAGGCACGTTCCCGAGAAGGGTTTCGTCTCGGACCCAGAGAGATCATGATAAGCAAACGAACCTTTAACAAAGAAATGGCAGACCACTGCTTTCCGGGAAAGACTCAAATCACGGCGCATGGAGCCGCCGTGAATCAGGTTGGCATGCCAGATCAGCACGTCGCCCTTCTTGGCGTGAAAATAGTGGGGCGCAAGGTGGTTCTCGGCGATCACTTCGCGGATGCGAGGTTCGTACTTCTCGTGATATTCGAGATAGCCGCGCTCTTTGAAGTCCGCTTGCGCGATGCCTACGTCTTTCGAGAAGAGATAGGGCAGGCGATGGCTGCCGGGATAGTAAACGAGCGGTCCGCAATCGGGATGAATGTCTTCAAACGCGACCCAGGCGGCAGTGAGATAGCCGATGGGATAGGTGGTCATGTGAATGGAATCCGAGTGCGCGCCTTGCTGCGAGCCTTTATGGCAAGTGATGGTTTGAAAGGGTTCCGGTTCGCGCTCCATCAACCTCTCGATCCAGCCGAGTAGACCAGGGTGGCGGAGAATGTGGCAGAAGGCGTCGACTTTTTGATGGGGATCGAGAAAGCGGCCGGGATAGGGGTCGCCTTCGCCGGCGGATTCGGGATTCAGAGGAATGGTGCCGTCTTGCACAGCTTTTTCGTAGGCGGCCCACACGAGATCGAGAGTTTCGTCGGCAATAAGTTTGGGCAGAATGAGGTATCCGTTCTTGACCCAATAGCGGCATTGTTCGGCTTGCTCTTCAGTAAGGCGGCCAGAGCGCAGGCGCGCGTCAATCTGATCGAGAGCGTCGGGTTGATCGAGCCACGGGTAGGGCCCGGCGTAAGGAAAGTGCTCGGCCCTCAGGGACGGCAATTGGGAAACGTCAACGGGGAGTTCCGCGAAGTAGCCAGGGCTCATTTCATTACGTTACCGCATTTGGCGGTTAGTTGGCGCGGGTACTGTTCAAGCTGGCGCCGCGGAGAAGCATTTCCATGCTGACGACCTGGAGGGCGTTTTCATGAGTAGCTTCGAGACGCGCGGGACCGATGATGCCAGCGTCGTAAGATTCTTTCCAGCGTTCGATGCAGACGCACCAGTGATCGCCTGGCTTCAGGCCGGGGAAGCCGTATTCGGGGCGTGGGGTGATCAGGTCATTGCCGATAGACGCCTGATGCCGCAGGAACTCATCGCTGAGTTGGACGCAAATCGTATGCTTGCCCAAATCATCCGGACCTGTATTGCATTTGCCGTCGCGATAAAAGCCGGTGAGTGGATTGGTGCAGCAAGTTTGCAAAGCTGTGCCCAGAACGTTCTTTACCATTACCTATTAGGGTATCTCAATTGGGCAAGTGGCATCTTATAGATGTGATGACGATTCAGCAAGAGACCGCGCAACTACTCGCCGGATTGGGCGTAACGCCCGCCGATTATGAAGGCGGCGTATTGCCGGTGCGCACGCCCATTAGCGGTGAACTGATCGGCCAAGCGCGCACGGCGAGCGGGGCCGAAACGAAGGCGGCGATTGAGGCGGCGGACGCGGCATTCCGCCAATGGCGCAAGGTGCCTGCGCCGAAGCGCGGCGAACTGGTGCGCTTGTTAGGTGAGGAGCTGCGCGCGGCGAAGACGGAGTTGGGCCGTTTGGTGACGATTGAGGCGGGCAAGATTGTGTCGGAAGGTTTGGGTGAAGTGCAGGAGATGATTGATATCTGCACCTTTGCCGCCGGCTTGTCGCGGCAACTGTGCGGGTTGACGATCGCTACCGAGCGGCCGCTGCATAGAATGATGGAGACTTGGCATCCGCTGGGAGTTACTGGGGTTATTTCGGCGTTTAATTTTCCGGTGGCGGTATGGTCATGGAATGCAGCGCTGGCTTTGGTTTGCGGCAACTCCGTAGTTTGGAAGCCGTCCGAGAAGACGCCGCTCACGGCGCTGGCCACGCACGCTTTGTTCGAACGGGCAGCGGCGAAGTTTGGTGAAGCGCCGGCGGGTTTATCGGTGTTGTTGAATGGGGGAAGGGAAGTAGGCGAGGCGCTGGTTGCGCACCCGCGCGTGCCGCTGGTTTCGGCAACTGGATCAACCGCCATGGGCAGGCAAGTAGGGCCTAAGCTGGCGCAGCGGTTTGCGAGACCGATTTTGGAATTAGGCGGGAATAATGCGGCGATTGTGTGCGAATCGGCCGATTTGGATTTGACGCTGCGGGGGGTCGCGTTCGCGGCCATGGGAACGGCGGGGCAGCGGTGTACGACGCTGCGGCGGTTGATCGTGCACGATGGAGTGTACGACAAGCTTTTGCCGAGCCTCAAGAAAGTTTATGGGTCGGTTGTGGTGGGAGATCCACGGGCAACCGGAACGCTGGTGGGGCCGCTGATTGATGCAGGCGCGTTCGAGGCGATGCAGCAAAGTTTGAGTGAGGCGAAGGCCGGCGGAGGCATAGTGACGGGCGGCGAGAGGGTGAGTGTGGCTGGGTGCGAGGGTGGGGTTTATGTGCGGCCGGCACTGGTTGAGATGAAGGAACAGACAGAAACCGTAAAGCGCGAGACCTTTGCGCCAATTTTATATGTGCTGCGTTTCAGCGGGATGGAAGAAGCTTTGCATCTGCACAATGATGTGCCGCAAGGTTTAGCGTCGTCCATATTCACGAACGATTTGCGCGAGGCGGAGCGATTTGTATCGGCTGAAGGCTCTGACTGTGGGATTTCCAACGTGAATATTGGCCCGTCGGGCGCGGAGATTGGCGGAGCGTTTGGCGGTGAGAAGGAAACCGGCGGGGGACGCGAGAGTGGATCGGATGTGTGGAAGCTTTATATGCGGCGCGCGACGAATACGATCAACTACGGGCGCGAGTTGCCGTTGGCGCAAGGCGTCAAGTTTGAAGTCGGTTGATTTGATATAGAATCGCACGCATGCGGAAAGTTATTCTCGGCGTGGGCATCAGTATTGACGGCTATATCGCGCGTAAGAACGGCGCGGTGGATTTTCTGTTCATACCGGATGACTATCCCATTGGAGCGTTTGCCGAGAGCTGCGATACGGCGGTTATGGGGCGAAAGACTTTCGATGTGAGCCGCAAGATGGGCGGGTCGTTCGGCGACTCGTTGAAGGGCTATGTGTTCTCTCGGAAAAAAGCGGCCGGCGAGCGGCAGGGCGTGACCTATACGCATAAGACGCCGGTGCGTTTGCTGGCCGAGTTTCGCAAGCAGCCGGGTAAGGATATCTGGCTGATGGGTGGAGGCGAACTGGCGCGCGATTTTCTAAAGGCGGACCTGGTAGATGAGCTTTACCTGGGAATCGTGCCCGTTTTATTGGGTTCGGGCATACCGCTTTTCCCAAGCGGCTTCCCGCAACGCGAGTTCGAGCTTTTGGAAAATAAAACGTATTCGAAGGGATTGGTGTCGCTACACTATGAGCGGTCAGGCATAAAAGAGGGTTCCGAGAAGCCCTCCGCCAAGAAGAAGCCAAGCCGCGTTTAGACGGTAGCGGAAGAGCAGGAAAGCAGCGATGGCGGCGATAGCAGCGGTGAGTGCGTCAAACAGGGCGGCTTTAGCGAGCAGAAGCAGAACCCAGGCGATCAAGCCGACGGAGGCGGCAGCCACTCCGTCGAGAAAGGCACCGGCCAGCGCGGAGCGGCGGATACGAGGTATTAACGGCCCGCTCAAGGCGACGAGCAGCCAGCCGGGGAGAAAGATGGCGACTGTCGCCACGATGGCCCCAGGCAAACCGGCAACGAGATAACCGATGAAGGTGGCGGTGGTGAAGACTGGTCCTGGAGTGAGTTGGCCCACGGCCACGGCGTCGAGTAACTGAGTGGAGGTGAGCCAATGTGTCCGAGTGACGAAGTCGTCTTGGAGGAACGCCAGCAGGACGTAGCCGCTGCCAAACACCAGGCAGCCAATTTTGGCGAAGAGTAAGAAGAGGCGGCTGAGAGTGACGGGTTCGGTTAGGGAGAGTTGCGCGGCGGTGACGGCAGGTGTCCAAAGCATGAGTGAGGGTGGGCGATGAATTGCCGCGACGGCTGCGCCACATAGCAGCAGTGTGACAAGCGGATGGATGCCAACCGAGGTCAGCAGGGCGGATGCCACGGCGATCAAGCGGAGGCTCCAATTCTTGAGTGAGCCGCGCGATAAATTCCATAGGGCGTGCAAAACAACTGCAACCACCGCGGGACTGATTCCGCGCATGAGCCCGGCCACTTGCGGCAATGCATGAAAGTGGACATAGGCCGAGGCGATGATTGTCACCATACAGGCGGCGGGCAGAATGAAACTCGCGCCCGCTAGAAGCAAGCCCGGCCAACCGCAGACGCGAAAGCCGATGTGAATAGCCAGTTCGGTGGAAGTTGGTCCTGGAATCAAATTCGCGGCGCCGAGCAGGTCGAGAAATTGAATTTCCGTGAGCCAGCGGCGTCGTTCGACAACTTCCTGGCGCATTAGCGCGATGTGAGCGGCCGGACCTCCGAATCCGAGGGTGCCGAGTTTTAGGAAAAGTAGCGTGAGATCACGCAGCATCGCCGCAGGCTACTTTGTTTCCTGCATGGCCCGCGCCATGCCGGCAGCCATCTGGCGCGGTGCAAAGCGCGTGAGAAATGCCATGGCGGCGTTTAAACGTCCGGCCACCGCCAATGGTTTTCCTTCTTTCATGGCTTGCCAACCGATTTGAGCCACTTCCACGGCACTCATGACGTGGCTGCCTTTAAAGAGCTTGGCGTTAGTGATGCCAGCGCGCTTATCGAATTCGGTGCGCGTCGGGCCGGGACAAAGACAACTCACCTTTACGCCAAACTCTTTGGCTTCATTGTGCAACGCTTCGGAGAACGAGACCACATAGGCCTTGGACGCATAGTAAACAGCCATGAGTGGGCCGGCTTGAAACGCGGCGGTAGAGGCTATGTTGAGAATGTAACCGGTGCGCCGCTCGATCATATCGGGCAGATAGAGACGGGTTAGCTGAGTCAGCGCGCCGATATTGAGTTGAAGCATTTGCATTTGCTGGTCTTCGGGCAAGTCCCAGAAGTGACCAAGTAAGCCGAAGCCGGCGTTATTCACTAAGACGTCGATGGTGAGTCCGGCTTGCGCGACATCGGCAATTAAGGCGCGCGCGGCGTTGGGCTGGGCCAGATCGGCGGCAAAAATATGCGCTTTGCGGGACGTTTTGCGAGCGACGTCGTCGGCTACGCCCTGCAGAGGCCCGGCAGTGCGAGCCACGAGGGCCACGTCATAGCCATTTTCAGCAGCGATGTAGGCGAGTTCGCGGCCAATTCCAGTGGAAGCGCCGGTAATGAGTGCAGCAGGCATAGTCTTTTGATTTTGGCACGCGGCCGGAGGTTTACGGCGTACGCGACGAAACATACGCCGCGATATCCAACATATCTTCCTGACTCAAACCACTCACTACCGATTTCATCAACTCTGTCCAGCTCCCATGGCGAGTTCCTTGCTGCATATCGTATAGCTGGCGCACCATATAGCTGGGTGAACGGCCTGCAATACCGGGCACCGGCCCGAGGCCCTTTAAATCCGCGCCATGGCAGGGGCCGCAGGCGAGCGTGTTTTTGCTTTGGCCAGTCGCCAGCTTCTCGCCCTTTTCAATACTGCCAACAGGGGCATAGGCGATAAAGCCCGAGCGCGGATTGCGCAACGCTTCCGTGGCCTCAGCATCCAGCGGTGTTTCGATTATGCGCTGCCCGATGGGTTCTCGCTCATTGCCCTCTAGCGGGAGATACATGCCGACTGACGTGTAAGTCTTGGGTACTGTCTCGGTCTCGACCACCTTGATCCACGGCGTCCACTTCATCGCGCCGAAATACTCGGCGGAGGCTTTGATTTCGTCGTCGGTCATCGCCTTGGCATAGGCAATCATCAGGTTCGTGTTCTTCTTACGGAGGTCGGCACTGCTGCGGTCGCCATCCCGGAATTCCTTCATCTGCTCGATGAAATAAGAAACGGGCAGACCGGCGACTCCGGCGTTTTCGGGACGCCCTTTGCCGTTTGGATAGTGGCACAGCGCGCACGCCCAGATCTGCGGCTTACGGCCCTGCGCCACAATGGCGGGCATGACGGGATGATCGCCTGGATACCAATCGGCGGGGTTGAAGCGATCACTGATCTGCCCCAAGGTAAATGCGCCGGAGGAGCCGGCGAGATGTTTGAGCGTGGTATCGGGCGGTTGCGGTGTTTTGGGCGGACTAGTTTGCGGAGCAGTGCCGTAAGCCCAAGCCGGAGGGCCATCGGCTGCGCTTGCAATCAACGTGACGCAGAAGAAGAGGATGACAGTGCGCATAACCAGCGACCATCATAATCAATCGCATTAATCAATTCGTGCAAACGACGCCGGCGGGTGCGCCCGTGGGTGCTCCTAAGCGGATATTGTCTGAGTCGATTTTGCGAAAGGCTAAATGCTGCATGAGAGGCGGAGAGGTGGGCGCCAGTGTAAAGAACACGGCAACGGAGCCTTTCGCGCATTTCATGTCGAACTGGCCGCGCAGCCAGTTCTCAGGAATCAAGGCAGCGTTGCTGGTGGAGCACTCTCCTACTTCTTCCTTAAGCTTCTGAATCTGCGCGCGCCGTTCCGCGATGGGAGTATCGAGGAAGAAATTCATAGCGGCAATTTGCTTCGCCTCCGCGTCATTCCAGGATTTCCAAAGATTGAGGATGTGAGTCTGCGTTTGCAAGAGCGCGGGGGACGGAGGTAACTCGCGCTTGCGCAAGCCGCCGGATTTCAGCAGTACGTCCCAAGCTTGATTGATGGGTTGGGCGGGTCCGGAATATGTGAGAGTTGCCATGGCGAACATGCCCACGCCGTAGTCCGGGAGCCACGCCATGTAAGAACCAAAACCGGGGAGCCCGCCACCATGGCCCACTACGTGATCGAAGCGGCAGTCAGTGGTAATGCGCAGACCGTAGCCGTATCCTGTCTCAGCCGCCTGGACTTTGCCGTTAGAGATAGATGCGGTTAGATTGGACGGGTTCCACATATGACTCATTTCGCGGACCGAACTGCGGCGCACGGGGGTGTCTTCGACGTCATCGCGCGGCGGCCATGCCGAGAGGTGAAACGCCAAATACTTGCCCATGTCCGTAGCTGTTGTGAGTAAACCACCAGCGGAGCCGAATACACCCTGCGCCAGAGGCGGTTCTTCCTGGTAGGTTCCATCGGCGAGTAGCCGATAGCCGATAGCGCGATTCTTTGCCGGCACCTCGGAGAAGTTGAAAGTCGATTTGCCCATGTGCAGCTTGGCTAGAAGTTCGGTCTTCACATAGGTCTCATAAGGCATGCCAGAGGCTTTGGTTACAATGCGGCCGAGCAGTCCGAAGGCGTAGTTTGAATATTCGTAGCGCGTGCCAGGAGGCGTTGAAAAAGGGATTCCGAGACGCAGCCACCGTGTAAGGTCGTTATCGCTGGCGCTGAGTTGCTGGTCGCCCCAGGGATTGTCTTCCGGGAAACCAGCGCTATGGCTGAGAAGTTGGCGGATACGAATGGGCGCACTGTCGAGCGTGGGCAAAGGCATCTGAGCGAACTCGGGAATCCATTTCGATACCGGATCCTCCAGCGAAAGTTTGCCGTCATCGCGCAGCCGCAAAATGGCAAGCGCCGTGAAGCTCTTGGTCATGGAGGCGATACGAAACGCGGTATCGGCCGTTATGGGATCTTTGGAGGCGAGATCGCGAACTCCTACCGATTCGACATGCGCGAGGCGTCCGTCGATTACAATGCCCCAAATCAAGCCCGGTATCTTTTTGTCAACTGCGTAGCCGCGGAAGAGCTGATCGACCTCCGGAAGAACGGATTCCAGTTTGCGAACTCGATCAGAGTCGGTGAAGCGCGGCGGCGGATAGGCGTCGTTTGCCAAGAGAAACGAAGCGGTGAGCCAACAATACAAAGTGACGAATCGCATGTATGTCAGGATAATCGAAAGCATGGAAGCAAAGGCGAGTGGAGGCGGTTGGTGGTGGCCGTATGGGTTGCTGGTGGGTGCGTTCGCATGCATTTTCGGCGTGGTTGCACCGGCTTTCATTACGCGCTACCGGATAGCGTTGCCCTCGGCAGCCGGGATTTATTGCTCGTTCGTTCTCATGCTATTGTTTATGGCCGCGCCTGGCATTGCCAGCAGCAGGCTTTGGGTGCAAGAACAGCTGAAAGGCTGGGGGAGAGTGGCGATTCCAGCGGCGCTTTGGTGCATTCCTTACTTGATTTACGCGGCTGGCACGGGCGATTTTCACTGGCTCGCACTGCTGCGCATCGCCTTTGTCTCAGCAGCACTGCCACTCATTTATAGTTTCTTCCCGGTTGCGGATGTGGCTCGTTTCGGCTGGCAAGATTTGGCGAGCGCGTGCCTTTTGGCGAGTGTGCTGCTTTTCCATCAATTGGGCGGCATTTGGAATGTTCCCGCGAATCTCGATTTCATGGGCCGGCTCTTGCTCGTCGGGGTTGCCTCATGGAGTTGGACGTTTGTGCGAAGAGTGCCTGAACTTGGTTATGAATTCGCTATCACACCAAAAATCCTTCGGGCAGCGGCGTTGAACTTTGTACCATTCGCCTTGATCGCCATTCCCGCCGGCGTGGCGCTGCACTTTATCGCGTGGAATCCGCGGCGTGTAACGATCTTTTCTTTCTGCCTCGACTATCTGGAGATTTTTCTCTTCATTGCGATCCTCGAAGAAATGTTCTTTCGCGGATTTCTGCAAACCCTTCTAGCGATAAATCTGAAATCGGCGCGCGCATCCCAGATCTTGGTGTCGTGCTTGTTCGGCTTGTTTCATATTTTGCACGCGCCTTTCCCAAACTGGCGCTATGTGTTATTGGCGACGGTGGCTGGATGGTTCTATGGCTCGGCATTTCTCCAGGGCGGCAACCTGATGGCGTCAGCGCTGACTCATGCCATGGTGGACACTGTCTGGCGCATGTTTTTCACCAGGTAATAAAGCGAATGGAATGGCTGCGTGACGGCCGCCATTCGAGACCTTATTGCTTGGCTATGACAAGACTCTTGATCTTGGCGTAAGTAGCGGCAGGGACAATTTTCTTGGTCAACAGGTCGGTCTTGACCTTGTAGGGGCGGCCTTTGATGATTTTGTCAGCATAAGCAGGGCCAATGCCGGGCAAGGTGTCGAGCTGGTCCGCTGTGGCAGAGTTTAAGTCAATCAAGTTCGCCGCGGGTGCAGCCTTACGAGATGCCTTCGCGGCGGCCGCTTGGCCCGCTAGGGCAG
>Ga0302319_10026537_pt1 | contig 10195 bp, 6 predicted proteins | sample Bog_T0_2_FD_203319 | JGI IMG/M metagenome (GOLD analysis project Ga0302319, IMG submission 203319) | Peat permafrost microbial communities from Stordalen Mire near Abisko, Sweden - Bog_T0_2 | ecosystem: Environmental > Terrestrial > Soil > Wetlands > Peat | place: Sweden: Abisko, Stordalen Mire...
GCGGCGTATAAACCCGCCAACGCCCAACAGTTTGCGCAGCCTGGTAACTTCGACTTTTATGTATTCACGTTGTCCTGGTCACCGCAATTTTGCGCCTCTACTCAAAACCAAAAAGCTGAGTGTCACGTTCCTGGGAATAGCTTTGTTGTCCATGGTCTATGGCCACAATTTAAGAGCGGGTCATGGCCAGCTAACTGCTCGGGTGTGCCCGGCCCCGCCGATCCAAGTAAAGAAGCAAATATCATGGGCGACCCGACACTTGTGGAACATGAATGGAAGACCCATGGAACTTGCAGTGGACTCTCGGTCGATGGATACTTTGCATTGATTAAGACAGTTCGACAATCAATTGTTATCCCCGACGCGTTTGTCCATCAAATACAAAACGCTCAGCTCTCGCCATCCGCGATCAAGACGAGGTTCTTGGCAGCCAATCCGCAGCTAACGTCGTCAGAGATCGCGGTTGGGTGCGCTAACAATGCATTGGTACAGGTGCAGGTCTGCCTGGCCAAAGACGGGACAGGAATCGCTTGTTCGGGGATAAAGGATTGCCACGCCCCCCTTGTCAATGTGCTGCCGATTCTCCAATAGTCAGGAGTCGGCTTTTATGACTCATCCAGCAAGATACAGAAGGCATGCCCTAAACTCTACATGGGGCAACAGTCAGGCCCACGGCTTGTGCGAGTTCGTGACAGATTATGAACAACGTGCAGAATCCCTTACAAAAAGGTACGTTGAATCGTCCTATGGCGTTATTTCGGCACTTGAAGACCGGAGGGTAAATAGAACGGTTAAGGAATGGTCTGCCCACGAGTAGATCAAAAAGAGCATTCGGTACTGTTTCCTTGCGCCCGCACATTACGGGCCGAGGTTGAGCCGATCATCGAGAATTATTGAAGTGACAGGCACCCGACAACAGATTCTACGAATGTCGATGCTTGCATTTGTTAAGGACGTATCCTGACCTTAGCCATGGTCACAACAAGATTAGCCTGCGCGAAGGGACCTGCTTACATCAACTAGGCGTGAATCCAGAAAGCGCCTTCAGCAAACTCATCGGCCATCCACCAGTTCGGTTTGCCCGTTCCGTACTGGAAGTTTCGTGCTCCTGCCTGGCTTTGGAGGGGTGCCACTACCGCACCGTTTGCGTCGCGCTTGGCTTGGTGATCGTTCATCTCTGGAACTACTACGACAATGTGTCCGGATCGTCCGTCTTCTTTACGACGAGCTACGATCAGACCGATCGCTCCCGTATTGATCTCCGTTTGCAGACTGCTTAGCGTGCCGGTCTGCCGCCAGCCGAAGCGAGGACCGAATGCCCGCAACCAGCGAAAGAGATCATTGGCACGCTGCTCATCGATGGTCGAGCCAAGCAACGGCTGCACTGTTTGGCCCTGTGCCAGCCTCTCGATGGCGTCCGGTGTCCACCAGACGCGCGGCAGATAAACGCCCGCCAGAAAGCAATAATCATGCGCATAGACATTGCAGAAGGTTGCGCCAGGTATTGGCTGGTACCGTACGTCAGCTGCCTTGTCCACGCCCAGGTAGTCAATGATCGTGGCAAGTTCCTGCCGAAGATCCTGTGCGGTTGCACCGGTCCTTCCCGGTTGATTCGCTTCGTTAAGCGAGTGTGCGTCAGCCGGGCGCGTTCGCCTAGTGATCTCCCCCGGTCTCCGCGGCGCATACACAGCCACAATGCCCGATGTCGGAGGATTCGGACTAGGCACAAGAACCGGAACCTCCGGATTCCCATCCACGGGCAATAGAGATTTCGCCATCACAAATCCATGCACGTAAGCGCCATTCAGGCTCGTCTGCACGGCGACGAATCGTGCCGCGGGTTTCGCCGACAGAACCTTGACCAGATGACCTGTCGGGAGCTTGGTCGATACGTTGCCGCTGTCGATTCGCGCTTCGTTCCGCACGAGCAAGGGCGCGGCTGCCGCTTCGAATTGCATGGTCACGCCGGTAGAAACGACCGGAGTTGCCGGGGCGATCGCCGCAGTACCAGGTGGCGGAGGCGCAATCGCGGCTAGTGCCTTAGGAATGGCCGCAGTGTGCGCGAGGCGGAGGAGATCGAAGAAACTTTCGCCATAATATTGCGTGCCGTCGAAGTGGCCTTGCTTCAAGCCTTTGGCAGGATTGAACTTTCCAGCGTTGTACGCGATGGCCACATAGACTTGATCTAAGTCGGAAAGCGCCGATTTGCCTCCTAGCCCAGCATGCACAGTGGCCGCTTGCAGTTCATCGAGACAACGCTTCAGGCAGGTCGCAAAGTCAACCCAGCGCCTCTGTAAGAAGAATTCCGGATCCGTCTTGAAAAATTGCAGATCCACCTGGAAAATCCCGTAGGCATGGCAGAACTTGTCGGGCTTCTTTGCGATGGGCGCAAAGGCGGTAACATAATTTCCGAGATCAACGAGAACTTGATGAGCAAGATCGAACATGGATGTCCCTGTGGAGCGGCGACAAGTTGAGCCTTCGTTCGGGGGAATGCGGCGCGACCGCGATCCTCGTCCAGCGTGTCGCCCACGCAAAGCCCAAGAATTTCTTCGCGCTGCAGGGTCCTACGCAGGATCGGCCACACGTCCCCAGTCTCCTGAGCGGCAAGAGCCGTGATAAGGTCGAGGCCAAATGGAGTTCCTTGAAGCGCAGGGGCGATCTCATCGCCAAACGTCAACTTGAACCAGGCAAGGTCTTCTCGATTAGGCATGGCTATCCTTCTGCAAACCGGGCACGAAACAAGACTATTTTGCCAATGTATAGGATCGACCGAGGAAAAGTCTTGCGTTCTTGACCAGAGTTGTGATTCTCGCGGCGATGTTAGTTTTCACGTCCAAGCTTGTCTGCGCGAACGCTGCCCGAATTGGTGGCTGGAATTGGGATTATAGGTAATTTTCGTTACTAGAACTTGTTTCGTAAACCTGCTTTATGCAAGGGTACGACCGGGGTACCCTCTGGGTCGGCTGTCGAAAATGGCCCAGAAAACGATGGTTTTCTTAATCCTTACGGGAAGGATGCCCGGTCCTCGCAGCCATTTGTGAAATAAGTTCTACAGCCCAAAGCAGAAAAGCTAATTCGAAGGCCAATCACCCTCTCATTTTGGGTACCGACTTCATCAATCCGCATTTAGTCTCATTGGATTACGTTACCCACCTGCGTTATCGCTCTGAGTGTAGCCTCTTAGGGTGCTGTCCTTAGGGCGGTACGATTCTTTGGGCGGAAAGATCCGAGTTAGAGAAGCGCGGCCGTCGCAACCAGAGTGGGTGTCGACTTTCCGTGTCCCGGAAGGCGGGGAGATTGTGCCTGTCTACGCAAGCGACCTGACACATTTCCCCCTGACCGGCAAGATGGGTCGGTGGTCCAGTCCGGGCGACCAAGTTCTGCCAATGCCCACCCGGTCCACCACCAAGGGCACGCCTGCCGACGACCCAAGGTCAAAATCTGCATTTATCCTAGTCTGCCTTCTAACTCGCCAGGTCCCCGACGCTTTCGGGTACAGCGACCGCTAATCGTTTCATATGCTCTGCCCGCAGTCCAGCATCCCGCCCCAACCTGCTGGATCCGATGCGTTCCGGCTTCGTCTGCTCGAACTGCAACACTGGCGCGACCTCACAATCCCGACCAGCCTACCCCCAGACAAATTCAGCGAATTGATCTTCAGCTGCTTTTTCCTTCATCTGTACAGGACGTCATCGCCCGCGTCGTCAGAATGTCACCGTTCATCGCAGCCAGTTAAGTTCGTTGGAAGCGCAACAGGGCTCGAAACCCCGACCTCTGTCGTGATAGTAATGCTAACCAATTGCAAACAAATGATGTACGGGCGCAGATGGCAAAATTTAGCACGCTTGAGCGCGCAAAAAACGCCGGGGAAATCGAACATAACTGTCTTCAGCACCCTCGCTGGCACCCTTTGCGTTTACCAGCGAGGAGCGCCCAGACCTCTGCCTCTGCTCAACCTTCTGCTCGGTCATCCGTCGTAGTGAGTCAAAGGCTGAGCCACATCGTATTCCAGATCCAAGCCGTATATCAGATAGAACTTCGCGTCAGGCCCCTTTGGCAAACGCTGGCCTACTTTAGAGCACCGATCTGCATTCCAACGAAGGAAGTACAACCGGGAAACACAAAATCCAACGTTGCCGCTTCTTGAGTTGACCTTCACGTCGTAAGATTCTCTAGCATGACCGGCGCGGAGAAATCGCGAACCGGACGCACGAGAGCGCACAGGCGATTCTGCGCAAAACTGTATGAGGTCAAATTTCTCTAGAGGAAATAAAGCTTGATTAATTTAGCGCCCATCTGTTAGTCTCCGTTCTTCTTGCTTCCATCTGATTCCAAGAAATCCTAAGCGTCATACTTGTTATTCGGCACTGTGCGTGTCCTCGCTCAATTGATCTCTCGTATTTGGGAAGGATGGACAATGCAAGGAAAGACTCCGAAGTATTCTGCTGTTGAACCGAGCAACCAAAAGCGAGAAACTCGGCGCGTCAGATTTGCCTTGAGTAGAATGGCGTCGCTTGCCTCGCACATGCGGTCAATCATTTCCGCTGGAATTTCAACATTCGCTTTGTCGTTACTTTTTAGCTGCATTCTTCTCCTGCAGAGTGGTTGTGCGCTGCCAAGAAAGGGTATGGTGCTGCTCACGTCTGCACCGGACACTCATTTTGCCCCCAGTCTGCGGCCCATTTCGTCCGATTGGGACCATCGCGTCCTCAAAGTCAATGTTAAGAATGCAGACGGCAAACCAACAGACCCATTGCTCGGCGGTGACGCGACGCATCGGCATTCTTTCGGTCATCAGCACACGGCGACATCCGGTCCGGCGATTGAAACGGCGCAACCGCTCGGGCTGCAAAATCAGGGAGCAAAAGGAACACATGTCCACCTGATTCAAAGTCAGACGCAGTCGACAACCTCCACCGGCGACGCAACAACGGTCCCTCCCTCGCTGGAGTTACTTGCATACATTCTCAAGAGATCACATCTTCATGTACACCCCGGAATCATAGTTGCGTTCACTGGTCTCACCATTCCAGAGGGATGGAGCCTGTGTGATGGAACCAATGGAACGCCGAAGATGGATGGACTGTATGTGGTCCTGAGAAAGGATCAACGCTCCAACACACCAGTAGGGGAAGATGATCCGCGCCATGATGCAACCCACAGCCATACTTGGTCAGTCGCAATTACGGACCCGAACGTCGGTACGAACACAGGGTTCTTTGGGGGCATGCCCGGCCCCCAAAGCGGTTTCTCGGCAAGTTCTCTTTCGCATCTCCACACAGCGACGGAACCTCTACCGTGGCAAGGAATGACTGACCCGGACCAGACTCCACCACGTCCCCCAACTATTGCGATTCGTTTTATGATGGCTGGTCCTACCGCCAAAAATATGCCGACGGGCGCTCTGCTCCCGTATACCGGGGACTCGGCCCCCCTTGGTTGGTCTTTGTGGGAGAAATGGAATGGAGTCAACGTGGCGAGCCAATTCCTCGCCGGTGCATCCACTTCGAACCTTCCTGGCACCACATACGGAACTCCCACCCATACCCACTTCGTGACGATGACCCACCACATCCTTTTGGCCCAATCTCAGGACACCGGCACGCCGGTCGCTAATGCGAATGGTCCAGCGATGGCGATTGCCGCTCATACGCACCAGGCTGAAACAACCGGCTCTTCAGGAACTGGAGATAAGGTCGAAACGGGCCCTGCCACCAGCATTCCCCCATTTGTATCTTTGTTCTTCATTCGCAAGAACTAGGGAGGTAGCGAGATGTCGAATACGAGCGTGACGTTTCATTATCAGTTTGGAGTAGCGCTGGATCAAGCCGGCTTCAATCTCATGAGCGCTGGGCTCTGGACCTCCAGGCCTGAGTTATTCAGTTACTCCACTGACATTGTGGTCAAGCCAGCAGATCCTGGTCCGCCCCCTTCCCCTGCGCACACTCTCACTGTCTATGCCGTTGCGGACGACCCGTTCTCCATTAGTCTGTATCCGGTTGCTGCTCTTCCCGCCCTTCCCCCGGATTCGTTCTTGCTCCAAGGTGACGTTAGCTTCAGCCTCACCGACAGCGTGCTTGGGACAATTACCAGAATCGGCATTACTTTTCAGTCGACCGCATCCATCAGCCTAAGTAACGGAGTCGCTCAGGTCTCCGTTCTTAGTTTCTCTTTAATTGAAATACGTGGTGAACAGCCGCCTCCTGCCATCACAGCCGCTCCGCCTGCTGCTGGTGCGCTGGCAGCGCCGCCAGATGATGGCGCATTAGGGCGCACATTCGTTGCAATCATTCAGTATCTTTCCGAACTCTATTTGAACGCTGCTCTGGAAAAAGCGGTTGTTCAATTTCCTGTTCCGCGTCTTGACCAGATTGCTGGCTTTGGAACCCTCGGAGCCTTGCCAGTCGACGGCATGTATATCAGGAACAATGCGTTCTACATCGATGTTGGCGATGATCTTGGAACGCCAACAATATTTCCTGTCGCTCCGGCGACCCCCGTAGATCTTCGTGTCGGCATTTCTACGAGTGGAATGACGCGCATTATTGGTGCATTTCTCCCCATGCCTGTTCCTCTGGAACTTGGCAACAGCGGGACGACGCTGCACCTCACAAGCAATCTGGTGATTCCAGAGATCGATTTCAACCTGACACCAGGCGCGGCAAAAATACCGGTGGCCGTTCATCTCTCCGGCTCGATGAATCTGCATGTCCAGGTTCCCATTCCAATCTTAGGAGGCACGTTCGCATTTGACGTTCCGATTCCAATCGACCCGCTGACCCAATATGCAGGCAGCGTCGTTGCCACGCTCCAAGTAGATAACCCCACAACCGTCCCGAACGCACAGATTCGTGTCCACCTTGCTCCTGACGTGGGATTTTTTGATGACTGGTATGCGCTTGTTGTCACAGACTATCGCGACTATCTCTCGAACGCTTTCAGAAATGCTGCCCAAAATGCAACCAACCAGCTCATCGGGCAGAGCTTCTGCAATATACCGATTCTCGGGTGGATTGTCTGCGGGACGATCAATGTCATCGCTCAGGTTGCCGGATATCTTGTTGGCGCAGTGCTCGACTTTTGGATCTCAACCTTCCTGACCGGCATCATTAACACGATTGGTCGGATCGTCATCCAGTTCTTCCAGGCTCCATCCTTTAATGTGCTGAAGTTCGACCAATCGGCAATTCAGAAACTGCTGGGGGTGACCGTTGCCAGCGGCCAAATTGAAATCGTGGACAACGGTCGCGATGCCGATCTCCAGGCGGACTTGTCGTTTCAACCTCAGGGTCTCCCGGTTCCTCCCGCTCCTCAGCCAGTTAATCCGCTCCCGCCGCCACAACCGGAACCGGTCCCGACGTATCCTGCCGCGCCCGTCTTACCGGTTTACGGCCCAGGGGCTTTTGCTCCAGCTGTGATCCCTCCCACGCCCGTCTGGACGAGCGGCCAACAGCAGAATTTCACCATCACCGTACAATCGCCCCAGGTAAACACCACTGGGAAGGGTGTCGTCACCTTCTATCACACTGCCAACGTCTGGCAGTTGCATCACACGGTAACCGACGCCACCGGTACGAAGTTGGCTGACGCCTTCGCCAACTATGATGACACCACTTTCCAGCCACTCAAAAGCAACTACGCAACTCCCAGCGGGACAACGACCGTGCGCCAAACGGTTGACTACACCGTTTCGCCTGGCTACGGCATGGCTTCACTCGGTCTCGACGGCCAACCGAGTTATCAATACTCGGTGGGTCTATTGGTGGGCGTTGCTCAGGATTTTGATGAGTTTTGGATCTATCGCTGGGCACACGGCCCCATCTCGACCGCACTCGCTGGTATCTTTGCCCGTGTCGGTATCGTCAGCCCAAGCGCCGCTCAAAATTGGGCCCGCGAAATACCCGTGACCGTCTCCGTCGCTAGCGGAACCTTGAACTGGGCGGCGTCCGGGGCGGTTGCCGTCCCCACTCCTGTTTGGGTTATCACCGCTTCAGACGAACAAAATCAGATTGTGGCTCAAGTCGCAAAGGACGGTAGCGGTCTGCTGAAAATGGTAATCCAAGCAGGCGGTACTACCTCGACTGCGGTGCGGCAGTGAAATTCAGTTGCCAGAATGATCACTTTCCGCGGGACACTTTCGTTTCTGTCGTTGGGTCCGAGGTCTGAAAATGAAGGATAGGTCGTGAACAGATCGGCCCTCGACCAATCCCGACGGCGATTTGTCGCTACTGCGGCAGGCACCGTGATCTCTTCCTTTCTGCCGGGCTGCTGCAGGCTGCATCCTCATCCATTACCGTCATGTGCTTTGGCTTCACCACTTGTGGCCCCGTCTCAGCACGCTCTCGCAATTGACGTTCACAGCCATGTATTCAATGGAACCGATCTCCAAGTGCAGAAATTCATCGAGCTCAATGTCAGCCTTCCATACGATTCGGATCTCAAGAAGATATTCGGTGAAGTCATTCAAGGGCTCACATGGACACTTGCACCCACCGCGTGCGAGGAGTATGAAGCACTTGGCAGTCTTGCTTCATGCGGCCAAGTGTCCGCCAGAGATGTTCGGATCAGCCATCATCGCGAGCAAGGTTATGAACGAGGACGCAGAGAGATAAGGGCAGCGCCAGTATTTAGGCAGTACAACACTCCTGAAGCCAAAACGCGCCGTGAGAGTAGTTCAGTCGCGGCGGAGAAGCGAACTCAATATCTTGATCTGATCGGGTCGTTGCTAGATGCTCCAACGCTCGACGGCTTCCATGCAGCTCGCGCTTCCTTTGCAGAAAGACGCGACTTGAACGTTAGCGTCCAGGACGTCCTGAGTATGCTTCGATTTATCCTACAAGGCTTCAATTATCGCTACATTTCGACGCTCGACTATCTGGATATTTACAACCCGAGCGGCTTTGCCGGCCGCAGCCTCGATCTAGTAATTGCGAATCTCGTAGATTATGACTGGCCACTCGCTGGCGGGAGTGCAACCAGGTCTCCGTTCCGGGACCAAATAAGTGTCATGGAGCGGCTCAGCATCTTCATGCATGGCCGTATCCACGCATTCGTCCCATTTGATCCAATGCGACAAGTCGCGATTGCCGCAGGCATCGCGCCTTCGGAGGGAAAGGATTCGCATTTGACCTTCGAGGAAATTAAGGACGCTGTGATGAATCGCGGTTTTCTTGGCGTCAAACTTTACCCAGTGATGGGCTTTAAGCCCACTGGAAATGCGGCACTGCCGGCAGATGCCTGGGCGCAACCGTGGCTTCCAGAGTGGATGAGTAAGCCAATCACGATTGGCGGGATCAGCCGCAGCTTTGGAGAATGGATGGACGAGGCGCTTGAGAGCCTCTACACATGGGCCGAGGCAAATGGAGTACCGATTACCTCCCACACAGACCCTTCACAAGGGCCAGCTTTTGACTTCAACGGCTATACAATCTCTGATGCCTGGCACGAAGTTTTTCAACACCACAAAGATCTTCGACTTAACTTTGGCCACGCGGGCGACCCGACTGCATATCTTTCTACTTTTACGGGTTCCTCAGGCGACCCGCTCTACCCGCCTTCGGCTCAGACAGTCATTTTCGATTACATGTGCGGTCCAGGCTCGGCGGAGCGATATCATTACGGCGACCTCTCCTACCCAGAGGGAGCTCTCGCAAATCCGACGGATTACATTCAACTCCTCAAGGGATTTTTCAATACACCCGTGGCGCCTGGGGGTGTTGGGCCTCAGGATCGGTTCATGTACGGTACAGACTGGTTGATGGTTCTAATGGAACGGAATGCTGACGATTGTCTCAAGATCGCTGAGGATGCCTTCAACGCCATCGACGCCACGGTCCCGCAGCAGACTCCGTCTTTTTCAGACCGTTTCTTCGCCTTCAATGCGATCAGATGGCTTGGACTCTCCCCGGGAGGATCCTCATGGAACCGTCTGACCGCGTTCTATCGAAAGAATGGCATCGATACTGATGTAAATCCGCCCACATGGATGAACAAGGTACGAGCCCTCAACACGGGCTGACCTAGTGTAAGCTGTTTCGGATTGCACAACCACAATGCCGGGGGCCACAACGATGGTGACGTCAATCGTCGGTCCACCAAGAGAATGCAAATCTACTGTGGCAAGGTCCAGCAATATCCACGCTGTGGGCCTTACAAGGTTCATGGCGCATTCCCATCAATAGGCAACGCAGCT
>Ga0302319_10026539_pt1 | contig 10194 bp, 6 predicted proteins | sample Bog_T0_2_FD_203319 | JGI IMG/M metagenome (GOLD analysis project Ga0302319, IMG submission 203319) | Peat permafrost microbial communities from Stordalen Mire near Abisko, Sweden - Bog_T0_2 | ecosystem: Environmental > Terrestrial > Soil > Wetlands > Peat | place: Sweden: Abisko, Stordalen Mire...
GCCCACCAGCTTCCCCAGGTGCTCCAAGGTGAAGCTCGGACGGCGCGCCTTCATCGCCACCTGGGCATCGCGCAGGAATTTGCGGGCATCGAAATAGGTGAAGACGCCGGGACGTTCGAGTTTCATGTCACCATGTTACAGTCCGCGAACGGCTCGGCGGACGCACGGATCCCATCCGGCGGAAAACAGACCTTCCGACACGTTCACTTGCGGAAGAGGGCCATCCCGGCCAGCAGCGCCAGCGCCGAACAGAAAAGCGTGGAGCCCAGGTATCCTCCCGCGGCCATCCAGCGCCCCGAGCGGGCGATCCGGTCGGTCTCGAGCATCAGGGACGACAGGGTCGTGTACCCGCCGCAGATCCCCGTGGCCAGGAACAACCTCCAATGGGGATGGAAATGGGCGGGTCCGCCGAGGATGGAGGTGAACACGCCGATGAGGAAGGTTCCCGTGACGTTCGCGGTGAAGGTTCCCCACGGAAACGAAGCGGCCACCGGAAACAGGATCCAGCCCACTCCGTAGCGGAGAAGCGATCCCATCGCTCCGCCCAGCGCCACCCATGCCCAACCCGGAAGAGAACCCATCGGTCCATGGAAGATAATCGGGGATCGACGGCGTGGACGCGGAATCGGTGCGGTGCGCTTTCTGTGGGAAACTCGGATCCTGGCGACGGTCCTGCCTCCCCATCGCCGATCAGACCCGGTTCGACCCCACGGCTTGGATCGATCTGGACAATGCGTCGTAGACCCGTTCGAGTTCGAGGTCCCGGATGTTCCAGGGCGGCACCACGTAGAGGGTGTCGCCCAATGGTCGCACCAGCACGCCGCGTTCCCGGCAGGCGCGAGCGATCCGGCTTCCGCGCGGAGCGAGTTCGTCCCCGCCTGTCGCGAGGTAGCCGTCTCCGGCATCCGGCAACTCGAAGGCGGCGATGGTCCCCAGCACGCGAGCGCCGCGCAGGTCGTGGCGTTTGGCGATGTCGGAAAGGAATCGCCTCTGCAGGCTTTCCAACGTCTTCCACCGTCGCGCAGTCTCGGGTTCGCGCAGGATCCGCAACGAGGCCGTGGCGGCGGCGCACCCCAGCGGACTGCCCGTGAAGGAGTGGCCGTGGAAGAAGGTTCTGCTGCGGTCGTCGGACAGGAATTGTCGGAATATGGATTCCCGGAAGGCCGTGGCCCCCAGCGGCAGGAATCCGCCGGTCAGACCCTTGGACAGGCAGATGGCCGACGGATGCAGGGACGGTCGACCGGGAAGGTCGTCGCACGCGAACATGCGCCCCGTGCGACCGAATCCGGTGAAGACCTCGTCGGCGATCCAGGGCACACCCCGTTCGCGGCAAAGGGCGTCCAGTCCCTCCAGGTAGGTGCGGGGATACATGCGCATCCCCGCTGACCCCTGGATCAGTGGCTCCACGATCACGCATGCGATGTTTCCCGCGTGGACATCCAGCCAATTCTCCAGCGCGTCCAATGCGATTCGAGCCGCGGTTGCCGCTTCGGGGGAGGATGGATCCCAGGGGCCCGCCGGAGTGGGCAGGCGATCGACCTCGAAGAGGTAGGGGTCGAAGGGGTTGGAAAACACGGAACGCGCCCCGGCCGACATCGCCCCCAAGGTGTCGCCGTGGTAGGCGTCCTCCAGGGCAGCGACCCGCGGCAGGGATACCCCCTTCTGGCGCGCGATCTGGATGCACGCCTTCAAGGCCACCTCCACGGAGGTGGAACCGTCGTCCGAGTAGAAGACTCTCGACATCTCCCCGGGAAGGAGTGGGAGCAGTTCTTCGGCCAGCCCCACGGCCGGCTCGTGCGTGCAGTCCGCGAAGATCACTTGCTCCAGGGTCTTCGCCTGTTCCGACACCGCGCGGATGATTTTCGGATGGGTGTGGCCGTGGTTGGTGACCCACCAGCTGGAAATGGCGTCGATGATTTCGGTGCCGTCCGAAGTGTGCAGCAATGCTCCATGGGCGCTTTGGATTTCCAGGGGTGGATGGGCGATCTGGTGCTGGGTGAAAGGGTGCCATATCATTCGGGCATCGCGCTCGGCCAGGGATTTCGAAGACGCGATGATCGCGTGGCTCGGGGTCTCTTCTGCACAGGGATCCGTCCAATCTCCCATTTTCCATCGCTGAATCAACTCGCCGACGGACTGTGCATCGGTGGGGTACAATTCGGGAATCCGCCCCAGAATGTCGACCCGGCCCCGATCTCGGATCTGCCTGGCATTTTCCCCATGGAGAGAGCCGTTCAGGAGAACCCCGGCAATCGAAGCCCCTCTGTTTCGAATGGCTTGCACAGTCGCCAAAGTATGGTGCAGAGTCCCCAGCCCGGTTGTGGCGACGACAACCATGGGTAGGTCCAAGGCGAGAGCCAGGTCGATCATGTCTTCCTGGTCGTTCAATGGCACCAGCGCGCCTCCGGCACCTTCGACAACGGTGAAATACCCTTCGGGCCGGTTTTCCACGAGGAATGAAAGCTCGATCCGCTCCTGTTCCAACTGTGCAGACCAATGGGGGGAGGCGGGTTCGGCAAATTGATATGTGGAAAGGTGGATCGGAGTCCCCGGAGATAGGCGGAGGATTTCCAGTGCGTCCGAAACATCACCGGTCTGGATGGGTTTCCAGTAATCGGCTTCCCATAGGGCGCACAGGACCGCACTGCACAGTGTTTTCCCGATGTCCGTCCCCGTTCCGGTGACGAAGACCGAGCGGGGGAAGGGGTCACGCAACAGAGGATGGGCGGAGTTCATTCAAGACGTCCAGGAATTCGGTGATGTCGGAATCCGTGAGATCGGCAGTGATGGTGGCTCGGAGCCGTTCCGACCCTGGAGGCACCGTCGGAGACCGGATGGGTCGCAGGTGGATGCCTCGAAGGGAAAGGCCGCCCGCCAGTTGCTGTGCAGGTCCAAGCCCTCCTGCCAACAAAGGGAAAATGGGGGTCTGGACCTGGCGCTCAGGAAGCTTCCAACCCAATTCCTTCAAACCGCTGGCGAAGTTTTTGCACAGTTTGTCCAAATGGAGGTGCCGGGGAGCGTCGGTTTGGGCGATTTGCCAAGCGAGTTTGGCCACCAGGATCGCCATTGGGGATGGCGCCGTAGTGAAAATGAACGGCCGCGAAGTGTTCACGATGGATTGGATTAGAGCCCCCGGCGCGCACAAAATCCCACCAGACGAAGCCAATCCTTTCCCGAATCCGTGGGTGGTCGCCACCAACGTCGAAGTTTTGGGCAGGGTTTCGCACAAACCTGTTTTATGGATACCGAACAAACCGACGGCATGGGCCTCGTCCACCAGCAACAACGCGTCTTCTTCCTTGCACACTTGGTGGATTTCAGCCAATGGCGCCAAGTCGCCATCCATGGAAAAGACGGATTCCGTGACCACGAGTCGTGGCTTCCCGGACGTGGATCGCAACTGTGCACGAAGATCTTCGGGGTCATTGTGCCTGAATTTTCTTCGCTTTGCCCCACTGTGCAATATCCCATCGATGAGCGATGCGTGAGCAAGGGCGTCATGGACCACAACTCCATGCCGGTCAGCCAATGCACAGATCGCTGCACGGTTGGCCTCCGAAGCAGAGGCGAAAATCAATCCTTGGGGCATACCCGCCTGCTGTGCAAACCGATGCTCGAATTCTGTGAACAGTTCCAGGTTCCCAGAAAGCAACCGTGATCCGGATGAGGTGGTGGGAAGCCCTGTGTGCAAAGCTTCGACCAGACCTTGTAGGATTCTCGGGTCGCGGCGAAGTCCCAGATAGTCGTTGTGCCCGAAGCGGGATTCGGGGTGGTCGCCCAGGGTCCGAAACACCCCCTGCTTTTCGAGCTCCGCCGACCTCGCCGTCCAGGCCGCAGACCATCGATCCCAGCTGGTTTCCACGCCGGAAAGGTACACCCCCGGCGGGCTACTTCAGTGCGAGAGCAGGACGGGTAGCACGGCTTCTCCGGAGCCCGTCGTCAATCGAACCAGGACCATCCCTTGCCCGCTCAGCGCCACCTGCATCCGGGATTGGCCCGAAACGGCGCGGCGCAGAAGCGTCCTGCCCTGGAGGTCGGTCACATGGAGCTCCCGGACGCCTGCAGGCAGTTCCAAGGACAGACCCTGACCCGTGGCCCGCGCCGAAAACCCCGCTGGGGATGGAATTTTTTCGATTCCCGTGGTGGAGATCGCCGCGCCGACCGCCTGGATCTTTGCTTTGACGTAGGTGCCAGAAGCGGAGAGCTGTCCAGCGCTCCAGCCTCCATTGGAACCCGCCGACGGGATCAGAGCGGAGGCTGCTTCGTTCACGTTGCAGAGCGACCAGTTGGCCCAGCTGACCCCGTTGGATTGAGCCCATGCCAACCATTTGTCCGACCAGGAGGTGTTGACGTTTCCACTCCCACTATTGTTCACCGTCCCCCATTCCGTGATGAATAGCGGGACCTTCTGGATGGCAGTGTTTGCAGCCGCCATGGCGGTGTTGTTGTCCGCATCCACGTTGCCCGTTGGATCGTTCTGATCCGCATAGAAATGGAGGGTATAGGCAACATTCCCATCGGTGGTTATGGGATCGGCACTAGCCAGGTCGGGATTGTGGGACCAGTTCGGCGTGCCTACGACAATCAAGTTGGAGCTGCTATCACGGATAATTGGAATCATCGTGTTCGCGTAGGATTTGATGTCGGCCCAGGCCACGTTTTTTGGCTCGTTCCAGATCTCCCAGATGACGTTCGGAGTGTTCTTGTAGGTGTGCGACATCTCGGTGAAGAACTGGGTAGCATCCGAGAGATCCGGCGTGCTGTTTTCCAGGTGCCAGTCGACGATGACGTAGATGTCGTTGGCAACGGCGGCATCGACGACGGTTTTGACCAAATTCATTGTGGCTGGGTAGTTGTAAACATCTTGACCTGATCCACTAATAACTCCAGCCGGAGCCCGTATCAGACTGGCCTTCCAGTCGTTCGCCATGGTGGACACGACGCTGGCGTTGAAAAACTGGTTTGCACCCCAATTCGCGGTCGATCCCCCGAAGGTCGACCAATAGAGGCTCATCCCCGCCAACTGGATGGGATTGTCGTGGGCGTCGACGATGTGGTTTCCCTGGACCTTGAGGGCACCATGTGCCGTGACCACGCCAGCCTGCGCACAAACACCCAAAAGCATGCCCATGAGAGCGGCATTGCGGATCGAACGAAACATGCAGATTCTCCAGACAGAGGTGGTCCGACCGGGTGGCCGCGGCCCAAGGGCGGATCGCTTAGAATCTGTCGCGAAAGGGGAGGAAAAGGTTGCGGATTCCGCTCCAACCCTACGGACTAATGCTCTCCCGTGTAGGGGATGCGCTGCCAGTGCTTCTGGTCGCCGGATCCCCAGGGAAGAACACAAACCGACTCCGTGTCCCGGAAGGAAGGCATGAAGGATTCGATCAAGCGCCCTGGCCCCCACCACCCTCCTACAGGCCGGAAGCGATGGAAGGTGGCAAGGTCGGCGATTTTTCGCCGACAGGCATCAGTTCGGCAGATGGATCCGCTTCATGGCTGGAGCATCGTCGGTAGTTCCATCCCCATACATTCCGCCATTGGTTCCAGATGCCCACAACGTGCCATCGGTCTTGATGTAGAGCGTGGTGGCGCCGTTGCTGGAAACATTCGAGATCAGATTTGAAACCGACGTCCAGTTTGCGGACGAGGGGGGAGATCCAATTTGCTGATCGTAAAGCCAACCATAGTCTTCGAGTGCGTAGAGAAATGGACCTCCTAAAATTTGCTTTACAACACCGGTCTGAACTTGCACCCAGCTTGTATCCGAAGGAACAGACAAATTCCCCGTGGTTGTCAAAAGCGAGAACTGGACACTCCAGGAGCCCTGAAAAAAGTCGGCCCACGCCGAAACGGTCGAATACCCAGCCCCTGGAATCCGCGTTGGCAAAGACCCGTTTGCAGAGTAGGATATTCCGACATGGCTTCCACAGGCATAGGCACTCCCAGATGAGGTCACGTAGACGCTGCCGCACCAATAGCCACCCCTGACATCCGTGCAATTCACACCGACGTCCTTCACTCCGCTTTGTACGAGCTTCGGATTGACCAGATCGACGGAATCACCAGTGCAGAGCTGTCCAGACTGATTTTGTCCAAGCGCCCATAGGCCGCCCTTCGAATCCACGTACATGGCCGACGGAGTGGTGACGTCGAGACTGGATGCGACTTTCACGACACCGGAAGCGATCGGGTTCATGCTGTTGGCTGTGCTTCCGTAGGCTCCACCATACGACAGAAGATCTCCCGAAGTGGTCACGATGAAGTTGTTCGTGACTGCCCGTACACCTTCCTTCACCTTGACGAAGTTCGATCGATCGCTGGCTGAACCGTCGGCCAAAGACGATGCGTAGCCGGTCGTCCATAGCGAACCATCGGCCCGGATCACCTTGCTCCCCGCAGGTTCGACCTCCACGAAGATGGGAATGTTGGCCTTGAATGATCCGTTGATCACCGCACTGCTGTTCCATCCGCTCTTGGACGCGATCACATTGATGGTCCGGATGGAATCGATGAGGATCCCCGAAGTCGTGCTGGGAGACACTCCCACCACGGGGGTCGACCCGTCCGTTGTGTAGTAGAAGGTCACCCCGGCGGTCGGCGAAGACAGGCCGACGGTGAACATGGAATCCGCCGCCGTGCCAGAAGGAAGCGACAACACTGGAGCATCAGGCACCAGAGTGTAGGTCTGGCTCGAGATTCCGGAAGGGTTCCGGCCTGTCGCGGTCGCCATCACCTTCAAGACCCGGTTCTGACTGATGAGGATTGTTCCGCCAAGCGAATAGGTCAGACCATTCGTTGGAGTCGGATCGGTGCCATCCAATGTGTAGTAGATGCTGGCACTGGAATCTGAGGATGCAATTGAAACGTGAAGGATGGAATCGTAAGTGCCGACAGCAGGGGAGATCGTAAGGACCGGGCTTGCCGCCAGGACTCTTGTCACAGTAAGGGTGTCGTAGGCGACGTTTCCTGTACTGTCGTACGCTTCCAAGTAGACTTTCGTGGAACCCATGGCCAGATTCTGTAGACTCGTGCTGTATTCTCCGTTTGTCCCGGTCACTGCCACGACCGTCTTGTTGATCAAAACGGTTCCCATCTTGTAATTGTCAGCGATGATCCAGCCTACTTTCAGGCTCGTGGTGAAATAATCCACCGCCATGTTTTTCTGCAATCCCGAAAGCAACGAGGGAACTGGTGGCACCGTGTCCTTGGCACGAGTGACCACGATCTCGTCCGTGTTCGTCACTTTGTTCGTGTTCCCTGCCTGGATCGAGATGATGAATGGCTGCCCGGTGGGTGGCACTGGAACATCCGCTGCCCAGGTGGAATCCGTCAGGCGCTTGGGCACCTTGGTTCCGAAGAGGATGGTGGTGGTATCCAGCGGCACCACGTCTGTGATCTTGTACACTACGTGTAACGTGTCCTTGGCGAGCGTAAGCGTGTTCCCCATGCTGGAAACCGGTTGCAAGAGCGTCAGGGCGGGCTTGTCGGTTCCGCTCGGGGCATTGCGCGTAATGGTGATGCTGGTGGAATCGACGCTCAGGTTCTTGAGATGGTCCCAGGCCTTGACCACCACCTTCATGGGAACTCCGTTGGGCGAGGGGAGCGAAAGCGTGGCCGACCAGTAGGATCCGGAATCATTCTTGGCCATGGCCCCCTGCAGGTAGACGGAATCCACTCCGGAGAGATCCGTGGCCTTCACCTGGACCTTGTAGCTCGAGACCGTGGCATCCACGGCCAGGGAAGCACTCGGCGCGACCCAGGTGATGACCGGGCCGGAGACAATCACCGGTGAGGTCGTATCCTTGGCGCGCGTCACGTGAACGGTGGCAGTGCTTTTGTTGCCCGCCTTGTCCCAAGCTTGCACCTTGATGGTGTCCACGCCGACCGCCAGAGAAACCGAGGTGGTGCAGGGTGAACTGGCGAATTTCATGGAGCCGATGGCGATGGAATCCAGACCGCTGCCCGAGTCGGTGGCCGCGGCCTTGACGAGGATGGTCCCGGTTCCGTTGGGAACGCTGGTGTCCGAAGAGGGGGAGAGGATCTTCAGGGCCGGAGCCGTGGTATCGCGTCCCACCACCTGGAAGGTTGCGCGCGAAGTGGCGCTGTGCCCCGAAGTGTCCGAAAGGATGATGACCAGGGTATCGATCCCCGCCGCGGCCGCGGCGCCGGCCTGGAGTCTCAAATTCCCGTTCAGGGACCAGGTGGTGTCGGTGGGGAGAAATCGCTCCGTCGGCGTGGAGATGTTCGTCGAATCTCCGGGAGTGGCCGTCCCTATCCGTAGGGAAAATTTGACGTTGTGCCCGGTGGTCCAGGAGAAGGAACCCGTGACGTCCACCGCGTTGCCACCGGCGGTGAGGGTTCCCGCGACGGCGACCGGCGAGGTCACACGCACCGGGTAGGCTGGGTACAGGGCCGTGGAATCCGAGGAAGAGAGCACCCCCGCATGGATCAGGATCGAGACGTCCAGCCGGATGGTGGTGGTGTCCAGGGTGAGGGTGACGGAGCCCAGTTGGATGTTCAACGAGGTCAGTTGCAACAGGGTCTTGCCGCTGTCCACGCCAACGCGAACGAGTTCCTTCTTCACGGAATCGATGCTCATGCCCACCGGGAGGGCTTTGCCCACGACGGCGGTGTCCTTGTCGAGGAGCAGGCTCGCGTAATATGCGACCACACCGGAAGGCCCGGTCCCGAATGCGGACTTCTGTGCGGCCGGGAGGTTTGCAAATCCCGAGAGCAGGAGGGTGTCCAGGGTCACGACCGAATGGGAGCTGTAGTCGAGTTTCGTGGCGCCTCCCGATTCCTTGAAGTACAGCGTGTAGGTCTGTACTCCCAGGGTCCAAAGCTGGAGAGCGAGGGAGTCCGTGCCCAGCGGATGCGGGATATTGAGGGTTGCCGTGCAGGTTGTGGAAGTGTCGCTGCCGAGGGGAAGGCAGTTCAGCTTGTTGGTGACGGTGTCGTTCTGGATGAAGGAGGTCGCGTTGTCGGGAACCCGGGGGACGGCGATCGGGAAGGAGGCGGTTGCCACGACCGGACTGTCAGAGTTCGTGTTGGAATCGGTGGCGTTCTGGCAGGACACCAGTGCCAGGAGGCCAGCCGCAATAGTCGCGAAGGGACGGAGGGAATGTGGGGGCTTTTTCATGGGAGTCTCCAGAGCCGCGGAACGCAGGGGGTGCCCCCAGGGAGGGGAGCCTGGAACGAATCTAGGATCGCCCTGCGGGATTGAATAGAGCGAACATCACACCGCTGCAGTTCGGCGCGGGTCATATCGCAGATCATGCCGGACGGCATTTAGCGGCAACCTATCAAGAGGTGGTTCGCCAGGCCATCTGCACGGCAGATCCAGGATGCTTGGAAACACTCGGCCACTTCCTTGAATTCCAGCAGGGATACCATACGAGACTCCGCGCCGCCGACTGTCCCCCACCTTCAAATAGATGCTGATCGGGAAGGTGGCCCGCACCGCAGAGACGGGCTTGTTTATGTAAGAGTGAGCATCGGTACTGTTTAACAGCGTCAGGTCGCGCGGGTTCTTGAGACCAAAGCTTTGGTCGGCCACACCTGCCGACAGGCTCAGTGCTCTCCCGAGTACGGCACGACTTCGGCCTTCATTCCGAAGGAGGCGAGCATGGCAAGGTCCTTGTCCTGCCCAGGATTGGCCGCCGTCAGGAGCTTTTCGCCGGTGAACATGGAGTTGGCACCGGCCAGGAAGCAAAGAAGCTGTGTGGAGGAACTCATCTCCACGCGGCCAGCGGAGAGCCGCACCCGAGATGCCGGCATGAGCAGGCGAGCGACCGCGATGGTGCGGACGAATTCGATGTCGTCGATGGGTTCGGCGTCGGCGAGTGGGGTGCCGGGCATGCGCATCAGCTTGTTGATGGGCACCGACTCCGGCGCCTGTGGCAGGTTCGCCAACTCGTGGAGCAACCCGACCCGGTCTTCGCGGCTTTCCCCCATGCCCAGAATTCCGCCGGAACAGACATGGACACCGGATTTGCGAACGGCGTCCAAGGTGTCCAACCGATCCTGGAAGGTGCGGGTGGTGATGACGTTTCCGTAATTCTCCGGCGAGGTGTCCAGGTTGTGGTTGTAGTAGTCCAAGCCCGCTTCGCGCAACCGCGCCGCCTGGGATTCGTTCAGCATCCCCAGGGTGACGCAGGCCTCCATCCCCATCGATTTCACGCCGCGCACCAT
>Ga0302319_10026541_pt1 | contig 10194 bp, 8 predicted proteins | sample Bog_T0_2_FD_203319 | JGI IMG/M metagenome (GOLD analysis project Ga0302319, IMG submission 203319) | Peat permafrost microbial communities from Stordalen Mire near Abisko, Sweden - Bog_T0_2 | ecosystem: Environmental > Terrestrial > Soil > Wetlands > Peat | place: Sweden: Abisko, Stordalen Mire...
CCTACACAGGCGAGTATCCTATCCCAACTTTGCTCTGGCTCCGCGCTCCTCGCCGGGAAACGCCGTGAACCCTTCAGCCTGAATTAGCGTGATTCGAAACGGGGTGATCAGTGTGAACCGTTACATCCTACCACGTGAGCGCCGTCATCCCACATCCGAAGTGACGTAGACACCCGTATCCCGTCACCAGTGGATTCGGGTTCCAGGAAACGTCAAACTGCTTTGCGGCGTCGAACTTGGCGGCGACCATCGCCCGTCTCGAACGGAATTGCACCCGAGACCGCACAAAGGCGGTCTAGCGATACGATTTGCCCAGGACTGAGGCGAAATTTTTTGTAACAGTGTTTGGCGATCCTAATAACGGCGACCCCGTCGAATCGGGCCGCTATACGGCTGGCCAACGGTATGCTGCGTTTACCGCCAAACCGGGCGATACGCTCCTGCTGTACTGTACCGAGGGTTACGCTGCCCATCCTAAACAGGTCCCCGGCATCGGTGTGGCGTTCCGGACTAGTGATATCGAAGTCGAATATCGCTGGATACCGCTGGTGACACCGATTCAGCTAGACCAAATTGTTGAAAAAGTTCGAATTACTAGCACTAAATGATAGTGGCCACTGTTGGGCAGTCCGCTTAATCCCATTGGCTTGCTCCTGGACACGTGGGACCCTAAGAATAGGAGCCTGCGGCGCCTGACTACCCGCACTCTTTCCACAGCCTCTCCCAATTCCAAATTCCATACGCCACCTTCTTCGGCAACGGGAATCCGAGTTGATGCGCGAGCAGGCACACCTGCCCGCGATGATGGGCTTCATGAGAAAGCATGTAGCACAGCATTTCCGGCCCAACGGGCCAAGGCTGCGCCCAGCCGTCCCGATAAAACTTTTCAACTCGGCCCCCAGGACCATCGAGCGCTTCTGCGAGCATCTCCGCGCAGTGAGCCGCGCTCTCGGCCAATCCCGCGCGTGCCTGCTGGGGAGTGCAGTGCGCGCGGTTGAGTTGTGGCGGAACCTGTAAGTGCGGTGCTGAAAGCCTGACCCATTTGGCGCGGACGTTGTGCATGTGCGTGAAGATCGCCGCGATGGTGCGGGCGTTGCCAGGCGGTTTGGCTCGCCACGCTGCTGGGTCAAGATGCTCGATTATGAGCTGGTTCATGCGGTCATTGGCGGCAAAGATTCGGACAGCGGCTTTCATCGTTTGCTCATTCATAACGCAGGCAAACAATGGGATCGAGGTTAGCGGCACGGTTTGCCGGATAGTATCCGAAAAACAGACCCACACCTACCGAAATAGTGAAGCCCAAAATCACCCACAATGGTGAAATAAAAGCAGGAACCGCGGGCAGCACCGTCCTCACGGTAAAAGCGAACAAAAAGCCGATCAATACGCCCACCACTCCGCCAATACCGGAAAGCGTAACCGCCTCGAGCAAAAACTGCACCCGAATATCGGACTTACGCGCGCCCACCGCTTTGCGCACCCCAATCTCGGCGGTGCGCTCCGTTACCGAAATCAGCATGATGTTCATGACGCCAATGCCGCCCACCAGCAAACCCACCGCGCTGATGATGCCGGTGAGCAAGACCATCGCACCGGTCAGTTGATTCCAAAGCGCGCTCAAGAAATCGGGCGACGAGATGTCGAAGTCGTCTTCGGCGTGAAACGACAAGTGGCGCTTGCGGCGCAGCGCTTCTTCTATCTGTCCGTGGACCGCTTCGAGTGTGAACCCGTTCTTCGCCGCCACCGCGATAAAGCGTTCACGCACCTCGGGGAATGTCTTGCGGAAATTGCTCATCGGCACGCAGGCAAACTGATCCACTCCAAAACCAGAAAACAAACCTTGATCGGGCTCAAAGACGCCTATCACTTCGTAAAGCCGGCCGTTCAGACGCACTTCCTTGCCCACGGGGTCCATGAATGGAAAAAGCGAACCCGCAATGGCGCGGCCAATGACAAGCACGCTGCGCGCATGCGCTTCGTCGAAAGCGGAGATGAACCGCCCTTCGGAAATCGCGAAAAGCGGGAACGCGTTGATGTAGTCCGGCTCTACTCCGCGGAGGACAAACCTCTCAACATGCGCGTGGCCATAGCGCATCTCGTCCACTTGCTCGGCGAGGTTGAGCCGCTGCGCGAACACCGTGGCGTAGGAAACGCCGGGACTGGATTCCACCAGAAATGGTGCATCCTCGTCCTCTAGATACTTCCTCATATCGTACTTGTGAGGTAGCTGGCCAGGATTTTGACCCACTGGAAAGCGCGTGACGATAAGAGTGTTCGACCCCAGCCGGTGCACCCGTTCCGCGATCACGCCGTTCAGTCCGTCAATGATCGAGGCGACCGCAATCACCGTAGTCACGCCAATCACCACGCCCAGAATCGTGAGGCCCGAACGCACTTTGCGGGAACGCACAGTATCTAACGCCACCGCCATATTTTCCAGAACTTCGTGGCGTGTCATCCCGCCTCCGTTCGCAGCGCCATCACGGGATCGAGGCCCGCCGCTTTGCGCGCCGGATAGATGCCGAAGAACAATCCGATGGCGCTGCTAAGCAATAACCCCAGCAGCGCAACCCAAGTCTGCACCGATGCGGGGAACGAAGTCAAGGTACGCACGAGAAGTGCACAGCCGAAGCCGATACCAATGCCAATCGCGCCGCCGATTAAGCATTGCAGCAGGCTTTCCGCCAAGAACTGGCGCAAGATGTCCGCTTTTGTCGCACCCATGGCGCGCCGCAAACCGATCTCATGCGTCCGCTGCGCCACACTCACCAGCATCACGTTCATAATGACAATTCCTCCCACCACCGCTGAGATCGAACTCACCATTACAAATACCGCAAAGAACGACCCGCTGATGCTCTGCCACAACGAAATATAACTTTGTGATGTGCCAATGAAGAAACTGTCGTCTTTCGCGGGTGCATCGTGACGTCGCGAACGCATAATTACGCGCACCTCATCCTGCGCGGCGTTGAAATTTTTGTCTCCGCCGGAAGCTTTGACCTCGAGCGTAAGGCTCGTCCGCGTGCCGCGCACTTTGAGGAACGTCGTCAGAGGAATAATCACAAAGTTATCCTGATCCTGGCCCAGCACGGAACCCAGCTTCTCGAACGTGCCAATTACCTTGAATTCCAGGCTGCCCGTGCGGATGGTGCGGCCAATCGGATCTACATTGGGAAAAAGTTGATCCACCAGCGAAGCGCCGATCAAGCAGACATACTGCGCGTGGCTATCTTCCCCCGGGGTGAAGTAACGCCCCAGATTGACCGTGCGAGTATCGATGTCCACCATGTTGGGCGTGTAGCCGATGATTGAGGTGTCGTCTACCTGCTTGTTGCCGTACTCGATCGAAAGAGTACTGCTGGCCGATGCGCCCACTTCTTCACAGACGCGGCATAACTCGGCTACCGTCTGGTAATCGTTCAGATGAATGTCCTTGTTCTTCAGCGCCTGCGCGACAACGGTGAAGTCCACCACCGCAAACGGCGTCTTCGCCACCCGGAAGACATTAGTGCCGAGGTTGGCGATTTTCTTCTCCACATAAACATTCGCCCCTTGCACCAACGTCATGACGGTCATCAACGTGGCGACGCCCATGGTGAGCCCGAGGATAGTAAGAACGGCGCGCAGCTTATTCGAATAGATAGCCGCACCGGCAATCCGGAAATTATCTCCCAGGCCTACCATTTCCCCCCTCTATGTATAGTTCCCGCTTTGGCTAGGGCGTTTCACTCTTCCCTCACATTGAGCACTTGATCCGCCTTGACCTCCCGCAGGATCTGCTTAACTCCGCTCGGCCACGAAATCTCTATCCTATCCATCACGGCCGTATCTCCCAGCCCAAAGTGCACACCCCAGTCGGCCGAGGACGCGTACCCCACCGTCGTGGTCATCTCCGCATATTGATTTCCGATGCGGACGATGGCGCCAATACCATCGCGATTTGATTTCACTCCCTGCAAACGCAGAACAATCCAATGTTGCGGGATCGGGCTGACATTATGCCAAAGCTCGGTGGGTTCTCGTAAAGAAGTCACGACGGCATCGATGCGTCCGTCACCATCGAAGTCAGCGAACGCCGCGCCGCGATGCGCCTTCTTTAGGTTCAACCCGGCTTCCTCGGAGACATCCGTGAACGTTCCTCGGTTATTCAAAAACATGCTATCGGTCTCCTTATACGAATAGGATTCGAACTGTTCCACCCTGTCATTCACATGTGAATTCGCAGTGAACAAATCTTTCCAGCCATCGTTATTGAAATCAAAAAGCCCCAGCCCCCAGCCGCTGTGCTTCACCGCCGAAGCACCCAAGCGCGACCCATAGGTCGCGTCCACAAACCCGCCCTTACCATCGTTCTTGAAAACCGGAAAGGTTTCGCCGGCTAGCGCCGTGACGATCAAATCCGGCTGGCCGTCGTTGTTGTAGTCTTTGAACTCAACGCCCATGCTCGCTACCGGTTTTCCGTTATCGCGCAACGCGGTTCCGGTCAGTAATCCCACCTCCTCAAACGTGCCGTTGCCCTTGTTATGGAACAGAAAGTTGGGCATATTGTCATTCGTCACGAAGGCATCGGGATAACCGTCGTGATCGTAATCGGCGAACGCCACACTCATGCCGCGGCCGGCGAATTGCGCCAGTCCCGCCTTCTCCGTGACATCTTCAAACGTGCCGTCGCCGCGGTTCCTATATAGTGTGCTCGGCAGACCCTGAAAATACTTCGGATGACAGTAGACGCGAATGCCGCGCTGCGCGTCGCCGCAATAGCGATCGTCGGGCAGCTGCCATTTCGTGTAATGAACCACCCACAAATCGAGCTTGCCATCCTTATCGAAATCCAGCCAGCCGGCCGCGACCGCCCAACCCTTGTTCTTAATCCCGGCCTTCGCTGTTACGTCTTCAAAGCGCCCATTGCCCAAGTTGTGATAGAGCGTGCTGCCATTCACGCCTGCCACGAACAAATCAGGCTTGCCGTCGTTGTCGTAATCGGCCACGGCAGCGCCCATATCGTAGCCAGTGCCCGCCAATCCCGCCTGCTCCGTCACATCGTGGAACTTCATGCCGCCCTCGTTGTGATAGAGCCTGTTCCAGTATTTGGGCGCGGTTTTTTTGAGCGATGGCACTTCGGCGCCATTGGTCAGGAAGATGTCGGGCCGGCCGTCGCCATCGTAATCGAAGACCGCCAAACCGCCGGCCATGGTTTCGATCATGTGCTTGGCTTCGGTGGGATTGTTCTCCAGCACGAAGTTCAGTTGCCCGGCGGCGGCCTGTTCCACGAAACGGATGGGCGGCGGCGCGTTTACCGCGGCATAGACCGCCATCACAAGCGCACATAGCATCAGTCGAAAGTACATTGGAAAATTGAGTGTCTCACGCTATTCTGCGTTAGCATTAAAGTTTCCAATGCATTTCAAGTTTCTTTTTGCGTTTTCTCTAGCAAGCGTTTTAGATTGCGCCGCCGCGAGCGCCCCAGCACCCACGCCCACCTTTTACCGCAGCATCGCGCCCATTATCTATCAAAACTGCTCGACTTGCCATCGCCCCGGCGAATCGGGCCCTTTTTCGCTGCTGAATTATGACGATGTGAAACGGCACGCGTCGCAAATCGCTGCCGTTACGAAGTCGCATTTCATGCCTCCCTGGTTGCCGGAAGTGGGCCACGGCGAGTTTGAAGAAGAACGGCGCTTAAGCAGCGCACAAATTCAAGTTATTCAGAATTGGGTTAGGCAAGGCGCGCCGGCCGGCCGCCCAGCCGATGGTCCGCCGGCTCCCAAATTCAACTCCGAATGGACTCTTGGGCCGCCCGATATGATCCTGCATGTGGCTCAGCCTTACACGCTCGCCGCCGATGGGCCCGAAATTTTTTGGAATTTTGTAATACCCGTTCCGGTCAACACCACGCGTTGGGTGAAGGCAATGGAGGTCCGCCCCGGCAATGCGAAAGTGTTTCACCACGCCAACGTTATTATCGATCGTTCCGGCTCCGCTCTGCGCAAAGAACCGTCGCCGGGCGCCGGCTTCTCGGGCATGGATCTCACCGTGGAGGAGGACACCTTCGACCCGGACGGCCATTTTCTTTCCTGGAAGCCAGGCAGTCCTCCTGTGGTCGAACCGGACGGCATGGCATGGCGCGCCGATCCCGGCATGGATCTGGTGCTGAACGTTCACATGCGCCGCTCCGGCAAGGAAGAGATCGTCAACCCGACCATCGGTCTTTACTTCACCGATCAACCACAAACGAAATATCCCATGCTGGTGCAGTTGGAGCACGACGGCGTCATCAATATTCCCCCAGGCGACAAAGACTTTCTGATTACCGACGAGTTCCGCTGCCCGCTCGATGTCAACGTTCTCGCAGTCTATCCGCACGCCCACTATCTGGCCACGCTGATGGAAGCTTACGCTACGCTGCCCGACGGCTCGCGCAAATGGCTGGTACGCATCCCTCACTGGGATCTCAACTGGCAGGGGGTTTATCGTCTCAAAACTCCTCTGCTGCTGCCCAAAGGCTCCGTAGTCTCCATCCGTTATCACTATGACAACTCCGCCGCCAACCCGCTCAATCCAAGCCGCCCCCCCAAGGTGGTAAAAGGCGGCAATCAGGCCATGGACGAAATGAGTCATTTCTGGCTGCAAGTGCTGCCGGTGGGCGATGGCGATCAGCGCGCCGCGTTGCAGGAAGCTCTCATGCAGCATCGGCTGGAAAAATATCCCGGCGATTTCTCCGCCAATTTCAATCTCGGCGACCTCATGATGAACGAAGACAACCCCGCCGCCGCCGTCCCCTATTTTCATCTCGCCGTCGAAGCCGACCCGAGCAGCGCCATCGCCGCCGGTGAACTGGGCGCCGCGCTTTTCGCTAAGGGCGATGTGGGCGAAGCGGAGCGGCAATTCCGGCGCGCGCTGGAACTCGACCCCAAATATGTTGACGCCCGCTACAACCTGGCGAGCGTGGAAGCAAACGACGAGGAATGGCCTGCCGCCGCCAATGATTTCGAGCAAGTCCTGAAAATCAACCCGAACCACAAGAACGCCCGCCAACACATGGGTGAAGTCCTGTTTCTGTGGGGCGATGCGTTAGCTAAGTCCGGCGATCGGGAGCAGGCAGTGCAGCGCTACCGCGAGTCTTTGATCTTGCGGCCCGATGATCCCGATTTACATGCCCACCTGGGTGCCGCCTTGGCGGATTTGAAGCGCCTGCCCGAAGCGAAGACGGAGTTTGAAGCCGTTTTGAAAATTGATCCGCAATCGCAGGAAGCTAAGCAAGCGCTGATTGCCATCGACGCCCGCCAGCGGTTGTCGAACAATTAAAGGCACACTTCGGTTGTGCGATGGGCGCTTGGCGGGTTGACAACCCGCCGCAGGTTAGACAACCTGCCCTACTACACAGATAAAGATTAAGCCGCGGCGGCGGAAGCCGTCTTGCCGAGGGCCTTTTGCAGAATGTTCTCCTTCTGAGCGGGGGTTAGGGTGGCCAGATGAGCTTCGAAAACGGACTTTGAAAATTCAAAGCCAATTCCGGGGTAGGAGAACGGTTGGCCGGATTGTTCGGCGACGATGTGAGCGGCAGCGGCGCGTTCGAGAGCGGCGGCTTCGTTGGCCTTGCGTTCTTTTTGAAGCTTGTACAGTTCGGCCATTTCCCGTTCGCGGCGGCGGGAGAGACGCGATTCCTGCAAGTTGAGGTTGCGGAATTGCTTTTCGTATTTGAGGGTGATTTCGAGATCGATCACATTGGTTTTGTCGGCTAAGAACTGGAATTCCGGCTTGTTGAGGAGTTCGCGGCGGCCTTTGGATTTGAGGGCCATCAGCAGGCCGGGGATTTGTTCGAGACGCCAGTGCAGATCGATGACGGATTGCACCAAAGCGGTTTCGCGCGGGCCGACGGGTTGCAGATCCTGGTTGAAATCGGCAGCCATTTTGTTGTAGAGAGGAGCGTCGTCGGCATCGACCCAGAGGGTGCGGCCGGTGAGCCCGGTTTTCAACGCGTTCATGCGGACGGCGGCGCGTCCTTCGTCGGTACGGGGGCCGGTACTTTTTTGCGCATTCTCGCGATTGGCAGCGAGTTGGGCTTCGGAAACGGTCGAAGTGGACATTTTGCAATACCTTCCTTTTTTTGAACTGTAAAAGAAAAAGCCCACCGGAGTATGAAAACCGGGTGGACCTGAACAAACCATAGCAAACGACCCCCCTCAAAACGAACTATGCAGTACTAAAGTCACAGCGAGCAAATAGCGGTAAGTATTTGAGGGGAAAAGTTTTAAAATTTCTAAAAAAATTTATCAACTGCTGTGACTCAAACTTTAGTACTGGACAATTCCTAGTTGCAGTTCTTCTTGCACGCTCCCACGGTACCGGAAAGGGCGACGGATTGGGGAGATGCAGGAGCGTTGTCGTTGAAGAGTAAGGTGGCATTGGCCGGGGAGGGCGTAGTTGAGTTTGGCGTGAACGTCACAGAGACGGAGCAGGTAGCGTTGGGGGCGATGGATCCGGGGCATGGATTCTGGCTCGTGGAAAATGGGCCTCCGGACGGAGAGATGGACGCGCTGCTGATGGTTAGCGGGGCGGTGCCGGTGTTGGTTACCTTAACGCTCTGGGTGGAGGAGTTTCCTACGGATACGTCGGTGAAGGTGAGGGCCGTGGGGTTGAAGGAAATCGCGGGCGCGGTGCCGGTGCCGCTGAGGGCGACGACTTGCGGAGAACCGGCGGCGTTATCGGTGATGGAGAGATTGGCCGCGGCCGGACCGGAAGCGGTTGGTTTGAAGGTGACGGTAATGGGGCAGGTGGCTTGCGGGGCAACGCTCGAGCAGCTGGCGGAGGCGGTGAAGATCGAAGATCCGGTGGTGACGGAGGTGATGGCCAAGGTGGTGTTGCCGGTATTGGTGGCGGTGGTGGTTTTGCTTGTGCTGGAGCTCACGTTTTGGGTACCGAAAGACAGACTGGCGGGATTAAATGAAATGCCCGCCGCAAGGCCGGTGCCGGAGAGGGCGACGAGTTGCGGAGAGCCGGATACGTTATCGGCGATAGATAGGGTAGCGGAGGCGGCACCTTCGGCGGTAGGTGTGAAGCTCAAGGCGATGGAACAAGTTCCTTGAGGGGCGATGCTGGCGCAGTTGCTGCCGGGGGTTGCGCCGAAGAGCGACGAGTTTGTGGTGGCTGAGGTGATGGTTAACGGGAGGTTGCCGCTGTTAGTGACTGTCAGAGTTTGGCTGCCGGAGGCATTGACGTTCTGGTTGCCGAAGTTGACGGTGGCGGTGGAGAGTGTGATGGCAGTGCCGAGGCCGGTGCCGGAGAGCGATACCGTTTGCGATGAGCCGGTGGCGTTATCGGCGATGGAGATTTGGGCTGAACGTGCGCCGATGGCGGTGGGGGTGAAGGTGACTGTGAGGGTGCAGACTGCGCCGACGGCCAGGCTGGGGCCGCAATTGCTGGAGGCGAAGTCGCCGGGGTTGCCGCCCGTGATTGAGAAGGAATTGATGGAGAGGGCGGCGGTGCCGGTGTTGGTGATGGTGAGAGTTTGGGCGGGGCTGGTGGCACCGACGTTTTGGGAGACGAAGTTGAGGCTGGGGGCGGAGAGAGTGACGGCGGGTGAGGGCGCGCCGCCGGTGCCGTTCAGGGTCACGGACTGGGGGGAGGCGGGAGCGCTATCGGAGAACAAGACGTTCGTGGTGCGGAGACCAGCGGCGGTGGGCGTGAATGTTACGGTTACGGTGCACGTTGCTCCGACGGCGAGGGTTGAGGCGCAGGTGCTGGTGAAGCTGAAGTCGCCGGGATTGCTGCCGCTGAGGGTGATGGAGGAGAGGGTCATGGGCTCGACGCCGTTGTTGGTGAGAGTGATGGGTTTTGGGGTGCTGGCGGTGCCGACGGGTTGGCCGCCGAAGGTGAGAGTGGTGGGCGAGAAGGAGGTGGTGGGTGTGGCGTTTTCGATGGCTATGGTTTGGCCGCCGAGGTGGATGTATTCCTTGGAGGGCGTGGTTGGGCCGGAGCTTTGGGCGAGGGAGAGGGAGATGGAGGCGAGGAGGAGGGGGAGGAGGGTTGTAGAGTAATAAGCGTTAAAATAAGAAATCAATAACATAGCGGTATCTGCGCGTTTAAATCGTGGCTAACCAAGCGGCGGCGTGGGGAATTCCGCAGCCGATCCAAATTCTGCTCGTCTTGTATGACGAGCCAAGGCCCGCGCCCTAGCACGGCCACTCGCAG
>Ga0302319_10026544_pt1 | contig 10193 bp, 7 predicted proteins | sample Bog_T0_2_FD_203319 | JGI IMG/M metagenome (GOLD analysis project Ga0302319, IMG submission 203319) | Peat permafrost microbial communities from Stordalen Mire near Abisko, Sweden - Bog_T0_2 | ecosystem: Environmental > Terrestrial > Soil > Wetlands > Peat | place: Sweden: Abisko, Stordalen Mire...
ATCTCGGGGCGCTTTTCACAAACACGGGGCCGTCACCGGAAGACGCAGGATTTCTAGTGGGCGACCGGCGGCGGATTGAGGCCTATAAAAGCAAGCGCTGGGCGCCGTTGCATGGGGTGCTGATCGCACCCAGAGAGACGTTCATCGAATGGGGACGGCAGCAGGCGAATCGCTTGTGATTGACCACGCGCTACGAAACACCTTTGCTTTCCAGTAACGTCTCGAAGGCCCCCACGGAATGCGCCTCTAGAACTTCTTCGGTCGTGAACTCAACTCCGAATTCTTCCTCCAGGCCGATAATAAGTTTCACCTGGACAAGACTGTCCCAACCGCTCACCGTCTCTTGGGAGGTGGTGCTTTCAACAACTAGCGTGTCGTCCTCAAGCACTTCGCGAAAAACCTTTTGGATTCGTTCCAGCATTCATTCCTCAATTTGCTGATCTACATTCGTATGATCAATAATTTTCAAAAACTTGGGCGCGTCCTGGGTCGTCGCAGTGGAAATCTCAAAAATTCCCGGCTCGCCCGTCGCCGTAAAGCCTAAGGTCGAATACAGCTTCGCCACAACCTCATTCTTCGCCGTGGGAAGATACTCGCCTACGATTTTCGTGGCTCCCGATGTCCGCGCGAACTTGCCAAGCGCCGCCAACACCGCTTCTTCGAGTCGCCGTCCCATGACGCGACAACTCATCAACCAAGTATGCACGCGAAGCGCATCGCCCTCGCGAACGGCAATCAATACGCCAGTCAAGCCGTTGTCTCCAAACCGGTCGGAAACCCGTAGCGATTGCGTATAGTTTCCTTCTCCGGCGAATAGTTGGCGCACGTCGCTCTCATTCAATCGGCGTGTGGTCAGGTTGAACTGATTAGTTTTGTTGATGAGCTGCACAATGCGCGCCATATCCGCGGGCTGGAACGGCGACAACGCCACTGTCATTTCGAGGCTCGCCAGATAGTCGTCCACGCTCCCAGACTGGGATTCGAGTTGGGCGCGCTCCTGATTCGTGCGGATGGATTGGCCGCGCACGCGATCTTCGCCGGTAAGCGCCAGCGCTTCAAAGTACAGCGGCTCATCCAGCGCGGCCACAAAACCGCTTGGGTCGAGAGGCAGCTCCACCACCTCAACCTCCGGAACGTTTTGGTGCACGCGGGCCCGTTCCATAGGATTGTCGTCTACAAAGACGATGGCGTCGAGTCCGATATTGATGATACGCGCGATCTCTTTCAGATTTTGATCTTTGCTTTCCCAGTTCGCCACAAACACCGCGAAATCTTCTTCTTTGAGTACCATGCCGCGGTGTTCGCGAAAGGGCGCTAGCGCATCTTCGCGATTATTCTTCGAACAGGCCGCGAGCATGATCCCGCGGGCGGCCAACGCCTTCAGATAGGTTTGGAAAGCCGCGTGCGCTTCTCCCACCGGGCCGCCGCCAATCTGTATGCCGCCGAGCCCATCTTCACCAATGACGCCGCCCCATAGCGTTCCATCCAAATCCACGGCAACACACTTGGCCGATAATCCCAGCACGGCGCGGAACACGCCGGTCAAATGCTGCGTAAGTACGGGCGTGGCTTGCGAAGAAGGATATTGCTTGGCGGTATTCCATAAGACGGCGTCTTGCCAGCCTTGTTTTTGTATCGCCAGTTTCCCGAACTTAGCCGCAATCTGTTCAACATCCACAACGGCCACACCAGGTTCCGCGCGTTCGGCATCCCATAAAGCAAGATTGAAGCCGCGCAGCATACGGCCCAATCCCCCCGGCAACGCAGCGCTCAAGCGTCCGTAAGGATCTTGGGCCGGAATCTCGGCATTCAACTGGACCACAAACGCACCCATCCGCTCGCGCACCTGTTTCCATAGCGAACGCAGGCCGTTCACGCGCTGCTGAACTTCGCCGCCCGGATCGTTCGATTCCTGAGGGAAGCCCAGGCTGCGATAGTCGCTGGCGATCACAACAATGTCGGGGTGAAAAAGTTCAGTGGCAGATCCAGGCTGCAAAATCTCCTGCTGATATTGGCCAAAGGGGCCAACGTGAAACTCCGCGTCTATGCCCCATGCAAAACACTGCGCGCGTAAAGCGGGAAGCCAAAACTCGAGCGTCGCCGATCCCAGCAACGCAATCTTCGTTCGTCGCCGAAACGCGAGGTTCCCCTTGCGCAGTTGCTTTGCCAGCCGGTCCACCGCGCCAAGCGTTCGATGCGAGATGGAGACTTTAGCAACCTCAGCCAGGCGTCGAGCCGCCAGCTCGCGTTGCGGCCCGCCCATGAGATTGCGCGCTTGCGCCAGAAGCCTTTGCGCGCGGTCTTCTCCCAGGCAACCAATCCAAATGCCGTCGAGCAAATCGGCCGCCGCTTCTTTTTTTCCGGCGGCCTCCAAACGCAGCGCGCGCAACCATCTGGCGGCATCGGTATGCAGCGCCTCTACTTCGTCCGACCTGTTGAATGGAACCGAAGCAAGCTTCTTCGCGATTTGTTCAATCTCGATCCACTGCGCCGGCGTCAGCTTCGCGGGATCGGATAAGGCCTCAACAAGTGTGTCTATTTGTGCCTCGGAATAAGGGGCGGGAGATTCCGCAAGCAAGACAAATCTGCGGTTTCCCTTGGCGATCGCACTCATGGTTGTGCTTTTTGAAATGACTCCGTCAGTGGCTCGTTAAGCCGCCGTCAACAGGGAGCACCGCTCCCGTCATCCATCTTGAATCGTCGGAAAGCAGGAAAGCCACCACACCCGCAACGTCGGCGGGGGCGCCGAACCCAAGCGGGTGTTCGGCTTTTAACCCTTCCGTTTGCGGCCCTGTCATCTTGCTCATGTAATGGCTCGACATCGGCGTCGGAATCACCCCTGGTGAAATCGCATTGGCGCGAATCTTCTGCGAGGCCAACTCCATAGCAAGAGAATGCACAGCGCCTTCCAGCGCCCCTTTAGAGGCAGCGTACGAGATATTTCCAATGCCCCCGGCATGCGCGGCGGCCGACGAAAATAAAACAATCGATGCTTCTTTGGCAATCAGCCGCATCTTGAGCAAGGCCGCTAACAATCCCAAAGATCCGTACACATTCGCCAGCCAAGTGCGTTCGAGCGTAGCTTTGGTTTCCATCGCCAACGGGCGGGGTTCGTGAATGCCGGCGGATAACACCACGCCATGCAAGCTGATTTGCGCGCCTTTGATTTGCGTCGCCAGATCCTTGAGCGATGCTTCGTCTGTCACATCACACGCAATCGTCAAATGCGTTTCAGCGGGAAACTCCTGGCGCATTTCATCCACGCGCCGCCCCGCCAATACCAGACGTGCTCCCTGCTCAGCCAACCGCTGACCGCAGGCCAATCCAAGCCCTGAAGATCCGCCCGTGAGAAGAATCGTTTTTCCAGCAAATGCGCTCATGCTTGTGCCTTCAAGGGCAAGGTCTTCTCTGGCCAACGCACCACTGTTGCCGCCCAGGACAAGCCAACGCCAAAAACAATCATCAGCACCACCGCACCCGGCTTCACTTTGCCTAGACGAATGGCATCGGAAAGAACGCCCGGCATGGTGGTTCCGCTGGTGTTGCCAGTCTCCTCTACATAGAAGTGCGTTTTTTCAGGCGGAATTTGCAGCTTTTTCACCAGGTAATCGAGCATATATCGATTGGCCTGATGGAAAAGAAACAAATCCACTTGGTCCATGGATAGCTGTACTTTCGCAAGCACCTTGTGGACGGTTTTCGGCACGGTGGTGATGGCGAAATGGAAAACCGCGGCCCCGTTCATGAAAAAGTTTTCCTGCGATCGAACGTTGCCTTCTTTATCGGCTACGGCGATGGCCGTCTCCGCCGTACGCGGCACGCGGAATCCGCTGGCCGGATTGATCAGATACTTGTAGCCGGAACCATCTGTCCCCAGTTCGAAGCCGAGGAAACCTTCGCCTTCGGCAACTGGCCCCACAATCGTGGCGCTGCCCGCATCGCCCAAGATCGGCACCACTGCGCGATCCATCGGATGAACCGTTTGCGACATGGTATCTCCCGTCAACACGAGAACCTTGGTCGCAACTCCTGACGCGATCAACGAAGAGGCCACGGTCATCGCGTAAACATATTGACTGCATCCTAAGTTCAGATCGAAGGCGCCGCAATCTTTCCGTAAGTGAAGACGATCTTGCAAGATGCAGGCGGTTGTAGGCAGTAGGTAATCCGGCGTTTGCGTGCAGTGAATCAGAAAATCAATCGATGATCGATCGACGTCATACTTTGCGAAAAGGTTCTCTGCCGCCTCAAATGCCAGATCTGACCCGCAAACGCCGGCAGGCGCAACGCGGCGATTGCGAATGCCCGAGCCCGAAAACACCTTGCGCATGTTTTCCACGCCGAAGCGTTCTTCCAGCGTTTCAAAGCTCAGCGTCTCCGAACCCAACACGCATTCAACCGCCAGAATGGACGAGTGCTGCATGACTACTGGCCGGCGCGTGCCAATTTAAGGATGTCGGCTACTGTCTTCGCCTCCACCAGTTGGTCGGGACTCACAGCGACGCCCAAGTTTTCATCAAGGTAGGTCATCGTCGAAAGATAAGCGACCGAATCCCACCCTTCCAAGGTTTGGAGCTCTGTATCAAGGTGCACCGAACCTTCCGCTGCGCCCACTGCATCCGCAAAAAAGCGCAGAAAGTCCTCATCCGTCATTCGTTACTGTCTGTTCCCGTCCCGTTTGGATTACTGGGCTTCGTGAGATCGCCCTTAGCACGATTGTACTACTGGCGGGCTTCTATGAGAGCCAGCGCCGGTTGCAGTTTTTTGGATGCGTATGTTGATCAGAATTGAATGCGTCCCTGAATTTGGACGAAGCGATTTTGCGAGCCGGTTTGGGCCGTCACTTTCCCAAAGGTTGTGTCGTTGGGGTTGGTGTCGGGGTCAGAGAACTGCGACCGGTTGAAAACGTTGAAAACATCCAAGCGCAGTTGGAATGTGGCCTTTTCAAACAACTTGATATTGCGGTGGAGATTCGCATTGGTCTGCAGTAACTTGTCGCCGCGCACGCCATTGATGTACTGTGGGAAGACCCGAACTGAATACGAAGTCGGCTGGTTTGCCGGATTGTGTTCAAACGGCGCGTTGACGTCAAACCATTCACTCAGCGTGTGCGGCACATCGGTCAGAGCCGAGGCTAAACTATTCATATTGCCGTAATAGTAAATATTCGGAAAGCTGATCTCGTCGCCGGACTGGTATTCCCAGGTGGCCGCCAGCTCCCAGTTCCCGAGAATCGCGGAAGCAATCCCACTCTTGAGCATCGGCTTGCCCTTGCCGAAAGGCAGCTCATACAGACCGTTTAACGTCAGTCGTTGCGGGCGCGCGCTGTTGCTTGGGTACCACGATGGCACCGGATCGAATTCGTTATTAAAGATCATTTTGTCGTACGCGCCCAGCCAAGACCATGAAAAATTCAAATTGAGGCCAGCCGTGAGCCGGCGGGAAAAGTCGACTTCCAGAGCCTTTACGCGATCTTTGCCCAACGGGTCGTCCGCCTCATAGAGGCCATTCATCTGCGGATACGGACGCAGTAGTTGATTCACCTGGATCGTCTTGCTCTTGTAAAACGATTGCTGGCTCATGTAGTTATAAAGCGTCGGATTGGATGTTTGCAGGGCCGCGAAATTGCCGATATAAAAAGGATTCGAAACATTGGCCGTAAGACTGTTCGTCAGCGCGTTATTGCGCACCAAACCCGTGGCCCAATACTGAGCCGGCAATGCATCGAGACGGTGCGTAACGCCGAGGTCCGCGCCCCACTGGCCCCAGTAGGTAGCCTCGACGAGCATGTTATTGCCTAGTTGCCGCTGGATTGAGCCTCTCCATCTCTGGACCTTCGGATGTTCACGATCGTACGGAATGAAGGTAAATCCGCGGCCGACTTGGTACATCGAGCCGAGCGAGCTTCCATAGGGCTGACACGGAGGATTGCCACCCGTCATGCTGGGAAACGGATTCGTGAGCGGAGAGACGCCATTATATGGATTACCGTAGTTCCAGGTGACGCCGGAGTTGGTGCTGGTGACGTTCGTCTGAGTACATGAGAAGCCGGATTGGGTGGCGGCTTCATTCATAACATTGAGGGTGTCGTAGTAGACTCCATAGCCAGTGCGTATCACGGTTTTCGGGGTAACTTGCCAAGCAGCGGCGAGACGCGGAAGATACATGAGCTGGTTCTGCCAGAGCTTGCGGCTCTCGCCATTGAGCCCAACATAATAATCTCCACCCTGAACCGCGAAAGCGCTGGCAGAGAGTTGTGGAATCGGGCTGGCGGCATAGGCCGCCTGCGCGGCTGCCGCGATAGGCAGTTGAGCGTTCGGGTCAAAGCCTCCAATAACCCGGTTGTGTTCCTCTGTAGGGCCAAGCTCATACTCCATGCGCAGGCCCATCGTGAGGGTGAGATTACGTTTCACGCGCCAAGTGTCCATGCCATACCAGCCGTAGTAAGGATTTCCCTCGGTAACGCTGGTGTTGTTGTCCACCGACATACTGGTCGGAAGTCCCAACTGGAAAGCGGCGTATTGCAATCCCAGGTTTCCGGCAGGAATCGATCCGTTGTCGGTTGCCTGTGTATATGTGTTGTCGAAGGTGAAACTCCCCATGGAGTTACCATTCTCACCGATGTCGTGACGCACCTGTTCCCGAAAATCGATGCCCGCGCGCACGCTATGACTCCCCATGACATGGGCGCCATTCACTTTGACACCCTGCGCTCGCTCTTTCGGATAAGTGGAGAGCGCGCGTCCGAAAGTACTGCCGTTGTAGAAATAATAAGACCCGGTGAAGTTGACGGCCGGCAAAGCGCAATCGGTGTTGGCTTGGCAAAACTGATCCATGTAAGAAGGCAAGCCCACCGATGTCGGCTTGTATTGCGTTAGGCCCAGATTGTAGTTCCGCTGAAACCATTGATTCGCCGCCACTGCAACGTCAATACTCGTCGAAGCATTGGGCGTATAGGTCCAGTCGAATACCCCGCTGACGTTCCGGCGCGTGTCGTCCGTTGTCAGCAGACCAGTGCAAGTAAGATCGCCGTAGTATTCGCGATAGTGGCTCCAGTTCCAACGAAAGAAGAAGCGGTTTTTGTCCGATTTGTTGTAGTCAGTCTTCTGATTGTAGGCGTTGTATATGTTGCTGTCGGGTTGGCAGTGGGGCAGCAAGTTCGTAAGCGGGGCTTGGGTCGCGCTCGTGGGACTGTTATTGGGCAGCGGGATGGCGTTGTTATAGAACGTGTACATTGGATTATTAAAGCGGCTGGCCGGCACGATGTTGCCCACGAAAGGAGTCCGGATGTAATGGCCCGCGCTAGCCGGGTTCGGCGTCACGGAAAGAGGGTCATAAATGATGTACTGCGCGCCCAGCGGGGTCAGATCAGAATAGTTTCCAGTGCGTTCCAGCGCCGTGGGAACTGTGTCGTTGATATCGCTGGGACGTGCCGGTATGTCGTCGCGCGCTCCATCATAGGCGAAGTACCAAAACAGTTTATTCTTTCCATTGAAAACTTTGGGGATGACCACAGGGCCACCGATTGTGCCAGAAAAATTGTTGGAGTGGCCTTTTGGATATTCGGGCGTATTCAGGATTTGATTCACCAGCGTGGAGTTACCGGCTGCTCGGGCATTGGCAAGACTCGCCAAATAGTTCTTGCGGATAAAATACGGCGCCGCTGCCCACTCCTCATTCCAGTATTCCCAGGTGCTGGTTCCGTGCAACCGGTTCGTGCCCGATTTGCTTGACATATTGATATTAAGGCCGGTCGAGTGCCCAAACGACGCATCGAAATTGTTCGACTCGACTTTGAATTCTTCCAACATGTCGGTATGCGGGGTGAATGAGGTGTCACGGCTCACCCCGTTTTGCGGCGCACCGTCGAGTGTCCACTCGTTACCTCCAACGGCACCCGCCGCGAAGTAACTCGTCGAACTGCCTCCAACCTGTCCTTCGGTCAGGTACTGTGTCGTCCCGGAGGTCTGAACGCCCGGCACCATGCGCGCTTGAATGACAATGTTGTTGGCAAGTACTGGCAAGTCTTGAAGTTCTCTGGTGGTGAGGGTCTTGCCGCTCGAAGTGGTGCTGGTATCGATGATGGGCGATTCGCCTGTAACCGTGACGGACTCGCTGGCATTGCCCACTTCTAGCATGACGTCAATTTTTTGTTGCTCCCCCAATCCGAGCGTCAGTCCCGCGCGAACCAGCTTCTTAAATCCGCCGGCGCCCACCGTCAGCCGGTAATTGCCGGCACTCAGCAATGGAAACTCGTAGTACCCGGTGGAATTTGTCGTGGTCTGCACCGTGGTGTCTGTGTCGAGGTTGGTAACGGCAACCATGGCGCCGGTAATCAGTCCTCCCGTTGAATCTGTGACAATCCCCGAAAACGATCCCCTTGTTTCCTGTGCAACTGCGACGAAGGTAAGGCAGACGATCGACAGGGCCGCAATCCTTATAATCCTCATCATAACTAGCTCCTCACTAAGCAAAGATGCCCGTAGTGTATGGGCAAATTGCCGGCTATGAATAGGGAATTAACGTGGATTAGCGTACTTTTTACGTTAAAAAGAGTTCCGCCCCCTGTTCAAATCGGTGATAAACTACCGGGGTGCCATCGGGGAACCAAGAAGCTTCTTCCGCCGCGGTGCTCACTCCCTCGACGGAAGAGGAGCAACACCGTGCGCTAGTGCAACGGATAGTAGCGAGCCGCCATTTCGCCAAAGCTCACCAGCTAAGGGACATCCTGCTCTACTTGGTAGATCGCGCTTGTCTTAGCCCTGCCGCACCCATTCACGAACAACAAATCGCCTGCGCGGTCCTCGGCAGGAAGGCGGATTTCAATCCGCAGGAAGACAATATTGTTCGCGTCCAGGTGAGTCATCTCCGCAAGCGCCTCGACGAGTACTATGCCGCGGAAGGCCGCGAAGAGCGGCTGCGTATCTCAGTCCCGAAGGGAGGATATTCGCCACGCTTCGAAATAAGCCTTCCTAAGCCGGTATCGGCCATCGAAGCTAGGCGCGAGACGACGGTGCCCTCCGCCATATACCGTCCGCTCGTCGTCGCGCAGATCGTGCTCGCGGCGTCCGTCCTACTGGGTGGGTATTTCTGGCTTCGCAACATCTCGACTCGGGCCGGATCTTCCGCGCCCAGACAATCGCGTGTGGCCGAAAACGATTTGCTTTGGCCAAGATTGTTCCAAGCAAGTTCGAGCAACATTGTAGTGGCAGACACCTGCCTGGTCATGCTTCAGGATATTCTCCATACCGACATTGAGCTGCCGGATTATATTGACGGTCAATATCCAGCCAACTTATTGGGCAAAGTCACGGACCAACGCTTGCAGCGCGCGCTGCGCTTGATTTCGTTAAGACAGTACACCAGTCTAGCCGACCTGACGTCCGCCGAACGCTTGGCAGAACTGAGCCACCGCTACTCACCGATTACACCGGCCATTCGCTATGCGCGCCATATCAACGTTCGCGACTTTAAGAGCGGAACGTTCATTTTAGTGGGTAGCCGCCGGGGCATTCCTTGGGTGCGGCTCTTTGAATCGCAGTTGAACTTCGTCTTGGACGAGGATCGAGATACAAATACCTACTACTACCGAAACAAAAATCCGCGCCCTAACGAGCCTGAGGGTTGGTATCAGAAGGCAAACCCCGACACCAGCATCGAAACATATGCAAATATCGCATTAGTTCCCAATCTCGGCCATAACGGATATGTACTCATCCTTTCCGGCATTACGATGGAGGCGACAGAGGCTGCCGGAGAATTCGTGGCGGGTGCGGAATTCCCAAAAGAGCTCGCGGCCATACTGCCTAAGGTGGGCTCCCATCCCCAGCTTCGCTACTTTGAACTCCTGCTGCGCACAAGGGCCGTAGCAGGAGCGGCCAGCAGTTCTCAGGTGGTGGCCAGCCGCATTCAAGCAACGCCCGTTCCCGGTTCGCTCTAAACCCTCTCGACGCTACCAGTCGACAACGGAACCGTCATCGGGGTCAAAGCGCGTGCGATATTGCTGCGGCTCGCCAACCTCCGCGCGCAACTTGTCTTCGTCTATGGTGATGCCGAGCCCTGGCTCGGTGGGGAGTTCGCGATAACCGTTCTTGACCGGCGGCAGCGGTTTGGCCAGCAGGTTCCTATGTTCCGCGTCACCGCGTTCTTGAATGAGGAAATTAGGAATCGAAGCAGCAATTTGCAGACTCGCC
>Ga0302319_10026549_pt1 | contig 10192 bp, 9 predicted proteins | sample Bog_T0_2_FD_203319 | JGI IMG/M metagenome (GOLD analysis project Ga0302319, IMG submission 203319) | Peat permafrost microbial communities from Stordalen Mire near Abisko, Sweden - Bog_T0_2 | ecosystem: Environmental > Terrestrial > Soil > Wetlands > Peat | place: Sweden: Abisko, Stordalen Mire...
CCGATGCGCTCCCCGAACGTGAGGTCATAGCTGGCGAGGTCCGCAGCCGAGGACCAGTAGGGCCCTGAGTTTGGCTCGCCTCCAAGAAAGCGTTCGCGGTGCCGGCCGAGCAGATTCCAGTCGATCTCCGCCCAAGTCATCGCAATTCGAACCCAAGGTGCCGGGCGAGGGTGTGGCGCGTTATCCCATAGAATGCGGCCAGCTCGCGGATTGAACGGGCTACGGCCTCGTCGCCCCTCGGGTGGGCCCTTACCGCCGTGATCATGGTGTTTTTTGCGGTATGCTCCGTGGAGATGAACTCGATGACCCTGGTCGCATAACCCGCCCAGTCCAGGAGGAGCGCCCGAAGGGCGTCCGTGACAAACTCGGCCTGCCGCTCGACGAAGATCCCGTGCCGGAGGGAGGCCTTAAGGACCGGAGGCGGTATGATCTGCCCCCGCATCTCCTTCTGGCAGCAGGGTGCCACCACGAGCAGCGCCGCCCTGGCCGACACCCCCTTCGCGAGCGCGTCATCCGTCGCTGTGTCGCAGGCATGCAGGGCGATAAGCACGTCGGCGGCGCCTGTCTCCGTCTCTGCGATTGATCCCACCCCAAACGAGAGGCGGTCGGCGAAGCCCTGCTCGCGTGCCGTCTGGTTGCAGAAGTCAACGAGGTCCGCGCGCATCTCGATCCCTCTCACGTGCGCCCGGCCACCCAGGAGCTCGCTTGTCGCAAAGGTCAGGTATCCCTTCCCGCAGCCCATGTCGAAAACCTGCAGGACCCTGTCTTTCGGAAGGGGGGCCTCTTTGATGAGATGGCCCAGGATCTCTCCAAACTTTTGAATCTGCCGAAACTTGTCCGCCATGTCCGAGACGGGCCGGCCCCCGGGATCGGTCACGCCAAGCGCGCGAAGCCAGGGCGCATCGGCCGCGATCATGCGCCTCTTTTGACGATCATGCCCTGTGGGGACGGCATTGGCCTTTGCCTTCGCCATGAGGCGGATCCGCGATGTTCCGTTGCCCGTCTCCAGCTGGACCGTCCCCGTGGAGGTGAAGAGGTGGGCATCCAAGAAATCCTTGCCCAGCATGGGTTCGAGGATTCCGAGCGCCTCCTTGGTCCCGTGGTTCTTTGTCACATCCCGCGTGGCATGGCGCCACACAAACGCCAGCTTCCGCCCGGACTTGAGCACCACCGGGCGAACAAACAGGTTTTCAAGGGTGGGGTCGCCCCCAGCCGGCTTCCCGAGCGTCAATTTGACAAGCGCGCCGTCGTCCACGGCTCTCCGCATAAGCGAGATGAATTGGTCGCGGCCGGAAGGGTTCATGGGTTACCGCGGGAGCGTTACCGGCGGAACGAAAAAATCAATAGGGGTCCTACGCCACCAGTTTCCCGTCCTGGCCCGATCGGCGATGCCCGTGAATTCATAGCGGTAGCGGACCACTCGGACGTCGCGCGGCGGGTGCTCGGGAAAGGGGTTGTGCTCAAAGAGGGCCAGGACCGCGGGTTCACCCCGGAGAAGCTTCTCGCAGACTGTCCCCACCCAGGGGCTGTTGTCCGGCGGCCCGAGCGCGGCGAACCAGAGCTGCCAGTCGAGCCTCGGCTGGTGGGGCGCGACCCAGCGCGGCCTCTTCGATAACTCCCCCGGCTTGAAGGGCAGCGAGTACTCCTTCCAATCGGTGCCATCGTCGCTGCCCTCGAACACTAGTTCGGGGCGCTCCACGGTCATCACCGCGAACAGGCCGTAGTCATTGAAACTCCGCGCGGGTCCGACCGCATTCGCCACGAAGCGGACCAAGGGCGAGGCCGCAGCGGGCCTGTAGATCGCCGCAACCGTCTCGAAAAACGTGATCCCCACTGTAAATGCCGCGAACCAGCGGACCAGCGTGCCTCTCACCTTTCCATGGTTCCTTGCAATGTCGCCGGCGCCGCCTTCCGGCGTCTCCACGCCCCAGTGGAGACTGCGCCACCAATCGTCATCCAGGCACGTGAAACACAGCCCTATCGTTAGGAGGTTAAAGAACGCATAGTTGCCGGTCAGGGCGATCAGCAGCTGGAGCGCGATCATGGACAGGGCTGCAACGTGCCTGACTCTCCTCGGAGCGGGAATGCAGAGCGGCGCGAGAAGCTCCACGGCGAACATGACAGCGCAGGATGCCATCTGGAACCACACCGGGAGCAGGTTGGCATACCAAGCGAGGGGCGTCGGAAGCGGTTGGGTCTGATAATGGTAGGTAAGCGCTGTCAGGTTGCGCCACGTGGGGTCCCCGCTCCCAAGCTTCACCAGGCCCGAGAGGAACATCAGTCGAAAGAGAAGCCACCACGCCAGGTACCGGGCCAGACGAGGGGGGTCGTAAGGGGTGCTCCGGCACCCAAACGTCCAAGGCACCAGGAAGACCGCAATGAGGGTGCATTCCAGCAGAAGGGCGTCCCATTGGAAGTCCATGAACACCTGACCCGCAGAAGACAGGGAGAGGTAGCTCACCCAGAGCACGAGCAGGGACACCGCCGGCGCAAAACCAATAAACAACAGCACCGACGCCACCAGCCCGACGAAACACAGCAGCCCTATGAAGTGGCCCGCGCCGAAAATCCAGCAGAGCGAGGGGGCCTCGAACCAGGCCCGCCTGCCCAGCTGCTCGAAGGCCATGCCGAAGAACTGCTCGGCAGGGAGGATGCCCCTGGGCCCTATTAGGCCCGCGGATTGTACCCAGAGGGAGCCGAAGGCACATGCATGCGCCAACGCGAGCGCCCGAATGAACATTTGCGTGCCATTTGCGAATGGGGCGCCGGCGTGTAAAGATGGGCTATTCATTCGGGGTCGCGGCGGTATGGCAGGTAATTGGGCATCGAGTTCAAAAAGGAGCTTGGCGACAAATACCCTAAAATGACGTATATATATTGCTTGCTATATCCGATAATGTGTTCTATCTGTGCTGAAACAATGGTCACAAATCAAATTAAGGAACTGGAACTCACTAAGGCGAAAATTGCCTCACTTGAGAAGGCGATAGCGAAGCGCCTCAGCAAGGAGCTTGCGTCGCTTCCTAAAAAGTACGGTTTCGGGTCGCTGGAGGAATTCGTTGAGGCCCTTCGCGCGGCTACGGGTGGCGGCCCTGTCCGAAAGGGACGCCGCGGGCGCCCCGTGAGGGCTGTCGACAAGGTGAAGCGCCGCAAGCGGGCGATCATCACCGACCAGACCCGCGCAGACGTGAAGAAGCTCGTCGAGTCCGGCAAGACCGGCTCACAGATTGCAAAGGCCCTGGGGATTTCCCTCCCAAGCGTTCAGAACATCAAGAAAGCCATTGGCTTGGTGAAGGCGCGGACCTGACCGAGATAGCAGTCTTGCCAGTTTTGCCGGGCCCCCGCTTTGTAGGCGGGGGCCTATTTTTTTGCCCCACGAGATGCCTACGCACTATATCCAGGCTAACACGAACGGGCGACTGCACCCGGCAAGTGAGCCTTCCATAACGCCGCTCAACAGGGGATTCCTCTACGGCGATGCGATTTACGAGGTTTGGAGAACCTACGGCGGTGTCATCTTCGCCTGGGAGGAACATTGGAAGAGGCTAGGGGAGTCGTCTCGGGCGCTCCATATGCCGATCGACCTCACGATGGATCAGGTCCTTGCCGAGGTGAAGCGCACCGTGGCCCAGTTTCGCAGCCATTCTCCCGAGGCTACGGAATTGTATATTCGGCTGCAGATAGCCCGGGGGGCCGGCCCGATAGGATTGGACATCGCGCTGGCCGACAGGACTAATTTTATCATCCTAGTGCAGCCGTGCCCGGACCTGGAGGCTGAGAAGTGGCGCACCGGTCTGAGGCTTTCGGTCGCCAAGACCCTCCGGCGCAATCCCGCTGAGAGCCTCGACCCGGCATGGAAGACCGGCAATTACCTCAACAACCTGCTTTGCCTCAGGGAGGCCCGGACGCGAGGTGCGGACGACGTGGTGATCCTAAACCTCGCCGGAGAGGTTGCCGAGGCCTCGGTTGCGAATATCGGATTCGTTAGGTCAGGGCGGATCGTCACCCCGCCTCTGTCTGCCGGCATCCTCGGCGGGATAACCCGCAAGCTGGTCCTTGACGGCATTGCCAAGTCCGCGGGGCTTGACGCGCTAGAGGCGTCGGTCCGCCCTGCGGACTTCACGTCAATGGAGGAGTGCTTCCTGCTTTCCACGACCAAGGATATCGTCCCCGTGGGCGAGATAGACGGGATTCGATTCGCGGTGGGGCCGGACACGGCCACCTCGCGCCTTAAGTCGGCGTTTTCCGAGGCGGCGAAGGCCTATGCAAGGGCCCATCCCGCTTATGCGGCGTGACCCCGGGGCGATGCGCTTCTTAGGTATAGATCATGGCACCCGCAGGATTGGGCTGTCCTACGGGGATGATATAGGGGTCGCGACCCCCCTGCCGGCGATCGCGACCGAGGATCGGGCAAAGCAGTGGTCCGGTCTGGCCTCGGTCCTAAAGGAGCGGCGCATCACGGAGGTCGTGGTGGGACACCCGCTCAACATGGATGGGACCTCCGGTCCCAAGGCGCTCGAAGTTGAGGAGTTTGCACGCCGCCTCGGCGCCGAGTTCGGCCTCCCGGTGCACCTCGTGGACGAAAGGCTCACCAGCTACGAGGCGGAGTCGACCATAGCTCCGTCCAAGCGAAGGGCCGTCCGGAAGTCGGGCCTAATCGACTCCAGGGCCGCGACCATCATCCTCCAGGATTTCCTGGACACCCGCCTTCCGTCTGACACCCCGCAGGAGCCTTGAGCGATGCAACGTTGGAAATGCGTCTGCGCCTACGATGGCGCTGAATTCTCCGGATGGCAGAGCCAGCCCAAGGGGGACTCCGTGCAAGATGCGATCGAGGGCCGCCTCGAGGCCATGCTTGGAAAAAAGACCCGTATTCACGGGAGTGGCCGAACTGACGCCGGGGTGCACGCCCTGGCACAGGTGTTCCACTTCGACGCGGAATGGCGTCACGGGCCCGAGAAGCTGGCGGCGGCTCTAAGAAACGGCCTTTCGCGTTCCATTCAGATCGTCTCGGTGCGGCCCGCATCAACGGGCTTCCATGCCCGTTTCTCAGCGACGGGGAAGATCTACGAATACCGGCTCCACCTTGGCGACCCGGACCCCTTCACTCGGCCCTTCGCTTGGGCGATCCAGAAACCCCTGGATACGCGGAGAATGAGGACGGCCGCGGCTTCCCTTGTGGGCAGGCACGACTTCAGGGCCTTCTCCGCCCTAAACGGGGATGATCCCGGCGAGGCTGCGGACACGGTGCGTGAGCTCAGACGGCTGGAGGTGATCGTTAGGGGCAGAAACATGAAGTTCGTGGCCGAGGCCAACGGGTTTCTCTACAAGATGGTGCGCAGCCTGGCGGGCGCACTGGTCGCCGTGGGCGAAGGAAGGCTCTCACCTGCAGAGGTGTCTGCCTTCCTGAAGACACGGGTTAGGACCGCCCGAGTTCAGACGGCCCCGCCTCAAGGCCTCTTCCTTCGCAAAGTGATGTACCGTTAGGCCCCGAATTCGGTTGCCAGCACCTCCCCTACAAAGCACGTTTTCAGTCCCGCACGCTTCATGCATTTCGACAAGCCGACTTACTCGGTTCGCAGGACGAAAAAAAAGGGCATCCCCGAGGGTCTTTACACAAAGGACCCGTTAACCGGTGAGATCCTTTTTAACAAGGAAATCGAGGACAACCAGATGGTCGTCCCGAAGAGCGGTCATCATTTTCCCATAGGGGCCCGCCAGCGCATCTCAAAGCTCCTGGACGCGGAGTCCTTTGTGGAGCTGCACACCGGCGTCCGCTCGGATGACCCCCTTAAGTTCGTGGATTCCCAGCCCTACTCAGAGAGGATAAAGAGATACCAGCGGGAGAGCGGGCTTCCCGAGGCCGTCGTATGCGGCTCGGGCTCCATACATGGAATACCGATCGCGATTGCCGTGATGGATTTCCGGTTCTGCGGGGGTGCCATGGGTTCGGCCGCCGGCGAGAAGATAACCCGGACCATCGAGGATGCCCTGGCAAAACGGATGCCCTGCATCATCGTCAGCGCTTCGGGCGGCGCGCGCATGCAGGAGGGAATCTACTCCCTGATGCAGATGGCAAAGACAAGCGCAGCCCTTGGGAAGCTCTCGCAGGCGGGCCTTCCGTTCATCTCCGTCCTCACCCACCCGACAATGGGTGGCGTCACCGCCAGCTTCGCGACCCTTGGGGACGTGATTATTGCGGAACCGGGCGCCCTGATCGGGTTCGCCGGTGCCCGCGTCATCAAGGACACGACCAAGCAGACGTTGCCCGCGGGATTCCAGACGGCCGAATTCCTGCTCAAGCACGGCCTGATCGACCAGATCGTGAGCCGAACGGAGATGCGCGAGCGGCTGAGGGACCTGCTCTCGGCCCTGTACCTTAGGAAGGAACCCGTCGCAGCAGGCGCCTGAGCGCGTCGCCGGCCATGACGTCCGATCTGCCGCTGGCCGGCTACGCGGCCGTCCAGGACTATCTCTTCGGCCTGAAGGCCGGGGGGGTTAAGTTCGGCGTCGACCGGATGAAGGTGCTCTCGGCGAGACTGGGCAATCCCGAGAAGGCGGTCCCCTGCGCGCACATCGCCGGCACAAACGGCAAGGGCTCCGTATCGGCGATGCTCGAGTCGATCCTTAGGCGCTCCGGCCAGCGGACGGGACTCTACACCTCCCCGCACCTGGTCCGCCTGGGTGAGCGAGTGCAGGTGGACCGAGTGATGCTTTCGGAGGACGAGATCATAGCCTACGTGCGCGAGCTCCAGCCGGTCGCCGAGACGATTGCCCGCGAGGGCGAGCCGGGTGACGGTCCCACATTCTTCGAGTTCATGACCGCCATGGCGTTTCTGCAGTTCGCCCGCAAGAAATGCGGGGTGAGCGTGATCGAGGTCGGTCTCGGCGGACGCCTGGACGCGACCAACGTTGTCGAGCCCGAGGTCAGCGTGATCACGTCGATAGGGATGGACCATTGCGAGATGCTGGGGAACACACTCGGGGCAATAGCTGGCGAGAAGGCGGGCGTGATAAAGGATGGTTGCCCTGTGGTCGTTGGCCGGGTGCCTCCCGAGGCCGAGGCCGTGATCCGGTCCATCGCCTCTTCCCGGGGGGCCCGCGTCTTCTCGGTGAGGGAGGAGTTTGGGGAGGACGTCAGCCGCTACCCAAGGACCAACCTGGAGGGCGACTACCAGAGGTGGAATGCGGCGACCGCGACACTTGCGGCGGGGCTGCTGCCCGCGGGCTTGGGAGTCTCCTCCCGTTCGATCGACTCGGGTCTCGCATCCGTGGACTGGCCGGGAAGGTGGCAGCGGCTTGAGCTCGGAGGCCGGCTCACCATCCTTGATTCTTCCCACAATCCCGAGGGGGCGGGCGTGCTCGACTCAAACTTGGCGAGCCTGCGTGCCGAGACTGGCCGCCCCATCGTGGCGATCGTGGGCGCCCTGGGCGCCATGCGGGCAGGCGCGCTCCTTGAGGTCCTTGGGCGCCATTGCCGCGACATCCACCTCGTCGTGCCGCGGCAGCCGAGGGCCTCGACGCACCGGGAGCTTGAGGAGCTGATACCGGGCACCTTCAGGGGACAGTCCTTTAGGTCCGAGGTGGAGGAGCTTTTTCCATCCCCTGGGACATGCACGGCAGGGGGGCCGGGTGACGTCATCGTTGTCACCGGATCCATCTACCTTCTGGGGGAGGTCCTTGGGCGCCTGGAACCCCAGCGTGGTCCGGGAGAGGGAAGGCTCCAGGACTTCTAGGCTCGATGTGGCCGCCTCAGGCGAGCTTGATCAGCTCCAATGTCGAAGGAAGGTCCTTGATGATCTGAGAGGGCCCGGGGCCAACGCCAAGGTAGCGCAGGTTGGGCAGGACAGCGGGCTGCGATTCACCGGAATACGCGACGTCCACGATCCCCTTGACCATTCCGGCGACGTAGCGCCTGGCGTTCACGGGCAAGTCCGCAAAATGCCGCACCCGGGAGATGTCCTCGGCCCATCCCGGGTAGCGCGCATAGACGGGCCGTAGCGCCTTGCGCACGGCCTCGTTGCGCGGCACGTGCGAGCACCTACGGCCGTCGCTGTGCTCGTAGCCCGTGCAGATCAGCAGGTCCCCCTTCCAGTCGTCCGACCAGGTCAGGGCATCCAGCTTGTTGATCATCAGGTCCTGGAATCCGCCGTACCTGAGGGCGTCCCCCTTCTCGACCGCATCGTACCATCCCACCATGCGTTGCCGGCCCGTGCTGGTTCCAAACTCAAGTTTCTTTAGCTTGGCGCAAAGGGGTTCGGAGTCGGCCATCTCGGTCAGGAACGTGTGGGTGCCCACCTTGGTGTCGTAGGCCTTCGCCACGCCGAACGTGTGAATCGGCTGAACAGGGATGTTCGCGCTCTCGAAGAATTCGGGCGTGAACGTGTGCGAGGAGGTGGGCGAGAAACCGTGCCGTTTGTCGAGCCAATAGGCCTGACCAAACTCACCGATAATGGTGCGGCCCTTGCATATCTCTCCCAGCACCAGCTCGCGGACCTCGCCGATGTTGCGCCTCAGCTCGGTGCCCGCCTTCCAGTAAACGGCGGTGAGGCGCTCAAGATCGAGCTCGAACGGACGCACGCCCCGGAACTGGGAAAAATCGAATTCCTCGGGGCCGAAGACCCCGTCGGCGATCGTCTCGGCGTTCGACCGCATCTCGGCCTCGGTCAGCCTGTCGAAAAACCCGGCCCATGTGGCCTCGCTGACCCGGTACACGTGCTGGATCGTCCGGCAGGCCCTGTCCGCCCTTTGCGCCAGCTTGCGCGCGAAGAAGTTGGGCCCCGCCAGAAAATCCGAATAATACATCTGCCAGTGCGCGGTCTCCTCGCTGTAGGCGGCCGAGATCCCGCGGCCCGTCGAGCCCCGGGGCTCCTCGGAGAGCACCTTAACGCGGTAGTCCTCCTCGGCGAGGTCAAGCAGCCTGTGGGTCAGGTCGGAGGCCATCGTGCGCTCGTCGATCAATAGCCTGTCCAGGACCGAGTAGCCTTTTTTTTCGAGAGGGGCCGCCTCCCAGAGGAACTTCCGCGGGTCGGCCACCACGCCACTCCCGATCGCGAGGTGGGGAATGCCGCGCTCTACGACGCCCGAGGGCAGCAGGTTAAGCTTCACGCCGGCGGCCGTGTGGCCCGCGTTGGCGCCCCCGTTGACCTTCATCACGACGGTGACCGGCCGCTGGGTTGTGCGAAGCTCCTCAACGATCTCCGGGACCAGGCGGCCCTTGCCCTCGTCCCCGAGGGAAATGCCGACATCCGCTATGAGCTGACTGGTGAAGGGTAGGAGTGCCATTTATCGTACTGCAACCGAAGTCATGGACCCCTGCTGCAGAGGATTGGAATGGTCAGGCGAGGCCGGAGGGCAAGCCTCAACTGCCGTGAGGCCGCCTGCGCCTAGTTGGCGCGGGTCGAAACCTCGACCACATCGTGGGGAGCGGCTTCCTTTTGGCCGGCCGGGCTCACCCGGGCGTACCGCGCCTTTTCCCTGAGGAGGCCGAGGTTCTTCGCCCCGAGGTAGCCCATCCCGCTTTGAACTCCGCTGATCAGGTTCGTGAGCACCTCGTCCACGGATCCGCTCACCTCCTTCAGGGCCTCGATGCCCTCGGCGGCGATCTTCCTCGTGTCGTCGCTGTCGCGGCCATAGCGGGCCGCGCTGCCGGCCTTCATGGCCGCCAGAGAACCCATGCCGCGATACTGCTTATACACCTTGCCCCCGATCTCCATGATCTCGCCGGGCGCCTCCCTGCAGCCTGCCAAGACGCCCCCGCAGATCACGGCGTCGGAAAGGGTGAGCGCCTTTACGATGTCGCCCGACTTTGCTATTCCGCCGTCGGAGAGGATGCGGACGCCGCGCTTCCGCGCGGATTTCATCGCAACATAGAGCGCGGTCAGCTGCGGTATCCCGACTCCGGCGACAATCCGGGTCGTGCAGATTGACCCGGGGCCCTGGCCCACCTTGACGGCGTCGGCTCCGCAGTCCGCCAGGAATTCGACTCCCGCACCGCTGGTCACGTTGCCGGCAATGAGCGTGAGCGACGGGAAGGCCTTCCGCACGAGCTTCACCACTTCGCCGACGCCGGAGGTGTGGCCGTGCGCGGTGGAAACGGCGATCGCATCGACATGCTCGTCGACCAGGTGGCCGACGTGGCCGAGGATCGAGTCCCTGTCGAGGGCGCCGCTTGGCGTGCGCTTCGGCGAGA
>Ga0302319_10026553_pt1 | contig 10191 bp, 10 predicted proteins | sample Bog_T0_2_FD_203319 | JGI IMG/M metagenome (GOLD analysis project Ga0302319, IMG submission 203319) | Peat permafrost microbial communities from Stordalen Mire near Abisko, Sweden - Bog_T0_2 | ecosystem: Environmental > Terrestrial > Soil > Wetlands > Peat | place: Sweden: Abisko, Stordalen Mire...
CCGCGCTGAAGGCGACATACAAGGTGTTCTCGCCCAAGCATCTGCCCGACTACCTCGGTGCCTTCTGCTGGACGACCAATCACCGGCGCAATATGCGCGGCATGATCGGCGCGCTATGCAGCGCTGCCGCAAGCTCCTCCCGGCTTACCCGGCGCTCCGTCTACGCATAGCGGGCTAATTGGTTGATAAGCGGGTAATCATTTCCCGATTCTCCCGTTTCTTTGTGTGAGTCTCATAGCCACAGGCGGATCGTCGTTCCCGCTCGAAGCAATCGTACTGCGCGGCGGTGAGCTGGGCTGCGATGGAGATGCATACTGTGTACCAAGAATGGGAACCCAGTTTTTTCAGTGTATTACAGACCATGGCGGGGGCCTCGCCATACACATGTGTAAAAGAATCCGACGTTCACGACTTTCGTGAGCGAAGAAAGACTCTCTGTTCCTAACCCCCGGTATCGACATCTTCGGGCCAGGCGACAAACCGGGCCGAACGCGGGCCGACGGGCGTCAAGGATTTCAACACATCGTAAGTTGTTGTAAAAATCTCTAGGCAGAACGAAAGGTGGAAGTTATGCCTGAGAATCAACCAAATGCAGGCCACAGGAGATGGTTCCTCCGCGACGAGAGGGGCGTGAATATGGAAGTCGGAGCCGTGTCATGGTCGCCTGATCGTCATATTGCGGATTCTTCTTAGACGCTTTAGCGGTTTACTGCGGCCCCGTGCAGGAATGAGCGTCGCGGAATCCTAGCGCTAACCACGCTGGAGCCCGGTGGCACGCTTCGCCGGGATGACGACCCCGAGACTCCGAGCCGGTCCTCTCGCCGGTATGATCGCCGCGCTGCTTGAACCTGCGCCCGCAGCCCCGGCGCACCCCTGGGAAGCGGATGAGGGCCTTGAGCGACCCGATGGCAGTACAGGCCAACCAAAAAATGCGCCATTATCCAGGCCCGCGCTCCTCATTCCGGCGAAGCGTGCCACCGGGCGGGCCGAACCAGCAGTTGGCCTCTATCGAACGCGCTGCGCAACCGCAGCAAAGCTTGCTCGGGCGGGGTCAACTCCCGCAGCCAGCGCCGGGTCTCGATCGCCAGCACCGGGTCGTCGGTGATGAGGTTGTCAGCGCCATCCAGCATCGCGGCGACCATGGCGTCCGGATTGTCTACGCCCCAGACATGCACGTCATGCCCCGTATCGGACAACCGCCGGATCAGCCCTGGCGTGGCAAGCCGCCGGGCGATGGCAAAGAAATCGACATCGAAGCCGGTCAGGTTGCCGATGCCGGTCGCCAGGATGAAGCCCACCGGAATCATCGGCTCGATCTGTCGCACCTGCCGCAGGATGCCGACGTCGAGCGAGGAAACCACGGCGCGGTCGGCAACCCCCGCCGCCTTCAGGACCGCCACGACCCGGCCGGCCAGATCGACGCCATGGCCGTTGTCCTTGAGTTCGACATTCAGCCCGATCCGCCCCCTGGCCGCCGCGGCGAAGGCCCGCAGCGTCGGGATACGCTCATCGCGGAACCGCGGATCGAACCAGGACCCGGCGTCGAGATCGCGGATCTCGTCGTAGCGGACCTGCCAGATGGAGCGGGCGACGCCGGTGACGCGCCGCAAGTCCGTGTCGTGCAGCACCACGACCTCGCCGTCCATCGTCTCCTGTGCGTCGATCTCCACATAGTCGGCGCCGTCGCGGATCGCCTGCTCCAGCGCGGCCAGCGTATTCTCCGGCGCACGGGCCGAGCCCGCGCGATGGGCCGTCACCATCACCGGCTTGTCCGCGCTGAACTGCCCGATTGCCCAGGCCGCTTGCCCGATTGATACCGCCGGCACAGCGATGCACAGCGCGACCACCGCCGCCCGCCGCGCGAGCCCGTGCTGGACGGGTATCGGCAGCTCGTCCTGCTGTGCGGCGGCCGACCCGCCGTGCAGAGCATAAAAGCGCGTCGCCAGAACCGCCAGGGCGGCGCGCGACAGGCACGAAACGACAGCGACCGTCGCGGAATTCAGGATCGCAAACGCGATGACGGCGCGCGTCAGTGTTTGCAGGGTGCGCTGCGGCGACAGCAGGACGTCGCCGAGCCCCGCCAGCGCGGCGGCGGTCAGCGCCGAGAGCAGGATCGTGCCGATGCCCCAGCCGATCAGCAACAGCGCCAGCGCGCGCTTGCGGCTCTGGGCGGCGCGGGCCGAGCGCCTGAGCGCCTCGATGGCTGACACCGGTTGGAGAACGCAGATCGGGATGCTCAGGCACCAGCGCAGCGTCAGCCAGAAGGCCGCCACTGCCAGACAAACCGCCGCCAAGCCGAGCACGGCGGCCGCGCGCATAAACTCGGGCGGTCTGACGGTGATGTAGAAATAGATGTCGGCGTCGGACAGTAAAAACGCATGAACGGCGAGCGCAACGGCGACGAGCGGCGCCGCCAGCAGCACGATCGCGAGAAACACGATCGCGGACAGCCCCAGCAAGGCCGGGCCGCGGCGCAGCAACCGGTTCCAGACCGACGGCAGGTTCGGCTGCGGGCCCTGGAAGGCGTCCGAGGCGATCAGGCTTGCGCCGCCGAACTCGACCGCAAACAGGAAAATCGCGACGACCGCGGCGGTCACGACGGTCAACAGCCCGACCGGCGACAGGAAAAAGCCGATCAGCGCGGCGTTCCCGGTGAACGGATCGCCGCTGAGGGCGACCAGTGCCTGCAACAGGGCGACCAGGAGCGGATCGAGCACCAGCATCAAAGCCAGGGCGATGCCGGCCTCGAAGACCAGCAGCGGCCAGAGCAGCCGGGCGAGGATGGATTGGCGGCGCGCGCGGATAGACAGCATTATTCAGTATCAATCTTTAGTATTTGGTCGAACCGATGGATCTTCGCTCGCGACAACGTCGAGCGGTCGTCACGGGAACGCCGAAGCGTTGTAGGGCGGACAAGCGCCTTGCGCCGTCCACCATTGCCGCAAGCCGCCGCAAGAGCATGTCCACCCTACGCGCCTGGCCGGACATGCGACAGCCGTTCGGACTAATGGGACAGCAGCACCGGCACCGTCATTTCCGCGAGCAGCGTCCGCGTCACCCCGCCGAACACCGTCTCCCGCATCCGCGAATGTCCATAGGCGCCGGCGACGATCAGGTCGGCGCTGATATCCGAGGCGTACGACAGCAGGGCTTCGCCGTCGGCGATATCCTTCGCCACTGTGTGCGCCGCCTCGGCCTGCACGCCGTGGCGCGCGAGATGGAGGGCGATATCGGCCGCCGGCACGTCGCCATGGCCGCCGATGCCGCGCCGCGGGTTGATCGCCAGGATCGTCACGTGATCGGCCGCCTGCAGCAGCGGCAGCGCGTCGGCGACGGCACGCGCCGCCTCCCGGCTCGCGTTCCACGCGACCAGCACGCGCTTGCCGATGGTGGGAAAATCGCCGGCAAACGGCACCGTCAGCACCGGCCGGCCGCTGCCCAGCACCGCCGCAACCGGGATCGAGCCATCCGAGCCGTCCTGCACGCCCTTCGGGTTGGTCTGTCCGACCACCGCGAGGTCGGCGTAGCGCGCATGCAGGGCGAGCGTTGCCGCGCCCGGTCCCTCCGCCAGCCGCCATTCACCCTCGACGCCTTCGCGCCGCAGGCATTCGCGGAATGCCTGCTCCACCGGCACCGCGGCAGCCAGCCCGTCCTCGCGCATGCGCTCGACGATCTCGTCCGGCGCCGCCGGCAGGAACGGGATGGCGGCGCCATAGAAGAAGCTGGCCGGCGGGATATCGACAATGAGCACGCCCACCAGGTGCGCACCGTGTTGCGCGGCAAGCCGGGCCGCCAGCGCCAGGCGGGCCGGGCTGGTCTCGGTCGTGTCGAGGTGAACCAGAATGTCTTTGATCGCCATCGGTCATCCTCCGGATGGTGTGTCGAAAGCGCCCGACGCCGACGCCGCTGCACCCCCGCTTCCTGGGGCAAGTCCGCCCGCGGCTCGGATCAGCCGCGCCGGTGCGTGCGCAGCGGCACCACGTTGGACGGCAGCCGCAGATCCCGCATCCGCGCCAGCATCGCCTCTAGCTCGCGAATGGTGAAGGGCTTGCGCAGCAGGCCGTTGAACAGCGTGCTGCTGTCCTCGCCGAGTTCCGCGAAACCGGTCGCCAGCACCAGGGGCAGGGTGGGCTGCCGCTCGCGGATGGCTCGGGCGAGTTGCAGCCCGTTCATGCCCGGCATCGCGTAGTCGATGATCGCCACCTCCACGTTCCGGGCGGGACCGTCCAGCAGAATCAGTGCCTCCACGCCGCCCGGCGCCTCGGTCACGGCGCAGCCAAGATCCTTCAGCATCTCGACGGCGACGTGCCGGACCGCGACGTCGTCATCGACCACCAGGACCGGGCAGGGCGGAGCCGCCCGCCGTTGTGCGTCGGCCGAGGGCGGGGGGGTCTGGACCGCAAGCTCGTCGGAACGCGGCAGCAGCAGCACGACTTCGGTGCCCTCGCCTGGCTCGCTCTTGATCCGCACCGTGCCGCCAAGTTGGCGCGCCGTGCCGTAGACTTGGCTCAGCCCGAGCCCCGAGCCGCCCGGTCCTTTGGTGGTGAAGAACGGATCGAACGCCCGGCGCACCACCTCCGGCGTCATGCCCTCCCCGGAGTCGGCGACGCAGATCCGCACGTAGTCCCCGGCCTCGGCGCCGTCCGGATCATGGCGCGCGACGATCGTTTCGTTTGCCGTGCTAATGGTGAGCTGGCCGCCCTCCGGCATGGCGTCGCGCGCGTTCAGGCAGAGGTTGAGGATCGCCGCCTCGACCTGGCTCGGGTCGATCTGCGCCGGCCAAAGGTCGGCGGCGAGCATGGTTTCCACGCGGACGCGGCGTCCGAGGGTGCTGGTTGCCAGCGCGACCAGCTCGCCGACCAACCGGTTGAGATCGGTGGGCCGGGGCGCCAGGCGCTGGCGGCGGGAAAACGCGAGCAGTCCCGACGTCAGGTGGGCTCCGCGCTGCACCGCCGCGATGGCGCGGTCGATCAGGCTGCGCAGCCGGTCGCCGTCCGCCTCGGTCCAGGCGCGGGGGCTTTGCGGCAGGCGGCGGTCCATCAGCTCCAGGCTGCCAAGGATGGTCGCCAGCATGTTGTTGAAATCGTGGGCGATGCCGCCGGCGAGCTGGCCGACCGCCTGCATCTTTTGCGCCTCGTGCAGCGCCGCCTCGGTCCGCTCGCGCTCGGCGATCTCGACTTGCAGGCGGTTGTTGCTGTCCGATAGTGCGCGCGTACGTTCGGCGACCTGCGCCTCCAACGTTTCGGCCCGCTGCCGGCGGTCCTGTTCCCCGGATTGCAGGGTGGCGGCCATTGCATTGAACGACTGGCCCAGCATGCCGAATTCCGTTCGCCGTTCCGGCGCGTCGGCACGGGCGTCGAGGTCGCCATCCCGCCAGCGCCGGGCGGTGGCGAGCAGGTCCTTGGCCGGGCGAACGACCAGGCGTTGTCCGACGGCATAAGCCAGCGCCAGCCCAAGCAGCGCGCAGAGGGCAAACATCCAACCGTCGCGGCTCCGCGTGATGACCTGGGCCGTGATCACCGGCGCCAGACAGATCAGCAGCATCAGCAGCAGTCGGGTGGAAAGTTTCATGCTCTTCGTGGGATGTGCCCCGCAATCCGGCAGCTATTCGAATGACCCCCGAACGGACGGACTTTGACGGGCTGCCGGTGGGCCACAACGGCGATCTTCCGGTTTGCGCGGTGTTAGCGCCGAACCGGTCTCCGCCGCCTGTTTGCCTTGGCCGCGCGTTATCGTGCGCGCGACACGAACGAAAGGCGACAAGCGGCTATTCACGTTAAGGCGAGCCGCTTACTCGATCGGGACCCGCAAGCGAACGCCGGGGGTCTGGATGACCTTGCGTTCCTCGTTGTCCTGGAACCGCGATCCGGTGGCGTATCCCAGGCTGGGATCGGGGGTGCCCTTGCGGAACATCTCCGGCCGCAACTGGGTGCCAGCGGGGCCGACGGCGGGTGGGCGCGCATCGGGATTGGGCACCGGGGCGGCCTGGTCGGCGGGCGGGACCTCCGGCGGGACGGGGGGTTCCGGCAGCTCCGGCAGCACAGAGTCGGTTGCAGCCGCCACGGCGGCAAGCAGCAGCGCCCGTCGGTTCATGCGCAACCTCCGGCAGATGCGCCGGGCGGGCTGGTGCCGCGCGGATCGTCCGCCGGGTTGCCGGCCGGCTGGCCGAGGGGACTAGCGCCAATGCGGCGCCAGGCGTGCAGCGACCATGTCACCGTGGGGAAGGCGATTGCCTCCCATGGGATGTGGCTCCAATCGAACAGCGCCACGTCCATGCTCTCCGGTCCGGCGGCGAAGCGCGGCTCGGCGTCACCGGCGAATTGGGCCCGGAACATGACCTGGACCTGGCCGATCCGGCTGATGCTGTAGACGCCCAGGATGCCATCCAGGGTGATCGCAGCCTGCGCCTCTTCCCAGGCTTCGCGGATGGCGCCTTCCTCCAGCGTCTCCCCAAGCTCCAGGAACCCGGCGGGCAGGGTCCAAAAGCCGCGGCGCGGTTCGATGGCGCGGCGGCACAGCAGCACGCGCTCGCCCGCGGCGACCACGGAGCCCACAACGACCTTGGGGTTCTCGTAATCGACGTGGCCACATTGGGCGCACACGAGGCGCTCGCGGTTATCGCCTTCGGGGATGAGGCGAACGAAATCCGGCATGGCAGCAAAATGACGCGTTCCGGCGGCCCGATCAATCTTTCCCTTGAGCGATGGAACTAGGATGGCCCCGATAGGTCGCCGCCGGCCCATGCGATGATCGGTCGCGCGAGGGACGGTCCGGCGTGCTGGCCCCACAAAACCGTGCCGGGAACGCGGCCGGTGCGGTTTACACGGTCAGGTCCAGCAGCGATCCGCGGGGCAGGGTGCGTGACGATGGCGCGGACTCGCCGGTGCGCGGCGACGGCGCGACCCGCAACGACCCGCCCGACCCCGCTCCGGTCTGGGCCTGCCCGGTTGAGGCCGTGCCGTCCATGGCGCGGACGGTCTGGACGGCGCGTGCCTGGCCGATGCCGGTCTGCGCGACGCTGGCGGTGAAGGCCGAGAGCGAACCCGTGGAAGACATGCAGTGCATCATCAGGCGCATAGGTTAACGATGCCTGAACGCGCCGGCCGCGTCACCTGCCGGCGCGTCATCCGCGTGGGGCTCAGCCAGGCCGCTTTGCGGCGTCCGCCCGTCGGTGTCCGCCGGGGCCGTTGACCGGCGCGATTCTTGGCGGCTTGCCGCTGGCGCGGCCGGGTGCGAATTTGCACCGCATGTCGGACCGCCGCGGCGCGCCGGCCGCGACGGTGTTTCAGGACGAGGATGCAATGGCGAAGATCAAAGTGTGTACCCCGGTAGTCGAACTGGACGGGGACGAAATGACCCGCATCATCTGGGGGTTCATCCGGGAAAAGCTGATCCTGCCCTACCTGGACATCGACCTGCGGTATTTCGACCTCGGCATCGAACACCGAGACCTCACGGACGACCAGGTGACGGTGGACGCGGCGCACGCGATCGCCGAGTTCGGCGTCGGCGTGAAATGCGCCACCATCACCCCGGACGAGGCGCGGGTGACCGAGTTCAACCTCAAGCGCATGTATCGCAGCCCGAACGGCACGATCCGCAACATCCTGGACGGCACGATCTTCCGGGAGCCGATCATCTGCCGCAACGTGCCGCGGCTGGTGCCGCATTGGACCCAGCCGATCGTCATCGGCCGCCATGCCTATGGCGATGTCTATCGCGCAACCGAGATGAAAATCCCCGGCCCCGGGACCGTCACGATCAGCTACCAGTCGGCCAAAGGCGGGCCGCCAAAGACGCTGGAAGTCCACAATTTCAAGGACGGCGGCGTGGCGATGGCGATGCACAATACACGCGAAAGCATCGAGGGCTTCGCCCGCGCGTCATTCAACTACGCGCTGAATCGCGGCTGGCCGCTCTATTTGTCCACCAAGAACACTATTCTCAAAGTCTATGACGGGATGTTCAAGGATATCTTCCAGGCGATCTACGAGCAGGAGTTCAAGGCCGCGTTCGACGCGCACGGCCTGACCTACGAGCACCGCTTGATCGACGACATGGTGGCCTGCATGCTGAAGTGGAACGGCGGTTACGTCTGGGCGTGCAAGAACTACGACGGCGACGTGCAATCGGACGTGGTGGCGCAGGGGTTCGGCTCGCTCGGGCTGATGACCAGCGTGCTGCTGAGCCCCGACGGCAAGACGGTGGAAAGCGAGGCGGCGCACGGCACGGTGACCCGCCACTACCGGCAGCACCAGCAGGGCCAGGAGACCTCGACCAACCCGATCGCCTCGATCTTCGCCTGGACGCGCGGCCTGGTGCATCGTGGCCAGTTCGACGACACGCCGGAGGTGACGCGTTTCGCCGAGACGCTGGAGCGGGTGTGCGTCGAGACGGTGGAGGCGGGATTCATGACGCGGGACCTCGCGGGGCTGATCGGTCCCGACCAGCCGTGGATGAACACGCAGGCTTTCCTTGGCAAGATCGACGATAATCTGCATGTGGCGATGCAGCAGGAGGCGCTGGCGCCGGCCGGCTGAGGGAGGCAGCATGATTGAGATTGAGGGAGGAATCATGCAGGAACCAACCGGATGCGCCCACCTCCAGCGCGCCGCGCTGGACCGCCGGCGGTTCGTCATGACCGGGCTGATCAGCGGCTTCACGCTGGCCACGGCGCGCGCGGAGGCGGAGCCGATCCACACCGACGCCGCCGGGCTGGTGGCCGGCGAGGTGTCGATCCCGGTCGGGGGCGGGCTGTCGATGCCCGCCTATTTCGCCCGGCCGGCGACCGGGGGCACCCTGCCGGTGGTTCTGGTCAACGAAGAAATCTTCGGCATCCACGAATACATGCACGACATTTGCCGGCGGCTGGCGAAGCAGGGGTATCTGGCGGCGGCGCCAGAGATCTACTTCCGGAACGCCGAGTTTCCCCACATGACCGAGTCCGGCCAGATCTTCCGCGAGGTGATCCAGCGGACGCCGGACGCGCAGGTGATGGCTGATCTGGACGCCACGCTGGCCTGGGCGGGTGCCAATCACGGGGATGCGGGACGGGTCGGGGTGGTGGGGTTCTGCCGGGGTGGGCGGAACACGTGGCTGTACGCGGCGCACAACCCCGGGCTGAAGGCGGCGGTGGCGTTCTATGGGCCGCTCGGCGGGGCGGTGACCGACATCCAGCCAAAGACGGCGCTGGATGTTGCGGGGGACATCCATTGTCCGCTGCTCGGGCTGTACGGCGGGCAGGACGCATCGATTCCGGTTGACGCCGTGCGCGCCGCGGAAGCTCGCGCCAAGGCGGCGGGCAAGACGGTGGAGATCGTGATCTACCCGGATGCCGGCCACGGTTTCCACGCCGACTACCGCCCGAGCTACAACCGCGCCGCCGCCGAGGACGGCTGGCGGCGGATGTTGGCTTGGTTCGGGCGATACGGGATCGCGCCGCAGAGCTGAGGGCAATTGCACCTGCGGCTCCTCGACCGCGTGATCCGCGCTGTCCGCGTTCGCCCGGTCGCTGCCAGATGCCGAAACCTCCGCGTGACAACAAAGTCAGCTTGGCCGCGTCGATCCCACGGATCTGCCTTTCCGTTTCCGGCCCCGGCTTCACAGATCTGGCGGCTGACGATGGACCATTCGCTCGAGCAGCAGAGCCGCGATCTCTTTTGCCGTGGCACCATCAACGTCCGTAATTTCAAAGCCTGGCGTCTTGATGCGCGTCCGCCGGCGATCACGGGACAGTTGAATGATGATTTTGGTGAGATTGTTCAGGACGATTGGGGATAGCATCAAGAGGATGTCGACGGCACACTCGCCGCCGAGCATCGAATTGGACTGGCCGACCGCGGCGTTCACCTCGCGAAGCATCTCTTCTTCGACGGGCGTTAGACGCCCGACACAGCTGATGTGAATGTAATCTGGACCACGTTCCATTTTTTGCTCTCCCGCGCTAGGCGTTTCTAGATAATGCTCGCCTTGGCATTAAATCGCATTGCAAAACTTCTCATCTCTTCAAGAAATCCTTGTACAGTTGGTGACTTGATGAGGGTTGGAGATGCGTAGTTCCGCATGTTTCCTTTAAGAAAATCACCTGCCGCAGCTTTGTGTCCGGGGGTGTAACCTTGATCGCTCCCGCGCGTAAGTGTCCGTCCGGGAAGGCTCCGAGTCTTTCCAATGGCTTAGAACTTCGGCCTTGAA
>Ga0302319_10026554_pt1 | contig 10191 bp, 3 predicted proteins | sample Bog_T0_2_FD_203319 | JGI IMG/M metagenome (GOLD analysis project Ga0302319, IMG submission 203319) | Peat permafrost microbial communities from Stordalen Mire near Abisko, Sweden - Bog_T0_2 | ecosystem: Environmental > Terrestrial > Soil > Wetlands > Peat | place: Sweden: Abisko, Stordalen Mire...
GCTGTTTGTTCCCACTCTTCGTGAGGCCCCGGCAGACGCCGAAGTGGCCAGCCACAAGTTCCTCCTCCGGTCCGGCTACATTCGCCAGTTGGGCGCGGGCATCTACAGCTACCTCTTTCTCGGGCAGCGGTCGATCAACAAGATCATCGGCATCGTGCGCGAGGAGATGGACAAGATCGGCCAGGAGTTCTACCTGCCGGCCCTTCTCCCTAGGGAACCGTGGGAGCAGAGCGGCCGCTGGACGGGCATGGGCGACAACATGTTCCGGCTCAAGGACCGCAAGGGCGCGGACCTGTGCCTGGGCATGACCCACGAAGAGATCATGACCTCCATCGCGCGCAACGAGCTGCGCAGCTACAAGCAGTTGCCCCAAATCTGGTACCAGATCCAGACCAAGTTCCGCGACGAGCCGCGTCCCAAGTCCGGCCTATTGCGCGTGCGCCAGTTCACCATGAAGGACAGCTATTCCTTCGATATGGATAAGGCCGGCCTGGACAAGAGCTTCGATCTGCACGATGCGGTGTATCGCAAGATCTTCACCCGCTGCGGGCTGAAGTTTGTCGCCGTCGAGGCCGACTCCGGCTCCATGGGCGGCTCCCAGTCTCAGGAGTTCATGTGTTACACCGACGCTGGTGAGGACCTCATCGCCAGTTGCCCGGTGTGCGGCTACGCGGCCAATCTCGAAAAGGGCACCTCGCGGCTCGACCCGGTCGTGGAGATGGAACCGACCGGCGACGGCAAGCCGGAACTGGTGCATACGCCGGGCTGCGGAGCCATCTCGGATGTGGCGGCGTTCTTCAAGATTTCGCCGGCCTCGGACATCAAGTGCGTGGCTTACATGGCTCTCAAGCGCGGCGCAGCCGGGAAGCCCGATACCTGGCACGGCGTTGCGGCCTTCCTGCGCGGCGACCACCAGGTGAACGAGACCAAGCTGATGGGCGCCGTGGGCGCAGCGGATCTTCGCACCATGGCAGGTGAAGAGCTGGAGACCTACTTCAAAGGACCGGCGGGCTTCCTGGGACCGGTGGGACTTGCGCCGCCCGCAAAGCCGCTGGAAGAGGGCCTGACGGTCGTGGTGGACCAGTCGCTCGAAGGCCGCAAGAACCTCGTGGCCGGCGCAAACCAACTGGACTATCACCTGCGCAACGTGACGCCGGGAAGGGATTTTTCCTGGACGCTCATGGCCGATATTCGCAGCGTCAATGAGGGAGAGAACTGCCCACAGAATGGCTGCACGGGCAAGCTGGTGGTCGGCAAGGCGGTCGAGATCGGCCACATCTTCAAGCTCGGCTACAAGTACTCCGAATCGATGGGTGCGCGCGTGCTGGACGTGAACGGCAAAGAAGTGACGCCGATCATGGGCAGCTATGGCATCGGCATTGAGCGCATCCTCACGGCGGCCATCGAGCAGTCCAACGACCCGAACGGCTTCTGGCTTCCGGCCTCGATCGCTCCTTTCGCGGTAGTGGTGGCGATCACCGACATGCGCGATGAATTGCTCGTGGAAACCGGGGAAAGACTGGCAGCGCTGCTCGATTCCGCGGGTATCGATGTGCTTCTGGATGACCGAAAGGAGCGTGCCGGCGTCAAATTCAAAGACGCCGACCTGGTGGGCATCCCCTACCGCATCAACGTGGGCAAGAAAGCCGCCGAAGGCGTGGTCGAGCTGGTGACGCGAGCCACTTCAACCAGCGTGGATGTCGGTTTGTCGAACGTGGTTGCGCTGGTGAAGGAACGCGTCGAGGAAGATGCTCTGTTGTTGACGGCCGAGAGCAGCCTTTAGCGGTTCACTGACAACTGAGCACTGACAACCGACCACTGTCGCAAGGAGTAGAAATGGCATTGAAGATCAGGTTTGCACGACCCACGGGACCTCATCCGTGGGCAACCCTGGCGTTGCGCGTGGGACTGCTGGCAGTTTCGGCCGTCGCGCTGGTGGTTGTGACCGTCTTCACCTGGTACTACTTCAAGTACCAGGGCATCGTGGACGAGCGGCTCAAGCAGCCGATTTTCGCCAATACTGCCAAGATCTTTGCTGCGCCGCGCGAGGTACGCCCAGGGCAGAAGCTCAGCATCCGGCTTATCGCGAATGAGTTGCATGCGGCAGGCTACTCGGCGGATGGCTCTTCCGAGCTGTCGCAGTTGGGGACCTACCTGGAGGGTGTGCAAACGATCAAGGTGCGGCCGGGGCCGCAGTCCTATCACTCGCAGGATGGCGCGACGATTCGCGTCGGCTCCGGCGTTGTGGAGTCGATTACCGACGATCACGGGCAGGCCTTGTCAAGCTATGAGCTGGAGCCGCTGCTGATCACCGGCCTCAGCGAGGATGCGAACCGGACCAAGCGCCGCCTGGTGACCTATGACGAGATGCCGCAGAACCTGGTGCAGGCAGTACTGGCCATTGAAGACCGGCGGTTCTTTGAGCACAGCGGCGTGAACTACTGGCGCTTGATGGAAGCGATCTTCCGCGACGTGGTCACCGGCCAAAAGCAGCAAGGCGGCTCCACGCTCACCATGCAACTGGCGCGCGGGTTCTTCCTCACCCCTGAGAAGCGCATCAAGCGCAAACTGATCGAGATCGTCATCACTTTTCAGCTTGAACACCGCTTCAACAAGAAGCAGATCTTCGAGATGTATGCCAACCAGATTCCCCTCGGCCAGCGCGGCAGCTTCGCTATCGACGGATTTGGCGAGGCCTCGCAGACTTACTTCGGAAAGGACATCCGTCAACTGAACCTGGCCGAGTGCGCCATGCTGGCGGGAATCATTCAACGGCCCAACTATTTCAACCCCTATCGCCATCCGGACCGCACCATTGAACGCCGCAATCTTGTCCTGGATTCGATGGTGGAGACCGGAGTCATTACCAAGGACGAAGCCGAGAAGACCAAGGCCGAGGGACTGCATCTCTCCGCGCAAAGTGTAGACGCCAGCGAAGCGCCCTATTTTGTCGACCTGGTCCACGAACAGCTGATTCAGAAACTGGGCGAGCGGGACTTCAACCGCGAGGGACTGCGCATTTATACCTCGCTTGATCCGGACCTGCAACGGGAAGCTACGACTGTGGTCGAGTCCACGATCCACCTAGTGGACGAGAAGGTGGACAAGCTGCACGCGCGCGATAAGAAACTCGGCGTGCCCTACATCTATCCGCAAGTGGCGCTGGTGGCGCTCAATCCCCACACTGGCCAGGTGCTGGCACTGGTGGGCGGGCGCAGCTACGGCAACTCCCAGCTGAATCATGTCGTGGCCAAGCGGCCTACAGGCTCCATCTTCAAGCCGTTTGTTTATGCAAGCGCTTTTGCCACCGCCGCCGAGGGCACTATCCTGCCCGGTCAAACCAGGCCCTTCTCGCCCGTAACCATGTTGAAGGACGAGCAGACCACCTACAGCGAGGGCACGCCCTACGAATACACGCCGAAGAATTTTGAAGGCGAATACTGCGGCAGTTGTACGGCACACCATGCCCTGATGCGGTCGCTGAATAACGCCACCATCGGCCTGGCCTCGCTGGTGGGCTTTGACCGGATAGCCGCATTGGCGCGGGACGCAGGCATCAAGAACGCGCGCGGAACGCCGTCAATGGCCATCGGCTCCTACGATGCGACGCCGCTGGATATGGCAGGCGCCTACACCATTTTCGCCAACGGCGGACTGCACCTCGATCCATGGATGCTGGCCAGCGTCCGCACTCCTGAAGGGGATGTAATCACCGACTACACCCCCACATCAAAACAGTTGCTGGATCCACGCGTGGCCTACTTGACCGTCAACATGATGGAAAACGTGCTGCGCAGCGATGTGACCGGCAGCGGAACTGGCGCTGGTGTCCGCAACATGGGATTCCATGCTCCGGCAGCGGGCAAAACCGGCACCGACCACGACGCATGGTTTGCCGGCTTCACCACCAACCTGCTCTGTATTGTCTGGGTGGGCAACGACGACTATACCGATATCAAGATCCAGGGCGCCCAAGCCGCCGCGCCCATCTGGGCAGAGTTCATGAAGCGCGCGGTGCAACTGCCCCAGTACTCCGACACCAACGAGTTCAGCGTGCCGGACGGCGTGGAAATCCTAAAGATCGACAAGAACAGCAACCTGCTGAGCGACGAGTCGTGCCCGGAAGGCTACGATGCGGCGTTCCTTGCGGGCACTGCGCCCATGGAGACCTGCGACCACCCCGGCGAGCGCCGCAACCTGATGCAGCGAATCTTTGGCGCGGGCAAGAACTAAGGCAAAGGCTACCGGCGCTCAGCCGTCAACATCCGTTCCATCCGGCATGGGCTGGCAGCGCTGGCACCAGAAGGTTACGCGCGCGTCGGGGCCCTGGATGCGCATGCGGACGGACTCTGCACAGCGGCGGCAGGGCTCTCCACGACGGCCGTAGACCCACAGGCTCTCGCCGGGGTCCGACTCGTGCGTAGTGCGGCGGTGGCGCCCGCCAAAGGTCACGATAGTGTCGCCTGAGTCCTCAAGAACATTGGCGGCAACCAGCCTCCTTGAGGCTGCGATCAAAGCCGCTACCGCCTGGCCATTTAGCGCTGCAACTTTGCAGAAGGGGTTGATCCCGGTCACAAAGCAGACCTCGGACTTGAAGACGTTGCCTATCCCCGCCAGCACTTCCTGGTGAAGAAGGACGTCGGCGATCTCCTCGCTGCCGTGCAACACCAGGCGTCGCGCCACTTCCTCCGCGTCGAATTGTTCACTCAGCAGGTCAATGGCCGGTACGGGAATCCGGGTGGCGCGCGCCAGTTCCCCCGGCTTCAGCATCTTTGCCACGGGCACACGAAAGCCCACCGCGATATAGTCACTGTTCTCGATCGCAATCCGCATGTTCGCTCGCGGCTGCTGCCATCGGTCTCCATGCCTGTAGATGTGCCAGCTTCCGCTCATCAGCAGATGAGTAGCCAGCGTGGCGCCGCCGGAGAAATGGATGAGGAGCCACTTGCCGCGCGACTCCACGCTCTCCACAATCTGTCCAGTGAGCGGCGTATCGTCGTCAAAGCGGGTCAGCAAAGGATAAGTGGAGCGGAAGCCTATGATGGGCCTGCCGGTGAGCGCGCGGCCCAGGGTGCGGGCCGTGCGGAAGATGGTGTCGCCTTCGGGCACCTCTATTGCACCTCGCCGGAGCGAGTCTCATGCGAATGGGGCGAGACCGGCAAAAGAATGCGGCGCAGATGCATGCCGAGCGGGCCCGGATGGAAGCCTGCATCCATGAGGAAGCGAGCCATGGGGTGAGCCGCCACTGGCTGGCCGTTGATGGTGGTGATGAGAATCCCCTGGTGAGCGTTCATGCGCAAACGCTCTTGTCCGCGCGCACAGAGGAAGTGTGCAAGGCCCGCGGTCACCTGTGTACGCTCCGGCTCCTCCGCGGGCAGGAATACGAGCAGGTTAGGGTTTCCCTTGCGAAGCCATGCGACCAATTGCCCATTGCGCAGAATCACCTCAGCGTAAGCCGCGCGCGTCAACAGGCGGGGCGCTGATTCTGAATCCTCCTCGGCCACAGGCAGGTCAGGCCAACGCAGCACGGATCCGTAGGGATTGGCCGGATCGGTTGCAGCCAGTTGAACAAACTCCGGCTTCTCCGGCGGAGGCGCGTTGCGCAACTGGCGAAGCAGGTCCACAGCGGCCGGCAGCGCGAACTGCGTGGCCCCGAGACCGGCAACAAAATACCCGCGGCGAATACGGCCGCTCTCTTCCAGAGCCTTGAGAACGTCATAGACGGCGCTGAAGCCGCCGGGGACATTCTCCGCGGCAACAGACTCGCGCATGAGCACGCCGTAGCGGTTCAGTAGTTGAAGGGCCAGCGCGTGACTGGCTTCGGTGGCGCTCGGTCCCACTTCACTTCCCTTCCCTGCGCGCAGTGGAAGCAGCGACCAGCGGCCCTGCGCTGTGGGCGGCGTGGTGCGCCGAGAACGAAACACCGAACCGGTTTGAAGACGCCGCGGAGTGCGCGCGGTATCCGGCTTTGCCGTGTAAGCGCGCAGCGCGTGCAGCGAGTCGTTGGTGATGAGACCGCGCCACACCAGGCTCCACAGCGCATCGATGGTCTCGCCCGGATAGCCGCCGCCAATCGCCTGGTGGAGTGGGTCAAAGAAGCTGGCGCCGGTGGACTCCAGCACGGCGATAAGCTTCGATTCGCACTCATTCAGTGGTTCCGCCAGTGGCCGCGTCTGCGCCAGCAGAGGCAGCTTGTCGGCAAGGAAGAGTGCGATGCGGCCGTCGCGCTCACCTAGCGGCTCAACACCGGCCCATGTCACTTCGCCGGCGGCGATGAGGGTGTCAAGGCCGACGGGTGTGTAATCCGCCACGCGTGCGGGCAGAATGGCCGACTCGACAAGCGAGGCAGGCAGGGGCGCGCCCTGCAGGCTCTCGACAGCGTCGAGAAGTGCGTCGAGACTTGCACCACGCCGCGGGGTGAGCAGGCCCTGCCAGTGCGTAAGGAAACGGGCAAGCGTGTGCTGCTCCACGGGCTCGACCTCGCGGCGCAACCTGGCCAATGACTTGCGGCGAATCTGGCGCAGGATCTCCGCGTCGCACCATTCGCGGTGAAGACCGCCGGGGCGGAAGCCGCCCTCGAGCACACGGCCTTCATGGGCCAGGTGGCGGAGCGCATTCTCCACAGCGTCCGAATCGAGAGCAAAGCGGTCCGCTGCCTCGCGCAGCGTGAAAGGGCCGTGTGTGCGCGCGTAGCGGCGGACCAGTTCGACAACCGGATGCGCCACCGGTTCAAGCAGCGCCGTGGCCAAGCCCGGCGGCAGAGGAATTCCCAGGCCGTCTCGATAGCGCGCAGCATCTTCGGCTGCAATCAGGCGGCGTTCGCCGGCAATGCGCAGCTCCAGCAACCGGCGGGAGCGGATGAGCCGGTCGACTTGCTGCAGCAGATCGGATGAGACGACGCGGCGTGCGAGTTCGTCGCGCGTCAGATCGCCCAGCCGCAAACAGAGATCGTGGATGCCGTCGGCTGAGCGCGCGCGATAGTTCTCCGGCAGGCATTGCGCGGCCTCTTCGACCTCTGCGATGGCGTCGGCGTCGAGCAGTTCGCGCAGGTCGGCCTCACCAAGAAGCTCGCGCAACTGGTCCTGGTCGATGGTGAGAGCCTGGGCACGGCGCTCGGCCAGGGGCGCATCGCCGTCGTACAGAAAGTTGGCCACGTAACTGAAGAGCAGCGAGGCGGCAAAGGGGGAAGGAGTGCGTGTCTCCACGACGTGTACGCGGAGCTGCCGCTCTTCTACTTCCTTAAGGATCTGAACCAATGCAGGCATATCGAAGACATCGCGCAAGCACTCCCGATAAGCCTCAAGCAGGAGCGGGAACGAAGGGTAACGCGCGGCGACGCTGAGCAAGTCGTACGATCGCTTGCGCAACTGCCACAGCGGCGTGCGGGCATCGGCGCGGCGGCGGGGCAACAGCAGCGCGCGCCCGGCAGCCTCGCGAAAGCGGCCCGCGAACAATGCCGTCGACCCAAGCTGACGCAGAACGAGTTGCATGGCTTCAGCAGACTCGACAAGGAACCAGTCTGGATCGGGCGGTTCATCCGTATCTGGGAAGCGAAGCACAAATCCGTCATCGCCCCAGAGAGTCTCGACCTCGGGACCGCCGGCAGCGCGGATGCGCGCGGCGACGGCCATGGCCCAGGGAATGTGGATGCGGCTGCCGAACGGAGTGAGCACGCAGACGCGCCAGTCACCCAGCTCGTCACGGCAGCGCTCGATGACCACGGTGCGGTCGTCGGGCACAGAGCCCGTGGAGGCCTCTTGATCCGCGATGAAGCGCAGCAGGTTCTCCGCGGTTCCAGGGTCGAGGTCGTGCTCTGTCACAAGCCTGGTGAGCGCGGCCGGCTGCGGCAGGGCACGCAGTTCACGGACCATGGCGCCGATGCGGCGTCCGAATTCCAGCGGACGCCCTGGTCCGTCTCCCTTCCAGAACGGCATCTTGCCGGGCTCACCCGGTGCGGGTACGACAAGGACGCGGTCGTGCGTAATCTCGGTAATGCGCCAGGTGGAGGCGCCCAGGATGAAGGTCTCGTTGGTATGCGACTCAAAGACCATCTCCTCGTCGAGTTCGCCCACACGCACGGCCTTGCCTTCGCTGTGCGCGAGGAAGACGCCATAGAGGCCGCGGTCGGGGATGGTCCCGGCATTGAGAATTGCCAGCCGCGCCGCGCCGTCGCGCGCGGTCACCACATTGCGAATGCGGTCCCAGGTGAGGCGCGGGCGCAGCTCCGCAAACTCGTCGGAGGGGTAGCGGCCGCTCAGCAGGTCCAGCACCCCTTCAAAAACCGCGCGGGTAAGGGCCGCGAAGGGTGCTGCGTGGCGCACAAGCTCAAAGAGCGCGTCCACGCTGACTTCGGGTTTCGGTTTCTCGGGCTCGGTGTATTGAGGAGCAGCGTGATCGGGGCCTATGGTATCCCAGTTTCCAAAATCGAGACCTGGTGCACCCATCTTCTTGCTTGATGCAGACCGCTTGAGAACCCTTGGCCGCTTGGGAATCGCCGCGCCGGGCGGATGGGCGACGATGGCCACCAGTTGCTGCGCCAGCACATCGAGCGGGTTGCGCGGATAGCGCGTGGACTCAATGTGCCCCTCGTGCATGGCGCGCGTGACGGCGGCGCAGGCAATCAGGTCGGCGCGGTACTTGGGAAACAGAATCCCCTCGCTCACCGCGTCCACATGGTGCCCGGCGCGCCCAATGCGCTGCATGCCGCTGGCCACGGAGGGCGGCGCTTCAATCTGAATCACAAGATCCACCGCGCCCATATCGATGCCCAGTTCCAGCGTGGACGTGGCGCAAAGGGCGCGAATCTTGCCCGCCTTCAACTGCTCTTCAATGATGGAGCGCTGCGGTGCGGCCAGCGAGCCGTGATGGGCGCGGGCGATCGGTTCACCGGCCAGTTCGTTCAGCGCCCCGGCCAGCCGCTCGGCCACCTGGCGGCTGTTGACAAAGAGAATGGTAGAGTTACGCTCGCGAATGATCTCAAGCAGGCGCGGATGAATTGCATTCCAGATGGACACGCGGCGGGGCATTTGCGAAGCCGGTCCACTAGGCAGCTCGTCCAGTTCCTGCAGGCGCGCCATATCTTCCACCGGAACCTCGATGCGCAGCTTGAGCCGCTTCGGCGCGCTGGCATTGACGATGGTGACTGGGCGATAGCGGGGCGCGTCTTCAGCGGCGCCAGGGATCAGGGAACAGGGATCAGGGATCAGGCCACCGAGCCCCGCCTCCGCCGATTCCGCTTGATCTGCTCCCTCTGCCCATTCGCTGTCCTCCTGAGCAGAGCTCCTCGCGTCAGTCGTAGCACCCGCGGTCGTTTCCGTGCTCCCTGTTCCTTGTGTTTCCGCCCCGCCCAGAAAGCGCGCCACCTCTTCCAGCGGCCGCTGCGTGGCAGAGAGGCCGATGCGCTGCAACCGTCGCTGGGTCAGGGTCTCAAGCCGCTCCAGCGAGAGCGCCAGGTGGGCTCCGCGCTTGGTGGGCACCAGGGCATGAATTTCGTCGATGATGACCGTGTCCACGGTGCGCAACGCCTCGGCGGCCTGCGAAGTCAGCAGCAGGTAGAGCGACTCCGGTGTGGTGATGAGGATCTCTGCCGGGTGGCGCTGGAAGCGGGCGCGTTCGCGCTGCGGGGTGTCTCCGGTGCGGACGCTGATGAGCGGCTCATGGAACGGGACGCCCATGCGGCGGGCCATGTTGGCCATGCCCGCCAGGGGAGAGCGAAGATTGCGCTCCACATCGACAGCCAAGGCCTTGAGCGGAGAAACGTAGAGAATGCGACAGCCTTCTTTGTGCCCCTCAGGCCGGGGATGGAGCATCAGGCGGTCAAGGCACCAGAGGAAGGCGGCGAGGGTCTTGCCGGTTCCCGTCGGGGCCAGGATGAGCGCGCTTTCCCCGCGGGCGATGACCGGCCAACCCTGCCGTTGCGGGGCGGTCGGCGCGTCAAAGACGGCGCGGAACCAGGCTGCGGTCACCGGGTGAAAGCAGGCAAAGGGGTCCAGCTCCGAGGGTGGTTGGTGCGGGGTCATCCTGCATTGAGAATAGCGAATATTTGGGGAAGATGGGGAGCGATTCGGTGGAAATCACCTGAGCAACCCGCCGGAATCGGCATAGGGGGGAGAGTTTCCTCTCCTCCCCTGCCACACCACCGTACGAGCGGGTCCGCATACGGCGGTTCGAGAAGTTGAGGTCAACAGAGAC
>Ga0302319_10026557_pt1 | contig 10190 bp, 8 predicted proteins | sample Bog_T0_2_FD_203319 | JGI IMG/M metagenome (GOLD analysis project Ga0302319, IMG submission 203319) | Peat permafrost microbial communities from Stordalen Mire near Abisko, Sweden - Bog_T0_2 | ecosystem: Environmental > Terrestrial > Soil > Wetlands > Peat | place: Sweden: Abisko, Stordalen Mire...
GCGCGGGACTGATTTTCCGCGCCCCCCGGCGCGGCCCCATTGAAGCGAGCGGGATGCCCGAGTCGTGATCATTTTGGACAAAGATTTTCCGCGCCCCCCGGCGCGGCCCCATTGAAGCCCTTTTGGCTCTGGCGCGGTATCCACTCCGGTTTCCGGATTTTCCGCGCCCCCCGGCGCGGCCCCATTGAAGCGAGAAGAGACATGAAGACCTTTCCTATGCTCACCATGATTTTCCGCGCCCCCCGGCGCGGCCCCATTGAAGCTAGACCACGCGGCAACTGTGCCTTTCTCGATTAAAAGATTTTCCGCGCCCCCCGGCGCGGCCCCATTGAAGCCATTGGACGCGCCAATTTTTCACCGCCCACCAATACGATTTTCCGCGCCCCCCGGCGCGGCCCCATTGAAGCACATCGCCGGAAAAGGGGTGATGAAAAAGCGTCCGGCGATTTTCCGCGCCCCCCGGCGCGGCCCCATTGAAGCCGTCTTGAACTGGAGATACTCATCAATGTCCTCGGCGATTTTCCGCGCCCCCCGGCGCGGCCCCATTGAAGCAACAGCCAGGACGCGAAGCTCACGGCCATGCCCGCGAGATTTTCCGCGCCCCCCGGCGCGGCCCCATTGAAGCATCTCGCGGAAAACCCCACGGCGCTCGGGATCGAGCGATTTTCCGCGCCCCCCGGCGCGGCCCCATTGAAGCCTGCCCTCATCTCCGAGGATCGGGAAGTCCGGCTGCCGAGGAACTGCAAGCAATGTGTCGCCCCGTTAGGGAGTGACATATGAATTGTGGCGGAGGGAGATAAACGGCAAATAAGCCTGTACAAGTTCTGGCTTTCAATTCCAGCTTGCCTTCGCCGTCATGTTGAGTAATTATACTCACTATATTGAGTAATTTGTATGATACGACAGACCATCCATGACGAGTTGTTGAAACGGTTGAAGGAAAAGCGCCGGTTTTTACAGGTGTTGGCCGGCCCCCGGCAAGTCGGCAAGACGACGCTTGTTCGGCAGGTCATGGCGGCGGCAAAAATACCCGCTCACTACGCTTCCGCCGACGAACCGACCTTGCGCGACCGCACTTGGCTTGAACAACAATGGGACATTACCCGGCTTAAAGCCAAAGAAGGCAAAAACGGTGCCTTATTGGTCTTGGACGAGATTCAAAAAATCCCCGACTGGTCAAGCGTGGTCAAACTGCTGTGGGACGCTGACACGCATTCCGGCGTTCACTTGAAAGTGGTTTTGCTCGGCTCTGCCCCCCTACTCATCCAGAGCGGCCTGACCGAGAGCTTGGCAGGTCGTTTTGAGGTGATTGCCGTGCCTCACTGGTCGTTTCCCGAAATGCACGAAGCCTTTGGCTGGAATCTGGAGCAATACATCTTCTACGGCGCATATCCTGGTGCCGCCGAATTAATCGACTCCCCGGAACGCTGGCGGCGTTACATTCAGGATTCGCTGATTGAGACAACTATTTCACGGGACATCCTGCTCTTGACACGCGTGGATAAACCAGCGCTTCTGCGCCGCTTGTTCCATCTTGGTTGCGCCTATTCCGGTCAAATCCTCTCGTATCAGAAAATGATCGGTCAACTTACGGACGCCGGAAACACCGTAACGCTTGCGCATTATCTGGACTTGTTGCAAGGCGCCGGAATGTTGGCAGGGTTGGCCAAGTATTCCCATGGTCAGGTGCGCCAGCGTGGTTCCAGCCCCAAGCTGCAAGTGTTGAACACCGCCTTGATGAGCGCACAGGATCAGCGTTCCATCACGGAGGCCAGACAGGACGGCGATTATTGGGGACGCCTTGTTGAATCTTGTATCGGCGCACACTTGTTTAATTCCAGCTTGGGCACCGACATCAGCGTCACCTACTGGCGCGAGCGCAACCATGAAGTCGATTTTGTTCTGCAAAAAGGGAAGACGGTCGTGGCGATTGAAGTCAAAAGCGGAGGACGCCGCGAATCACTCCCCGGTATGGAAGCCTTCGCCCGGCAATTCAAACCCAAGCGCCAATTGCTGGTGGGCAGCCAAGGCATTTTCTTGGAAGAATTTCTGTCCAAACCGGCGGCTTATTGGCTGCATTGAAACGCCGCATTGTAGCAGGTTCCCATGACTTCGACCAATGCGGCGATCCTCAACTTAATAAAAGTTGAGAAAAAGCGTTATACCTAACTGCTTCGCTCTTCCTTATCCGAAATGCGACCTTATGCATAAAAGGTCGCATCCTTACCGCGATCTTTTCGCCACGCCTCATGATCTCACACGGGATGGCGGACGCGTATAGTTCGACAGGGTCTTCTTAGAAAATGTCCAGGATTCGATGAGCTATTCGACCGTATGACGCTATTTTCGCCACCGTGACGGAAAAACCGCCAAGGATTTGCAGCTTCGATCCGTCTTTATGTCGTGCTTTATTGCGTTTAAGAGGAGTGTTACCCAAATCCATGAAACAAGATATTTCCCTATTTTTGCTTATTGCCTGCGCATTCTGGATCGCTGTTTCGAGCCATGCCTCCGCGCAATCCGTGCGGGTTGCCGTGGCGGGCGATTCTTCTTTGGCTACTCTGGTTGATGTAACGACGGGAGAGCTTTCCAATCATCCTGAACTCAGCGTTCTCGACCGGGCCGACTTGGACAAGCTGGGACAGGAGCAGGAAATCCAGGCCGTGCTGGGTTCAAAAGACTTCTCGCCGGTTCGCTTGCTGCCTGCGGATGGCTTGGTGCTTCTGCGCGCTGTCGCGAAAGATGGGAAGACCGGCGTCTTTGCACGACTCGTCGCCGTGCAGCCCGGCGTGATTTTACGGGAATTTCCCTTGCCCGATAATGCCGACCTGCCGACGCAGGCCCAGGCGCTTGCGAAGGAGTTCGCCCCGTACTGGTCCAAGCTGGCGGCGATCCAAAAGGGCAAGATAGCGGCCCTTTCGCTTCTGGGACTTCGCTTCGAAGTTGACGCGCCGGAAACCCGCGACATGGAGCGGAGCATCAATATCTTGCTGGCAAGCCGTCTCAGCGCGGAACCTGACACCTTGGTGCTGGAGCGTTGGCGTCTCAACGATGCTCTCTTTGAAAAGACTCTGTCACCGCAACAACCTTCGCCTTTCTGGACCGGGAGCAGTCTGATTGACGGCAGCATGAAGTGGCAAAAGGAAAGTAATCGCATCGAAGTCACGTTGCGGGTGCGACCTGCGCAAGGGCCGGAGGTTTCCATCTCGGACAACGATACCGGCGACAATCTGCCTGCCTTGATTGGACGCTTAGCCGACAAAATTCAGAAACGTCCCATTGCTCAAAACGCCTGGGACCCATCCGCCGAGGCCGGTCATTATGCTGAACTCGGAAAATGGTGTCTGGACAATGGCCTGACAGAGGAGGGTGCGGGAGCGATTGAGTCGGCTCTGGCCCTGGGGAATAATTCCCGCACAACGCACATGCTGCAAGTGAAGGCCTACGCGATGGAGGCTTACCCTGATAGCGTGCGCGGGGTTTTCACATGGCGGGACAACTATCGCCCGGACGCGATTACTGCCGATTCCCTGTCCCAACGGGTGGCCGCCGCCCGTCTCGCCGCTCATTTAATGAACGAATATCTGAAGACCAATCACGATTTTGCCACTCCGCTCTGGGTCGCGGAAGATCCAGTCGATTTGGGCAATCCCGTGCTCTACAATTGCCTGCGCCTGCTTCGCGCCGCCTACGAGAATGGCTTCCAGAAAAATCACGCCACCGAGATGGCCGATCTTCGTCACGAAATCCAGAAGGTGATCGCGGGCCTGGACGAGCGCCTGTTATACAAGCCGGATGTGCGGCTGTTAACCTGGCCCAAAGCGTTTCGACAGCGGGATTATCTCAATCATCGGCTTTACTATGCCGGTCTCTGGCACGATAGGCCCGAAGAAACGACCGCGTTTTATCGGGAAAATTTAGGTCCCAAGTTGGACGGACAAGGCATCCACGATGCGCTCTTTGAATTCGACATCATTCGTGCGCCCTACCTTGATGGCGAAGGTAAAATATACAATCTAGGCCCTGGGTACATGGGACCGCCTTGGATCGTCGCGTGGGACGACCGTTCTCCGGATCAGGTTAAAACGGTCTGGCAAAATTTTCTAAACGACTTGGCGGCTTCCCCTGATCCCGTTCTCCAATGCGATTCGCTCAAATTCGAATTTGCATCCAGTCGAACCGTCGAAGGCCGGAATGCAGTCCTGGCGCGATTTGTGGTCTTTCTTCAACAGCACGCGGGCAGCCTCTCCGAATCGCGTGGCCCTGCGTTTGCTTCCGGGTTCGATCCGCTTCTCTACTGGGCGACGCAGCAAAGCGAGGATTCCTGCCGTGATTTCGCCAATATCTATATTGCCCTGTTCAAACAACATGTGGCCCTGCCGCCCTCATGGATCCATGACATGTCGCGGCTTCAGTTTTATAAAGGTTCGTCGGAAGTAACTCCGGGGCTTCTCGCGGCGCTTGACGATTATAGTCAGTGGTATGCGTCGCAGACCCCGCAGGATCGCAAGATTGTCGAGGCGCTGGCCGAGGCGCATCAGACGATTTATCGCGCAAAGCCTCAGTTGAAACCTGAGTTGACGCCCGCGACGGAGCAAGCCGACCTTCTTCCCGTCACCCGCTTTTGGCAAAGTTCGGCTGCGGAAACCGGCGCGCCGTCTGGCCAGATTTCGCGACAGCTTTTCGTGGATCAGCGCACGCTCACCACTTCGGAAAATAAAATCTGGTTCATGAACAACCATCCGCCGTACCAGATTTTCTGCGTTGACCCCGCCACTTTGCAAGTGGTCTCGTCTCTCTCGATTCCTGAGGAGGTTGATCCGCCAACATCGGGTATTCACCTCAACATTCATTCCATGGACGTGAGCGCGCAATGGCTGGCCGTAGCGGTGGAAGACCGCGTCCTGGTTTATTCCCGCGCAAACAATCAGTGGCGGGCGCTCGATGTGCCTCCATTTCTCTATAAGCCGCGCTTCGTGAATCAGGAGCTTTACCTGCTCTATAGTCCTGTTCCCGTGCCGGGGACAATTGACCATAAAAACGATGGCTCGGGTCTCATCCGGGTTTCATTGCCGGACGCAACCATCGAGAATATCGTTAGCTCCCGCCGCATTCCGCCGCAGACGGCTTTGGATGGAAAGCCCCTGGGAGAGCCCCTTGACTTGTGGCTAAGTCAGACTGGCCTGACACTGGCCGTTAGTGCCGATCACTACCCATTTCAGACGTATGCGACGCCATTGGGGAAGAACGCATGGGCTCCCTTGAACAGAATTCGCGCGCGATGCCAGATCAGACTCTCCGCAGGCGGCGCACTGATCGGCGCGGGCAAGACCAGAGATTTCTTCGCGCAAGTGAGCTTCATCGGCGGTAACGGGAGTGTCCTTCTCCTCTCAAATCCTGACGACGCCGTAAACTATCCTCCCGGAGAACCGCTCTGGAATGTTCCCGAAGAATTACGCTCGCCTCCGTCCGCAGGCATTGAGCAGATCAGCCCCGTCATGCGCGGCGGTGACCTGGTGCTTTACACCAATGTTCAACCCAGTCTGGCCGATGGCAAGGAGGCCAGCCTTTACTATTTTGCCAAAGGGCGAAAGGACGGGGTGAAGATTCCTCTGGCTTTCGATATTGAGACGATAAAAAGCTCCCATCTGGGGCGCTTGCAACCCCCCGTTCTTAACTATGGAAGTCTTCAAGCCACCGATTACGGGCTGGTGATTTACGGTTTGGCGGATTCCGGCTTCTGGGTGATTCCATGGAGCGACATCGACACTTATCGCGCGAATACACACTCGACGACGGCAATAGTTCCGGCATCACCCAAACCGGCCGAGTAATGAAAGTTTGGAAAATACCAAGGATTTCGCCCCGCGTGTCGTCTTTACCTACAAAGGGCGAATGAGAATCGAGAACGAGGAGGTGCCGGAAGCACAACTGGTCACCGGCGCTCAATCCGGCGATGCCAAGTCGTTCGAGGTTCTTTTCAACCGCTACTACAATATGATCCACGCTTTCGCCTACCGGGTTTGCCTCGTCGAAACTGAGGCGGATGACATCGCGCAGGAGACCTTTATTCGCGCAGCCCGTGGCATTTCCTCCTATCGCGCAACGGCCTCGTTCAAGAACTGGCTTTACCGCGTCGCCCACAACGCGCTGATCGATTGGGGACGGCAGGCAGCGCGGCAACGGCACAAGGAGAATCAATTCGCCGCCGAACTGGAATCCCGATCCCAAGCGCGCACGCCGGATTACGCAGATATCCATGCAGCCTTGAAGCAATTATCCCCCGATCTGCGCGAGGCGGTCGCCCTGGTCTATTTTGAAGAAATGAATCATCGCGAGGCGGCTGATGCGCTGGGCTGCGCGGAAACAACCATTTCTTGGCGGATTTTTAGAGCCAAAGGCGTGCTCAAGAAGCTGCTCGGATCGAAGAAAGGAGAGGCATCATGAAAGATGACGATCTCCGGAGGCATCTTCATAAGTTAAGGGTGCCGGAAGGCTCGGAAACCGCCCGTGCGCGTGCGCGGCACCGGGCGCTCATCGCTTTTCGTCAAGGTGGCTCCATGCGAGCGGAAGAACCCGCGTGGAAAGGATTTGTTTGGCGGTGGCGTGGCGTCATTGCGCTGGCTTTTGTCATGGGGCTTCTTCCTGTTTTCTTTTTCAAGCACCGCAACACCTCGGAAAATCTGGCCAATGATCGGCAAATCCTCCAGCAGATGGAAAAGCTCTTCCCCAATCAAGTGGATGCCGTGGTGGATCGAAATGGGAAGGTCGCTCTCTCGATTGCCCAGTCTCCCGTAGTTGGCTCCGATCAGCCGGTCGTGGTCGTATTCAAGCGCGGGCATGAATCGATTCGCGTTTTGAGCTACAGCGGACACCGCGTCTGTCTGATGCTGGGCAAGACAGAGAACTGCTTTGAAATCCTGGCAACTCCGGCGGGAGGCGTCATTCTGGAAGGTGAGGACAAGGTTTGGTCGGCCTCGGAACATCCCGAGGTGGCCGGTTATTCCGTGCGCGCGCAATCGCTGGAGGCTCGCTTATGAGCCTGCGCATTCAATGGCTCACCTGCGCCCTCTTGCTGCTAGGGCCAGCCCGCGTCATGTTGGCCGCTGATGCGGTCCGCGTCGTGGGCTTGGAAGGACGCGTTGAACCCGCCTCGCGTTTGCCTGCGGTCTTTGGAAATCGCGAGCAAGGGATCAATCTTGAGATGGATGGCGTGACAGCTCAGGCCGCTTCCTTGCGTGCCGACTTGTTTCAGGTTGCGGGCGGGCTGGCCATGCCTTTGGCAAAAGATATTCATTTGCAGGAGGCGCTCACCTTTCCGAACACGTCACCGCAACACCTGCGTGTCTCGATAAAATTTCCCGATGTGAAACGGCGGGCGGAAGTCCTCGTCCGCCTGACGCTGATTCAAAACGTACCGCAGGCCAATCCAATTCAGTTAGGAGATCTCCTGTTTGAGGTTTTCCCAGCCAGCGTGACCCAGGAATTAAAGGACTTATTCCAACCCAAGCCCAACGGCACCGCGCAGGTAGTCGTCTTCGGTCCAGGCCAAAAGCTACGTCATTTTCTGACCGGCTTGCACGTGCCTTTTGAAGACGGCGGAACCGACACGCCGGACCGGTTCGATCCGAATCGCCTTTATTTCGCAGAGTTGACCACCGATGCGAACGCCGGTTTAAAACTGAGACACGTGGCGGTCCAATAGTGTGACACCCAACGGGGTTAATAGAGCGGAAGAGAACGAGGAGGTCAAGGCAGGAAGGGGTTCGATCCGGGGAGGAGAAGCCCGGAGCGAAGCGCAGGGCGACGACGACCGGGATCGAACCGGGCGTCGGTGGGGGTAACGGATTATTTTCTTTTGAGACGGCGCTTGGCGTCGGCCAGACGGTAGCTTTCACCGTTGGCTTCGAGGATGTGGACACGGTGGGTCAACCGGTCGAGCATGGCCCCAGTGAGCCGTTCGCTGCCGAGCACCTCGGTCCAGTTTTCAAACGGCAGGTTGGTGGTGACGATGAGGCTGGAACGCTCGTAAGCGCGGGCCACCACATCGAAGAGCAATTCGGCCCCGGCCTTGGCGAACGGGACATAGCCGAGTTCGTCGAGGATGAGCAGATCGAGCCGTTCGAGTTGTTTGTGGAACCGCTGGAGCAAGCGGTTTTCACGCATCTCCAGCAGCAATGTCACCAGCGCTGTGGTGGTGGTGAACCGCACCCGCTTGCCCGCCGTGCAGGCGGCAAAGCCCAGGGCGGTGGCCAGGTGGGTCTTGCCCGTGCCGGGGTTGCCGACCAACAGCACGTTTTCTTTGCGTTCGATATACTCGCCGCGCAGCAACTCCCTCACCAGGGTCTCGTTGAGCGAGGACCGGGCGGCGAAGTCGAAGGTGTCGATGGTCTTGACCACCGGGAACGCGGCTTCCTTGAGACGCCTCTCGGTGGCCCTGCGCTCGCGTTCCAGCAACTCCCGTTCGGACAGGCGCAACAGGAACCCGGCATAGTCGATGCGTTCCTGGCCGCAGGCGGCAGCCACCGCCGCGTAATCGCGCAGCATGGTGGGCAGCTTGAGAGCTTTGAGGTGATGGCGCAAAAGCAGCGTGGAAGGAGGTTCCGGGTTCATGACGCACCTCCCGCTGTCAGCAACTCGCGGTAAGCCCGCACATCGGGCGAGTCGATCTTGACCCCGCGCAGGTGGGGATGGTTATCGAGCCTGAAGACGGTGTGACGCCACTGGGGTTGGGGGTTGAGGAACTGCGCGATCGCATCCCGTGTCGTTGCCCCGACGGCCAGGGCCTTTTCCACCGCTTGTTTCAATTGCGACAACCGGTGATTTTCCAATAGGCGCAGCACCCGGATGTACTCGCGGGTGCCATCGCCATCGCGTTCGGCTTCCAGCCTTCGCCGCAGGACGGCAAAGCACTCTGGCAACTCCAGTCCGGCCAGAGGCCGTGCATAATCGAGGGCTCCCGGCTTGCGTTCCAAAAGCGCCAGGTAGTGGATGGGGTCGAGACGGATTTGCTCTTTCTCCCAGATGCGCTGATACCGGGCAATTTCCTCCGGGCCACAGTAAATACGCACCTCCTCGCAGGAGCCTTTGAGCGTGACGCTGTGATGGGCGTACGCCACCGGCACCGAGTAATCGTTGTCGTCGAAGCGCACCAAAGACAGCGAATTGGAGATGCGCGACTCCTTGCGGCTGGCCTCAAAAGGCACCACCGGTAACGGACGGAACGCCCGGCAGTCTTCCTCCAAAAGCTGCGCCTTGGTTTGGCTTTGTCCACGCACCCGCCGCAATAGATCATGGCGGCATTGGTGCTCAAATATCTCGTTGAGTTCGGCCAATGAACCGGCCTGCGGCACCGGCACCATGAAGTTGAGCCGGGTGAACTTCACCATCCCTTCCACCACTCCCTTTTCGTTTGGTCGCGCCACCCGGCAAAACCGGTAGTCGAACAGGTAGTGGCTTTGCAGATGCAAAAACCCGTTGGTCAGCTTGCGCTCCTTGCCGCCGCCAATGATCTGCCCCACCGCCACCTTCGTGTTGTCATAGGTGATTTCCGTCGGTACCCCGCCGAAGTAAGCCAGGGCGTGCACATGTCCGTCCCAGAACGTCTCGGTGCATTCCCGCTCGTATGCCCGCAGGTAGACCGCATCGCTGTGGGGCAGCGCGAACACAGCAAAGTGCACCTTGCGCAGCACCCCGCCGATCCGGGCCAGTGCCTGCCCGAAGTCCATTTGCATCGTTCCCGGTCGGTGCGTCAACGGCATGAACACCTCCTGACTGCGCCGCGACAACTCCCGCACCGCCTCCTTCACCACCGTATAGCCGCCTTCAAACCCACGCTCCGCCTTGAGCCGGTCCCAGAGTCTTTTGGCCGTGTGCCTCTGCTTGCGCGGCACCTGCTTGTCCCCGGCCAGCACCTGTTCCATCCAATCCCAGTGCTCGCCCAGCTTGCGCTTGGGCCTCACTTGTTTTTGCCGGTACCCCGGCGGCGCGCTATGCGCCAATATCTTCTTGAGCGTCGCCCACGCCAGGCCTTCCTCCCGCATCACCAGCCGCTTGGCCTGCCCCTCCACCAGCACCTTGCGCCGCACCCGTTCCCATAACTCCATGTCCATGTACATCCTTCCGTTTTAAAGGATGTCTCACTTTTCAACCGCCCCGCCCACCGTCTCAGTTTTGAACCGGCGTTCGCA
>Ga0302319_10026558_pt1 | contig 10190 bp, 8 predicted proteins | sample Bog_T0_2_FD_203319 | JGI IMG/M metagenome (GOLD analysis project Ga0302319, IMG submission 203319) | Peat permafrost microbial communities from Stordalen Mire near Abisko, Sweden - Bog_T0_2 | ecosystem: Environmental > Terrestrial > Soil > Wetlands > Peat | place: Sweden: Abisko, Stordalen Mire...
GTCGTCTGTTCGCGCAGGTTGCCGACCTCATGCTCTACCGCCTTGAGCCGCTCCTTGCTGTTCGCGTCGGTTTCGCGCTTGAGCGCGGCACGCTCGATTTCGAGCGACGTGGCCTGGCGCTCCAACTGATCGATCTCGGTGGGGACGGAGCCGATCTGGATGGCGAGCGATGCGGCTGCCTCATCCACAAGATCAATCGCCTTGTCGGGCAGGAAGCGGTCGCTGATGTAGCGGTGCGAAAGCGTAGCCGCGGCGACGATGGCTGCATCCTTTATGCGCACGTTGTGGTGCTGCTCGTAGCGGTCTTTGAGGCCACGCAGGATGGCGATCGTGTCTTCGACGTTAGGCTCGCCGACGTAGACGATCTGAAAACGGCGCTCAAGGGCCGCGTCCTTCTCAATGTATTTGCGGTATTCATTGAGCGTCGTCGCGCCGATGGCGCGGAGCTCGCCCCTCGCCAGAGCCGGCTTGAGCATGTTGCTGGCGTCGATGGCGCCTTCGGCCGCGCCTGCGCCTACCAGCGTGTGCAACTCGTCGATGAACAGGACGATTTGGCCGTTCGCTTCCTCGATCTCCTTCAGGACGGCTTTGAGGCGGTCTTCGAATTCCCCGCGGTACTTTGCGCCGGCAAGCATGGAGCCGAGGTCGAGCGAGACGACGCGCTTGTCGCGCAGGCTTTCCGGCACGTCGCCGGAGACGATGCGGCGGGCGAGGCCCTCGACGATTGCGGTTTTGCCCACGCCGGGCTCGCCGATCAGCACCGGATTATTTTTGGTGCGGCGGCTCAGCACCTGGATCACACGGCGTATCTCTTCATCGCGGCCGATGACGGGATCGAGCTTGCCGCGGCGGGCGAGTTCCGTGAGGTCCTTTGCGTACTTCTCGAGGGCCTGGAATTTCCCCTCGGGATTCTGGTCGGTGACGCGTTGCGAACCGCGCACGGCCGTGAGCGCCTTGAGAACGGCCTCCTTGGTGGCGCCGACTGCGACCAGGGCGTCACGCGCGGGGTCGCTTTTGAGGCCGGCGATACCGAGAAGCAAGTGCTCGGTGGAAACGTACTCGTCCTTGAAATTGGCGGCTTCCTTGAACGCCTGCTCGAGCGCCTTGTTGAGAGCCTGGCTGATGCCGGGCTGCGCAGCCGCGCCTGCCACGCGAGGCAGCTTTTCCTCGATTCCGTGCAGGTCGCTTTCGAGGCGCGCAGTGGGCACACCGATCTTTTCAAGGACGGCGGGAATCACGCCCTCGCGGTCCTCAATGAGCGCCAGCAACAGGTGCACAGGCTGCAACTCGGGGTTGCCCAACTCGGCGGCACGCGACTGCGCCTGCTGAATCGCCTGCTGTGCCTTCAAGGTGAACTTGTCGAAACGAATGGCCATAAAAACAGCTCCTAGCTACCAGCTTCTAGCTCTTAGCTTGATCCTGCCGGGGAGCCAGCGTCCAGTCGCTTTTTAAGATTCTGATTCTGGTACTTTGTTGCCGAAAAAACCAATGCGCCGAGTGGGGATAATACCTTTCACCACCCGGCGCATTCAGATTGTCGCTGCCGCTTCCAGCAGGTGGAGCTAGTAGCCAGCGGCTCGTCACTGCCCTCAGGCGGCGATGTTGACTTTGATCTGCTTGGGCTGGGCTTCGGGCTTCTTCTTGATTTCCAGCTTCAACACGCCGGCTTCGTACTTGGCGGCAACGTTCTCTGTGTCGACGGTCGAAGGCAACGTGAAGGCGCGATAGAAGCTGCCGTAGCGGCGCTCGATGCGATGGAAGTTCTCTTCCTTCTCTTCTTTCTCGAACTTGCGCTCGCCTTTGACGGTGAGGGTGTGGTTTTCCACGCTCACGTCCAGGTCCTTCTCTTCGATGCCGGGCACTTCGAGCTTGAGGACGACTTTCTTGTCGTCTTCGTAAACGTCAACGGCGGGCACAAAGCTGGCCGTGGTCAAGGCGCTCTCGGTCTCGCTGTTCAAGTTGCCGAACAGGGAATTGAGGCGGTTCTGCAGGGTAACGACTTCACGGAAGGGGTCAAAACGCGTGATTGCCATGGTGATTTCCTCCAGGTGTATCCAAGATTTGTAGGTAGGCGGGAGCTTAAGTCCCAGCCATTCAACCTATCTGATGGAACTATAGCACAAACGATTCATAAAATATGAGTGCAATAGGCTAATATTCTGTGCACATTGACATATGACTCTGTTTCTAAATGATTTATCGGATAATAACGGGGTTTGAGTGAGGGGAATGGAGCTGCAGACCTGCTTTGCTCCTGCTTCAAACTTGGGCGGGAAGTGCTTCTGAGCGCGTTTCGGTGGTGCGGGCAGGGACTGAGTTGAGCCGGGCAAGGGTAAGCACGGTGATGTCATCGTCCTGGCCGAACTCCTGCGCGGCATGCGCGATGGTTTCAGCGGATTGGGTGGAGATGGCGCGGGTGCGATCGAAGCCGAAGAGTTCGCCTGAGGCGTTGCGGGCCTCGATGACGCCGTCGGAGACGAGCAAAACGGATTCGCCCTCGGTAAGCTGAAAGCTCTGCGAGGGAAATGCAACGGACGGAAGCGCACCGAGCGGCAAAGCGCCGTCGAGCGCCAGTTCCTTGCCGTTGATGTACGGCGGAATGTGCCCCGCGTTGGCCAACTCGGCGTTTCCATTGCGATCGATGCGCATGGCGAGACAGGTCACGAGGCCGCGGCCCTGCAACCGCTCGTTGAGCAGCGCAAGAATACTGCCGGGATCGGAGGTGAATTTGAATGCGGTGCGAATGGCGCCCACGATCAGCGCCGCGAGCATGCCGGCTTTCAGTCCTTTTCCCGCCACGTCGCCGACGACGATCAGCGTGCTTCCGTCACGCGGGTCGGGGAGAACCTGGAAGAAGTCTCCGCCCACTTCCCGCGATGGCTGGTAGACGCTACGGATGGCCAAGCCGGGAGTGGGGGGCAGCTTTTCCGGGATGAGGTATTGCTGAATTTCGCGCGCTGACTCCATTTCACCGTGCAGCTCGGCGCGTTCCTGGTTGGTGGTGCGCAACTGCTTCACGAGCAGGATGGTCATGGAGACCACGACGGCAGCGATTGCCAGGGAACGGTAGGGCTGAATCGTGAGAAACAAGGATTCGACGTCGAGATTCAGGAAGGGGAACTGCACAACCATGTAGATAAAGTCCATTAGCGTCCAGAAGAAGCACACGACGGCAAGCGCGGTCTGTCCACGGCGCATGGATCGTAGCGGCAAAAAAGCGAACGGGGCCGCAAAGGCAGCCGCAAGGGTCGCAACCACCTCGATGGTCGTCATGGTGGGCTGGACTTCGACGAACCAGCGAAAGGCAACGCTGGCGCGGAGTGGCAGAAGGGCAGCCACGAAGAGCGCGGCCGGGTAGAAGACATTGATGCCGATGACGACGCGAAAGAAGATGGGCACAGGCTTGCGATTCACGGCAAAGAAGAAGAGGATGACGAAGATCGGCAAGCTTTGTCCGATCGAATACAACAGGAATTCCAGGTGCGAGGAGTAGTGGACCGACGCAGCGGCGAGGAATTCGTTGATGCGCAGGTCGGCGAGACCGAGCCAAACGAGGCTGATCCAGAGAATGTAGCGCTGGGTGCGGTCGAACCAATAGAGCGCCATGAAAAACAGGCCGGCGGAGGCGATGAGCGCGTAACAGGCCCAGGTGACCGACTGCGATTGCGTGCGCTCGTAGACCTGGCTCCAGTAGGCATTGCGTTGGAACTCCGCGTCTCCCAGCGAGAGAACGGGCAATTGCTGCCGGCCATTGAGCTCGGGCGCGAAGGTCATGCGGACGGCGACGACGATAGGAAGGCTGCGCTGAGAGAATTCTGCGGCTGAGTAATCGACGACAAGCCCTGCGGTGTGAGTACCGGTGACGACGTTGCCGGAGGCTCCGATCAGCCGGCCATTGGCGAAGACCTGCCACGCCAGATCGCCGGAGACCTGAAGTTGAGGATGGACGGCTGCTGCAAGCTGGCGAGGATCGAAGCGGCAGCGCAGCCAGAAGTAAGGCGTCTGCGTGGCGATTGGAACCCACGCAGCCGCCGGCTGCCAGTCCGATTCGTTGAGATTCGGAGCCGCCCAGCGCATGTCGTCGCCCTGCTTCCATACGCACTGTTGCGGCGCAATGCTCAGCGCCGATTGAGCGGCTAGAGGCCCGGGCAGCAGCAGAAGAAGGAGAAGAGTCTTACGCATGGAGCACCTCGACGGGCGCGAACTGCAAAGTGAGCACGGTGATGTCGTCGTCCTGGCCGAAGCGCTGAGCCGCGCTGGCAATGTCTTGGGCGGATTCGGTGGAAAGGACGGCAGTGCGATCGAAGCCGAGGAGTTCGCCTGCGGTGTTGCGTGCTTCGACGACGCCGTCGGACATGAAGGTGAGCCGGTCGCCGGGTTCGAGGGCAACGGAGGTTTCGGTGTATGCGACCTCGGGGATTATTCCCAGCGGGAAGCCGGAGTCGGTTTTGAGTTCCACGCCATTGCGATAGGGAGCGAGATGACCGGCATTGGCCAGGGTCAGTAGGCCGTCCGCTGAAACCTGCGCTACGCAGCAGGTCACGAAGCCGCCGTCGGTTGAGTCGGCAAGCTGATCGTTCAGCCGCGCCAGAATCTGCGCGGGTGCCGAACCCTCCTGCGCCAGAGAGCGTAGGGCGCCTACCACCTGCGCGCCGGTCATGGCCGCTTTCAGGCCCTTTCCGCTCACGTCGCCAATCACGATCAGGGCGGAGTCGTCGGGCTGCGGGAAGATCTGATAGAAATCGCCGCCCACTTCTGCAGCGGGCAAGTACACTGCGTCCAGCTGCAATCCGCGCAACTCAGGCAACTCGGCTGGGACAAGCCGGCACTGTACCTCGCGCGCCGCGGCGAATTCGGTGGAGAGCCGCCGCTCTTCCTGTGCGGAACGTGTGAAGCGCAGCATCAGCGCAAAACCGATAGCCATCAGGTAGAGAACCGAAAACACGTCGTTCCAATCCACGGTCACGATGCCGTTGGACCAGAAGATGAGTTCGCCCGTGTTGTGGGACCAGCCCGCAAAATAAATGGCCTGGCGAACTTCTTCGATGAAGATGCCAAGAGACAAGAGGCACACCGGAACGATCAGCAGACGCGCGTCGCGATTACCGGCCTTGAGCGAAAGCAGAACGCGGGCGATGATCAGCAAAAGCAGCAGCCCGAAGAAACCGGACATGATGGCTTGACCCGCGGGCAGAGAGATTACGTTGTGGTAGCCAAGCGAGTTGCCGGCAACGCCGACGATGTCGAAGAAAGCTGCTGTCCACAGTAACCAATCGCGGCGCGCTTTGAGGAATCCCCAGAGGAAGAAAAGTTCCGCCAGATAAAAGGGGAGCAAGAAAAACAGGTAGTCACTGCCAACAAATGTGACGCTGCCCTGGCGAAGGATCACGGAAATGTTCAGCACGTCGAGAAATACCGTGCCAAAGGCCCACACGGCAAACCACGCGTACTCGGTATTGCGCCGGTCGAGCAGGTAGAGTCCCAGGCCAAAACCGCCAAGCACCAGAGTGAGGAGATCGACGGCGAGCCCAGAAAGACGGCTGGCGAACTCATTATCGAGTGCCACACGCCGTCCAGCCTCAAGCAGAGCCAGGGAACCCACAACAGGGTGCGCGTGGAATCCGCCGCCCGAGTAGCTTGAGGCCACAGGGCTCTTCCATACGCGCACGGCGATCTCGACCGAATTGCCGTCCAGAGCCGGCGGCAAAGGAAACGCGTTGGCTGTAAGCTGCATGCTCCAGTCGGGCTTCGGGCGCATGATGCCGTTGGCGCCAATCAGCTGCCCGTCAACGTAGACTTCGGCGGCGCTGTTGATGTGGCCGATGTTGATCGCCAGCGGTTCGTTGGTCGCGGGCAGCTTGAGGCGTAGCCGATACCATGCATATCCCGTGTAGCCGCGATAACCCTGGGCCGACCAGTACTTGTCGGTACTCAGCAGCGGCCAGGATGAGTCGTCAAAGCCGGGCGAGGCCCACGCCGGATCGTCGCCGGTGTGGAAGCGCCACAGCGCAGTGATGGTTACCGGACCGCCGGCCGAGGAGACGTCGGCAAACTGGCCATACGCAGCCGTCGCACAAAGCAGCACGAAAAATGTCGCGATCGCTTTCGGCATCGTTGACCTCGTGCACGACTCTGGAGCCCGTGAAGCTCTTACGCCCTGGTCTGAGCTGGAGCCGACCGGTGCGTCGTCGATTTCTTGCCCGTCGCCGGCCGGGTGAGGAACGCAAATCTCTCTGCAGTGTAGGGGAAGCAGCAGGGAAGCATGGCATGAGCATACCGTGCCGATGTGATTCAAAAAAGCAAAATTTGGGGGCGATTCGGGGCAGGCGTTCCGCGGGGCAAACGGGCAGGCCGGGTGAGGCCTCGGGCACTCTACAATAAAAATCTCATGTCTCATGTCGCTGGCACATTGGCAACCGTCAATTGGCACTGGGTGTGGCTGGTGGTGGCCGCATTTCTGGCCGGCGTGCTGAACGCCGTGGCCGGTGGAGGGTCGTTTCTGTCGTTTCCGGCGCTGCTGGGAATGAATGTGCCGCCTGTGCAGGCCAATGCCACGAATACTGTGGCCATCTGGCCCGGACAATTGACGTCGATTGCGGCGTATTGGCCGGACGTGCGTTTGAACATGCGTGCAGCGTTGCTGATGGGGCTGGCGGGACTGTTGGGCGGCACGGCCGGGGCGCTGGTGCTGCTGAACACGCCGCAAAAGACCTTCATGCATCTCGTCCCATGGCTGCTGCTGTTCGCTGCTACGACATTTGCCATAAGCGGACCAGTGACGCGCGCTCTGGAGCGGCTCAGGTTAAAGCGCCGCGCGCGCGCCGGGGACGGTGACGTCCACGCGCCGCATCGAGCGCAGCTTTTTGTCGCTACCATCGTGGTGAGCTTTTACGTCGGCTACTTTGGCGCGGGCGCAGGATTTCTCTTTATGACCGTGCTCTCGCTACTCGGCTATGAGGATATTCACGCCATCAACGCGCTCAAGGTCGTCGCCAATCTACTGGCCAATAGCATCGCCTTCTTCATTTTTGTTGTGGATGGGCAGGTGGTGTGGCGCTTATGCCTGGCGGCGATGGTGGCGGCGGCCATCGGCGGATACACTTCGGCGAGCCTCGCTCGGCGCGTTCCACAACCGGTGCTGCGGGCGCTGGTTGTGGCGATCGGCTTATCGATGGCGGCGTGGTTCTTTTTGAAGCAGTGATCAGGTGTGAGGCGCCGGTAGCTTGTAGGTCTAGCTTCTGAACCCTGAAACCTGACCCCTGTAAACTGTAGTTATGAGCCACGAAGGCATCCGTTTCGCATCGAAGGAAGACCAGGCACACGAGGAGGCGCGCAATCAGCGGTTGCCGAAGATTGCAACCACGCCAGAAAAAGTGCGCGTGCTGATGACCGAGGGCAAGGGCCTGGAGATCGACTGGAGCGACGGCCACAAGAGCGCGTGGGGTTTTGCGTGGCTGCGCGATGCCTGCCCGTGCGCGACCTGTATCGAGGAGCGCGCGCTGGAGGGTCGCAAGCCGGGGCAGCCCAAGCCGAAACCGGCGGCTTTGCTGCCGATGTACGCGCCGCCGCCCAAGCCCGCGAGTGTGCACCCGGTGGGTCGGTATGCGATCCAGTTCAACTGGGCCGACGGCCACTCCGGCGGGATTTATTCGTGGGAGTATCTACGCCGCGTGTGCCAGTGCCAGGAGTGCAGCTTCAGCCGCGACGAAACGACGGGAACGCCGAACTAGCGTCCTGCTCCTTCCGATAAAATCTCCACATGAAGATTGGTTTCCTGGGTCTGGGCAAAATGGGGACGCCGATGGCGATGCACCTGATCGCCGCCGGTCACGAATTGCGCGTATGGAACCGCACCGAAGGGAAGACCGAGCCGCTGTTGCGCGAAGGCGCGATTGCCGCAGGCACTCCGGCGGAGGCGGAACTGGGCGCAGATGCCGTCTTCACCATGCTGTTCGACGATGCAGCCAACGAAGAAGTGATCTTCGGCGCGAACGGCCTGATGGATGCAATGAGCCCCAGCGCGCTGCATATCTCATGCAGCACCATCAGTGTGGCGCTGAGCGAGCGGCTGACAGCAGAGCACGCGAAGCGCGGGCATGAGTTTGTTGCAGCGCCGGTGTTTGGCAGGCCCAACGTGGCCGAAGCGGGACGCCTGTGGATCGTGATGGCGGGCGCAGAGCATGCGGTTGAAAGGGCGTGGCCGCTCCTGGAGCCGCTTTCGCGCGGCATCTCCGTGGTGGGATCGGAGCCGCGACAGGCGCACGCCGTGAAGCTGGGCGGCAACTTCCTCATCACCATGATGGTGCAGTCGTTGAGCGAGTCGTTTGTCTACGCGGAGAAGCAGGGAGTCGATCCGGCGACATTCTTCGAGGCCGTGAACAGCGCGCTCTTCCAGTCGCCGTTTTACGAGGCCTACAGCAAGGTGCTCCTGCACCCGCCCGAGCGGCCTGGCGCGACCGTCGCATTGGGCGAAAAGGATACGCGGCTGCTGCGTGAGGCTGCGGCCAGCCGCGACACGCGGTTGGGGCTGGCCGATTTTATGGCTGAGGTCTTTGCCGAGGCGCGCGCCGCTGGACTTGCCCAGGAAGATTGGGCCGTGGGGCAGTACCGTATGTCACAAATTCGCAGCACCATGCAGCGGTAACATTGGCTTGCTCAGAATCTTCTCGGAGGTTGAGATGAAGCTGAAAGGGAAGATTGCCCTCATTACCGGGGCCAGCGCTGGAATTGGCGCGGCCACAGCCATGGCCTTTGCGGGCGAGGGCGCGCGCCTGCTGCTGGCCGCACGCCGCGCCGGAAAACTGGCCCAGGTCGCCTCGCGCGCTCTGGAACGCGGAGCGGCTGCCGTGCACTCCATCGATCTGGATGTGCGCAGCCGCCACGCCGTGCAGCGCGCCATCGACGAGCTGCCGCCGGAATGGGCGGAGATCGACATCCTGGTGAACAATGCCGGCCTGAGCCGCGGCATGGAAAAGCTCTACACCGGCCGCATTGAAGACTGGGAAGAGATGATTGACACCAACATCAAGGGACTGCTCTATGTGGCGCGTGACGTGGTTCCCGGGATGGTGGTGCGCAGGCGCGGCCATGTGGTGAACCTGGGATCGATGGCCGGCGAGCTGGTTTATCCCAACGGCGCGGTGTATTGCGGCACCAAGGCCGCGGCACGGGCCATTAACGATGGCCTGCGCGAAGACCTGCTGGGCACACCGGTGCGCGTCACCAGCGTCGATCCCGGGTTGGTAGAGACTGAATTCAGCATGGTTCGCTTCCACGGCGATGCCGGGAAGGCTGCCAAGGTCTACAAGGGCATCGCGCCCTTGACTGGCGAAGATATTGCCGATGTGATTCTATGGGCCGTGACGCGGCCCGAGCATGTAAACATTGCGCGTGTGTCGCTGACGTCAGTCAATCAAGCCAATACGCTGCTCATTCATAGAGATCAGTAATCGTGCGGGCTTGTACTCGAAACGGCCAAACGGGATCCGAGCGCGCGTGCCAGATGAGCGCGGAGACGGCCTGGGCAAACGCGTATTTCGACTTTGCGGCCTACCCCAGGGACTGAATCTGCGACTCGATATGCGCCAACGCGGCTTCCAGGGCAGCGCGGCGGCCTGGATTCGAGGTTCTTTGCGAAAGGATATTTTCGCGTTGCAGATCGAGCGCCTGTCGTTGACGTACGCGCGCGGCACGTTCTAACGCGGCCGCGTGCCGATGTTCCTCGTTCGTCATTCTGTCGGAATCGGCCACGGGGTTTTCCATGGCATTTGCCATCTGATCCTCCACCGATTTACTTTCCCATCCACGAGCCATATCTTCATTCTACGGGGAACTTCGCCGGTAGCGTCCCGCAGAATGACGGATAAGGAATTGGTAAAGGAGCAGGTTGCCCATGCGCGCGTGGCAAGTTTCAGCCTTTGGCATTGATTCTCTGGAGTTTGTGGAGCGGCCAACGCCCTCGCCGGGCGCCGGCGAAGTTTTGCTGGCGGTGCGCGCGGTTTCGTTGAATCGTCGCGACTTGATGGTGGTAAAGGGGCTCTACAACCCGAAAATGAAGCTGCCGAGCATTCTTTGTTCCGACGCCGCCGGCGAGGTGGCAGCCGTGGGGCTGGGCGTCAAGGCGTGGAAACCCGGCGACCGCGTGGCGGGCATCTTTATGCAGAACTGGCTGGACGGACCGCTGACCCCGG
>Ga0302319_10026560_pt1 | contig 10190 bp, 7 predicted proteins | sample Bog_T0_2_FD_203319 | JGI IMG/M metagenome (GOLD analysis project Ga0302319, IMG submission 203319) | Peat permafrost microbial communities from Stordalen Mire near Abisko, Sweden - Bog_T0_2 | ecosystem: Environmental > Terrestrial > Soil > Wetlands > Peat | place: Sweden: Abisko, Stordalen Mire...
TCACGAGTTGCGCAAACGCGGACTGAAGGTCGAACGGCAGGTCCCGATTCCGATCGTTTATGACGATCTCAAATTCGACGAAGGTTTCCGGGCGGACTTGATTGTCGAGGAGGTGGTGATCGTAGAGCTGAAGTCCATCGAGGCGCTTCATCCGGTTCACAGCAAGCAGGTATTGACGCAATTACGGCTGAGCAAGCTCCGCCTTGGCTTGCTGATCAACTTTGGCGAAACTCTTCTAAAGAACGGCATCAAGCGAGTCGTGAACGGTCTGCCGGACGACGAGGCGGAAGATTGAAATGTTCTCCATTTGCCTTTGAATCAAATTATAACCCATCCGATATAAAGGTCCCCACACTCAGCCGTGGTATGCATTGTTCACTCCGCAAAGTATTAATGACTGCGGTTTTGCCATCCTCCAGAATCGCGCCATGCAATCCGCTACCCTAAGATCACTAGCGCTAGCTTTCTGCACAGTAACCGCGCTTGCCTGCGCGAACGCCCAGACGCCCGCATGGCAGCCGCCACCTGGGCATCAGCAGGTCCCTATCTGGCCCGGGCCGCCGCCAGACGCGCAACCTGTCGCCGCGCCGGAGAGTGCCGTCCAGATGACGAAGTCACTGGTTGCCGGCAGACCGTGGACCGTTGTGAGCCATGTCTCACAGCCCACGATGACGGTTTTTCCACCAAAGGGAGCGAACACCGGCGTTGCGGTCGTCGTCTTTCCCGGTGGTGGTCACAAGATACTCGCGATTGATCTGGAAGGTACGGAGGCGTGTGAATGGCTGGCCTCCCGGGGGATCACGGGCGTGCTGCTCAAGTACCGTGTGCCCGATTCCGGCCCGCACTGGGACCCGCAGCTTAAGCGCCATGTCTTCCCCAAGTCGCCGTTGGCCCTCGAGGATGCGCAACGGACTGTCAGCCTGGTACGCCTTCACGCCGCAGAGTGGCATATCGATCCCGAAAAAATCGGAGTCCTCGGCTTCTCCGCCGGCGGCCACCTGGTCGCGGACGTCAGCACGCACTCCGGGCAACGTGCATATCCCGCCATCGATGCCGCGGATAAAGTGAGCTCCCGGCCCGATTTCGCCGTGGCGCTCTATCCGGGCCATCTCTGGATCGACTCGACCAAGTTTGAGTTGAATCCCGATATCGCCACTCACATTGATGATCAGACACCGCCGACATTCCTCCTCCAGAACGAGAACGACCACACGGATGACGTGAACGACTCCCTCGTCTACTACATCGCGCTGAAGAACGCCGGCGTGCCCGTGGAGATGCACCTGTACGCGCAAGGCGGCCACGGTTTCGGCCTGCGCCACACAAAACTCCCCGCCACCGACTGGCCGCAGTTGGTCGAGACGTGGTTGGGGACAATTGGGATGACTTCGGAAAAGTAGCTGGCTCAAAATTCGCCTCCGGCGGTCCGCAGAGGCTCCCGGGGAAGCAGGCACTGGCGACCCTCCCCGCCCATCTGCCGTAAAAAACCTCTAGGTGAAGCCATGTTTCTTCTGCCACCATTCAAAGAAAACATCGCTGTACCGGCTGCAAAGCGACTCTCCGCGTCGAAGTCTCAACCCCCATCCGTGAAATCCAAAACATCCGTGTAATCCGTGGTAAAAAATCCGTGGCAGTCGCACCCGCGTCCCGATGCCTTTCAGCCGCACATATTTGACCCCTTTAATCCAAATCCGCCCAAACATGCGCCCCGGGGCACTAAAACCAACTAAAACTAACTAAAACCTGCGACTCCCTTTAATTCCCCATCCGTCCCGCCCATACCCCGCTCCGCCCACCCCCGGCCAAATTCCTTGCAACGCCCCCCGTCTCCGCCACAATCGACGGTTCCTTTCCATGCGCATCATTGACCGGTACATCAGCCGCCAGCTCATCACGACGGCCCTGTTTGCTGTCGCAGTTCTCTCCCTGGTCCTGGTGCTCGGCAATGTCCTCAAGAAGCTCCTCGACCTCCTCGTCAATCACGACGCCCCGCTGCAGGTCATCCTGACCTTCATCGCCTACATCATCCCGTTCTCCCTCACGTTCACCATCCCGTGGGGCTTCCTCACCGCCGTCCTCCTCGTCTTCGGCCGTCTCTCAGCGGAGAACGAGCTCATCGCCCTCCGCTCCAATGGCGTCAGCGTTCCGCGCGTTTGCGTGCCGGTCTTCATCCTCTCGCTGATCTCCGTGGCGACCTGTTTCTGGATCAATGTCGATGTCGCCCCGAAGGCTGAGGAGCAGATGAAAGCTGCCGTTTACCAGATGGCCACCAGCAATCCGCTCGCCCTCTTCGGCGCCGATCAGCCCATCGACCAATTCCCCGGCGAGCTGATCTACGTGGAGAAAAAGAACGGCCCGAAGCTGGAGAACCTCCTGATGTACCAGCTCAACGATCACGGCCAGGCTACGATGATGGTCCACGCAAAGACCGGCAAGCTCTCGGTCGATCTCGATGATCAGCAGATCATCCTGCACATCAACGGCGCCACCTATGAGCAGCACGATAGCGTGAAGCCCGACAACTCAAACCTCATCCACGAGGGCATCAGGATCGGCCAGACGGACATGGCGATCTCCCTGAAAGATCTTTACGAGAAAAACAAACGCGAGCGACGCCCCAGCCAGATGACGCTCTCCGAGTTGTTGCAAGATGAGTCGAAGCCCGCCGCAAATGCCGGCGCGATGTCCGTTATCAAAACGGAGGCGAACAAACGCTTCTCCCTCGCGCTGGCCTCGTTCGCCTTTTGCCTCATCGGCGTGCCGCTGGCCATCACCGCGCACCGGAAGGAGACCAGCATCGGATTCCTGTTCAGCCTCGTCGTTGCGTTCGTTTATTTCTTCTTCATCGTCATGGTGGATGACGTGGCGTCGAACCCGAAGTTCCACCCGGAAATCCTCATCTGGATGCCGAATGTCATCTTTATAACGCTGGGCGCATATCTTTTCTTCCGCATGAGCCGCCGTTGAGTTTTTAATCCAACCCCACCCCATTCACCCATGCCCTTCACCATTGGTATTGATTACGGAAGCAACTCCGTCCGCGCCCTCGTCGTCGATGTGCGCGACGGGCGCGAACTAGGCACCGCGGTCGTCAATTATCCCTCCGGCAAGGAGGGCATCCTGCTCGATCCGCGCGATCACAATCTCGCCCGGCAGCACCCCAACGATTATCTCACCGGCCTCGAGCAATCCGTCCGCACCGCGCTGGCCCAGGCTGCGAAGGACCCCGCCTTCTCGCCCGATCAGGTCATCGGCATCGGCGTCGATTCCACCGGCTCCAGCCCCATGCCGGTCAATGCGCGGAATGTCCCCCTCGCATCGCTGCCCGAGTGGCGTGAGAACCTCGCCGCGCAGTGCTGGCTCTGGAAAGATCATACCGGGTACCGCGAGGCCGCCCGCATCACGGAGGTCGCCGCCACCATTCGCCCGCAATATATCGCCAAGTGCGGCAATACCTATTCCTCCGAGTGGTTCTGGAGCAAAATCTGGCGCTGCCTGACCGTCGCCCCGGATGTCTTCGAGGCGGCCTATAGCTGGGTGGAGCTGGCGGATTTCGTCCCCTCCGTCCTCGCCGGCGTCACCGATCCCAAGGCCATCGTCCGCGGCGTTTGCTGCGCCGGCCACAAGGCGCTCTATAGCGACGAGTGGGATGGCCTGCCGGATACGGAATTCCTCTCCATGCTCAATCCGAAGCTGGCCGATCTGCGCGACCGCCTTTACACGAAGGCCTACGACGCCACAACCGCCGCCGGCGCGCTCTGTCCCGAGTGGGCCACGAAGCTCGGTCTGCCCGCCGGCATCCCGATTGCCATCGGTGAGATGGATGTCCATTACGGCGCCATCGGCTGCGGCGTCGAAGAGGGCGTCCTGGTGAAAGTCATCGGCACCTCGACATGCGATTGCGCCGTCGTCAGCGCGAACACGAAGGTCGCCGATATCCCCGGAATCTGCGGTATCGTCAAGGGCGCCATCCTCCCCGGCTTCTACGGCATCGAGGCCGGCCAATCCGCCGTGGGCGATATCTTCAAATGGTGGGTCGAAGGCGTTTGCAAAGGCGACGGGGCCCTGCACGCGGAGTTGACCCGCGAGGCCTCCGCCGCCAAGCCCGGCGCCAGCGGCCTCATCGCGCTCGATTGGAACAACGGCAACCGCACCATCCTCGTCGATCAGACCCTCACCGGCCTCCTCATCGGCCAGACGCTCCACACCAGTCGCACGGAAATCTACCGCGCCCTCATCGAGGGAACCGCCTTCGGCGCGCGCGCCATCATCGAGCGCATCACCGAGTACGGCGTCCCCGTCCGCCGCGTCGTCTGCAGCGGCGGCATCGCCGAGAAGAACCCGCTGCTGATGCAGATCTACGCCGATGTCACCGGCTGCACCATGCTCGTCGCCGGATCCAGCCAGGCCTGCGCCCTCGGCTCCGCCGTCTCAGCAGCCGTCCTCGCCGGCGCTCATCCGAGCTTCCCCACCGCCCAGGCCGCAATGACCTCCCTCCGCGACGTTCAGTACACGCCCAATGCCGCGAACAAAGCCGTCTACGACCAGCTCTACGCCATCTACCGCACCCTCCACGACGCGTTCGGCGGCCTCAACAAATCCGCCGACCTCGGCCGCGTCATGAAAGACCTCATCCAAATCCGCGAGCAGCAAGCCGCTTGACCGTTCCACCAAGCGCAAAGCTGACCACGTGGAGGTACACTTTAACTTGAACATGAACCCAGACGGAGAAGAGCTAAATGCCTCCGAGCAAAATCGAATCGACGCGCTGTGGGCCGCCGAGGCGGAACGACGCCGCAATGAGGTACGGGATGGCCGAGTGAAGACCATTCCGGGCGAGGAGGCCCTTGCTCGCGTCCGACGTTCCGTCAGTCGAGAGAATTGAATTTGTTCCGTGAGTGCTTCTCCCAAAAATCTGCGTAAATCTTTGTAAATCTGCGGATCACTTTCCATCCATCCTCTACCCGTAAAATCACCCCATGTCCCAATCCACCCTACCCGAAGTCTGGTACATCACCGGCAGCCAGCATCTCTACGGTCCGACAGCCCTGGCGCAGGTCGCCGCCAATTCGCAGCGCATCGTCGAGGAGCTGAACGCCTCCGGCAAACTCCCGTACAAAGTCGTCTTCAAGCCCATCCTCACCCGCCCGGACGAGATCCGCGCCCTCTGCCTGGAGGCGAACAGCGCCGCGAATTGCGCCGGTCTCATCCTCTGGATGCACACCTTCTCGCCGTCCAAGATGTGGATCGGCGGCCTCACCATCCTATCCAAGCCATTCCTGCATCTCCACACCCAGTTCAATCGCGACCTGCCGTGGGGCGAGATCGACATGGATTTCATGAACCTCAACCAGGCCGCCCATGGCGACCGCGAGGCAGGGTTCATCCACACCCGCCTGCGCCTTCGGCGGAAAGTCGTCGTCGGCCATTGGACCGACCCGGATGTCCAGGCCCAGATCGCCGCATGGATGCGCGTGGCCCGCGCGTGGCACGACTGGCAGGGCGCCCGGTTCGCCCGGTTCGGCGATAACATGCGCTTCGTCGCTGTGACCGAAGGCGACAAGGTCGCCTCGGAGGCCCGCTTTGGTTACTCGGTCAATGGCTACGGCATCGGCGATCTCGTCGAACGGGTCGATGCCGCGACCGATGCCCGCGTCGATGCCCTCTGCGCGGAATACGAGGATGCTTACAGTGTCGCCCCGGAGCTGCGCAAAGGCGGCGCCCGCCATGCCTCCCTCCGCGATGGCGCCCGCATCGAGCTCGGCCTGCGCGACTTCCTCGTTGATGGCGGTTTCAAGGGTTTCACCACCACGTTCGAGATACTGCACGGCCTCAAGCAGCTCCCCGGCCTCGCTGTCCAGCGGCTCATGGCCGAGGGTTACGGCTTCGGCGCGGAAGGCGACTGGAAGACCTGCGCCCTGCTCCGCGCGATGAAAGTCATCGGCGAAGGCCTGCCCGGCGGCACCTCCTTTATGGAGGATTACACTTATCATCTCGATCCCGCCGGACACCTCGTCCTCGGCTCCCACATGCTGGAGGTTTGCCCTTCGATTGCCACTGGCAAGCCGACGCTGGAAGTTCATCCGCTCGGCATCGGCGGCAAGGAAGACCCGGTCCGCCTTGTCTTCGACGCCCCGGCCGGTCCCGCCCTCAACGCATCGATGATCCATCTCGGCAACCGCTTCCGCCTCATCATCAACGAGGTCGATGCCGTCACGCCGCCCCCAGTGCCGAACCTGCCCGTCGCTCGCGCCGTGTGGGATTGCCGGCCCGATTTCAAGACCGCCTGCGCAGCCTGGATTTACGCCGGCGGCGCGCATCACACCGGCTACAGCTACAGCGTCACCACCGAGCAGCTCGAGGACTTCGCCGAGATCGCCGGCATCGAGACCGTCGTCATCGATGCGAACACGCGCCTGCGCGATTTCCGCAAGCTGCTGCGCGATGGCGAAATCTACTACCACCTGGCCCAGGGCCTGACCGGGGCTTAATCCGATGTCTTCCTACCGCGATATCCAGGAGGAGTGCTGCGAAGCCAATTGCGCCCTGCCGCGATTGGGCCTGGTGGATCTCACCTTTGGCAACGTCAGCGTCGCCGACCCGCAAGCCGGGGTCTTTGCCATCAAACCGAGCGGCGTAGGCTACGAGGGCATCAAGCCCGAGCAAATGGTCGTCATCGATTTCGAGGGCAACGTGGTGGAAGGCTCCCTCCGCCCCTCCTCGGACACGCCCACCCATCGCCGCCTCTTCCTCGCCTTCCAGGGCATCCGTGCAGTCGTCCACACCCACTCGCGCGCCGCGGTGGCCTTCGCCCAAGCAGGCCGCGCCGTCCCATGCCTCGGCACCACGCACGCCGATTACTTCTACGGCGAGGTCCCCGTCACCCGCCCGATGACCCCGGAGGAAATCGGCAGCGCCTACGAATGGGAAACCGGCAACGTCATCGTTGAGCGGTTCGCCGATATCGACCCTCACCAGGTAAGCGCCGTCCTCGTCCACAGCCACGGCCCCTTCGCGTGGGGCCCCAGCGGCCCAAAAGCCGTCGAGAACGCCCTCGCCCTTGAGATCGTATCTGACATGGCCCGCCACACCCTGCAACTGAACCCGGACAAGCCCCCCATCCCCAAGGCCCTGCTGGACAAGCACTTCTTCCGCAAACACGGCGCCACCGCCTACTACGGCCAGCCCAAGTAACCGGGCGTGTTCGCGGCAGGACGGCGCAGCTTTAGTCCCGCAATTGCGGGATTAACGCAGAAGATTTGGGAGGCAGTGGATGGACACTGTCCGGCACCGCCCTACAGCACGACTTCGGCGTGGGAGTGACCAGGGGTTACGCGGATGGATTGGATTATGTGAAAAGGTCGACTTGGTTCAGTCCCGACCTACTAACTCGCGATGCATTCCCCAAATCCTCTTCCCAAATATCTATGTTAATCTGCGTTAATCTGTGGCTAAAACTACACCGTTCGAACGCCATCCAGCGCCCAGCCTGATCATTCAACCCCTAAAGGAGCCATCATCATGGAATCACCCAACCCACCGACCCAAACCGGATCAACCCCGCCCAACCACCACCTTCGGTTTCATCTGCAGCACACGCACCTCGCTTCAGTCTTTGGCGGTGACTGGTTTGCGCTCAAAGCCGAGGCATTTGCCCGGTTCTTTGGCACACCCGTGTTCCTCGTCGGGCAAACGGTTATTGTCACGATCTGGATCGTCATGAACGTCATGGCCATCACGGCCCGGTGGCGTTTTGACGAGTATCCCTTCATCCTGCTCAATCTCGCCTTCAGTCTCCAGGCCGCCTACGCCGCCCCGCTTATCCTGCTTGCGCAGACCCGCCAGGCAGACCGGGACAAGGCCCATTCCGAGGCCGATGCGCAGCATCGTGAGGATCTTGCCAACGCCAGCATGGAGCGCCAGGAGCTCGCCGCGAAGCAGACCGCCGCAATCCTGGAGTTGATCGATCAGAACACGAAGCTGACAGAGACCACCAACGAGTTGAGCAAGCGAATCGAGACGCTTACCGCAGAGATGCACGCTCGCGTCGTACAGGCCGCGCGCTGATCTCCACTGGGACCGGTACTGGAACTGGGAAAAAGATGTTCCAAAGATCGGCAAGGCTCGCCGCGATTTTGGCGATCCGCCCGGCACTCGGCTGGACGGATAGGGAAGGGGTGGGTTTCATTGGGTGTTAGTAGCAATAGATATACGTAAGCCGGAAAACATTGCGCGTATCAGATGGATGGGTGAGGGGGAAATCGACGCCCAGCATGATTACGTTGCGCCCGACTCCCAGTTGGGAGAGATCATGCCACCCGGTGATCGAGCTGCTGATTTTCGTCGAATGATTGCCGAGCCCCTGGTCCGGACTATCCACGCGGAAGTTCAGCGCATCGGAGTCCGTCTGCGTATCCACGAGCTGGAACCGCAATTGCCCGCCCGCTGCGCGCCCGGCTTCGTACCGGCTGTCCCGTTGATCCAGCTCCGTGTAATTGCCAAATACCGACAGCATGACGCGCTGGTTAAAGGCGTAATCCACATACTCATCCAGGAACTGGACATCCTTCGTGGGGCTCTTTCCCAGCTCCGTCTCATAGAAGTAATCCGTCCGCGACACCCGCGCCAGGAAGTTGGTCACCAGCGTAAACAGCGGCAGATCCGGCGCCCCATCCGGCAGCGACGTCCGGAAGCTGTACGGCTGATCCCAGCCGGCGGAGAAGAAGTTGGACAGCGTCAGCTCCGTGGGCGGCTGGGCCGGGGTTTGGCTGATTTCGGTAGTTCCTGCGAGGCCGCGGCAAGCCGTGAGTAATAGCGTGAGTAATAGCGTGAGTACGATGGGCCGCATCGTGCTTTTCCAGTTTTTCATTGATTGAGCGCATTCAACACCCTTCCGCCGTACCCCGCTCACCATCCCTTGCCCGCACCACGGCAGGAATTGCTCAGGGAATTGCCAGGATCACTCTGGATCGCACCAGCGCCTCGTCGATATTCGCGCAGATGTTATCCAACCCTATTTTGTCCACCAGGCCGGACCGCAGCAGGATTTTCATCGGCTGCGGCTGCACGCCGCAGAGCACCAGTTGCGTATCGCGCCGGTGAAATTTCTCCCACGTATGCTCCAGCGCGCGCAGGCCGCTGGCGTCGATGGCGGGGACGTTGCGGACGCGGAAGATCAGCACCCGCGGCACTGCGAGAGAGCGCTCCAGCGCGTACTCAAGCTTCTCCGCCACGCCAAAGAAGAACGGCCCCTCGATCCGGAATACGATCACGCCCTCGGGGATTATCCGCTGCCGGGTCGAGTCCCCGCGCAGCTCCATGTCCGTCTCCGGCGACACGAGCCGGACCTGCGCGATCTCCTCCATCCGTTTCACGAAGAGCGTGATCGCAATTGCCAGCCCCACGCCGACCGCGACCGTCAGGTCAAAGAATACCGTGCAGCCAAAGGTAATCAGCAGCACCGAGAAGTCGCTTCGCGTCGTCCTGGCCAGCTCCGGGAAGTTGTCCCACTCGCCCATCTTGTAAGAGACCACAAAGAGCACCGCGCTCAGCGAGGCGAGCGGGATGTCCGTAGCCAGCGGGGCCGCGACCAGCACCACGACCAGCAAGGTCAGCGAGTGGATGATCCCCGCTACCGGCGTACGGCCGCCATTGCGGATATTCGTTGCCGTTCGCGCGATGGCGCCGGTGGCCGGAATGCCGCCGAAGAGCGGGCAGACGATGTTCGCGAGGCCCTGCGCGACGAGCTCCTGGTTGGAATCATGGCGGTCGCCGATCATCCCGTCCGCGACCATCGCGGAAAGCAGCGACTCGATGGCTCCCAGCATCGCGATGGTCATCGCCGGGATCATCAGCTCGTGAATTTCCTGAAAACTGAACGACGGCAATTGCAGCCGCGGCAAGCCCGCCGGGATGCCGCCAAATTCCGAGCCGATCGTATGCACATGCAACTTCAGCACCCATACCAATACCGTCGGGACTATGACCGCGACGATCGATGCCGGCACCGCCCGCCAGCGTTTCGGCCATGCGAGCAGAATCAACAGCGCCGCCGCCCCGAGGCCGACCGATACGAGGTTCGCCTCCCGGATGTGCGTCACCACCGTCACGATCTGGTCCGGAGTATGGCGCGGCATCTTGATTGCAAGGCCGAAGAATTCCTTCAATTGCCCGGCAAAGATAATCACCGC
>Ga0302319_10026562_pt1 | contig 10189 bp, 4 predicted proteins | sample Bog_T0_2_FD_203319 | JGI IMG/M metagenome (GOLD analysis project Ga0302319, IMG submission 203319) | Peat permafrost microbial communities from Stordalen Mire near Abisko, Sweden - Bog_T0_2 | ecosystem: Environmental > Terrestrial > Soil > Wetlands > Peat | place: Sweden: Abisko, Stordalen Mire...
GGGCGATCTGAATCGAGTCGATGTCGCGCATCTCGCCGATGAGGAGGACATCGGGGTCCTCGCGGAGGGCGGATCGCAGAGCTCGGTCGAACGAAGGGCTGTCCAGGCCGACTTCGCGCTGGTTGACGGCGGACGTTTTGTGATTGTGAACGTATTCGACGGGGTCTTCAATCGTCAGAATGTGACACGCGCGGTTCTCATTGATTGAATTGACGATCGACGCCAGGGTCGTTGACTTTCCGGAACCGGTTGGCCCCGTGACCAGGACGAAGCCGCGCGGCTGCTCGGACACCCAATTGGCGGCGTAGGGCAGGCCAAGTTCTTCAAAACTGGGAATTCGCGTGGGAATGACTCGTAGGGCCAATGCGGTCTGCCCGCGAGCGGTGAAGATGCTGCCTCGTATACGAGCCTTGTCACCCCACGAGAAGGCGAAGTCGACGTCGAGTTGCTCTTCGAAAATCGTCCTCTGGCCGTCAGTGAGGAGCGGCTTCGCGATGTCATCGATCTGCTCGCCGGTGAGATTTTGGGCACCGTCAATCGGTCGGAGTTTGCCGTCGACTCGGATTCGCGGTGGCGATCCAGCTGAGAGTAGGAGGTCGGACCCACCTTGGTCCCACAGTGTCTGCAACCAGGGTTCTAATGCCGAATTCTGATCATTACTCACCAGTGAACCGCCTTATCGTAGGGCAAGAATAGCAAAGTGCCCGGCGCGAACGCCGGGCACTTTGATACAAACTGTTTAAACGGCTGGATCAACTAACGACCGAGCAGACGCCAGGCCCGGAGTAGGGGTACAGCCCCACAGTGTATGGACTCGTAGTTCCGTTGGCTCCAATCGGAGTGGCACTGTCAATGATTGTTTGAGTCAGGTTGCCGTTCACTGAACTGGTGGCGGTGTACACGGGGCCCGAGGCATACGTGTCACCAGTCACGATGAACAGTTGAGCGGTCCAGGTAGCTTGAACCAAGGGCGTAGCTGTTGCTACGCCTGTCTGAACCCAACCCAATACGTAGCCATAGTGTGAAGCGTTATTGGGCCACGACTGAACGTACGGACCCTGGTAAGTCGATGCTGACGTCGACAATAAACCTTCTATCGCCGAATCCGTAACCGGAGGCGTTGCAGTAGTAGTCGGAGTACCAATCGCTATCGTACCAATCAAGTTTGTGGCGGTCGTCGTGTAGGTGGTGCCGGCGGCGGTTGCGTAATACACCGTGTACGTCGACGAGGCTGCCGTGGATCCGTAGGCTGGGGTGGCCGGTGGCACGACCGTGGTGCCCCCCGTACCAGCCACGTTCGTAAGAACCGTCGGATTCTGCGCATTGAACGCAGCAAGAGCCGTCGAAACCGTTGCGCCGTCAGCCTGACAGGAAGCTACAGCGCTCTTGCCAGTGATGCCACCAAGTGCGAAGATCACGACCGCAGCCAAGATGCCCAGAACAACGATGACGATGAGAAGTTCGATCAAGGTGAAACCATCGATCTCTCCTGCATCCCGCTGGCGTTGAAGCCTTTGGTAGGTCGAAATCATATTCATACTCCCTTATGGTTAGTGGGTTTGCCGACACTCGGAACTACCCGACATTGGACCGATCGAAGATATTTCGCGCGGCTGGAAAAAATTGTACATGCTGTTTGTTGTTTCGAATGGCAACCAACCCACAATTTCTTGCGGTTTTTGAACCCGTGCAATTGTGTTTGGTGGCCAACTCTGAAACTTCTATTCCAACAATCCAATTCGGGATAACAATCTTGTGACCAGTACTTATGCACGGTGATAGGTGCTCAAAAATCCTGAGAGGCTCCTTCGGAGTCGAGTGCCGCGACGAACGCGTCGTGACAAATTGACCTCCTGACAATTAATAGATTGATTGTCTAGAATGCGTTTCCCGTTCAGATTATCTCTCGAACCACATCGGCTGGATTGTCGACGGTTTAGTGAATCACTGAACCAGATGCCCTCGGAGCATCGAACGTGAATTCGGCTATTGCGATCGGGGAATTATCACGATCGGGCGACCCCAGCGAGATTGCGCCTTTACGAACTACGGCCTGGACCCGTCCTAATTGACAGTAAAATTCTGTTGCACTTGGGTCGCTGGAGCGAAGTTGAAATTGCCGGGGTCGTTGAAGTTCAAGATGCACTGGCCGGCCATTTTGAAGGTCACGACGCCGCCACTGACGGTGCAGACCGACGGCGTGGCTGAGGTGATTATGACTGGGTCGCCCGACGTGGCGGTGGCGCTCGGAGTGTAGGTCGACCCTCCGTGAGTTGGACTCGTCGGCGTCGAATTGATCTGGATGGCGTTCAAGGACAGTCCGCCTACCGCTGTCGCTAAGGAACCCCAGGTCCACGCGAGCGTCGTTGCGCCGAATCCACACGTCGACGAACTGGGGTTCGCTATGCAGGTATCCGTGCCCAACTTCGAATAGTCGTCGTACGCCTCGACCACGGTCAGCAGTGGATTTGACTGACAGTTCGAACCGTTCGTGGTATCAGTGGTATTGCACGCGTACATGGTCACGACACGGGACTGGGAGCTGCCCTTGTTCACTGTCGTTTCACACCAGATCTCCACTTGGACGAGGTTGAACGTCAACTCGGAAGGCGTAGTGCCCCAGCACGGTCCCAACTGCGATGCGGGCACGGGCGGAGGCGAAGGCTGGGGGGCGTAGCGAATTGCCTCGATCGCCACGTTGGCGACACTCGACGCCGAATAGGACTGCGCGCTCGCTTGGTTGAAGTTAGTGGTGTTGTTGAGGTCGTTGAGCGTGAGGGAGCTGATGGCCCCTACGATCACGGCAACCACCACGATAAACACCAGCGCGAGGATCAACGACGCCCCCCGTTCGTCGTATCGATGTAACAAGGGGGGGGTGGAGGTTCGAGATTCCGTCATGGAACTACCTGTTCGCCGACGGGACGCCGGAGATCATCAGGTGTTGTCCTCAGGGAAACTGAGCGGGCTTCCCGAAAGTGTCGGGGTAGTCGTCACCGCGACGTTGTAATTGCCAGCCGTGGCGATGGCGGTGAAGGACAACGAACTGGCGATACCGTAAGCATTCGTGGTTGCGGTACAGGACGTCACGGCGATGCCATTGCCCGACGCCAGGCATACCCCCCCGTTTCCCGATGCGCGGAACATCCCGCTCGCGCCACTCGACGGCGCCGTGAAGGTCACCGTCACGCCACTCGTAATCGGGTTGCCGTCAGCGTCAGAGACGAACACCGTGAGCGCATTAGTGAACGCCGTACCGTTGGGGGTGAACTGTCCGGCGCCGCCGGCAATCGAGACGACGCTGGCGCTGCCCGCGGTTACCGTCAACGTTGCGTCGACCTGCAGGTCGACGACGGTGCCAGTGCACCCGGTGTTTGGGTACTCCTGAACCACGAAGTCCAAGGTGTAACTGCCCGACGGGCGTGATGGCGCAGGCAACGTCTCATCGGTCGTCACGGTGTCAGTGATCGTCCCGTTGTTGTTATTTGTGATTGGCAAACAGGCTGAGCTGGGACTCGCGGACTCATCAGTGAGAAGTCCATTGGGGCTCGAGACCTCGTAGTACTCGGTGGCGCCGGTGGTGTTCGTGATCTTGACCGGGAACGCGGCCGTTTGATTCGTCGGTGACACGTTTTGGGTGGCGATGGCGGTGAACGCATTCCCAGTAGCGCTGGCGTTCTTCAGCACGGTCTCTGTTTGCGTTGCGAGGACGTACGAGCCGTTGGTTGCGGTGATCGTGAACGTCCCCCCGTTTGTCGACGTGCTCGAAACGACCGTAAACGCCACGGAACTGGCACCGACGGGAATTACCACCGACGCTGGGTCGGTCGTCAACGTCACGCCCGTGGTGGCGTACGCCAAAGCGACGGTCACTGCCGTTGTTTGCACCACCACCGGGTTGCCAGCGCCATCTTGGGCTTGAATGATCACCGAGCCCGACGAAGTGCCCGAGTCAGTGTTGTTGGTGGCAAAGCTCTGGGCGCTCGTGAGGAACACCAAGGTCGCCTTCGTGTTCGTCTCAGTGAAGTAGGTGGTCGCGCCCGAGATAGCCGCCGACAAATTGGTGTATTTTCCCGCCGTCCCATTGGCGGTGAAGGCGAGCGACGTGGCGATACCGTTGGCATTGGTCGTCGCCGTGCACGAGGACTGAACGGCTCCCGTTGCGAGACACGTACCACCAGCGGTTGTCGCGTGGAACGTCCCGCCCGCGCCACTCGCTGGTGCCGTGAACGTCACCGTCGCACCGCTGACCGGGTTGCCGTAGGTGTCGGTCACGAACGCCGAGAACGGGCTCGCGAAGTTGGTGTTCACCGTGGCGGACTGACCACTACCCCCCCAGACCATGATCGCGTGCGCCGAGGCGGCGTTCACGGTGAACGAGCTGCTGGTAGCGCTGGCCGAGCCCGCGCTGGCCGTGATCGTGTAGTTGCCCGCGGCTTGGAGGAACAGGCTCGGGAAGGCCGCCGTGCCGGGGGCACTGGTCGTGACACTGGTGGTCGAGGCGATAAAGACGCCCGGACCGGTCGTGACCGCCATGTTCACCACCGCGCCACTTACCAGGTTGTTGTACGCGTCCTCGATCTTGACGGTCGGCGGGCCGACGACAGCCGAACCCGCGATCGATGTGCCGGGTGACGTCGTCCAGATGACCTGGCTCGGTGCGGCGGCGATGACGGTGAACGAGCTCGTCGTGGCCGTCCAGGCGGTGTGGGCGTTGTCGGTCGCCGTGATCGTGTAGCTGCCCGCGGCGTCAATTGGCAAGTTCGTGAAGTTGGCCACCCCCCCGGTAGCGGTCACGGTCGTCGTGGCGCCCACGAAGCCGCTCGGCGTCAGGGCAACGGAGATCGAGTCAGTCGAAGTGGTGACATTGCCGTAGGTGTCCTCGATGCTCACGCTCATCGAAGCGCTGGTACCGGCGGTGACCGAAGCGGCGGGCTGGTTCGTAATGGCGATCTTGCTCGGTGCGGCGGCGATGACGGTGAACGAGCTCGTGGTCGCCGTCCAGGCGGTGTGGGCGCCGTCGGTCGCCGTGATCGTGTAGCTGCCCGCGGCGTCAATTGGCAAGTTCGTGAAGTTGGCCACCCCCCCGGTAGCGGTCACGGTCGTCGTGGCGCCCACGAAGCCGCTCGGCGTCAGGGCGACGGAGATCGAGTCAGTCGAGGAGACCAAGTTGCCGTAGGTGTCCTCGACACTCACGCTCATCGATGCGCTGGTACCGGCGGTGACCGAAGCGGCGGGCTGGGTCGTGATGGCGATCTTCGAGGCCGCTCCTGCGATGTTGTGCAACGAGAAGGTCGCGGGCGTCGCGACGTTGGGGTTACTGGCAACGACCGAGAACGTTCCGGCGGTCGTACTCGCGGTCAAGGTCGTGGCGGTCGCGTCGCCGCTGGCGTTGGTGGTCGCAATACAGGTGTATCCATTCGGGTTGGACGTGCAACCCGACGCGAAGGCGCCGCTCGCACCGCTCGCCGGTGCGGTGAAGGTCACGGCGACGTTGGGTACAGGGTTGCCGAACTGGTCGATGACCTGGACTTCCAGGGCCGTGGTGAAGGCCGTGTTGACGGTGGCGGCCTGGGAATTACCTTGCACGACACTTGCCGTGTCAAGGGTCGTCTTGGCGGTCACGCTCAAGGTGCCGGACCCGTAGGCCGCCTGGGTAGCGGTGAGCTTCGCCGAAATGGTCGCGGTACCCGCGTTCTCATCGCCGTAGTACTCGGGGATCGAACCAATTCCCGAGGGGATCGATACCGCGGCGGTGGCACCCAATGTGCCCGACTGGCCGTTGGCGATCGAGAAGAATCCCCGAGCGGACGTCGAACTCAAGGTCAAGTTGGTGGCACTCGTGCTCGTCGTTGGATTCTGCCATGCGTCCACCAGTTGGATCGTCAGCGTGGAATCCGTGACATTGCTCGCCGAAACAGGTGTCGGAGCCGCAGAAATCGTCACGCCAACCGGCGTACCGCCCTGGGTCACATGAAAGGCGCTGCTCGTGACCGGCGTCAATCCCAGCGATGACGCAGTCATCGTATAAGTCACAGGCGAGACCGAGCCGCCGAACGTGCAGCCCGTCGCGTTGACGACACCCGCCACCGCCGTGAGGTTCCCACAGTTACTCAGCGTGCCCCCCGACGGCGTCGTCGTCAGGGAGATCGTTGCCGACGACGACGTTACGACGTTGCCCCACGAGTCCACAATCTGCAGGCTCGGCTGAGTGGCGAGTAACGACCCGGCGACGGTTCCGCCAATCGGCTGAGTGGCGAACGCGATGGCCGTCGGGGTACCGGCACTCGTGGGGGTTATGGGTTGGCTCTGGACACTGATGACCGTGCCCTGCGAATTGGTGAACGATGCGGTGAGGGTATAGGGCTGGCCCACGGTGCCCAAGAACGAGCAGGTGGTCACGTCAACGACGCCGTAGTTTGGCGTCAGTCCCGTGCAGTAGGGGAGACTTCCCCCCGAGGGTGTCAGATTGATCGTCGAGGTGAGACCCGTGTCGATGTGGCCCTTTGAGTCATAAATCGTGATCACCGGCTCAGTACTCAACGTAGCGCCCGACGGCCCAGCCACCGGCTGCGTTGTGAACGCCATCGTCTCACCGCCTTGTGGCGAGATGCTGAAGGCACTGCTGGTGGCCGTCAGAAGACTGTAGGTCGCCGTGAGTTCGAGGCCGCCGCCGTAGTTGCTTCCCGCAACATTAGAGAAAGTGACGATGCCGGTCTTGGTTCCTAGTGACTGTGTATAGGAACTGATCGACTCGGTTGCCGTTCCGACAGAGGCGAATGAGAGGTTCACGGTCGCTGAGGCGAGGTTGTACTCAGGATTTCCGAAAGCGTCCTCGATTTCGACAGCCGGTTGAAGCGAGAAGGCGCTCGACGCCGAGGTGCTCGACACGCCACCGGGCTGAGTGACGAACGACAATTGGAACTGGGACGTGTTGGTGCCCGGTCCGGTCACCGCGATGGAACTCGTCGCGGGCACCGCACCCGTATATGACGCCGTGACCGAATACGTCGTCGCGTCAGGACCGGCCGGATACGCCGCCGCGTTATAGAAGATCGCCCCCGAGAATGTACAGTTCGCCAGACTCACCACTCCGAGGGTTGCGTTCGTCGTGATGGTCTCCTCGTCCGCTGAGGTCGTTACCGTTTTCCCCGGAGCGTTGTTCGTGCAACTCGCCAACTCACCACCCGACAGGGTCAAGGTGACGGTGCCGGTTGCCGACGTATCGACGAGGTGGGTCAAGGGATTTATGATTTGAATTAACGGCTGGGTCTGGAGTAGGGCACCTGAGGTCGCTGCGACGGGTGCGGCAATGAAAGTCACCTGGTCGGGCGAACCACTGACAGTCACCGAGAACGTGGTCGTGTACCAGTTGGGTGCCGACTGCCAAAAGCTCCCCGCGGAGTTCACCGAGTTCGCATTGACTCCAGGACCCGACGGATCGGAGACCAGGCTCTGTCCGAGCACGGTCGCTTGAATGACGTAGGTGGCCGACGGGCCAGTGATCACGCACCCCGAGAAGGTGGCCTGGCCGTGGGGGTCGTCCGCCGTACAGCCACTGATCGTCGCGCCATTGTTAGGACTTTCAATTGACAGGACGATCGGTGAGAGGTCGGTGGCGTCGAGCTGACTCTGGTTGTCCAGGACCGAGATCACCGGCTGGGGACTGAAGGGCACACCGGGTTCACCAGTGGCCGATTCGGCACTGTTGGTCGGCGACGTGAAGACCAACTGGCTCGCGACGCCGTTGCTGGTGTTGGAAGAGGCCCCGAGACTGCCCGACGGGAGGTTGACCACGAAGGAGTTGTAGAGAGTCATGCCACTGCCCTGGACCTCAACGGTCACCTCCATAGGCACGTTAGCGAGACAAGCCTGGTTCAGGGCGGTCGGGTCGTTCTGGGCGTCCTGGAAGCTGGTGCCGTTCCAATACTCCACGTTGGAGACCGAAGCGCTAAACGAGCCGTAATTAGCGGTCGGCAGAGAGGCAAATGACACGCCATCGGGGGGCTGAGTGACGAACGTCGTGGGGGTCTCTGGCGACGCGAAGTTACAGGAGAAAAGATTGGAGTTCGCCTGGATCTGGGCGATTGCCAGTTGAGAGGCGCTGTCCATGACGGTATTGGCGGTGGCGATTTCACGGTGACGAGCGGAGCCCGAGATTGACGTCGAAAAGGCCAGAAGCAGGGCGACCGCAGTGAGTCCGAGGACCATCAGGGCGAGCAGCACCTCGATAAGCGTGTCGCCTCGCTCACCGCGACCCCGGACATCACCGGCACCGCGAGGACCGTCTTCCACACTCAAAATCTCGCGACGTCGAATCATGGCAGCATCATCCCGAAGGCGAACGCTTCATAGTTGTTCGTGGTGATCGTCAAAGTGGTCGGTGCCGAAGTCGTCGACGTCGCTTCGACCATCGCCGCCCCCGTGAACACCGGGCTCGCCGGAAGGCTTGGGGTTGGGACACCGGTGCACGTCACTGTCGCGGTGCCACTACCCGAGAGTCCACACGCGTCGCCATCGAGCCCCGAATACCCTGCCTCCGTGTCATTTATGACCGTCAGCGGTATGTCGGACGTCCATTGCAAGGTCTCACCGGAGTTGGTCGTCTCAGCGTCCGCGCTGACCAGGCCCCAGCCCGTCGCCTTTAGACCGGTTGAAGCATTCACCACGTAAATCTTTGACAAGGTCAACGAAAAATTGGTGGTGCCGATGATCTGGTTCATGTAGAGCGCGGGTTTGCCGCCGATACCGGGATAGACCGTGTTGCCCAGCCCGGCGTCTGTGTCCGAAGGTATCGCCGAGGGCACGAGACCAACCGTGGTGTTGGTGCTCGTATAACTCAGACAGAAGTGCATGAGGTAGGCGCCTTGCACGACGACCGACATGTTGTAGCAGGTTGAACTGCCGTTGCTGTCGTCCGCGATGCTCAGGTCGGCCTGGGTTAGTCCAGAGAAGTCAATGAAACAGAGTTGACCGGCGTAGGGTCCCGTGCTCGCGGCGGTTGACTCACACGAAGCGGCCGACGGCAGCGCGGATCCACCCGAATTGAAGGAACTGCTCACCGCAGGGCTTGCCACGAGGTCGTAGTTATAAGAGGTCGTGGGCGCCGTCACGTTGAGTGTCACCGTGGAGATCTCCGCCGCCGACACAAAATTCTGAGTCCACTGCCGGGTTGTGTTGCTGCAGTCCGATGCCGCAGCCCCCGTCTCACAGACCACTTGCACGACCTGATTGGATGTGACCAAATTAAAGGTGGAGGAGGGAAGGTCGTAGGCCAGGGTGCTCACGTTGGACGGTGTCGTCGAACCGTTCACGCAACTCAGGCGCTTAAGGGAGTACGTCGTCGTGGCACCGCTTGTCACCGGCACGCTCACGTACGAGACGACCGTCTGAAAGTTACCCGTTTGTTGGTTCAGCACCGACTCCATTGCCAACAGCTGAATACCGGTCCCGGCTCCACATTGAGGAGATGACGTGGCATCAGTGGTCAAGTAGACCGCAGCCTGAACGTCGTTGGAGAAGTCCGCCGACACCATCTGGGCGTCTGCGGTATCGGTGACTCGATTGGAGACGCTCGACTGGAGCGAAAATACCGAGATGATGCCCAGAGAAAGGGCCCCGATGATTAACGGAAGAATCGTAACGACGATGAGTAATTCGACAAGTGTGAATCCATTTTCATCACGTTGGGAATTTATTGTCGAAAGAACGCTTTTTGACTCCGGACGTGTCTGATGAATGTAGCGAGATTGCCCTTGCTGAAATCGGTGAAAACCGGTTTCGTTCATCCAACCTTCACTTGGTTATAGATTCCGTACATTGCGGATATTAGCGCAACAGCTACGAAACCTACAACAACTCCCATTAAAATGATGATTGCGGGCTCAAAAAGCGCAGTCGCCCGCTCCAGCTTGGTCTCCAATTCCCGGCCATAATATGCAGCCGCGACTTCGAGTTGCTGATCCAAAGTGCCGGTTTCCTCACCCACACGAAACATTTGTCGGGCGGCCGCCGGAAATAGCCCACTTTGGGCGATTGGCTCGGCGAGTCCCTGGCCCTGCATCATCGCCTCTCGGATCTTTTCCAGTGCAGTGCGATAGACCGCATTATTCGACGATTCAGCGGTAACGGCCATTGAGCGGGGCAAATCCACCCCGGCGCGCAGCATCGAGGCCAGAATCCGACAGGT
>Ga0302319_10026564_pt1 | contig 10189 bp, 7 predicted proteins | sample Bog_T0_2_FD_203319 | JGI IMG/M metagenome (GOLD analysis project Ga0302319, IMG submission 203319) | Peat permafrost microbial communities from Stordalen Mire near Abisko, Sweden - Bog_T0_2 | ecosystem: Environmental > Terrestrial > Soil > Wetlands > Peat | place: Sweden: Abisko, Stordalen Mire...
CGGAGATCAACTCCCTCTTGAATCGCGCATCCTCGCCGTCGCCGACGTGTACGGCGCCCTCACTGAAGACCGCCCCTACCGTTCCGGCTTCAGTCCCGAGAGAGCCCTCCAGATCATGCAGCACGAAGTGCCCGGAAAACTCGACCCTGACTGCTTCGAAGCCCTCTCCTCCATCGCAGACTCCATCAGCCAGACAAATCAACCACTCCCGCCCCAGCCTGATCTCTCCGCAACAGCCGCCACAATTCTCCCGAAGTTCGCGCAACCCTCCTTCTCGCCGTAGCGCGAGCCACGCCCACTGATCTCATCCCGCACCTGTGCGTTGAAACGCCAAGGGTCAGTTGGCTTGCAAGGTCACTCTCGCCTCTCTGGGCCCCACAAACAAAAAGACCGCAAGCTTCTGCTCACGGTCCCCGTCGACTTCTCTTTTGTCAGGTTGCTTCTAGCTCTTAACCCCTAACGCCGCCAGACTCTCCTCGCGCGTCGCATCCATCCCCAGCAGCTCGTCCGTCTTCGTCAGCTTCAGCACTGACGCAATCCGCGACGCCACCCCGCATAGCCGCAGCGTGCCGCCCTTTTCATTCAACGTGCCATACGTGAACACCACCATCCCCAGCCCGGCGCTATCAATATAGTCCAGCCCCGTCAGGTCAAACACCAGCTTCGTCGCGCCTTCCGCAATCGCCGCATGCACCTGCGAATCCGCGAGCTTCAGGTTCAATCCCAGCGTGAGCTGTCCCTCCATGCTCACAACCGCAACCCCATCCGGCAACTTTTCAATTTCAACGTTCAGTGGCATTGCGACAGTTTACCCCACCATCTCTCGCGGTCACATGAAAAAACGCTGGACGCATTCGGGTGCCCCATCCCAATCGACATTCGCTCGGCCAGGCTGAAATCTCCGTGTGCCCCATCCTAACCGCGCCCTATGCGGTTAGGGTGCGAGTCATCACCGCCCGCTATGCTCCACAAATCGAAAAGGCCAGAAGCTTGCGCCTCTGGCCTTTTCCGGATGCCTTTGTAGCTCATCGAAACGTGCATTAACCCTTCAGCCTTTTCGCAGTCGCCAGGTTGCCCCGTCTCCTGCTTGTTCCAGCTTGGCTTCCTTCTGCGTCGTCCGGGTTGCCCCGTTCCCGCAGAATTCCTCCGTGCCGGCGACGAAGTTTCGGGTTGCCCCGTCCCTCCAGTCCATAGGCCGTGCCAGCGATGATGCTCCAGGTTTCCCTGATGCATCCATCCTTCCGCGATCCTGGGCTTGAATCTTCGGGTTGCCCCAAGTCCTCTCGCTGTCCAGGCCCGCCGATGACGTTTCCCGGGCAACCCCGCTCCACGTCTTCTGGCTTTACCGGCGATCGAGCTGCGGGCAAACCCGCCTCTGCGATCCTTCTGCGATCCCTGCTTCGCCTGGCTGAGTGTCCCCAGCCCCGCTTGGCCTGTCTCGCCGATGATGTGTACCCGAGCATCCTCGGGCACCGCATCCTCCGGTTCTTGCCGGCGATCGAGCTGCGAGCTTCCCCGCCTCTCGTCTCCTTCAGCGTCCCCGGCTGCTCAGCTCCGGGTGTCCCCGAAACTTAAGCGCCACCGGCGCCGCCTCCTATGCCTCCCCGGGCATCCCCAGGTACTACATCCTCCGGCTATGCCGATGGGGAATGTCCGGGTCGCCCCGCACCTTCTTGTCCATCGGCCGTGCCGATTGGTGGATCTCCGGGTTCCCCCGGATTTCGCGCCTTCCGGCCGTTCCGTCTCCGCTTCCTCGGGTTGCCCCGGTTCCACGGCTACGGCTGGGTCAATGATGTCTCCCCGCCTTCACTCGAACTTTGCATCTGCTGCTATCCTGCGTGCGATTCCCCGGGTGTCCCCGCTTCATGCGCCCGCTGGCTGTGCCGCGGATGAATCTTCAAGCTCAATAGGGTCGTGCAATCCCTGCCTGACCACTCGATGCCATCTCAATCTCTGCCGTTCTTCCACCTGCGGCAAGCCGCCTGTGTTCTCCCGGTTTCCTTTGTTACCGCATCTCCCTGCCTTGCCTGAACTGCAATCCAAATCCCTACAGGGTCATCAACTGAAACGAAGACTAGGCTTCTTCAATCTGTGCACGCAAGTGCAAAACTTCGATTAATTTGTGGATTTCACCATCCCTGGTGCAACAAAACGCATGCGCCCCTTGCATTGCACTTAACCTGCAGCATTCTGCCACCTTCTATACCCCACAACCACCCAAGAAACCGATAAAGAATTCCAAGAATTCCGCCCAAATTGCCCTGCAATCGGTGCAAGAAAGTGAATTGCCGCTCCACATTCACCTGATACCACCCTCGCGAAGCATTGGTTCTTGTCGCTCGGGTTAGAATGCTGGTTGCCCCATCCTAAATGCGTCCTGTGCGGTTAGGGTGCGATTCAACACCGCATACATCAATCCAACCTCGCCAGCATTACCCCCCGCTAATCGGATAACTAGGATTGAACGGGAAGATCACCTCAGCCTCTGAAGCCACCGGCTTCCCATCGACCGTCGCCGGATGAAACCGCCAGGTCTTCACAATCTCCAGCACCATCCCATCCAACTTGTTGCCCATCCCCCGCACCAGCCGCTCGCTCACCACCTGGCCCAGCGCATCCACGTTCACATCCACCACAATCTTCTGCTCTGAACTAGGCAACAAAGCCCGGTCCGTCACCGCCGGCCTTGGCGAGTAGACCGGAAACGCCGGCCGCGCGTCCTCCGCATCCTCCCCATTCCCAGTCAACGCTTTTCCCGTTCCATCGCCCGCAGTCGGATTCTTCGGCGCCCCGCCCCCAGCCATCTTCGGCGCAGGCTTCTCCACCGGCAAAATCGTCTTCTTGCTCGAATCTGCCGTCGCATCCGAATGCAGCGTATGCGCCCCCACATCCATCACCGGCAGCGGAACCTTCGCCGCATGAGGCCCACCCGCAACCTCCAGCTTCGCCAGCACCTGCCACGAAGTCGGCACAACGATGCTTGTACTCACAGCCCTACCCAGCAAAACCACCAGCGCGAACACAGCCCCATGCGCCGCAATCGACAGCACCACCGCAGAAAGCGGCCGCTTCGCTAATCGCATGTGAGCTTGATGTGTATCAACTCGTTCTGTTGGGTTCAGTTCAGTCGGGTAATGCATGGCGACCCCTCCCTCATTGGACTCCCACCACGGCTAACTGACAACTGATTTTTGATTCAGCATCTCTGATCCCCGATCACAGACAACTGTCCACTGTCCACTAGCCCTTCCCAAACATCCCCTTAATCCCCCTCAACGCCTGACGCGTCCGCTCCTCATTCTCAATCAGCGCAAACCGCACATGCCCATCGCCATACTCGCCAAATCCCACCCCCGGCGACACCGCCACCTTCGCCTCCGTCAAAAGCAGCTTCGAAAACTCCAGCGACCCCAGACCCTTATATCGCTCCGGAATCTGAGCCCACACAAACATCGTCGCCTTCGGGCTTGGCACATGCCAGCCAACCTTGTTCAGTCCCTCAATCAGCACATCGCGCCGCTTGCGATAGTTCTCGCAAATCTCCCTGACGCACTCCTGCGGCCCCTCAAGCGCTGCAATGGACGCCACCTGGATCGGCGTAAAGGTTCCATAATCGAAGTAACTCTTCAGCCGTGCCAACGCATTCACCAGCTTGGTGTTGCCCACCATGAATCCCACACGCCATCCCGGCATGTTGTAGCTCTTGCTCAGCGTAAAAAACTCCACAGCCACTTCCTTCGCGCCCGGCACCTCCAGCACGCTCGGCGGCTTGTACCCGTCAAACGCAAGGTCCGCGTACGCCAGATCCTGAATCAAATAAAACCCATACTCCTTCGCCATCTCCACCAGCCGCGCCAGAAACGGCAAGTCCACACACTGCGTCGTAGGGTTCGACGGAAAGTTCACAATCAGCGCCTTCGGCCGAGGCACCATTCGCGGAATCAGAGCCTCCAGTTGTTGCAAAAACTGATCGCCATCGTGCACCGGCACGCTCACCACGTGCGCCCCCGCGATCACCGGCCCGTAGATATGAATCGGGTAACTCGGATTCGGCACCACCACCGTGTCGTTCGAGTCCAGAATCGCCAGGCACAAGTGCGCAATCCCTTCCTTCGACCCGATCGTCACAATCGCCTCCGTCTCCGGGTCGAGATCCACGTCGTACCGAGTCTTGTACCAGGTGCAAACCGCCTTGCGCAGCCGCGGCAGCCCGCGCGAAACCGAGTAGCGATGCGTCACAGGCTTCTGCGCCGCCTCCACCAGCTTGTCCACAATGTGCTTCGGTGTCGCTCCGTCCGGGTTCCCCATCCCGAAGTCGATAATGTCTTCCCCGCGCCGACGCGCCTTCATCTTCATCTCGCCGGTTATGTTGAATACATACGCCGGCAGCCGTTGAATCCTGCTGAACTCTTCCATGATGACTCCAGTGTAATGGCCCGAGCATTGCATCCCAGGCGTGCTTGCGAAGGGCGCACACACGTGTGCACTCCTGCCTTTGCCGTTCAAAAGTTTCTGTGTTTTGGGGATGAGGAAAAACAGTCTTAGGCGGCCGCAGCCGCAGCACGCGCCGCCGCTGCCAAAGTGGCACGGTCATTGCGCGCAATTCGTGCGGCACCAAGTGTAGTGCTGTAAGACATGAAAATAATTATAGCCCGTCGAGCGACACGGCCCGTGCGAAAAGCGACATAGCCTCACCGCGATGCCTTGCACTCCATCACTCGAAAGACGATTTGCCCCGACAATGCGGTTCCAATGTTTGAATCGATCGTGCGGGTATCAGACTAGCTGGCGGAGCCGCTCGCCCGATGATTTCCTCCACTACTTGGTCGATCAAATCCTCCGCACTGTGGTCGATGACCTACGCTTACCTACTTACCTCTTCGCATGCTTGAGCTGTATCATGTGATCTGTCTTACATGAGTGCCGTTCGCTTGGCGCGAATGCCAGTTTTTGCGGAGGTCCATGTCCCGCTTCATCCCCATCCAAAAGCCCAATGCCCGAAGAGCATTCCTCCGATTCTGTGCCTTGCTGCCTTTGGCTGCGGCAACTCTCGTTCAACTCAATGCCCAGGCACCCGAAGCGTCGCACGCAATGGATATTGGAATCATCGTCACGCCAACCATGGCAGACGCTGAGAAGGTACTCAAGCAATTGAACAGCGGCACAGACTTCGCTGTGCTGGCTAAGGAAAAATCCATCGACGCAACCGCATCCGATGGCGGCTACCTGGGAAATGTCAGCCCTGCCCAGCTTCGCGCCGAACTCCGCGATGCATTGCTAGGCCATAAGGCGGGACAACTCACAGACGTTGTGCACCTTCCATCAGGGTTCGCAATCCTCAAGGTCCTGCCTGCTGCGCCTGCGACTACGGACCTCAATGGCAAGCGGATTTCCTCGCTCATATCGACTGGCGCCATCCGCATCGGCGCTCAGGTCGACGGCCTCGCCGAAGCCGACGCCGTCTTTCGCGAGTATCCCAAGCCGGACGGATGGAATCATGACTTGCAGAAAGTATGCGAGATTCGAACCAAATCACTGGCAGGAGCCAAAGCGCGTTTACAGGCGCTCTTGGACTCGGACCATGGCGCAGATCAGGGAGACGAAAAGACAGCGCAGCTCATTCAAGGACACGCCGCTCTGGCCCAGCTTTATGCCTTCAGCGGCGAGATGGCCCAGTCGATTCCCGAATGGAGGGCCGCCTACCAGCTCGCCTCATCCAGGCTGCCTGGATATCTTCCCAATCTTCAGGAGAGCCTGGGAGCCGTCTATCTCCACGCCTCCGAAATGGAGAATGGAATCTATCGCAACCCAAGCGACTTAGACCTTTTTCCGCCACTGAACCCCCAGGCGAGTTACAAGCTAAAAGAAGAATCCAGGTTGGCCGTCGAGTTCTTTACAACCTACCTCGCTCAGCATCCCCATGAGTTAGAAGCCCGATGGCTGTTAAATCTGGCCTACATGACTCTCGGAGAATATCCGGCCGGCGTCCCCGCCGCCTACTTGATTCCCGAGCAGAACTTCCACTCAAATGAGAACATTGGGCGTTTTAAAGATGTCGCGCCGGCAGCCGGCCTCAATGTATTTCGCGATGCGGGCGGCGTCATCATCGACGACTTCGACAACGATGGGCTTCTCGACATCGTCGTGTCGAGCATGGACGTCTGCGATCCAATTCGCTTCTTCCATAACAATGGAGACGGCACATTCACTGATCGAACCGAGCAGGCCGGCCTGATGAACCAGCTAGGTGGCCTCAACATTTTGCAGGCAGACTATAACAACGACGGCTGCATGGATATTCTTGTCCTGCGCGGGGCATGGGAATTCGCCGAACGGAAATCCCTGTTGCGCAACAATTGCGACGGAACCTTCACCGATGTAACTGATGCAAGCGGATTGGGAGCTCTAGTTACATCCACCCAGGCAGCGGCGTGGGCCGATATCGACAACGATGGCTATCTTGATCTATTCGTCGCCAATGAGCTCGCTCCGGCCCAGCTATTCCATAACAAAGGCGACGGTACCTTCGAAGAAATAGGCCATGCCGCGGGCATCGATCAAACCGCCTTCTCTAAAGGAGTAGCCGCGACCGATTATGACCACGATGGATTCGTCGATTTCTATGTAACCAATCTGAATGGCGTTAACTTCCTCTATCACAACAACGGCAACAAGACTTTTACCGACGTAGCCAAACAGGCTGGCGTCCAGACGCCAACGTATAGCTTCGCTACCTGGTTCTTCGACTACGACAACGACGGCTGGCCCGACCTGTTTGTCGATGGCTATGTCCTGTCGGTCGACGAAACAATCAAGACCTATGTCGGCCAGCCGCACAACTCCGAAACCTTGAAACTCTATCGCAACAAGCACGACGGCACCTTTGAAGACGTATCGGCGCAAGTAGGCCTCGACAAGGTTTTCTCGCCGATGGGGGCGAACTTTGGCGATATCGACAACGATGGCTTCCTTGACATCTATCTCGGATTGGGTGGGCCCTCATTCACTAACCTGGTTCCGCATGTGCTCTTCCACAATAAGGATGGCAAGTCCTTTGTCGATATCACCGAGTCTTCCGGCACCGGAGAACTGCACAAAGGACATGGAATCGCTTTTGGAGATCTGAGCCGCCAGGGACGCGAAGATATCGTCTCTGAAATCGGCGGAGCAGTTCCCGGCGACAAACACGCAATGCGCGTCTTTGCGAATCCCGGAAATAACAACGACTGGCTCAATGTGCGCCTCGTGGGTATCAAGAGCAATCGCTCCGGCGTTGGCGCTGAAATCAAGGTTACCGTGCAAGATGGAAACGGCGCGCCCCGCTCGATTTACCGGACCGTCGGACAGACAAGTTCATTCGGCGCCAACCCCATTGAACAGAACATCGGCCTTGGTCCCGATGCGCACGCGATCACCCTCGATATTTGGTGGCCGGCATCAGGAACCCGTCAGCACTTCTCCGCCGTAGCAAAAAACGAATACCTCGAAATCAAAGAATTTGCGTCAACCTTTACGCGGCTCGAACGACGGCCATTCCAGCTCGGACAAAGCAGAGTGCCCGTAGTTGCCGCGGCAGCACCTGGCAACAAATGAACACATTGAATGAGCCCTCACAAACGCGCGCTGCCAAATAAACTCTGATCGCTGGACCCCGCGGAGGCGGACTGCATGAACCTGAGGCGAGCAACTCTCACAGCCGTGCTCTCTATTCCGGCCGCGCTCCACGCCTGGGCAGCCGAGGAGCATACCGTGCAGGGGGTCCTCATCGACGTCAATCGCGACAAAGGGTCGATTACTGTTTCCTGCGATCCTATCCCCGGCTACATGGACGCGATGGTTATGCCCTTTGAGGTGCGCGACCTCGCAACCCTCAAGACAATCCAGCCCGGCGCGATGGTGCGCTTCACCATGGTCGAGCGGGGAGACAAGGACTACGCCGAGCATCTGCAGACCGTTGCCGTCACAAACTTTGAATCCGAACCTGTTGAAGCCGGCCGCTTAACATTCCTGCACCAGGCCCTGGACCCCACCGCTCTGGCCAAAATCGTCCCCGTCGGCCAGCTCGTCCCAGATTTCACCTTGGTCGATCAAGCTCAGAACACAACTCATCTCGAACAATTCCGTGGCAAAGTTGTAGCGTTAACCTTTGCCTACTCGCGCTGCCCAAATCCAAATTACTGCTTCCGGCTGTCAAATAATCTCGCGCAAGTGAGCCGGCGTTTTCAAGACCGCACCGGACGCGATCTTGTGCTGATGACCATCGTGATTGATCCCGACAACGATCAAGCCAAAGCTCTAGAGCGATACGCGGACACCTGGAAGGCAGATCCAGCTACATGGCATTTTCTTACCGGAAGACTCACCGATATTCGCGAGATTGCGGAAATGTTTGGCATGAATTTCTGGGGCGATGAAGGATTCTTGATTCACTCGTTCCATACCGTAGTGATCGATCGTGACGGCAAGCTGGCCGCCAATCTTGAGGGCAATCAATTTACGGCGCAGCAACTCGGAGACCTCGTAGAAACGATCCTCACCCGCCCGATTCAAAGCATCCAGAATCTGCCCCGCCCCAACCAGGCAGCAAACGCGACCACCGCCACGACGAACCATCAGTCGCCGCCAGACAATCAGAGCCAGCGCTGATCGAATACGCTCTTACCCAAAGCTCGACCACCCGAAGCCGCGGCATCCGCTCTAACGTCCCACGTCCCAACCCTGCGACCCACCAAACCTTATACTTGTAATCGATATGTCCACCTTCCCACCTCCTGCCTTTCCGAGTGTTGCCGAGCAACTCGACCTGCTCCAAAAAGGCGCCGCCGAAATCATCCGCGTCAGCGACCTCCGCGAGCGCCTCGAAGACTCGCTCAAAACCGGCCGCCCCCTTCGCGTCAAAGCAGGATTCGACCCCACCGCTCCCGACCTCCACCTCGGCCACACCGTGCTCCTCCGCAAGCTCCGCCACTTTCAGCAGCTCGGCCACACCGTCATCTTCCTCGTTGGCGACTTCACCTCCCTCATCGGTGATCCCAGCGGCAAAAACGCGACTCGCAAGCAGCTCACCCGCGAGCAAATCGACGAGTTCGCTGTCACTTACCAGCAGCAGGTCTTCAAAGTTCTCGACGCCGAAAAGACCGAGGTCCGCTATAACTCCGAGTGGCTCGGCAAGCTCGGCTACGAAGCCACCATCCGTCTCGCATCTCATTTCACCGTCTCCCAAATGCTCGAGCGCGACGAGTTCCATAAGCGCTTCCAGGCCGAACAGCCCATCAGCCTCCACGAGCTTCTTTACCCCCTCATGCAGGCCTACGACTCGGTCGCACTCGAGGCCGATGTCGAACTGGGCGGCACCGATCAGCGATTCAACCTCGGTGCCGGCCGCGAGCTCCAGCGCCACTACGGCCAAAAACCGCAGATCATCCTGATGACCAAGATTCTCGCGGGCCTCGACGGCGTACAGAAGATGTCGAAATCCCTCGGCAACGCCATCGGCATCAACGAGCCCCCCGCCGAGATGTACGGCAAACTCATGTCCATCTCCGACGACCTCATGTGGTCCTATTGGCTCCTGCTCACCGACTTGAAGCAGTCTGAAGTCGAAGCCCTAAAGGCCGACGTCGAGGCTGGCCGCCAACATCCGATGCAGGTGAAAAAGAATCTCGCCCATCAGATTGTCAGCGACTTCCACTCTCTTGACGAAGCCTATCGGGCAGAAGAGAACTGGTGGAGGATGTTCCAGCTTAGGAGCGAAACCGGCGACCTTGAAGAAGTCGCCGTCGCCTACGCCGATCTAGTCGGCCCAGCCGGCCTGCCCGGCCAGTTACAAATCCGCCTGCCCAAGCTTCTAATCCAGCTCGGCCTTGCCGCCAGCGGCACCGAAGCCAGCCGCAAGCTCTCCGAAAATGCCGTCAAGCTCGACGGCGAAGTCGTGACCAACGCCACAGTCACTATCGCCGCTCTTCCCGCCCGCCTCGTCGTCCGCCTGGGCAAGCGCGCCAAAGTCGCCATCATCTCCTAGCTTTCGGCTTACCAACCCAAGTCAGCGGGTGCCCCAGGTCTCGCTTCTGAGACCTGGGAGACGATGGGGTGACCCCCTTGAGTGAGACAGTCTTCTGAAGACACAGTTGCCGTTTAGTGTGATTGTCTTCTCAAGGCGTTGCTTCTCCTTGAGCATATTCGATAGCCG
>Ga0302319_10026565_pt1 | contig 10188 bp, 8 predicted proteins | sample Bog_T0_2_FD_203319 | JGI IMG/M metagenome (GOLD analysis project Ga0302319, IMG submission 203319) | Peat permafrost microbial communities from Stordalen Mire near Abisko, Sweden - Bog_T0_2 | ecosystem: Environmental > Terrestrial > Soil > Wetlands > Peat | place: Sweden: Abisko, Stordalen Mire...
CATGATCTCCGTGCGACATCCACACCGACATCGTCGCAGGCAGCCCGCTGAACAGCGGCGTCTCGTCCAACACCGTCACCTCGGCATGCCCATATTCGCGCTCGTGCGCCGGCACCACCCGACCACCCAGATGGTGCGTCATGAATTGCAACCCGTAACAAATCCCAAGGATTGGCAATCCCGTATCGAGAATCGCCTTATCGGCCTTCGGGGCCTCATCGTCATAGACACTCGACGGGCCGCCCGACAGCACGATTCCCTTCGGGTCGAGCGCCAGTATCTTCTCCAGCGCAGTCGTGCACGGCAGCACCACCGAGAACACGTTAAACTCGCGAATACGCCGCGCGATCAGCTGCGTATATTGCGAGCCGAAATCAAGAATGACGATAGTCGACGAAACCGGATTAACCGGCGTAGAGAGAGTTGACGTGCCAGGAGTGTCCACGTATCCAGTGTAAATCGCCCGGCTGTGGGCGGTTTATTCGCTCTTGTCTCGCTGCCGCGTCGAGCTTACCGCACCCATCATCCCAGCCCCGAACAATACAATCGCTAAAGCAATCGTCCAGTGGCTGGGCAGGTGTACCAGGTGGCAGATATACAGCACGCCAATAATCAGGATGAGTGTCCCAATTCCGTAAAGAGCGAACGACATGACAGTTATCCTCCAAAGCGAAAAGAGCTCTGTCAGCTCAGATGCCCTTTAAGCACCTCGTGACGGGTCAGAATCGGGAAAATTATAGGCCCGCCACAGCCAAATATGCGCCACCGCGTGCACCACGTGGAAGTAATCGAGCGCCGCCAGGTAGATCAGCGCCACCCCGCTCCACCAGCACACCAAAAAAGTCTGGCTCTCTACGTTCGCAAACGGCAGCGGACACGCGGAAAATACCATTCCCAACACGAGAACCGCAATCTTCACGATCGACATCACCAGGTTCACCTCGATCAGCTTTCCCCGCGCCTCCGTGCTACGCAACGCCCTCCGCAGGCTGTCCTTCACTCCTAAATCCTCCTGCATCGCCAAAAGCGGCGCCATCTGAAACGGCCAGCTCACGACAGCCCACAGGACATAGATCAACAGCGTCCCGCAGATCAGCATCGCACTATAGAGCACCACGTCCGGCTCGCCACCCGCGGCCGCCGGGCCCGTAATAGCAATCTTCCCAGCCTTCCACACCACCCCAACCCACAGTCCCCAGGCAACGGTAAGCAACGCCGCGCGGATTACCCCGAGCCAGAGCACTGCCATTGTCCGGGCGTGAAGTGTCGCATCGAACCTCCGCATCACCAGCGTCCGTCCCACTGCCGCGATCACCAACCACATTGCCGCAGCCATCGGTACCAGCCACATCGCCACCGGCCTCACGGCAGGCATCACCGTCGTCATCGCCGCATGAATAGCCCCAAACGCCGCTACAGGCTTGAAGACAGTCATTGCCTCGAGCGCGCCCGTCTCCACATGCACCGTACCTAACGCCACCATCAGTCGCCACGCCGCCAGCCCCAAAATCGGCGCGCCTGCAGCCCATCGCCAGCAAACCTCCAGCCCCGTCAGCGACGGCCGACTCCAAACCTCCGTCATCACCGCCACAAACGACTGCGCGCCGCGAATCGGCGCACGCGAGCGAACCTCGCGCGCCGTCCCCGCCGTCGCACTCACCTACTTCACCACCAGATTCACCAACTTGCCCGACGCCTTATTGATCACCAACTGCTTCACCATCGTCTTCCCCGCAATCCGCGCAGCCACCTTCTCATCAGCTAATGAAGCGGCCATAATCGCTGCCTCGTCGGCGTCCGCCGCCAGCTTGATCACGTTAGCCAGCTTGCCATTCACCTGCACAGGGATCTCGATCTGGCTCTCCCGCGCAAGCTCCGCGTTTGCCACCGGCCACGGCTGCTGAAACACATCCGACGTCTCCCCCAGGTCCTTCCACAGCTCCGCGGCCAGGAACGGCGCAAACGGCACCAGCAACAGCGTCAGCGTGCGCAGCAACTCTGCAATCGTCGCCGCGTCCACGTCGCCAGCATCCATCGCCGCTTCCGCCCCATACACCTCGTTCACCAAAATCATGATCGCGGCAATGCACGTGTTGAAGTGCCACCGCCCATTGAAGTCTTCGGTGATCTTCGCGATCGTCTGGTGCAGCGTCCTCAGCAACGCCGCGCCCTCCGTCGTCTGCCCAGCGAACTGTTCCGGCGCGATCTCATCCCCATGCACGCCGTTCTCGATGTACCGAACACTTGGCGAGTACTTCCCAACCAGGCGGTACACCCTCGCCAGGAACCGGCTGATCCCCGCAACGCCTTCTTCTTGCCACTCCAAATCGCGATCCGGCGGAGCAGCAAATAATGCATACATCCGCGTCGCATCCGCGCCATACTTCTCAATCATTAAGTCCGGGCTCACCACATTGCCCTTGGACTTCGACATCTTCGCGCCGTCCTTGATCACCATCCCCTGCGTAAACAACCGCTCCGCGGGCTCCGAATTCGCGATCAATCCAAGGTCGCGCATCACCTTCGTCCAGAACCGCGAGTAAATCAAATGCAGAATCGCGTGTTCAACGCCGCCGATATATTGATCAATCGGAAACCAGTAATTCGCCTTCTCCGAATCAAACGGCGCCGCCGAATTCCGCGCATCCGTGTAGCGGTAGAAGTACCAGCTCGAGTCGACGAACGTATCCATCGTGTCCGTCTCGCGCCGCGCCGGACCACCGCACACCGGGCACGTCGTGTTCACAAACTCCGGCACCTTCCCTAGCGGCGACCCTCCCTCCTGCGTGATCTCAATCGAATCCGGCAACAACACCGGCAACGCACTCTCCGGCAGCGCCACCACCCCGCCAGCCTTAACACCATCATGCCCGTTCGTGCAGTACACCATTGGAATCGGCGTGCCCCAATACCTCTGTCGACTCACACCCCAATCCTTCAACCGATACGTCGTCGTCTTTTTCCCGAAGCCATGTTCCTCGGCAAACCGCGCCATCTTCTCCTGCGCCTCGAGCACAGCCTCGCCCGTCCATTCACCCGAATCAATGAGCACCGCATCATCTTCATCGCCATACGGCAGCGCCAACTCATCGGTGTCCACGTTGGGAGCGACGACTCTCTTCACCGCCAGCCCATACTTCTGCGCAAACTCGAAGTCTCGCTCATCATGCGCAGGCACGCTCATAATCGCGCCCGTCCCATAGTCCGCCAGGATGTAATTCGCCACCCAGATCGGCAGCGTCTCCCCGTTGAACGGATTGATGGCCGTCTTCCCGGTAGCTACACCATGCTTCTCGATAGTCCCAATGTCGCCGGCCTCACGCGCAGCCTTCTGCTCCGCAATCATCGTCGCGACAGCAGACGCCAACCCCGCATCCGTCTTCACCCACTCCTTCACGAGCGGATGCTCCGGTGCAAGCTGGACCGACGTTGCCCCGAAGATCGTATCCACACGCGTCGTGAACACCGTGATGGGAGGAGTATCCGCCATCGCCGTCACGCGAAACTCTACATGCGCGCCTTCGCTCCGCCCAATCCAATTGCGCTGCATCGTGCGGACCTTCTCAGGCCAGCCCGGCATCGTATCCAACCCATCCAGCAACTCATCCGCATATTTCGTGATCCGCAGAAACCACTGCTCCAGCTCGCGCTGCTCGACGATCTGGTCTTCATGCCGCCAGCAACATCCGCCCACCACCTGCTCGTTGGCCAGCACCGTAGCGCATTGCGGACACCAGTTCACCTTGCTCGAGCGCCGATACGCCAGCCCCTGCTCCACCATCTTCAAAAAGAACCACTGATTCCAGCGGTAATACTCCGGCAGACAGGTAGCAATCTCCGTCCCGGCCCAGTCATAGCTGTAGCCGATCCGCCGCATCTGTACCTTCATCTGCTCAATGTTCTTCAGCGTCCACTCGCGCGGAGGAGTATTGTTCTTCAACGCCGCATTCTCCGCCGGCAATCCAAACGCATCCCACCCCATCGGGTGCAGCACGTTGTATCCACGCATCCGCATATACCGCGCCAGCGCATCGCCAATCGCATAGTTCCGCACATGCCCCATGTGCAGCTGCCCACTCGGATACGGCAGCATCTCCAGGCAATAAAACTTCGGCTTCCCACTAGTGTGAGGTTCCGCAGCATAGAGCCCCGGCTGCGAATCCCACTGTGCCTGCCAGCGAGGCTCAATCTCCGCAGGGTTATAGCGCTGTGCCTCAATCTTTTCCGAGCCGCTTCCATCTGCCGCCACAGCGGTCTTCGTCATCCTTGCCTCGTCCATACCTCATTGTAAAGAAAACAGTGGCGATACTACGCAGCAAGCCCTCCCCACTCCGTGGTAGCTTGTCTCTCTGGAGAAATCATGCGTCTGAACTGCCGTCTAACTGCCACACTCTTAGCCTTCACCCTGACCGCCAGCACCGCCTTCGCTTCCGACCCCCTCAAAGTAAAGACCGACAAAGGCAAAGTTGAAGGCACCCTCACCACCGACGGCGCGGTCCGCGCATTCAAGGGCATCCCCTACGCCGCGCCTCCAGTGGGGAACCTTCGCTGGCAGCCACCGCAGCCCGCGGCCAAGTGGCACGATACCCTCCCGACCAAGGCATTCGGCCCCCACTGCATCCAGTCCGACAGCTATCCGGACATGATCTTCCACGACACCGGAGCCAGCGAAGACTGCCTCACCCTCAACGTCTGGACCCCCGCCAACGCCCAGCCCGGCAGTCTGCCCGTCATGGTCTGGATCTACGGCGGAGGCTTCGTCACCGGAGGAACCTCCGAGGCCCGCCAGGACGGCCAGTTCCTCGCCCACCACAACGTCGTCATCGTCTCCATGAACTACCGCCTGGGAATCTTCGGCTTCTTCGCTCACCCCGAACTGTCTGCCGAATCTCCCCACCACGCCTCCGGCAACTATGGCCTGCTCGACCAGGCCGCCGCCCTCGCCTGGGTCAAGCGCAACATCACTGCCTTCGGTGGCGACCCCAATAACATCACCCTCTTCGGCGAATCCGCCGGCTCCTTCTCCGTCAGCTCCCAGATGGCCTCGCCCCTCTCCAAAAACCTCATCGCCAAAGCCATCGGAGAGAGCGGCGCGGCCTTCCACTCTAGCGGCCTGGGCTACCCACCCCTCGCCAAAGCCGAACTGGAAGACTCCGCCTTCGCGCAGGCCGCCTTCCACACCTCCAGCCTCTCTGACCTCCGCAAACTCTCCGCCGAGGACCTCGTCAAAGCCGCCTCGGCCAAAACCACCCCTGCCCCTCCCCGCTTCGGCCCCGACGTCGACGGCTACTTCCTCCCGCAGTCCGTGCCCGACATCTTCGCCGCCGGCCAGCAGGCCCACGTCCCCCTCCTCGCCGGCTGGAACGCTGACGAGGTCCGTGCAGCCGTCATCATGAACCCAGTCAAACCGACGGTCGCCTCCTTCACCGAGCAAGCCACCAAGGACTTCGGCGACCGCTCGAAGGATTTCCTCGCCGTCTACCCCGCCACCACCGACGCCGAAGCCACGCAGTCTGCCGGAGACTTCGTCAGCGACCGCTTCATCGCCTACTCCACCTGGGCCTGGCTCGAAGCCCAGGTAAAGACCGGTGAAGCCCCCGTCTATCGCTATCGCTTCGACCTGGGCTCTGCTGGAGACAAGTTCCATCCCGCAGCCATCGGAGCCTTCCACTCCGACGACATCGAGTACGTCTTCGGAACCCTCGACTCCCGCCAGCAGTCCACCATACGTCCCGAAGACCGCGCTCTCTCGGCCGAAGTCCAGCAATACTGGACCAACTTCGCCCGCAACGGCAACCCCAACGCCCCCGACCTCCCCGTCTGGCCCACCTACGGCCCCAAAGACGACTGGCAAGTCATGCACCTCGACGCCCACTCCGAAGCCAAGCCCGACACCCAACGTGCTCGCTACCTGTTCTTAGACAGCGTCTGGTCCAAACCCCAGTAGTAGCCCTGGATTACCCACCGAACGCGATACCCACTCACGACGGCCATCGTAATGAGTGGGTATCGCGCAAAGCGCCCCCGCCAGCTCCAAACTCACCCGACCTCATGCCCCCGCAAGGGCCATCGGGTTCGCGCAAGACATCCTTACCCCGCCGATAGTGCCCGCAGCGCCATCACATTCCTCATCTCATCCCCCGGCTCATCCACTGGCGTCTCCGCGATAAACGCCGCATGCTCAAATCTCGCGTCATGCAGCAGCCGCCTAAACGCCGCCGCACCAATCGTCCCCTCCCCAATATGCTCATGCCGATCCAGCTTCGACCCCATCGGCGCCTTCGCGTCATTGCAATGCCACACCTTCACTGCATCGAACCCCACCGTCTCCCCAATCTGCTGCATCGTCGCTTCATATCCCTCCGTCGTGACGAGATCGTACCCAGCCACATGGGTGTGGCACGTATCCAGGCAGACTCCGACCGGAGCGCAAGCCTGTAGCGTCGCCACCAACTCCGCCACCTGATCAAAGCTCCCACCCAGCGAGAACTCCGCCCCCGCCGTATTCTCAATCAAGATCTTGAAGTTATGATCCTGCCACTTCAGTCCGCCGCCCAGCGTGCCAATGGCGCGTTCAATTCCCTGCGCCGCCAATCTTAGCCCTTCCTCCCGCGTCAGCCCCTTCCAACTCCCCGGATGCAGCACCAGAAACTCCGCACCCAGCGCCAGCGCCCGCTCCACCTCTCCTCGAAACGCGTCAATGGAGTTCTCGCGAACGCTCTCCGTCTGCGAGCAAAGATTGATCAGGTAGCTCGCATGGATCGACACCGGATTCACGTCCAACCGCGCTCGCGCCTCCCTCATCTTCGCCGCATCTTCCGGCTTCACGGCCGCAGCCTTCCACTGCCGAGGACTTGAGCTGAAGATCTGGAACGTATTCGCCCCCGCATCCGCCGCCCGCTGCACCGCCGTAAAGCATCCCCCACTCGTCCCTACATGCACGCCAATCCGTTTCTTTGCCATAAATTCAAGACTATCGCAGCCGGGCACTGACGATCACACCAGCCTCGCGCTATCATCGCTGCTATGGCACAACCACAGTCCTTCGAGCACCACACGCGCCGCGACCCAGCGTTCCACTTCTTCATCATTCCGTTGCTGTTGCTGAACTTCTTCTTCGCGATCTACGCCACCATCCACGCCTGGCCCAGCTTCGCCCACACCCACCTCTGGTGGATCGTCATGTCGATCGTGATCCTTGCCATGGCCGAACTCTTCCGCAGCTACGCCGTCAAGAACCAGAACCGTCTCATCCGTCTCGAAGAGCAACTACGCCTCGCCGATCTGCTTCCAGAAGATCAGCTCGGCCTCATCGACACCCTAACCGTCGAACAGTTCGTCGGCCTCCGCTTCGCGTCCGACGCCGAAGTCGCCGCCCTGGCCCAGCGCGCCGTCGCCGAGAACCTCAACCGTAAGCAGATCAAACAGGCCATCATTACATGGCGCCCCGACAACCACCGCATCTAGGCCACAGATATCCCTGACAACGTGAAGGCCGCCCAAATGGGCGGCCTTCACGTATTACCTGCCAGAAATTTCTAGTACACGTCGCGCTGATAACGCTCGTCAGCCTTCATCTTCTTCAGATATTCGGCAGCCTGTTCCGCCGATCCATGAATCCCTTTGGCGATCGACTCCAGCAATACCTGCTCGACGTCCTTCGCCATCCGGCTCGCGTCACCGCACACATAGAAGTGCGCACCGCGCTCCAGCCACGCAAACAGCTCATCGCTGGCCTCGCGCAGACGATCCTGCACATAAACCTTTGTCGCTTGGTCGCGCGAAAACGCTGTCTGCAGCTTGGTCAACAGGCCGCTCTTCTGCATTCCCTCGAACTGCTCCTGGTACAGATAATCCGAAGCCGCGCGCTGATCACCAAATACCAGCCAGTTGTCGCCTTTCGCACCCACCGCCTCACGCTCTTCGAGGAATGCGCGGAACGGCGCAATGCCCGTGCCCGGCCCAATCATAATAATCGGCGTATTCGAGTCCGTCGGCAGACGGAAGTGGTCGTTCTTGTCCAGAAACACCGGCAGTTTCCCGCCCACGGGAGCGCGGTGCCCCAGCATGCCCGACGTCACGCCCTCGCGCTTGCGGCCATGCGCGTCATACATCACCACGCGAACCGTCAAATGCACCTGGCCCGGATGCGCTGCCTGGCTCGATGCAATCGAGTACATGCGCGGCATCAACCGCTGCAAGATAGTGAACAGATCCTGAGGATTCTTCACCACACCTGGGAAATCTGTCACCAAGTCGATAAACTCCCGGCCCCACACATACGCCTCGGCCGCGACTTTGTTTTCCGTGCCCAGCAGCGCCTTAAGGCCTTCGGGGGTATGCTCACCTGCCAGCTTCGCATACTGGTTCACGCTTCCGCGCGCCAGCTTGCCAATTCCCAGCTTGGAGGTCAGCGCCTCGCGCACCGTAATCTCGTTCCCCGGTGTGCCCTTCACGGGCTCAATCACCTTCTCATCGCCGCTGAATCCCAGTGCCTTCAGCACGTCGTTCACAGCGTCTTCCGGATAGGTCGGGACTACACCCAGAGCATCACCCGGGGTATACGTCATACCTTCGGCGAGCTCCATCTCCACGTGAATGGTCTCCTTCTCCGACTGGGGGCCGGTGAGAAGCTCATTGACCAGCACGGTAGCCGGATAAGGGTTGGTCTTGCTGTAAACGGGGACCGTGCTATCGGTAGCGGTCTCTGCAGGGGCAGTCAGGGTGGTTTCGCTCATATTTCTAAAATTATAGTGAATCAGGCGCAGCTTGGTGTGACCAAAAACACCGCTGCCCGATAAACGTACGGCCGAACTCAATTCCGAACAGCCCCGCCGCGTGCAGAGTCATCTACATCGCTGGCGGATGATGCGGGTCCACGGTGTGGTTTTCGTGCGCACTCGCTGCCTTGCTCTTCCCCGCTCCATTCGCTTCGCCTGGATTCACTAGGTCGCGAAGCTCCTTGCTCGGCTTGAAAAATGGAACGCGTTTTGCCGGCACCGCTACCGATTCGCCGGTCTTGGGATTACGACCCGTGCGCGGCTTGCGTTGCCGCGAACGAAAACTCCCAAACCCTCGCACTTCGACCTTGTCGTTGGTCTTCAGCGCCTCAATGATGGAGTCGAACAGAGTCTCGACGATTACCTCGCCATCCCGGCGAGTGAGATCCCCAAGGGCAGTCACCTGATCGACCAAATCCGCTTTCGTCATGAACCCTCCTGCAATACTGTTGGCACGTACTCAACGTTTTGACGTGTGCCGCCCGTGGAAGGACGCGACAAAACTGGGAGAAACCGCACGCGCTACCGCAAAGCTCCTATTTAGTTCACGATAGCACCCTATCGCAATCCGACCTTCACATCGTATCGCGGAATCGCCCTCCGGAATCAGGTTCCATTGCCCCATCCTGGTCGCGCGGACTATTTCCAGAGGAAATAGAAGCCAGGGGAACGATTCAACATCTGTGATGGATTCGTAAAAATCCCGTTCGCATCGTCATTCAATAGGCCCAAAAGCCCCTTTTTGTCCTTCGAGGGGCGAACCACATTCGGCTCTCCCATGATTCCCACCGACCGAGCCGTGTCAATCAGCGCCATCCGAAATCCACCCTGCGCATCAATGAGTCCCAACGGCTGCGCCTGCTCGCCTGTCCAGACCTGCCCGGTCGCCAGAGGAGTCACCTTTGCATCGGTCGTATGCCGTCCTACCGCGACGTCATGCACAAACTGCCCATACATGTTGTCCACCAGCGATTGAAAATATGCCGCTTCGGCCGGAGTCATGTCCCGCGTCGGATCGCCTGCATCTTTTAGCGCTCCGTGCGTAATCGCCACGTTCTTCAACTTCGCCCAGCGCAGCAGATCCCCGTAGTTCGTCCACTCCATAATCACGCCAATCGATCCCACCACCGACGCCTGATTCGCATAGATCTTGTCGCACGCAGAAGCAATATAGTAGGCACCCGAAGCCCCCACCGACTCCACCGATGCCACCACCTTCTTATGCTTCTGCTCCCGAATCCGCATCACCTCGTGGTAAATCTCCTGCGACGCCGCTGCTCCCCCGCCCGGCGAATCGATATGCAAAATGATCGCCTTGATGTTGCTGCTGTCTCCATATCTCTGCAGCTGTTTGTCGATCTTCTCCGTGTCTGCATCCGTAATCACCCCAGAAACATCGATTACCGCA
>Ga0302319_10026566_pt1 | contig 10188 bp, 10 predicted proteins | sample Bog_T0_2_FD_203319 | JGI IMG/M metagenome (GOLD analysis project Ga0302319, IMG submission 203319) | Peat permafrost microbial communities from Stordalen Mire near Abisko, Sweden - Bog_T0_2 | ecosystem: Environmental > Terrestrial > Soil > Wetlands > Peat | place: Sweden: Abisko, Stordalen Mire...
ATACCTTGGGTCGCTTTCTCGTCATGTCTTCTGCTCGCGAATCTGCGTACCCAGCATTCATACTTCGCCCTGCCAGTCCCGCAACCCTCCATCGCTGCGCCATCCGCGGCAAAAGCGCCCCTCAACTCCCGGCCAAAAACTTCAGCACCGGCGGCAGCGACGCGGCGGGGTCTTCCTCGAACGGCACGTGGCCGAGTGTGGGCAGCGTCACCAGCGTGGCGTGCGGGATGTCGCGCAAATAATCGGCGGCGTTGGCAATGGGGATCATCCCGTCCTTGGCGCCCCATAGCAGCAGCGTCGGACACCGGATTTTGCCCAGAATGGGCGCCGGGTCCGTCAGGATGGTCTGCCGCATCCGCGCCAGCATCGCGGCGCGGTCGCTGGGGGCGAGCATAAAATCCTGGTAGCGCGCAAAGGTGGCGGCCGTGAGGTTTTTCGGGTCGGCATAGGCCGGCAACAGGCTCGCGCGCAGCATGAACGCCGGCAGCGTGTACGGAAAAACCTTCATCATCACCGGAATCTCCGGCGCCTTGCCGTACGCGAACCCCGCCGAGGCAAAGCCATCCGGCGAAATCAGCACCAGCCTCGTCACCCGCGCCGGATCGGCGGCGGCGAACTGCCAGGCGATGCGCCCGCCGAGCGAATTGCCGATGATTGCGGCGGCCGGGATGCCGAAATGGTCCATCAGCGCGGCGATCAGTTGCGTGGCGCGCCGGTCGGAATAGTCGCCGGTCGGGTCCGGCCCGGTCAGGCCAAAGCCGGGCAGATCGAACCGGATGACGCGGTAGTTTTGGCTCAGCCGGTCCGCCCACGGCTGCCACGTCTCCAGGCTGGCGCCAAAACCGTGCAGCAGAATCACCGCCGGCGCGCCCCGCGGCCCGGTGTCGCGCACGCGCAAAACGATGCCGTCGAGCGGGATGTAGCTGGTCGCCGCATCATCGTATTTTTCGCGCAGCGCCGCGGCCGACCGGTCGGGCGTGTAGAGCCAGGCGGCCAGGCCGGCCAGGATGAGCGCGAGGGGAACCAGAACCAGGGCGGCGAGTTTCAAGGCGCGGGGTGACTTCTGTTCAATTCGTGTTCAACGGAAAAAATTTTTTCGGCCCCGCGGTTCGGCGCGCACGGTAGGTGCGCGATGCCGCGGCGGCAAGCCCGCCGTCCGCCTCTTGCCGGCGCCGCCGCCGCGGCGAAATAAAATTTCGGGCCCGGCCAGGCGCGCGACATCTTGATTTTAGCAAGTTTTGCCGCCGCTTTCGCGACGCAAGGCGAACCGGCCTGCGTGCCGCCGCACTCCACATTTCGGGTTGACTCGTTTTTCCGCGTGCTCCAAGCCTGAAGGAATGCTTAATCTGAGGGCCTCGTCGTCCGGCTTCTTGAATGAAGCCGACCGCGGGCCAAGCTTTTGTTCGTATGAAGGAAAACTGAGTGGATTTCGCCGAAGACCGCAAGATGAGCATGAACCGGATGATCGGCATCGGCCTGGTCGTCCTGCTGCACGTTTTCCTGGTCTATGCGCTGGTCAGCGGCCTCGCCAGCAGCGCCATCGACGTCATCAAGAAGCCGCTGGAAATCAAGATCATCCAGGCCCCGCCCCCGCCCCCGCCGCCGCCGCCGACGATCCAGCCGCCGCCGCCGCCCACCCTCACCACGCCGCCGCCGCCCTATATCCCGCCGCCGCTGATCCAGCTGCAGACGCCGCCGCCGCCGCCCGTCTTCGCCGTCACCACCACCGTAAAGCCCGTCGCGCCGACCAAAATGGTCGCCCCCGCGCCGCCGGCCCCTCCTTCGACCAATGTCGGCGTCGTCTGCCCGAATATCGGCTCCATCGCCGGCCAGCTTGAGGACAGTTTTGGGCAGATCGCCGATAATGACGGGCTGAGCGAAGCCCACGTGACCATCGCCTTCTCGATCAGCCCCTCCGGTGTGATCAGCGGCGCGCATGTCGTCTCCTCCGACTCCGCCGCGGTCAACGGGCTCGCGCTGCAGGGCGTGCAGAGCTTGCGATGCAACGGCCAGGGACAGACGGTGACCGTCCTGGCGCCGTTCGAGTTTACGGCGAATTGATCTTTTAGCTAAAAACCTATCCGTACTGCGCAGTCCAACCCATTTATGGTGAGTCGTAATGATGAAAACTCTTGAAAAGACCGCAAAATTCCTGACCGCGATGGCGCTGCTCGTTGGACTTTCCGCGGCACCCGCCCTGGCGCAGACCGCCGGCGCGCAGACCGCCGCTCCCGTCACCGCGCCGGCGACCCCGCCGGCCGCGACCAGCCCGACACCCGATTCGATCGCGACGGCGCCGCCCGCCGCCACCGCGCCAGGCGCCGCTGCCCCCGCGGCCGCCACGCCGCCCGCCGCCGGCACGGCGCCTGATGCCAACGCAGCACCCGGCGCGGCGCCTGCCGGCCAGGCGCCTGCCGGCCAGGCGCCCGCCGCCGTGCTGCCGCCCGACAATTCGGCCGAGACGACGACCACCGTCGCCAACCCCTACGGCCTCGGCGCGCTCTGGGCCAGCGGCGACATCGTCGCCCGCGCCACCCTCCTCATCCTCGTCATCATGTCGATGGGCAGCTGGTACGTGCTCATCACCAAGGCGATCATGCAGTTCCGCATCTTCGCCCAGGCCAAGCGGGTCAACGCCACCTTCTGGCAGTCCGGCTCCGTCGCCACCGGCGCGCAGCAGATGCAGCCCGGCACCCCGTTCAAGTTCATCGCGCAATCCGGCCTGGAATCGATCGAGCAGCACACCGGCCTGCTCGACAAGATCGACATCCACAGTTTTACGGCCAGCGCGCTGGATGACGCGGTCACCACCGTGCAAAGCAAAATGCAGGACGGCCTTGCCTTGCTCGGCACCGTCGGCTCCACCGCCCCGTTCGTCGGGCTGTTCGGTACGGTGTGGGGCATCTACCACGCGCTCACCGCCATCGGCATCGCCGGCCAGGCTTCCATCGACAAGGTCGCCGGCCCGGTCGGCGAGGCGCTGATCATGACCGCCATCGGCCTCGCCGTCGCCGTGCCCGCCGTGCTCGGCTACAATTTTCTGGTCCGCCGCAACAAGCGCGTGATGGATATGATCCGCAAATTCGCCAAGCGCATCCTGTTCGTGCTGCTCAGTTCGGACGCCAACGGCGCCGGCGTCGCGCATAGCGATCTGGCCGGCGACATCGCCGTCAAGCGCGCCGCCGCCGTCCGGGCCTAAAACATGGCCTTCCAACTGGGCAGCAGCGATGGTGAGGACGAGCTTGTCTCCACCATCAACACCACCCCGCTGGTGGACGTGATGCTGGTGCTGCTGATCATCTTCCTCATCACGATCCCCGTGGTCACCCACACCATCCCCGTGACGCTGCCCAAAAACCACAACCAGCCGCTGCAGACCAAGCCGCAAAACATCAACCTCACGGTGGATCGGCAGGGCAACATCTATTGGAACCAGGTGCTGGTGCCCAACCAGGGCGACCTGACCACGGATCTCGAAAAAGTCGCCACACAGGTGCCGCAGCCCACCATCGAAATCCGCGGCGACACCAGCGCGCAATACAAATCCGTCGGCGAGATTCTGTACGCCTGCCAGCAGGTCAGCATCGCCAAGGTCGGGTTCATCATCGACCCCACCAAGCCCAACAGCTAGAAGGCAAACCGATGGCGATCAAACTCGGCAGCAACGACGACCCGGAGGAGATGGTCGACATCAACACCACGCCGCTGATCGACGTGATGCTGGTGCTCCTGATCATGCTGATCATCACAATCCCGGTGCAATTGCACGCGGTCAACCTCAACCTGCCCACGGGCAACCCGCCGCCCCCGCCGGTCGCGCCGCAGGTGGTGCAGATCGACATCGATTTCGACGGCACCATCTCCTGGAACGGCGCGGTGGTGCCGGACGAGGCCACACTGGAGCAGAAACTCGAAGCCGTGGCGCAGCAGCCCGACCAGCCTGAAGTGCACATCAACCCGAACAAGCTGGCGAGCTACGGCACGGTAATTGGCGTGATGGCGGCGGCGGAGCGGGAAGGCGTGACGAAGATTGGTATTGTCGGGAATGAACAGTTTGCGCCTTGAAGAAGAAAAGAAAGCAGTTCTTTTTTTGCAAAAAAAGAACCAAAAAAACTCTTGTTTAACCCCGGCCTTTGAGCGGCCAAACTGTGGCCGCTCAAAGGCCATGGGAATCAAAAGTTTTTTGCTTCTTTTTTTCAAAAAAGAAGTTCTTGCTTGCCTTTTTCTTTGTTCTGCCCCCGCCTATGCCGACGCCCTGCGCCCCGCCATCGCGGCGCCGCTGCAGGCCGCCGAGCGCTATTTGTCCGAAGGCGAGTATGGCATGGCGGAGAAAAAACTGTCGCAGGCCGAGGCCGTGCCCGGCAAATCCGCCGACGAGAGTTTTACCATCGGCCAGGTCCGCGCCGCCATTGATTCCGGCCGGCACGATTATGCCGCCGCCGCGTCGGATTATGCCGCGCTCATCGGCTCAGGTGAGCTGGGGCCAGATCAGGTAAGCCTGATGGCCGAAGCCGAGGCCAGCGACGACTACCAGGCCGGCGACTACGGTGGCGCGATCCGCACCATCAAGGCGTATCTGCCGGGCGATCCGCTTTTCACGCCGATTCTGCTGCAATCCTACCTGAAAACCAACGACTGTGCCGCTCTGGATGCTTACGTGAGCCGCCAGGCGCGACCGGCGGAAGCCAATCTGCAAATGGCCGCCTATTGCGACGCCACCACCAAAAACGACGCCGCCTATCAGGCGATGATCGAGAAGCTGGTGAGATACTATCCAAGTCCCGCCTACTGGACCCAGCTGCTCGGCCTGGCGCAGTCGAACCCGGCGTTTTCGGACCAGCTCGCGCTGGATTTTTTCCGCCTAAAGCTCGCCGCCGGGGTGGCCGCGACCGAGCCAGAATATATGGACATGGCGCAAACCGCCTTGCAGGGCGGCCTGCCCAACGAGGCCGCCAAAATCATGGCCCAGGGTTTTGCGACCGGCGTGCTGGGCTCCGGCCCGGACGCCGCGCGCCAGGCGCGGCTGAAGGCGCTGGTGCAGCAGCGCCAGACCGCGGCGGCGGCCGTGGATGACGACGCGGCCTCGAAATTCTTGGCCGGTTTCAACCAGGTGGACGGCGGCAACTCAGCCGGCCTCGGACCGATGGCCGACGCGATCCGCTCCGGCGACCTTGCGCAGCCCGGCCAGGCCGAGCTGGAACTCGGCATCGCCTACGACGAGGCCGGCCAGAGAGCCAACGCCAAAGCCATGTTCGCCGCCGTGCAAGGCGGCGACGGCGCGGCCGACCTGGCGAGACTGTGGAGCGATTTGAAGTAGCCTAATCCGCGCCGCGCACGAGCGTGACGGAGACGTTCAGCCCGCCGGTGTTTTCGTCGAACCCGATCTCCTGGTTCACCCCGATTTGCAGCTGCGTGGCGCCGGCCGGCACCTGCTTCACCGTCGGCCCGTCACCCAGCAGAAAAGGCGGTATCACGAGCCGGCCGGTTGCGTCCGCAAAACCGCAGATCGCGGCGGATTGGCGCTGCCCGGTCGGCGCGCCGCCGTAGCCGATGCCGCCCGAGCCTGGCTTCCAAAAACCGTTGGCGTCGGTATCCAGCTTGCCGCCGCGGCCGGCTATGACGCCAGACTGATATTCGATGGCGATGCGCCGTCCTGGCAGAGCGCCCAGCCGGGCCAGGCTGATGATGGTCGGGCCGGTCCCGTCCGGCGGCCCAAACGGATAATCGCCGTTCTGCCCGGCATGCCAAACCCATGGCATGGCCGTCGCGCGCACGGCGAACACGCCGTTGTCGCGCAAATTGAGTGCCGGCGCCCGCATGGCGGCGCTCAACACCGCGTCGCGTGCCGCAATGGCGCGATCGACGCAGCCAAAGTCGATGAACAGCCGGCCGCCGCGCCGAACGCCGCACGCTCGCGCCACGCCCCGCCGCCACTGCGCATCCCGCGCGTCGAGAGCCGCCTGGCGGTCGGTCGGAGCCGTCAGCTCAAACCGCGCGAGCAACTGGCGATGCTCGTAAAAATCTGCGCTGGTATTGGCGCCTTCGCAACTTGCGGCGGCATAATTCGATTTGGCGCCGCTGCAATTCCAGTACGAGACGATGAAGAAATGGATGCCCAATGATTGCGGCGCGGCGCGGCTATCGTAAGGCACCGCCTGAAGCACGGCGGTTCGACGCTGGATTTTTTCGCGCGCGCAGCGGAAATCGACGAGAATCGCGCCACGGCGGCGAAATGTGCAGGTTTGATTAAACTGCAGCTTCCATTGGCTCTGCTGGTGAAACAGCCCGGCCTGAGCGGGCGGCGAGAGGCCTTGCACGGCGGCCTTGAAAGCATGCGCAAGATCCGCCGCCGCCGCGTCGGCCGCTTCGCCTTCACAAAACGCATTGGCCAGTGGATCGGTTGTCGCCGTACACGCGGCGTGCGCCGCCTCCGGCAGGCTGGCGAGCAAAAGTGCGAAAATAGCGGCGAGAGTGTGTCTCATCATGCGACGCGCTCGCATGCGACATTCCGCCGCGCTCTGGCTCCACGGCGCCCCGCCTTTTCTCCCTGCATCAACATCGGCCCCACATGCGGGGAGGAGAAATAATTTGTCTAGACCTGTAAAGGCGTCACCGGAACGTCACGCAGCCGCAAGCACTTTGTCTAAAACGAGATTACAGCAGAGGGGTCAACACCTTCGCTCACCGCTGACAGGCGGCGTCAAATGAGTCGGCAAAAGGACCCGCAATATGATAAGAGCCGCCCGTCGGCCGCCTCCGCAAACGCGTAACATAGTCGTCGGTTGTCAGTTGTCAGAATTTAAATTCGAGCGATTCCTAACCCATTCAATCTGACAACTGACAACTGACAACTGACGACTGCTTACTGATGCCTGATCGCATCCTCGATCATCTCAATCGCGCCATGGCAAACCAGCGCCACATCGAACCGCGTATTCTCCCGCCGCCAGTCGGCATGCACGGCCAGCAAATACTCCGCCGCTTCCAGCAGCCGCGCCTGCTTCCAAGGCGGCAGCGTTTCGACCGCGCGCCCGAAATTGCTACGCGCCTTCACCTCAACAAAAACCAAAGTCTTCTGGTCGGCCACAACCACATCAATTTCGCCCAACCTGGTCCGCTGCCGCCGCGCCAGCAGACAAAAACCCCGGTCCTGCCAATATTCGGCGACCGCTTGCTCAGCCGCCCGCCCCTGCTGCTCCGCCGCCCGCCGCCGGGACAACCCCCCATTTTCGCCAACCCCGAAATTCATCGGCCCCAACATCCCGCCCGCCACGAATTCCCCTCCGGACAGAAAGATCCCTTCAGAGATCCCTTCAGATTCCAAAATCCCGTCAGACGCCAAATTCGCTCCCGCCATTGATCTTGCTCCCAATACGAGACGCCTTCACGCCAAAAACCTCATTCCCCTCATCAAACCCGCTCCGCCAACCAAATCGCGCCACCGTAAAACAAGTGCAGTAGCAAATTTGTTGCACCATCACACGGTCTCCGATCAATTCGTATCCGCCGTCAAACGCGCGCCCACAATCAAACGCATGCCCACGATCAAACGCCTGCGAAAAACCAAAAGCGTTTCAAAATCAAACGGCGCCGCTCAACAAATTCGCGCCAAACATCAATCGCCCTTCAACCAATCGCGCTCCTTGCAAAAACTTCCGCCATCAATTCCAATCCCGTCGTTGTCTCCTCCGACTACTCCCACAAATTAATGAATATTTCCCTAATTCTTCCCAACTCCTTGCCGATTTTTAAATCCCTATACACCCGGCTGCCGCCAAGCCCCTCGCGGCTGCCCGGCAAATTCCTCGGCCACCGCCAGCCCGGTCGCCAGCAGCACGGGCCCCAAGAAAATGCCCAGCGCTCCGAACGCGATCGCCCCGCCCAGCACGCCGATCAGCGTCAGCACATAGGGCAGCGAGGCGCCCCGCGCGATCAGCCACGGTCGCACAACCGAATCCGCCCCGCCCACCACCACAAAACAATATGCCGCCAGCAACAGTCCGATCAGTACATGTCCCTGCGCCAGCAAATACAAACACAGCGGCACATAGACGATCACCGCCCCCGCCGGAATAATCGACACCAGCCCGGCAAAACTCGCCAGCAGCAGCGCCTGCGGCGCCCGCGCCACCTCGAACCCCACCGCGTAAAGCACGCCCTGCATCGCCGCCGTGCCCAAAATCCCAAACACCACGCCCCGCACTGTGCCCGCCACAAGGCCCAGCAAATGGTCCACGCGGCTCTCCGTCATAATCCGCACCAGCAGCAGCCGCATCCGCGCCACGATCTGCTCGCCGGACAAATAGAAGAAAAACGCGATGAACAGCGCCACCACGATCCCCACCAGCCCATGCGTCAAAATCACCAGAAACCGGAACCCGGAATGTGCCAGCTCCCCCAGCAGCGGCTGCAACTGGTCCGCCGTGCCGCCCAGATCATCCGCGGAATTATTCCAGAAATCCGCCAACATCCCCCCAACCACTGGGACCTTGTTGAAAAACGCCGGCGCCGGCGGCAGCCCGTCCACCATCGCGGAATGCACCCAACCCTGGCTCACCCGCGCCTCTTTCACCGCCACCAGCCCGACATGCACCACCGGCACCAGCACGATTCCGGCCACCAACAGCGTCATCACGAGCGCCGCCACGCTTGGCCGCACGTACCGAATCGACCACACGTAAATCGGCCAGGTGCAGTAAACCAGAATTCCGGCCCACAGCATCGCCGGCACAAACGGCAGCAATATCAACAGGCAACCAGCGCCCAGCGCCGCCGCCATCGCCAGCATCAGAATCCGTTCAGACTTCATGGCCGCCTTGATGGACGATAGCCCCCCCGCAAAGCAAGGGGAGGGCAGGCCGCAAAAACCACCCGCCGCGCTGCCGCCCCGGCATGAATCTCATATTTCACGACATGTCATTGTATTTATCGACATTTTGTCGCATAATTGCATCCTGTTCCCTTTGGATCATATTCTGAGATTTTCGCCTAGCTTATGGACAACTGCGCGACACGCCGCCCGCCGCATTCAAGGAGTGGTTGAACATGCGTTTTAATGAAATCGGCCAGCAATTGCGCGCCTACCGGATGGAATCCGGCCTCAAGGCCGAGGAAATCTCCGCCCGCCTCGGCGTCTCCCGCGCCGCCCTCTACCGCTACGAAAAAGGCGAGGTCATCAAGCTCGACACCGTCAACCGACTCGCCGAACTCCTCAAAATCTCCCCCCTCACGCTGCTCGGCATCGGCGTCGAATACTACACCAAGCCCGTCGGCTACATGGAACGCCTGCGCCAGATCGAGGAAACCTCCGACCAGATTCTGCAGGTCTTCGGCCCCATCATGTACCTCATCACCTCCGACAATTTCGACGCCGTGCTGGCGCAAATTTTTGAGGAAAACGCCGAAGCCGCCGGCAACGAGCGTGGCATGACCCGCGCCGCGGCCGAGCAACTGCTCGGCGTCATGATCTCCCGCAAGCGCATGTACGCCGCCCGCAAGCCCTCCATCATCGGCATCCTCACCATCGCCTCCATCCAGAAATTTCTGGCCGAAGGTGTCGCCGGCGCCACCGCCACCAGCGACCGTCTGCGCAACATGGCGCGCGACGTCGCCGCGCGCGAAATGGAACTCATCGCCAACCTGATGGAAAGCGAGCCCATCGGCCTGCAACTCGGCCTGATGGCCAGCGGCGAACCTAACGGCCCCTTCACCCTGCTCCGTTCCCGCGAACGCGCCACCCTCGCCATCAACCCCTTCAGCCCGGACGCCCTGCCCGCCACCCAGTCGGGCGTCGCCATGATCACCGGCGCCGAAGACGCCGTCGCCGCCCACCAGCGCGTCAGTGAGGGCGCCTGGCGCGAAGCCATCAAAGGTGCCGCCGCCGCCGAGCGCGTCCGCGCCATGATCACCGCTTCGCGTGGATAAAAAAAGAATTTATCCGCAGATTTCGTAAATTAAAACGCATTACCGCGGATCGGGAATATGCCTTCATCGCGGTCAGCCGTGTTAATCTGCGAAATCTGCGGTTAAATCTTCCTTCGGATAGCAACGGCGGCGATGTTAAGGTCTTTTCAAAACAGTAACGCCTTCCCTTTCGTCTTTCTTTAAATCTGATTTGGTTTATTTGGACCCATGCCCCCCACCATAACCACCGACCTCCTCGCTACCATCCTCAAGGACCCCGACCTG
>Ga0302319_10026568_pt1 | contig 10187 bp, 4 predicted proteins | sample Bog_T0_2_FD_203319 | JGI IMG/M metagenome (GOLD analysis project Ga0302319, IMG submission 203319) | Peat permafrost microbial communities from Stordalen Mire near Abisko, Sweden - Bog_T0_2 | ecosystem: Environmental > Terrestrial > Soil > Wetlands > Peat | place: Sweden: Abisko, Stordalen Mire...
CCGCGTCGTGCATAAAGTCGGCGGGTTGCAACGGCCCGTCGCTAGGAATCTTTTGCGGTGGCGCCTTTCTAAAGGCTTCCAGGCAAGCTGGCCGGTGTTTAATATGGTCGGTCTGGCTCATATTGGTCCCACAATAGGGGCAAGGCGTGACATTCGGGATGCCGCCCCGGCATCGCTTAGGCCGCATCGCATCGATCAGCGGCTTGATCAAGTGTTTTCGAATCATCGGGACCTCCTTTCAACCGGAGCTTACCCTACCGGCTGGTGCGCCATCCATGACGAAATCTGCAACTCCCTGAATAATAGGCACTTGTTTGGTCCAAGATTCTGTGACCCCGATTTGGCGCAAGCGCGCTACACAGCCGTGGATGAAATCCGCGGTCCGACTCGGCACCATTGCAGCGAGGGCCACGAATCGACAAGTTGTCGAATCCAGTGGTCGAACTGGGTCGAAGATTTCGCAGGAATCATGCGGGCGGCACTACCACTACTCCCGGTTCTGTGATTGTGTAGCCTTCGGCTCGATCTTCTTCTAAGTTGTAACCAATCACCCTGGATTCCGTGCTTTGACGAAGGTCAAGGCCCGGTTCCTTCAATTCTGCACGGCGATGTACAGCGTCTGCGTTCCTGCCGCTCCATTGAGCGTGTAGGTTAGCGGCACGGCATCGCTCGTGGCTACGTTCGGCACAGCTACGTTGAACTGATAGAGCCCTACCAATTGGGGCGCCAAACCCGCGTAGGAAATCGTTGCCGATGTGCCGCCGAAGGAAATACCGATAGAATTCGTCAGCGTGTTGATTTGCTCTACGATCTGACCCGCGGGTATATTCGGCATCACCGGCCCGAAACCGACCCCGTAGAACGTTACAGTATCGCCAGGTTTCGCGGGACTCGAACTCACTCCGGAGATGGCTCCTGCCGGAAGGACATAGCTACCGTCGGCAAAAGTTGCCACGGCATATTGGATTCCAATAAGGTTGAACGATGCCGGGGCGAGAAGTCCCGGCTCCAGGGCATTCACCGTGATATTGAAAGGACTGCTTGTTCCCTTAGCGGTCGTTACTATGATCTGCTGAAGCCCAGTGGCCACATCGGAGGGAACCTGCGCGTTGACCTGCCCTGGGCTGATGTAGTCGATAAAAGCCTGCTGGCCACCGATAGAGACCGAGGTCTCGTCGAGCGCGGTGGGCGCATTCACGCCGTTAAAATCCCCGCCGGCCCAACCTCGCGTGTCGCCGGCGAGATTTGAGCCGTAGATCTCAATCCACGAACCCGGCGTGACAGAAGTAAACCCTCCGAATGCGCTCGCGCTGACTACTCCGCCGGCGCTGATTAAAGGTGGTTGCACGTTGGGATGGTAAATCTGGACGTTGTTGTAGAGATCGCTGTAATTGCCGCCGAAGCCTCCAAAACAATACAGAAGATTGCCTACTTCGGCCTGGCCGGGAGTTATCGACGGCAGTGGCATCGGCGCCAGACTGCTCCACTGATTTTCCTGCAAATTGAACGACTCGACTACATTTGTGGGCGTGCTGTTATTAGCGGTTCCACCGGCGACATAAAGCTGCCCTTCAATGGATGCGGAGCAAGTGTTAAAGCGCGGATTCGGATCCGGCTGCAACGGCTTCCATGAATTGGTGGAGGGATTGTAGCCTTCGCTATCGCCGGTCCCACCGGAATCCGCGAGTCCGTCCGCAGCCACGATCGTGGACCCCACGAGATCTACCGCCCCTAAGGATTTACCAACCAACAGTGGAGCTTCTTCTGTCCAGGCATCCGTAGCGGGATTGTAGCTCTCCACGCTCTTGAGCCGGTCGCCGCTGTTACTATAGCCGCCCACAACATAAATGATTCCGTTGCTCACCACGGCGGTAACGCTATCTCTTGCGATCAGCAGCGGCGATTTCGTGGACCAGGCGTCGGTGGTGGGATCGTAGGCCTCGACGACGTTTAACTGGTTGCCATTCAACTTTCCTCCGATCACATAGAGAACGTTGTTCACCACAGCTCCCCCAGGAACATAACGCGCGGTCGGCAGTGGCGCGCCCGTCGTCCAAGTATCGGTCGCCGCGTCATAAATTTGATTCAGGTTCACGGTGGTGCTGCTGGTTGCTCCGCCCAGTAGGTACACTTTGCTGCCGATCACTCCCGTGGCTGGACCGCGAACGGCCGTGGGCATCGGAGCTCCCATGGTCCAACTGTTGGGGCTTTGAGCGTAGCTCTGAACCTGCTCGGCTGCGATCAATAAGAGTGCCGGTATAGATAGGCGGACGACTCTTTCTCTGTTTTTCACTTCGATTCCCTTCGTATGCTTCTGCGCAAGAGCCGCTCAGTTCTGCCCGTAAAAGTTTAGCCTTCTTCACTTCCAAGTCTGCAAGCGAGCTGTGCACTGCTTGTTTCTAGACCTGGCGAGAAATCCGCCTCAATGCTGCGACGACGTCGAGCCCCCGTTTCCTTGCTCGGGCCCACCCGGGACTACCACCACGCCGGTTTCCGTGATGGTGTAACCTCGACTGCGATCCTCATCCAGGTTGTAACCAATCACGCTGGATTCCGGCAATACCACATTAGGCCCTATAATTGTTCTTCGCAGGCGGCTATAGCGGCCCACTTCCACGTTTGCCATCAGAATGCTACTTTCCACTTCACAGTAGCTATTCACTCGCACTCCGGGCGAAAGCACACTGCGAGTGACACGGCCACCGGAGATGATGCAGCCGGCGGAAACGATGGAATCCATGGCTATGCCGATGCGGCGGCCTTCATGCGCGAAGACGAATTTCGCAGGCGGCTGTTGGACCAAGCGCGTCCGCACCGGCCATGCCTTATCGTACAGATTAAACTCCGGCGTCACTTCGATCAGGTCCATATTCGCGTCGTAGTAGGAATCGAGCGTACCCACGTCGCGCCAGTACCGGACCACCTTACGGTTCAGATCGCGAAAATCGTAGGCGATCACGTTCGCACGGCCGATCCAGCGCGGCAGGATGTCCTTGCCGAAGTCGTGGCTGGAGTCGGGGTTGGCCGCATCCTCGATTAGCGCCTGCGTCAATTGCTTCGTATTGAAAACGTAAATCCCCATCGACGCGCTGACCATGTTCGGATTGAAGATCGAACGAATCGGGTTGCCGTGCTGAGGCTTCTCTTCGAAACCCACCACCCGGTAGGCGCTATCGATCTCCACGACTCCGAACCGCTTGGCTTCTTCCGGGAGAATCTGGATGGTGGCGATGGAAACGTCGGCTCGCTTCTGCTGGTGCCAGGAGATCATTTCGTTGTAGTCCATCTTGTAAATGTGATCGCCCGAGAGGATCAGCGTATACTGCGGATCTTCGGTAACGATGCTTTCGATGTTCTGATAGACCGCATCGGCCGTGCCCAGATACCAATCCTCGTGGATGCGCTTCATGGGCGGAATCACTTCGATGAACTCGTTCAATTCACCGGAAAAAATGTTCCAGCCTTCGCGAATGTGGCGTGTCAGCTCCAGCGCCTTGTATTGGGTCAGGATGAAAATGCGGCGGAGATTGGAGTTAACGCAGTTCGATAACGTGAAATCGATAATCCGGTAAACTCCGCCAAAGGGGACGGCAGGTTTCGCCGTGTGCTGAGTGAGGGGTGACAGCCTCTCGCCGGCGCCCCCCGCAAGCAGGATTGCAAGCGCGTATTGCATCTCCTTTTATTCTCTTCGATACAATAAGAGGGGAACCCCCAACAGCGGCTGGAGGACAATCACAATTGAATCTTGCAACGCTCGCCCTGGAAGACGGCTCGGTCTTCGAGGGCCAGAGCTTTGGTGCGCTTAAAGATACGGCGGGTGAAGTGGTGTTCAACACCGCCATCACCGGCTATCAGGAAATCTTCACCGATCCTTCGTATTCCGGGCAGATCGTGGTGCTGACCAATCCTCAGATTGGCAACTACGGCGCCAATGACTACGATCGGGAAGCTGCCAAACCACACATCGAAGGGCTGATCGTCCGGGAGTTTTCGCATATCGCGAGCAACTGGCGATCGCAAGAACAGGCGGAACAGTTCCTTTCGGAAAACGGAGTTCCCGTGGCCGCGGAGATCGACACGCGGGCGCTGGTTCGACATCTGCGGACACGTGGCGTGATGCGCGGTGTGCTGGCGATCGGCGACGTCGATCACAAGGAATTGGTGGAGCGGGCGCGCCAGTCGCCGTCGATGGCCGGCTTGGATCTGGCGACTCGCGTCAGCACGCTGAGCGCCTATGCCTGGGATCGACCAGTGGCTCCGGTATCTCCTTCGGATAAGATTCACGCGGCAGCGGAGCCTTGCTGTCACGTGGTGGCTTACGATTACGGAATTAAGCGCAATATCTTGCGACGGCTGGTGCAAGTGGGCGCTCGCGTGACCGTTGTTCCGGCATCGACCACCGCCGAGGATGTGCTGGCGCTCCAGCCGGATGGTGTGTTTCTATCGAACGGACCGGGAGATCCGGAGCCGTTGCAATATCAGGCCGCTCAGGTGCGCAAGCTGATCGGCAAGAAGCCGATCTTCGGGATCTGCCTGGGACATCAGATTCTCGGACTGGCGCTGGGTGGCAAGACCTACAAGCTGAAGTTCGGACATCGCGGCGCGAATCATCCCGTGCTGAATCAAGTGACCAATCAAGTGGAGATCACTTCTCATAACCATGGATTCGCGGTGGATCCGGATTCGTTGAATCTGAACGAGACCGAAATCACTCACGTGAATCTGAACGATCACACGCTGGAAGGGTTTCGGCATCGTAACGAGCCGGTATTCTGCGTGCAGTATCATCCGGAAGCCGCACCGGGTCCGCACGATTCGCACTACCTGTTCGACGATTTCATGAAGCTGATGAAAGCTTTTCAGGCGGCCCATGCCTAGACGTAACGATCTGCATCGCATCCTGATCGTCGGCTCCGGTCCGATCGTGATCGGGCAGGCCTGTGAGTTCGATTACTCCGGCGCGCAGGCGTGTAAGGCGCTGCGGTCCGATGGCTATGAAGTGATACTTATCAATTCGAATCCGGCCACGATCATGACCGATCCGAATCTGGCGGATAAGACTTATATCGAGCCGCTGAGTGTTGCATTTGCCGAAGAAGTGATCCGTAAAGAACGCCCCGATGCTTTGCTGTCTACCGTCGGTGGGCAGACCGGGCTGAATCTGTCGGTGGACCTGGCCGAAGCCGGTGTGTTGGATAAGTATGGAGTGGAGTTAATCGGCGCGAAGATCGAGTCGATTAAGAAGGCTGAAGACCGGCTGCTGTTTAAAGATGCGATGAAGAAGATCGGGCTGGATCTTCCGGTATCTCAACTGGTGAACAATGTAGACGACGGCATCGCGTTCGCCAATCGCATCGGCTATCCAGTAATTTTGCGCGCCAGCTTCACACTGGGCGGGACCGGCGGCGGCATCGCTTACAATCGCGAGGAGCTGTACGAGATTCTAGAGCGCGGCCTGGATCTATCGCCCGTGCATGAAGTCTTAATAGAAGAGAGCGTACTGGGATGGAAGGAATTCGAGTTGGAGGTGATGCGCGATCTGGCGGGTAACGCGATCATCGTTTGCTCCATTGAGAATTTCGATCCCATGGGCGTACATACCGGCGATTCCATCACGGTGGCCCCCGCCCAGACGCTGAGCGATCGCGAATATCAGATGATGCGCGATGCGGCCTTGCGCTGCTTGCGCGAGATCGGCGTCGATACCGGCGGATCGAACGTGCAGTTCGCGATCAATCCCGAGAACGGGCGGATGATCATCATCGAAATGAATCCGCGCGTGTCGCGCAGTTCGGCGCTGGCATCGAAGGCCACGGGCTTTCCCATCGCCAAGATCGCCGCGAAACTAGCGGTCGGATACCGGCTCGATGAAATCCGCAACGACATTACGAAGGTAACGCCGGCGTGTTTCGAGCCTACGCTCGACTACGTGGTGACGAAGATCCCACGCTGGCAATTTGAGAAATTTCCCGGTGCTGAGCCGGTGTTGGGGACGCAGATGAAGTCGGTGGGCGAGGTGATGGCCATCGGGCGGACCTTCAAGCAATCGCTCGCCAAGGCGATCCGCAGTCTGGAGACTGGCAAGGCTGCGACGGCCCAGGAGTTCGATCCGCAGTTGATTCCGAAGCGGCTGATTACGCCCAATCCGGACCGCCTGAATTACATCCTGTATGCATTTCAACAGGGCTGGACGGAAGCGCAAGTCCACGAGATCACGCATATCGATCCGTGGTTTCTGCGGCACTTGCGCGAGGCGGTTTCTTTCGAGAAGGAGTTGGGCGGGGAAACACTGGCTGGCATTTCGACGCGGAGGTTTCGTCAGGCGAAACGGGATGGACTGTCGGATACGCGGCTGGGCCGGTTGTGGAAAGAAGACGCCCTGGCGGTTCGCGCCCGGCGTAAAGAACTGGGCATTACGGCTTTTTTCAATCGTGTGGATACTTGCGCCGCTGAGTTTGAGAGCTTCACCCCTTACCTTTATTCGAGTTATGAGTCGGAAGATGAGTCGGCGCCGACTGACAATAAGAAGGTCATGATTCTGGGGAGCGGGCCGAATAGGATAGGACAGGGAATCGAATTCGACTATTGCTGCTGTCACGCTTCGTTCGCGCTACAGGAGTTCGGCTATGAGTCGATCATGGTCAATTGCAATCCTGAGACTGTGTCGACCGACTATGACACTAGCGACCGGCTGTACTTTGAGCCGCTGACGCTGGAAGAAGTCCTCAACATTTACGATATTGAAAAACCGGATGGGATGATCGTGCAGTTCGGCGGGCAGACGCCGCTGAATCTGGCGCTGCCGCTGAAGGCGCAGGGCGTTCCAATCATCGGTACCGATCCAGCGAATATCGATCTGGCTGAGGATCGCAAGCTGTTCGGCAAATTGCTGGACGAGCTGGCGATTCCTTCGCCGCCAAATGGAACCGCGACGACTGCGGAAGAGGCTTGCCAGGTCGCGCGGCGGATCGGATTCCCCGTGCTGGTGCGGCCTAGCTACGTGCTGGGCGGACGCGCCATGGTGATCGCTTATGACGAAGAGATGGTCCGCCGCTACATGCAGGAGGCCGTGACGTTCTCGCAGACTCGTCCGGTGCTGATCGATCGCTTCCTGGAAGATGCCACAGAAGTGGATGTGGATGCGCTGTGCGACATGGACGGGAACGTGCTGATCGCCGGCATCATGGAGCACATCGAAGAGGCGGGAGTGCATTCGGGCGATAGCTCCTGCGTGTTGCCTCCGCAGACCCTGAGTGACACTGAGCTAGCCACCATTCGCGATTACACTACTAAACTCGCCCGCGCGTTGAATGTGATCGGACTGATGAATGTCCAATATGCGATTCAGAATGGAAAAGTGTTCGTGCTGGAGGTGAATCCCCGTGCGTCGCGAACGGTTCCTTACGTTAGTAAAGCGACGGGAGTTCCCCTTCCTAAGATCGCGGTTGGGTTGATGCTGGGGAAGCGATTGTCGGATTTCGATTTCATGACTGGATCGCAGACGAACGGCGTACTCAATGTGTCGCTGTGCTTTGTGAAGTCGCCGGTATTTCCGTTTAACAAGTTTCCGGGCGTGGATCCGGCGCTAGGACCCGAGATGCGCTCTACCGGCGAAGTGATGGGGATTGGAGATAGCTTCGGCGAGGCCTTCGCGAAGGCACAATTGGCCGCGGGATCGCCGATGCCGGATTCAGGGATGGTCTTCATTAGTGTTAACGATCGCGATAAAGCTGGGGCTGTGGCAGTGGCTAAGAAGTTCGCCGATTTTGGATTTCAGTTAGCTGCTACCCGCGGCACGGCAGCTGCCTTGAAGGCGGCTGGGTTGAATCCTAAGGTGGTCTTCAAGGTGAACGAGGGGCGTCCGAACGCGGTGGATTTACTCAAGGCTGGATCTCTGACGCTGGTGATTTATACCACGACCGGAGGTCACTCGTTTAGCGATGAACGGGCCATCCGGCGATCGGCGGTGGCTTATCGGGTTCCTTGCATCACCACTATGAGTGGCGCTAAGGCCGCGGCACAGGCTATCGCGTCGCGCAAGAAGGATCCGATTCGGGTTTGGAGTTTGCAGGAGATTCACGGGTCGGAATTGGCGACCGCCGGAAAGTGATAAGCTGGCAAGCGAGGTAAGGCTCATGAAACGGTGGCCCGGAAGGGTGCTGATGATCGCCATCGCCGCATCCGGCAGCCTGTTTACTCAAACCGGTTCCGACGATATTCGCGTCCGCGTTTCCGTCAAACTCGTCCAGGTAGACGCAGTGGTTACCGATGGCCGCGGCAATCATGTCTCTGGCCTCGGACGCGACGACTTTGAAGTGCTGCTCGACGGCAAACCGCAACAGATCACCGCATTCAACTTCATCCAGCCGGAGCCGGGGGGCGCTATCGCCATGCGTCCCGCAGCCAAGCCGCCCTCAGCCAAGCTGTTGGCGTCCTACCCTCCGGCGCCGGTCGCAACGATCCGTCCGGAGGATGTGCGCCGGACCATTGTCGTCTTTGTCGACGACCTCAGCGTGCACCCCCAGCATGTGCCCTTCATTCGACGAGCGCTCGATTCCTTTATCGATCGTCAGATGCAACCCGGGGATTTGGTGGCGATCGTGCGCGCCAGCGCCGGCCTCGGTGCATTACAGGATTTCTCGACGGATAAGAACTTACTTCGAGCAGCGGCGGCCCAGGTGCGCTGGAACCCCAGCGGCAACGGTTTAGTGACTCCGGGTGGCAAATTCACGAGTTCGCTGGGCGAAGATGAGTTTCGATTCCGCGCGGAGTATTTCGTCATTGCCGTAGTAGACTCTTTGAAACAGGTTGTGCAAGGCATGGCTGCCCTGCCGGGCCGGAAGTCGATTATCGTGCTCTCGGATAGTCTGCCGATGGTGCTGCCGCAATACTTCAACAATCTTCAGCCGAACTCAGCCAATCCCTATGAATCGCTGGAGCCATTGAATGTGTTCGGGCGGATGCTCCGGCTGGTGGATAGTGCGACTCGGGCGTCGGTGGTGTTCTACGCGATCGATACCAGGGGGGCGATGACCGATCTTGAGACACACGATTCGGCAACTGTTCCCGATCGCAGTATCGTTAGTACGACAAACAATCAGTCCCTCTCCGGTCCCAACGGACCTCTCGCAACCTCGGCCGTTGTCGATCCTCAGATCGGCAAAACCGACTATCAACTCGCACGCGGAGGCGGAGAGTTCCTGGCGTCGCAGACGGGCGGGCTAATGGTCTCCGACACAAACGACATCGGGTATGCGATTGGCCGCGCCGTCAACGACCTCAACAGTTACTATCTGATCGGCTTCACGCCGCCGGAAGAAGCGTTCGTGAAGACCGCGGGACCCGAGAAATTCCATAAAGTAAGGGTCAGAGTGCGCCAGACCGGTCTGCATGTGCGATCGCGATCGGGATTCTTTGGCACGTCCGATTCCGATGAAAGCGCCGCCGCATCGTCAGCGGCGCAGCCATTGCTGACCGCGCTCGATTCCCCCTTCCGTTCGGAAGAAGTCGGCGTGGGCGTGAAATGTTCGTTCCTGAAAGCAGGTCGAAATTCGTCGTCCATCCGGGCGAGTCTGCTGGTAAAAGCGCAGGATCTGTCACTCGAAGGGCCGCCTGATAATCGCTCCGCAATCGTCCATTTGCTGATTCGCGTTTATGGCGTGAACGGGGCCGATCTCGACGGCGGCGCCGACAAGCTCTTACGAGTCAGCCTGAACGAGGAAGGGACTCAGCGCGCGCTGCTGTATGGCTTAGTCTACGCGACCCAGGTCGACGTAAAGAAACCGGGCCCTTATCGCGTGCGGGTGGCGCTCCGCGACGAGGCCAGCGGGCGACTGGGAACGGCTAGCCAGTTCATCGTTGTTCCTAAGCTCGATCGCAACAAGCTCGCCCTATCCGGCCTTTTATTCCCAGGCTCTTTTGGAAAAGATGACGACATTGTCCCGGCTTCGGCTCCGATAGCTCTCACGCCCGGAGGCCACACTCGCTTCGCATTCGAGGTTTTCGGCACTCAGGATGGCGGGCAGAAGCTCGCATCCCAGACTCGATTGTTCCGCGACGGTGCGCAGGTGTTCGAGAGCCCCACCAAGCCGCTCCAGGTGGGAACTAAGACCGTCAAAGGCGAAGCTTTTGGAGCCGATGAGATCGACATTCCCAGCGATCTGGCGCCGGGCGACTACTTCCTGCGG
>Ga0302319_10026574_pt1 | contig 10185 bp, 9 predicted proteins | sample Bog_T0_2_FD_203319 | JGI IMG/M metagenome (GOLD analysis project Ga0302319, IMG submission 203319) | Peat permafrost microbial communities from Stordalen Mire near Abisko, Sweden - Bog_T0_2 | ecosystem: Environmental > Terrestrial > Soil > Wetlands > Peat | place: Sweden: Abisko, Stordalen Mire...
CGCCGAGATTCTCGGCTTGGCCTTCAGCCTCCAGGTCGGGGTTGTTGCCGACTTGGCCGGCCGTCTCCTTGAGTTTTCCCTTCACTTCATGGAACTTGCCTTCGATTTGATCGTTTGTGCTCGGGTTCATCTGTCTTTCTCCGTGTTCCTTGTTGGTTACCGGCCGTGGCGCCTTCAGTTCGAGGAGCTGGCCTTTTGATTCTTGACCTGTAGCTCGTTTACCACCTGCTGCACATTCGGAACGGAGCCCGCGACCTTGGCAACGTCCCTGCGCTTGGATTGCGAGTCGACTTGGCCGCTCAACGTGACGACGCTGTTCTTGACCGCATACTGCACTCCATCGCGCAGCTTGCCTTGAATGAGCGCGGCGTCCAGGTTTTGTTCGATGCCCCTATCCAGATCCGTATTCATGGTTCGGGCATCGCTTTCGTTGCCCACCGGCAGCACGGCAATCTGATCCGCCACCACCTCTCCGCCGGCGAACGATTTTGCCAAAGCTTCCGCCTGTGCCTTGTCGTTGTCTCCGCTGACGTGTCCGCCGAGGGTCACGACGCCTTTGTCTCGATCCTGGGTGACGGAGACGTTCTTCAAACCCGCCTGATCCAGTCCCGTACGGATATTTCCGGCAACGTCCGGCGTCTTCACGGTTTGCGAGCAGCCTGCAAGCATTCCGAAAACTACCACCGCCGGCCAGATAGACCAATTCGCGAGAGTCTTCATATTCAACATCCTTTTGGTGATTCCACCTTGGATAGAGCAGATTCGGGGCCAACCGATCCGGTACCTGTTCAGAACAGATAGAGATCTTACGCGTGCCGGGCAAGTACGGTTCCTGCACTTCCAGTGCAGGTCTTACCGCCAATCCCGGAGCTGCGGTACGGTGGAGTTCGGCGCAGTTAGTTGTGCATGCGGCCACACACGTGCATCACCAATGATTAGTTGTAGCTTTGTCTGACGAGATAAGGAGAGAGGTACTATGGCTATCAAGCGTTTGATCGGATTGGTTTTTGCGGGCGCGATGGTTTTCAGCGCCGCGGCGGCGGATGTTGTGGTTCGCATCGCGCCGCCTCGTATTGTAGTCGAGACACGGGGACCACGGCCCAGCCGTACGCACGTATGGATTTCCGGTTATCACCGTTGGGACGGCAATGCTTACGTCTGGACAACGGGTAGGTGGGAGCAGCCTCCCCGGCCGGGCGCCCACTGGGTGGCCCACCGCTGGGTTCACCAGCGGGGCGGCTATGTCCTGGTGGAAGGGCATTGGCGTTAGGTCGACTTCACAATAAACTCCGCATGCCGGTAGACCGCATTACCGGCATGTGACTCATCAAACGCCGAGAGACGGGTATAGCAAGCGAAGCTTAGTACGGCCGTTCGGAATTATGGTGACGTATCGGAAACCGCTTGCTAACGCGCGCGGCTCTGATCGGAGCCGCGACGGTCACGGAGCGGTTGCTACCGGGGCTCAACACGCCTGTGGCGCCGAGCCCCGGCGAAAGCGCCCTAATGCGGGGCGCGCTCCACCCCGGCAACCGGAGGACGCAGGTCGGCGTCCACAGACTGCAATCGACCGATCTCTTCGAGGTCGCGCGCCCATTCGCCGGCATTCGCCTTCGTCGCGTTGGGAAGGTCCAAGTCGTGGTAGAAAGCCAGGAGATCGCTTCGTAATTCGGGAGTCATCTCCGTGTAGCGGCCCTGTAACTTGTGCAGCAGTTGCGAGTAAACCTTGTCGGTGAGCTTATATTTTCCCGCGGCGGTGAATACTCCCACGTCCAAATTGTCGTTGGGCAGTTTCAAATGGCCGGCATTCTGTTCCGCCAGCAGTTCGCGATAACGGTCAATCGTGGAATTGAAGCTGGCCATGTACATCTTCTCGGTCTCCGGCGTCAGCCTCTGAAAAGCCAGCGGCCGCAATGGCCCCACCTTAGGCACGAAGCGGATTAGCGCAGCCAGGAGTTTCGACCGGATTCCCGGCCGCCGATAAGTGGAGCCCCAGGTCTTCTCATAGCTGGAACGGGATAAGTTATAGAGGAAATTCTCGCGGGTCGCGTTTGGAGCGTCCTTCTGAATTTCCTGCTTCTTGAGTTGCCAGGCTACCCTGGTCATCGCCGGAAGAATTGTGCCGACCGCCCGGCGGTACGATCCAATGGCGAGATCGACATCCAGAAAGGCCTTCTCCAGGCGGATTCCGTAAGTATCCTGGAATGCCCGCTGCAATACGGGTTTTGCCACCTCAAATCCGATGAAGCTCTTGTAGGCCGCGGAAGCGTAGTGGCCCTTGGCCGCCTGAAAGACATCGAACGCAAACTCTGTCTTGGCGTGGGTAAAGGGGTCGTCGGCGTATGTCACCATTTTGCCGAACTTCACACCGAGTTTGGGGTAGAGCAAGGGAACCGCAAGGTTAACGGCCAGCGGATGGCCGTTATTGTCGGCGGCATAGTGCGACAACGCTCCCAGGGCGAAAGCGTATTCGTTGAGGTCTTGCGATTCGCGGATCAGGTTGAGAACGAAATCGCCGCTGCGGACATAGTGGGTCAAATCGCTGAAGAACTTGCTGCCGAACGGATAGTAGCCCAAGTCCTGGATGATGCAGCCCCCGTACGCGTAGCCATGCGCTTGACTCAACTCTTCCGCCGTGGCAGCCGGAAAGCGCCGGAGCAGGAGCGGTTTGATGGCGCTATCCCAGGTGGAATCGATGATAGCTTCGTGGGTAAGAACGGAATAGGAATACGCTGCTGGGGCCGCTATCAAGAGTAACAGCCCCAGGACGGCTCCGTGGTGGAGATTCCGACGGCCGCGCAGTGCCGGATGTTTCGTCACCGCCGCGCATTTTGGGTGTGTCAGTGGGTTCTCGATGTTTCGACAATGTCCAGCAGAGCACCCGACCACTCGTCGACTTGCTTCTCGGCTTCCTCCCTGGAAACGTCGTAACGCTTCTGGATGCGGCCGACCAGGTGTCCCTTCGTGCCGGTGATGGCCTCCCAGTCGTCGTCGGTGAGCTTGTTCCAGTGCGCCCGCGCGGCGCCGGTGAACTCATTCCATTGAGCTTCGATTTGATCCCATTGCATAGGTGTTGTCTCCTTAACGACTACCCGTGAGATTGGGTGCTCTCGTGGGAACCGCCGGCTTGGACGCGCGCGGCTCGGTGCAGAGCCGCAGCCGTGAGGGAGCGGTTTCCTCGAATGGCACAAAATCACGCGGCTAGAGGACTAGCCTCAGCACGAGGCGGGCCGTTGCTCTTGGCGAGCTGCATTATCAGCCGGACTGCGCGGGCTGCTCCAACCCTTGGAGGCGCGACGCCTCGCGCATCGGCAATATCCGCATTTTCAGGTGCAGATCTTGCATTTGGATACGGTGTACTGCCAGTTCGGCGTTCTGCCGTAACCCAAAGAGCGCAGACCGTTGTGGTCCGTGCCGTGCTAAGGAGTGTAGACGGCCTTAATGGACGGAGGGAACAGTATGAAGGCGGCATCGGAAGAGTTCGCTGGGATGCAAGCGGTCCTGGAGCAAAAAGCGGCCGAACTGGATCACGTATTGCGAAAACGGGACGGCATCACCATCGAGAAGAGTGCCGATCAAATGGACGAGATACAGTATGCGTCGGAGAGAGAGCTGGCGTTGCGAAACGTAGATCGCGATTCCACGCTGTTACGCCAGGTGAAGGCCGGGCTGGGACGGATTCACGACGGCAGCTTCGGAACCTGCACGGACTGCGAATCGGCGATCAGCCCGAAACGCCTCGCCGCCGTACCGTGGGCTCAGCGTTGTATCCAATGCCAGGAGGCCGCCGATCGTGCCGGCCGGGAGACAGACGATGTTAGCGAGAATCTTGTCAATGCTGCGTAATCCAACCGGAGGAACGCCGTCCAACGTTCCAACCATCGCGTTTCTGGGAGACTACTTGCCGCGTAAGTGCGGTATTGCCACATTTACTTCCGACCTGCTGGGAGCGGTGGCGGCGCGGCATCCCCAGAGCGAATGCTTCGCGGTGCCGGTTAACGACCTCGAAGGTTGCTATCGATATCCGGACGTTGTTCGCTGCGAGATTGAGGAACAGGACCTGGATTCTTACCGGCGCGCCGCCGATTTCCTGAACTCCGGCAAGGTGGACGTGGTATCGGTGCAGCACGAGTTCGGAATCTACGGCGGACCGGCCGGCAGTCACTTGTTGACGTTGCTTCGCGAACTGAAGGCGCCGGTCGTCACCACACTCCACACCGTTCTCGTCAATCCCAATGCCGACCAGCGTCGCGTGATGCAGAAATTAATCGCGCACTCGGCCCGGCTGGTGGTGATGACGGAGCGGGGCCGAACCATCCTGCGGGAGGTATATCAGGCGCCTCAGGCCAAAATAGATCTCATCCCGCACGGCATTCCCGACGTTCCATTCGCCTCCCCGGATTCCTACAAGAGCCAGTTCGGAGTGAACGGAAGAAAGGTGCTGCTGACGTTTGGACTGCTCTCGCCGAACAAAGGCATCGAACATGTGCTCCATGCTCTTCCGGACGTGGTGGCGGAATTTCCCGACCTGGTTTACATCGTTTTGGGCGCCACTCATCCCCACGAACTGCGCACCCGGGGCGAAAGTTATCGTCTCGGCTTGGAAGCCATCGCGAGGAACAATCATATCGAAAGGAACGTCATCTTTCACAACCGCTTTGTAGATCTGAACGAGCTGACCGAATTCATTGGAGCGGCGGATCTCTACATCACTCCCTATCTGGAAGAAGCTCAGATTACGTCTGGAACGCTCGCCTATGCGTTCGGCGCGGGCAAAGCCGTGATCTCGACGCCGTATTGGCATGCCGCCGAATTATTGGCGGACCAGCGTGGCGTCCTGGTGCCGTTCGCCGACCCCACGGCCATTGCGCGCGAGATCAGCGGGTTGTTGCGCGATGGAAAACGCCGCAAGGACATGAGCGACCGCGCCTACAAGCTGGGCCGCGCCATGGTCTGGAGCAACACCGCGGGACTGTACATGCGCTCCTTTCAAGCGGCTCATCGGCAAGGAGCGGGCGCGCCCCGGGCATTTGTTGCGAAGAACGGGAGCAGCCATCGCCCGCACGAGTCGCCGGACCTGAACCTGGATCATCTCTACCGCATGACGGATTCGACGGGCATCTTCCAACACGCGAACTTCGCCGCGCCGAACCTTGCGGAGGGCTACTGCACCGACGACAACGCCCGCGCGCTGATTCTTGCCGTGCACCTTAGCCAATTGGAAGAAGCTCCCAAGCGGGTGCGGGCGCTGGCCACGACTTACGCCGCATTCCTGGACTACGCCTTCAATCCCAAGACGGCGCGTTTCCATAATTTCCTCAGTAGCGACCGTCATTGGCTCGATGAGCAGGGGTCCGAAGATTGTCATGGCCGGGCGATTTGGGCGTTGGGCACGGCGGTAGGCCGGTCGCCGCACTGGAGCTCGCAGGCGAAAGCCGAGCGGCTCTTCGCGCAGGCCCTGCCCGCCGTGCTGGAGTTCACGGCGCCGCGGGCATGGGCATTCAGCCTGCTTGGCATTCACGAATATCTGCGCCACAGGAAGGGCGACCGCCCGGCCATCGACGCCCGCCGGGAGTTGACAGGACGGCTGATGACCCTCTTCGACAAGGTCGCCGAGCCAGGCTGGACTTGGTTTGAAGATGGGCTGGCTTATGACAACGCCAAGCTCGCGCACGCGCTGATTGTCAGCGGGCACGCCACCGGGCAAACGACGGTGTACGAGCGAGGTATTGCAGCGTTGCGCTGGCTGGTGAGAGTACAGACTTCGCAGCAGGGGCAACTGCGGCCCATTGGCAGCAACGGATTCTATCGGCGCCACGGCGCGCGCGCGGACTTCGACCAGCAGCCCATCGAAGCGCACACCACCATCTCGGCATGCCTGGAAGCGTACCGGGCCACACTCGACCCGTGGTGGTACGAACAGGCGCAACGCGCCTTCGACTGGTTCCTCGGCTGGAACGATCTCGGAGAGGCGCTCTACTGCCCCCAGACCGGCGGTTGCCGCGACGGGCTGCACGTAGACCGCAGCAACGAAAACCAAGGGGCCGAATCGATGCTTGCCTTTCTGCTGTCGCACACCGAGATGCGGCAGATTCAAAGCACGGCGCGCATTCCCCGGGCCGACCTGGTAGTCCCGATCACTCAGTGAACAATGAAATCAATCGACGTAATGCGCAGTACCATCACGCTGGACCCCGACCGCACGCACGTACTGGCTCGCCCCTTTCGGCTCATGAGCGACAAGCGCTCCACCAAGATCTCCGCCCGGGTCATGGCTCTGCCCGAAGGGGAGGTCCACAGGCTTTTGGCGGGGGTTCGAGCCGAATTCGGCGACCGCCAACTGAAGATGGACGAGTTCCTTCGCCGCAGGTTTGATGAGGTCAGCCCCTATTTGCTCCAGGGCCAAAAACTGTCCGAGGAGCGGGAATTATTACTGGGCGGATATTTCACTCACGAATATTCGCTGGAGGCCGCGGCGCTGTTCAATCCCTCGATGGTGCCGCACCCGGATCAGTCGAATGTCCCGCCCGGATCCTTGCGGTTCATTTTGAGCTTACGGGCCACGGCCGAAGGACACGTATCTTCCATCGCCTTTCGCAGCGGAATGCTGGACGCCAACAGCAATATCACCATGGAAACGCCCTCCCGCTACAGCCTGGAGCCGATGCAGGTCCCCAACTCGACGTTTGAAAAGACTCTTTTCGAGCGCAAACTGCAAGAGCTCCGTCTCATGGGCGATTTCAACCGGGAGGTTCTCACCGGCCTGCCGGAAGCCTTCACGATGGAAGAACTCCGGGCCAGCATCGCGCGGACCGTCAAGAAGCTGCCGGAAGGTGAAGGGGAAACCACCAAGACCGTAGCTGGGGAAACCCTCATGCTGGCCAGCTCTAACTATGAAGTCCAGTTCAAACCGGAATCCACTCTCTCCGAGCGCGTCTTATTCCCGGTCACTCCCTCGCAGAGCAACGGCATCGAGGACGCTCGTTTCGTCCTCTTTCATAATGACAAAGGCGGAACCTGTTACTATGCAACCTACACCGCCTACGACGGCAGGATGATTCTGCCGCAACTTCTGGAAACACCCGATTTTCTGCGTTTCAAATTCATCACTTTGAATGGCCCGGCCGTCGAGAACAAAGGGATGGCGCTCTTCCCCCGGAAGATCGGAGGCCTCTATGCGATGCTCGGCCGGCAGGACGCGGAAAATATCTACTTGATGTTCTCCGACCATCTCCATTTTTGGCATACCATGCAGCTCATTCTGGAGCCTGTGTTCCCCTGGGAATTCATCCAGTTGGGCAACTGCGGCTCGCCCATCGAAACGGAAGCCGGCTGGCTGGTGATCAGCCACGGTGTGGGGCCCATGCGAAAGTACTGCATCGGGGCCTTCCTGCTGGACCGCGACGACCCCACGAAGGTAATTGGCCGTCTGCCGGAACCGCTGATCAAGCCCAATGCGACCGAGCGTGACGGCTACGTGCCCAACGTCGTTTACTCATGCGGCAGCCTCGTGCATGGCAACCAGCTCATTATTCCCTATGGGATATCCGACTATGCCACCACGTTCGCCACGATGCCGCTGGAACAAGTTCTAGGAGCGATGGAATAATCCCGTGACGATATCACAACTAAAGGAGAAGGCAATGGCAACTACAACGACATCCGCTGAGACGCGCACGCGCTGTGAAGACGTATTAGCGAACTTACCAGTCTCCAAAACCACGCAGTACAGCAAAGGTCAGATCATCTACGACCCGGAAAAACGCTCCGCCAGCATCTATCTGGTGGTTGCGGGCAAGGTCGGGGTTTCGCATATGGCTGACGATGGCAGTGAAGTGCTTCTCGAAATCGTCAGGCCCGACGAGTTGTTTGGTGAGTCGGCCTTTGTCGAGGCTTCCCGCTCCTCCGAACGGGCCAAAGCCATCGAAACCGCCCAGTTGATGAACTGGGCGATTGCCGACATCGAAGAGCTCGTCACCAAGCGGCCACGCCTGGCGGTGGCACTGATGCAGATCCTCGCCCAGCGGAATGCCGAGTATACGCGCCGCATCGAGAGCTTTGCGATGGATACCGTCGAGCGGCGGCTCGCCCGCTCCCTCATCCGCTTCTCCGAGCGCTTCGGCACGCAGGAAGCCGGCGGATCCGTGTGGATGATGCCGCTGACCCACGAGATGTTGTCGCGGTATGTCGGCACGTCGCGCGAGATCGTCAGCCAACATATGAGTCGATTCCGGAAGCACGGCTACGTAAGTTACTCCCGGGAGGGCATCCGCCTCCACCGCAACACGTTAAAGGCCGTGCTCGATTAGCAGGCGGCGCTTGCCGGGCTCTGAAGCGGAACAGCGACCCTGGCATTCGCCAACGCACATCCTGCGCAATCCACGGGCAGAATCTGCACTTGCCGGACCCGGCCGCCGGGTTCGACTATGGCCCCAAGGCTCCCTGTTCCTTCTGGCTGCCCTTCAACCCCTTTGACTGCACGCTTCCCGGTTCGCCCCGCGCCGACGGACGGGCGATGGTGCCCGCAGTGCACTAGCAAAGCAGTCGCGGCTAAAGGCGGCGGCAGAAGAGGCAAACAGATATGAAATTAGTAATTGCAGCCGGCTTGGTCCTTACAACATCCTTGCTGGCGGTCGACAACGAACCTGCCCATCGGTTGGGCGAGGCGGCGTCGGTCTTCCAGGAAATAATGGCAGCCCCCGACAAGGGGATTCCGCGGGACCTGCTTGAGAAGGCCCACTGCATCGTCATCGTGCCGAGCGTGAAGACGGCGGCTTTCGTGGTTGGCGCCAAGTTTGGCAAGGGATATCTTTCCTGCCGGGACAAGAGCGGCTACGGATGGTCGGCGCCCGCCGCTGTTCGGATCGAAGGCGGCAGCGTGGGCTTTCAGATCGGCGCATCCGCGACGGACCTGATTCTCCTGGTCATGTCGGACCGGGGAGCCGACAAGTTGCTGCAAAGCAAGTTCACTCTGGGCGCCGAAGCCTCGGTGGCCGCGGGCCCGATAGGCCGGACAGCGACAGCGCAAACCGACGCCCAAATGCACGCCGAGATTCTCTCCTGGTCGCGGTCCCAGGGCGTGTTTGCCGGCATCGCTCTGGAAGGGGCAACTTTGCGGGAGGATCTGGACGACAACGCCACACTCTACGGCAGCAAGCTGGAGAACCGGGACATTGTAACCAACGGCCGGCCCGCGCCGGAATCGGGCGCTCCGCTGATCGCTCTGCTCAACAAATACTCGTCGCATGAGCGCGCGGCAAAAGAACAATAAGGACACAATGAAGATTATCATCACGTTCCTGACGGTATGTGGACTCGCGGCGGCGCAACCGGCGCAGGCCCCGAGCCCGGTCCAGAAGTCCACCGGCAATGCGGCCGGCATGGCAGACGGCCCGATGCCGATCTACCGGGTTACCGTGGTAGCCCGCACCATGAAGGCCATCAACTACAACCACCGCAGCGGATCTACCAAGATCGACTTCCGCGGAACGGCGCTCTTGCCGGAGGCTCACGGCGAAGCCACCGTGGAAAGCAAGCAAGGGGTGATCAAGATCGATGCGCGCATGGAGAAGCTGCAACCGGCCACTAAGTTCGGTCCCGAATACCTGACTTACGTGATGTGGGCCATCACTCCGGAAGGCCGCGCCACCAATGTCGGCGAAGTGCTCTTGAACGGCGACAAGACCAAGCTGGACGCCACCACCGACTTACAATCGTTTGGCCTGATCGTCACCGCGGAGCCTTATTTCGCGGTCACCCAACCCAGCGACGTCGTAGTCATGGAGAACTTCGTCCGCAAGGATACCGTTGGAACCATCGAACAGGTCGACGCCAAGTTCGACCTGATCCAACGAGGCCAGTACACCTTAAACGTGAACCCTTCCGAGATCAAGGCCATGCGGTTGAGTTCGAAAGTGCCCTTGGAGCTATACGAAGCGCGCAACGCCGTGCAGATCGCACGCTGGACCGGCGCGGAGAAGTATGCCCCCGACACCTACCTGAAAGCCGTCCAGGGCCTGCAGAATGCCGAAGGCTATCTGGTCGGCAAATCGGGCAGCAAGCCCATTGGCACGGTGGCGCGCGAGGCCGTGCAAATGGCGGAGGACGCCCGCATCATCACCGCAAAGAAGATCGGTGAAGAGACGCTGGCCAGTGAGCGCCAGGCTGGAACGGACCGTGAGGCCC
>Ga0302319_10026575_pt1 | contig 10184 bp, 4 predicted proteins | sample Bog_T0_2_FD_203319 | JGI IMG/M metagenome (GOLD analysis project Ga0302319, IMG submission 203319) | Peat permafrost microbial communities from Stordalen Mire near Abisko, Sweden - Bog_T0_2 | ecosystem: Environmental > Terrestrial > Soil > Wetlands > Peat | place: Sweden: Abisko, Stordalen Mire...
ACCGTGTCAACGGCCTGGCTGTAGCTGGATGTCTGACCCAACAATGCCAGGACGTAACCGGAATTGGTGTCGAGAGCCGGAGTCGAGGTGGAGGGCCCGAAACTGAAGTTCCCGGCGTAGTTGTCGTTGGCAGGCTGAATCTTGTTATTCAGTTCCAGATAGGCGCCGGCCTTAAATGCGTGATGGCCGATTACCTTGCTGATGTTGTCCTGGTAAGTGTGGATCGGATTGAAGTTCTCGTACGTACCGGACGAAGTTCCGACTCCGCGCGAGTAGCTCGAACCGCCGGGAAGCCCGACTGAGCTGCCGAAGCTGAAGCGGGGAAGGATGGGCTCATAACCATTGATCGGACCCTGCGCACCGCTCGCCGAGGTCGGCGGGATCGGGAACAGAGTCGGCAGGGCGCCCAGCAGATTGCGGTTTTCGCTGGCATAATTGTCGGTCGTATAGTAAGACCAGGTGTTCCAGCTTTCTGCCACCGTGACTTCGTTGATGAGCGTCGGCGTGATCGTGTAGGTCATAGTGCCTGAATAGCTGTGGCCCGGGTTCGGATGATCGATGTTCGAGATGGGAGGAAGAGGCTGTCCGTTCGCCCCAACGCGGCCGGCCTGGTCGGTCGGTCCGAAGTTGATTCCAGAATAGATGACCGACATATCGTCGTAATCGTGGATCCAGCGGGCGTATGCGCTGATCTTCGACGTAACATAGGCGTCCAGGCGTATTACGTCGTTGCGCCGCGGGTGCGGGGCGCTGCCAGCGACGAGAAAGTTATTCGTGTACAGCTGATTGGCTGCGAGGACCGGATTGTTCGGCAGGGGGAAGAAGTTGAGCAGCGACTGACCGACGGCGTTGATCTGCGACGCCGGTACGATGTTGCCCGCGAACGGCTGGGGCGTGCCCGCCGCATTCGTATTGGCCGGATTCAGGATCGGCTCAAACAGGGGGTTGCCGTTGCTGTTCGCAAACGTCTGCGAGAAGTTGCCCACGCGCTCCAGCGCCGTCGGCATATACGTGGTCTGCGTGCTGCCCGGAACGAACTGGCCGGTGAATTCCTGCGAGCCGAAGAAAAACAGGTGCTTCTTCTGTTTGTTGAAGAGTTTCGGGATGTACACCGGGCCGCCGATGCTGTAGGTTTCGATGTCGTACCGGTAGTCGGAGCGCGGCTTAGCGACCGAATAGCCGTTAATGTTGGTGAGAGTATGGTCGTTCGCCCAGCTGTTCGCGTTGAGGCCCTCATGCCGGTACGAGTAGTTGCCCGTGCCGTGGAATTCCTGAGTACCGTTCTTGGTGACCACCGAGATGGTTCCGCCCGAGTTCCGGCCGAATTCGGCCTGATAGTTGGACGTCAGAACCTTGAGCTCCTGAATGGCATCCATGTTCGGTTCATAGTGCGTCGTGCTGTTCGATCCGGTATCCATGTCGGTGACGCCGTCCACGGTGAAGTTCATCGTGAGCGTCGAGTTGCCCTGGATCGTGAATCCTCTGATCTGATTCGGGCTGGTGACGTCGCGACCCTGGGAACCGAGGTCGATGACGCCCGGAACCAGGCGCATGAAACCGAACAGGTCGCGGCCCTTCAGCGTGAGATCGTCGAGATCCGCCGAGTCTACCGTGGTGGATTGCTCGGAACTCGACAGCTGAATCTGGGCGACTTCCGCCGTCACGGAAATCGATTCCGCGACACTGCCGATCTGAAGCACCATTTTGCCGCCATTATGGACTTCCGAGGCGGACACGACGATGTTCGTCTGTGTTTCGGTTTTGAAACCGGCTGCCTTCACCGTCAGGTTATAGGTGGCCGGATCGACCTGCAGGAAACGGTATGTACCTGTGTTGTCCGTGGTCGCCGTACGACTCGCCTTGGTCTCCGGATTTGTGAGAGTGACCGGTGCGTTCGCGATAGCCGCGTCCGCCGGGTCGACGATGACGCCTTCGAGAGAACTGGAGATCGTCTGACCATACATGCCGGCGCAGCAAAGCGCCAACGCAAATACAATGCGCGTAGAATTCTTCAAATTCATTTATTACCCCTTAGCATATTTGAAACCCACAACTTGTTTTTGCCCCTGCGGGCCGAGCCCAAAACCTCCCCGGACGGGATTAGCCCGTGAGTAAGGAAGTGTCTTGGGTTACGTTATCACCAGTTCGGATCGATGTCAAGGATTGGCTCCACAAAAAAACTGGCGCGTAACTGGCTTATTTATCTTTATGTTACGGGATTTTATAATCCATATTTAGGCCGTTGTTGCCTATGGTTGGACATATATATGGGCGGACCAGCCGCTACAGTTGTGGGAGCTGGCTTCAGTTTGCGTTTAGTTCGCGTGAGGAGTGTCCTGCAGCATTGCCTGTGCTCTGGCCAGATTTTCCTGCGCCTGACGATCGCCGGGATTCAGCCGTAAAGCCTCCTGGAACTGGGCGGCGGCCTCATTCAGCCTCCCCGCCTGGGCAAAGCAAACGCCCAGGCCGTCATGCGCTTCGGCATAGTCCGGCTTGATCTCCAGCGCTTTTTGAAAATGAGTTATGGCCCGGTCCGCATGCCCCTCCTGGAAAAGGGCGTTGCCGAGATTGCAGTGGGCTTCGGCGTAGTCCGGATCGATCTTTAGTGCTTTTTCAAATTCTTCGATCGCCTCGGGTATCCGGCCTTTGCCGGCAAGAGCGATCCCGAGGTCGTTGTGCACTTCGGCAAAGGCGGGATTGATTTCGAGGGCCTTTTCAAGGTGGGCGATGCCCTCGTCCGTCCGCCCCTGCTGTAGCAGAGCGGAGCCAAAATTGTAGTGGGCTTTGGCGTAGTTCGGATCGATGTTCAACGCGCTTTTATAGTGTTCGCCCGCCTCGTCCAGACGGCCCTCTTGTGCAAGAGCGATTCCGACGCTGTTCTGGTCCTCTGCGCGGTTAGGGTTGATTTGCAGAGCCTTCCGAAGATTGGGGATGGCCGCGCCGGTCTGCCCGTTCTGTAACAGGACGTTGCCAAGGCTGGAGTAGCACACCCAGCAATCCGGATTTCCCCACAGCGCAGCGGTCCAGAGCGTCTCGCTGTTTTCGTAGGCCCAGGCATGTTGACAGCTCAATACTCCGAGGAGCACCAGCAGTCCGGCGCCAGGGAGCGATCTCAGCCACGGCGGCTTTACAGTTGCGAAAATCGGAATCGCACGATCCGCCAGCCGGCCGAGTCCCACCCCCGCCAGGACCAGCGGCCCGATGCTGGCCAGGTACTGGAAATGATCGAAGACCAGGGAATACTTGAAAATGGCGTTGTCCAATAGTCCCAGCACGGGAAGCAGGGCGGTCAGAAACCAGGCCACGGCAAAAAACCAGGAACGCGCCAAACCATACGTGCGGCATTTGAACCACAGAATTAACAGAACCACCAGCGCGGCCAGCAGCGGCAGATACGAAAACCATTGCCCGGCATCGATTTTCCACTGCGGATAAATGGTCATGAGCGGATACGGCCAGAGCAGCTTGCCCAGATAAAACCAGACCGCGTCGCCCGCCCCGATCAGCCGTTCCGGCCAGGTCCGCACCCATCGGGGATCGTGCGATCCCGCGATCTGCAGGCTCTGGGTCCAGATCGACAGGGCGCTGGCGGCGACAGACATGAAAAATGCGGGAATCGCTATCGTCAGGTTGCGCCACCTCCACTGGCCCTGTAGCCACCAGGCGCACAAACAGAAGACGACCGGCAGAATCACCGTGGACGATTTGCTCGCCATCGCCAGAGCCGCGAACAGCAAGGTCAGCGCGTAGCTCCAGCCAGCGCCGGCCTGGCCCTTGCCAGTCTCCCGGTCGAGGTCCTTCTGTCTCAGCGCGCGGGTCGCACGTCCTGCGGCGTCAAAGCCTTCGGCAACAACGCCCGGTTGTGTCGTGCGGCCAGGTCGCGCGCTGTTTCTGGAGAGCCACCGGACAAAGAACAGGATCGAGAGAAGAAAAAACAGACCCGATTCGGTATTCTTCATCTCGGTGATCCACGCCACCGATTCGACCTGTATTGGATGCAGCGCCCAGAGGGCCGCGCCAAACCACGCGCCCGGCACACGCAAACTCCGCAAAACCTGCCAGAGCAGAATCGCGCACGCGGCGTGCAGCAAGACGTTCACCAGGTGATAAGGCAGCGGCGCCAGGCCCCACAGTTTGTGTTCCAGCCAGAACGTACTCCGCGTCAACGGCGCAATGTCGGCGGCGCTTGTGGTCCAGATGTCTTTAAACCCGAGCGGACCGACAATTGTAGGATTGGCCGTGAGATGGTCGTCGTCGTCCCAGATGAATCCGGCGTACCAGACCGGCTGATAGACCAAAACGACGGCCAGAGCGAGGATCGCCCCCCAAAGCCAGTCGCGAACGGACCGGAAAGACGGCGACGCAGGGAGATCGGCTTTACTCGCTTTCTCAGGTCTCGCCGGCTTAACGGCGTTGTTTACTTCCGGCGTCGTCTTGGATCGCTTCGCCATACATTGAGATTTTAAGATGCGGTGCCGCCTTCCGGGCAGAAGGCCGGAAACGAGTGCCCGGTCTCGGCAGGGCGACCGTTACCCGAAATTATCAATTCGGATGATGCCGCCGCCCTCGCCGGCCTGATCGGGTTCGCGGATCACCACCAGCCGGTCTGCCGCCACGCCCGGGATTGTCTGTTTCTTTCCGCTGGGCCAGAGGATTTCCAGGTCGGCCTTCGTCTCCTTGCCCAGACCGAAGTGCAGCCGCCGGTCGTTCGCCGAAAGGTAAGACGACTGCGCCAGAACGGCCTTCGCCTGCCTGCGGCCACCGTAAACGGCCACCACCTGGCCTCCGATGGCGCTGCGGTTGGAAACGACTCCGACCAGGAGCACTTTCAGCCAGTGGTTGTCGCCCGTGACATCGTTGCGAAACAGCGAGGGCGGCTCGTTCAGGTTGACAATCAGGATGTCGAGGTCGCCGTCGTTGTCGAAATCGCCGAATGCGACGCCACGGCTGGAATGCACCTCGGACATAGCGGGTCCGGCGCCGTCGAACAATTCCTCGAACTTGCCGTCGCCCAGATTGCGGAATAAGACGCTGGGTGTTTTAAAAGGTGCGTCGGGGACCTTATCGACGGCGTCTGGGAAAACCATGCCGGTGGCGTAGAAAAGGTCCGGCAGACCGTCGTTGTCGAAATCCTCGATGCCCGCGCCCCAGCCGACAAAACGCGTCTCGACCCCGAGGCCGGCGCGAATCGTCACGTCCTGAAAAACTCCCTTGCCGTTATTGCGATAAAGAACGTTGGTGTCGTCGCTGAAGTGAGTCTTGAAGATGTCGAGATAGCCATCGGTGTTGTAATCGCCGATGCCGAGCCCCATGCCCTCCTGCTCGCGACCGTCCTGGTTCACGGCCACGCCGTTGTCGAGACCGCATTCGGTAAAGGTGCCGTCGTGGTTGTTGTGGAACAGCAGGCTGTCGCTGGTATCGCAGGCGACGTAAATGTCCGGCCAGCCGTCGCCGTCGAAATCGGTGGCAACTGCGGTCAGACCGTAGCCCGGTCCTTTCTTCGCGCCGGGAAGCGAGATGCCGGATTTGTCGCTCACATCGGTGAAGGTTCCGTCGCCGTTGTTGTGGTAAAGCCGGCAGTTCTCCTGGGGAAGCCCCAGCGGCCCGCAGTAGACCGGAACGCCCTTCCAGATGCAGTCCTTGCTGGTCCCCCGGGCCGGAATTTTGGCCGGATCGAAGACCAGGTAGTGAGATACGAAAAGATCCAGCAGTCCGTCGCGGTCGTAATCGACCCAGGTGCAGCCCGCACCGAAACGGACGCCGGGATGCAGGAGGCCGGCTTTTTCGGTGACGTCGCTGAAGCCGCCATTGCCGTTGTTGTGGAAGAGAATGTTCTGGCCCCAACAGGTGATGAAGATGTCGTCGAAGCCGTCGTTATCGTAATCGCCGACGGTGATGCCGAAGGCCCAGATGCCGCTGCGGCCGAGGCCGGACTGGGCGGTGATGTCCTTAAAGGTCCCGTCGCGATTGTTGTGGTAGAGCCGGATGGTCGCTTCGGGCGGAGTGGGCGTGAGGCGGCGGCTGCCGGTCAGAACGACGATGTCCATCCAGCCATCGTTGTCGTAATCGATAAAGGCGGCGCCGCAGCCCATGGATTCGAGGACGTAATCGACGCGGCCATCGTCGCCGAAAATGACGGGGGCGTGCAGACCGGCGGATTTCGCGACGTTCACGAAGCCGGCGTTGAATGGCAGACCGGAGGCCTTACCGCGGGGAAGAGCTTTGACTCCCTGGGAAGCTATCGCCCGGTATTGCGCGGCAACCCGCGAATTCCAGGCGGGCAGGACGAGGGCAGACAGCGACAGAACTTGCCTGCGCGTCATTGTGTTGAGGATAACATCGGTAAGCGAATTGGCGGCAATCTGGTAGGCTGGGGTCTGGCAGAGGTCTTTAGTGAAACGACTGATACCGATTGCCGTAATGCTCGCCGGGGCGCATGCCGGCATCGCCGCACAGCGTTATCCGGCTTCGGGGATGGCGATTTCCATCGACAGGGCGAAACAGACCGTCGTCATTTCCCACGAGAGCATTGCGGGCTATATGGACGCGATGGCGATGCCGTTCCGCGTGAAGGATGCGGGCTCGCTGAACGGACTCGTGCCGGGAGTGAAAGTCGAGTTCACCCTGGTTGTCGATCGGGACTCTTCCTGGGTCGAACAGCTGCATGCGGTGGAATACTGGAGTCCGGAGAGAGATCCCGAGCAGGCGCACCGGCTGGGGCTGATCGAATCGATTATCGCGAAGAGCCAGGCGGGCCGGTTAGCCGTGGGACAGGCGGTCCCGGATTTCAGCCTGCCCGATCAGGACAACCGGGCGACGAAGCTGTCGCAGTTTTCCGGCAAGGTGGTGGCGCTGAATTTCGTCTACACTCGTTGTCCGCTGCCCGATTATTGCTTCCGGCTTTCCAATAACCTGGCGCAGTTGCAGAAACGATTCGGCGCCGCGTTGGGACGAGAGCTGATCCTGCTGACGATCACGTTCGACCCCGTTCACGATACGCCGGCGGTGATGGCGAACTATGCACATATCTGGAACGCCGATCTGAAAGCATGGCATTTTCTGACCGGACCGCAGGCCGACGTGCAGCGTGTATGCGGCATGTTCGGGGTTGCGGCCTGGCAGGACGAAGGCGTGCTGACGCACTCGCTGCATACGGTGGTGATCGATCGCGATGGAAAAATGGCGGCGAATATCGAGGGCAATCGGTATACAGTGAAGCAACTGGGCGACCTGGTGGAGGAAGTACTGAAGCGGCCACACTAACTGCAACTACTTTTGCTTGCCACCACCCAGATGGAAAGACCGGCGCTGTACCGTCGCGAACGTCTTCTCCGATTCCCGGATCTCGATGAACTGATTCTTGCCCACACCTGCAAACGTCTGCCTCGTGCCGCTGGCCGGCCACCAGACTTCCAGCGAAACAATTCGCGCCGACTTGCCCAGCCCCATGTGTTGCTCGTAGGGTCCGGCGCCGAACGATCCGCCGCTGCCGACCGTCCGGTAAATGTCGCGCGTGCCTTTTCCTTCGTTCTGCACCGTCACTTTGATCCGGGCTCCGATCGCCGCTCGATTGGACTGCACACCGGTCAAATGAACGCTGATCCAGTCGTTGCCGTTGCCTGGGTTTTCGAACAGTCGCGTGTTGTGCTGATCGCCGCGAACGGCGCCACCCATCACGGCGATCAGATCCTCGTCGCCGTCATTGTCCATATCCGCGAAAGCGATGCCGTGACCTTTCGGAAGAATGCCGGTGCCGGAGGACGCGGTGATATCGGTAAACCGCTTGCCGCCATCGTTATGGAACAGAACATTGGGGAATAACATGGCGAACGAAGGGCTTCCCGTGCCGAGATAGAAGTCGAGGTAACCGTCGTTGTCGATGTCGCCGAAGTTGATTCCCATAGGCAGGAAGACGCGATCCAAACCGGTCTCGGAAGTTACATCTTTGAACTTGCCGTTGCCGAGGTTGTGGTAGAGCCTGAGTGTCTCGCCTTTCTGCGGCAGGCCGAGATAGCCGTCGGCGATATCCTCCAGAGAGGAATAGTAACCGCCGACAAACAGATCCGGCCAACCGTCGTTGTCATAGTCGAAGAACCACGCGCCGAAGGTCGGCCCCTGCTGACCCAGTCCCGCCTGCTGGCCGACTTCGATAAAGGTGTTGTCGTGGTTGTTGTGGTAGAGAAAGTGCTGGCCCCTGAAGTTGGAAACGTAGAGATCCGGGTAACCGTCGTTATCGTAATCGCCCGCGACGACGGCCTTGATGAAACCAGTGCGGTTCACACCAGCGGACTCCGCGATATCGACGAACGTTCCGTCGCCCTTATTGAGGAAGAGCTGGAGGGGCGCGTTTTCGTTGCCGACGACGAGATCGAGTTTGCCGTCGTTATCGATGTCGGTCCAGACGGCGGTCTGAGTCGATCGAACGGGATCGAGCAGGCCGCTGTCGCGCGTGACGTCGGTAAACGTGCCGTCGCAGTTGTTCCGCAACATCGATTTGCGCCGCGCCCACTCCCATCCGCCGCGCAGAATCAGGATGTCCTTGCAGCCGTCGTTGTTGTAGTCGGTCTGTATGATATTCAGCCCGCCAGTCTGATTGCTCAACCCGGCCTGGGCGGCCCGATCCGTGAACGTGCCATCGCCGTCGTTGTGGAAGTAACGCAGCGGCACGCAGTCGTCCTGGCTGGAGATGACGGCGTCGAAGAAGCCGTCGTTATCGAAATCGTCGACGATCAGGCCACCGGCCATGCCGCGGCGATTCAGTCCGGCGGGGCCCGCGACGTCGGTGAAGCGGACTGCGCTCTCTTTCGATTCGAAGGTGGCGGGCCGGATGAGATACTTTTCGGGAACGGCAGCCGGATACTGGCCGGATAACATGTAAGTCAGGTTCAGCAGCCACTTCACGTCGATGTTATCCGGCGAGCGCTGAAGGTACCGGAGAAAGTAACTCTTCGCTTTTTCAAGATCAGCTTTTTCCTGAACACTTAGTTGCGCCGGATTCAGCGGCACGGGAAAAACAAACCTGTCGTAAAGCGTCATCCCGGCTCGGTGCAGATACGCGACGCCGAGACCTTCTTCGAGCAGAGGCGCCTTCGATGGCGCTTCCTTCTGGGCAAGCCGGTAGGCCGTCTCGCGGAAGCCGATGGCTTCGGCCATATCGCCGGTGAAGGAATGCATATTGGAAAGGATGGAGTTGACGTCGCCGATCGTCGCGGGGTCCGGATTGGCGTTCAGATACGCTTCCATCTGACCGGTGAATTCGGCCACGGATTGCGTTCGCGCGTCGCAGCCCTGGCTGATGTCCTCTTCCCAGCCGGCGGGTTTGGGAAAGCGGCTGAAGGCGAGATTGGCCTCGGCGTAACCGGCGAAATCCGGCGTTGGAAGGATTGCCGATTGACCGGCGAGAGCCTGAATCCGGCCGGGATTGGCTGGTTGGGTCCTGGCGGCCGGAGCCTCGCTCAGCACTTTCACAATGGCGTAACCTGCGGGAATCCTGGCGATGCCGGTGATCTGGCCGCGTGCGACGCCCTGCAGCGCGTTGCGCAACTCCGGACGCAGATTCGCGGGATCGATCATACCCATGTAGCCCGCGTCGTTTGCAGTGGGGTCGGTGGACTTGCTGCGGGCCAGGGACGCAAAGTCGGCGCCGTTTTTCAATTGCTCCGCAATCTGCGTGGCCTCGCCTTCGGAAGCGACGACGATGATGCCGAGGGGGACGGCGCGCGAATCGCCCTGACCGACGGCCGATGATACAAGCCACCAACAGAGGATCGTGAGGGGTATCAGGCAGAGACGAAGTGGCCAGCGGATGGTCATTGCGATTTCCTGAGACTTGTCCTGCGTGCGATTATCGCAGAGGCCGACTCTCCTGCAACAGCGCACGAACTGGCCGCGCCACGCGGCTGAGTCGGATGTTGCGGAGTACTTTGCCGCCGCGCGTCGTGACCCGTGCGCTGAAAGGCGGCTGCTGGCATGATTGCCGGGCATGATTGCCTGCCCCACCGTCGATATTATATGTGTGTGAGTCGTCCGGCATCGCTTATCCCAGTTCTACTGCTGGCGTCCCTCTGCATTCGCGCCGCGGATCTCCGGGACGCTGTTGCGGCGCTCCAGCGCGGGGACTGGCCTACCGCCGAACAGAAGCTCCGCGCCGAACTGGCGATCCACCCCGACGAGGCCGAGGCGAT
>Ga0302319_10026577_pt1 | contig 10184 bp, 9 predicted proteins | sample Bog_T0_2_FD_203319 | JGI IMG/M metagenome (GOLD analysis project Ga0302319, IMG submission 203319) | Peat permafrost microbial communities from Stordalen Mire near Abisko, Sweden - Bog_T0_2 | ecosystem: Environmental > Terrestrial > Soil > Wetlands > Peat | place: Sweden: Abisko, Stordalen Mire...
TATTCCCCGCGATCGAATTGGAAATCGGGGAAATTGGCGAAACGGCCCGGCAATTGATAGCGACTCTCGCCATGCTGCCGCTGCACCGTTTCGTGCCTGCCGCGCAAGGATGGAATGGCCGTCCGGCTAAGGATCGCCTCGCCATCGCCCGCGCTTTCGTAGCGATTTCCAATTCGATCGCGGGGAATAGACCGGCCTGCAATAAAGGAGCAAATTGGTCCACTTGGCCGCGAAGAGTGGTGAGCTTGGTAAAACATAGAACCCACAATATGTTGTATAGTTCTCGTTCTCACCACACTTTCGCAAGAGCCTCACCTTCACCGGAAGGCGCTCCACCGCGGCTTTCAATTTTTTCCGTGAGCTCCCCACGGACACAAGCCTGAAGCGGCGACTCACTCGTCGACTTTCGTTCCGCCAATTCGCCGCAGTCTTGAACAAGCGGAGCCCGGTTCGCCCTGCGATAGAACTGACGCGCCTCATTGATCGCGATGCTGGTCATCCAAGTTCGAAAGCTGGACTCTGACGTGAACGATCCGAGACGCCTCCAGATCTTAAGCTGAACCTCCTGCATGATGTCGTCCGCATCCGAAACGCTTCGCGTCATCCACCGAATTCGACTTCTGAAGGCTGCGAGATACCGATCCAGCAAGACGCCGAAACAGTCGGCATGGCCGCTTAGCACCAGATTGATCAGCACGCTATCGTCAGGTACCGCAAGTGCCAGGTTCGTAGTCACGGTCTCTTCAATTGGCGAAGACGCGTTAAGCTGACCGCTTGTTGTACCACTTGGCCAAACAACCGTAATCATCCTTCGCGCTGTGTTGATGAAGCGGTCACCAACAAATACAGCGGTTTGGAACTCTCTTTCTAAGACACCGGTCCCCATTTTATTGGCCGGCAAAGGGGCATTCACCAAATGGTAAAGATGACACAATTCCGGTTCTTGATCGCCGCGGCTGCAATCTCCGCGAGGGCGGCGGATGAAACCACAGTACGCCTGGATAGAGCCGCGGCTGTGTTCGCAAAGTTAACCACGGCGCCCCATGGAATTCGGCCAGAGCAGATCGCTTCCGCTGACTGCGTCGCGGTTGTTCCCGGTTTCAAGAAGGGCGCGGCGGTCGTGAGCGTAGGATTCGGGCGTGGCTTTATTTCCTGCCGTACCGATGCCGGATGGTCTGCTCCGGGAGCAATCGCTTTCGAAACGGGGTAGTTTAGGTGTTCAATTTGGCGCCGAAGTGATCGACATCGTAATACTGTCGATGGGCAGATCGCGTCGGTCGAAGCTTCTTTCGGATCGGTTCGCGATCGACTCGGACGCTGCGGCGGCTTGGGGAAATGGTAAGGCCGCCCATGGCGATCCAATGCGCAGATCCTCTTTTTTTCGGCGGTGCGGAGGGCGCGTTTGCGGGTTTCGGCCTTGATGGCGCAAGCATTAAATGGGACGAATCCGGCGACGAGGCCCTTTATGGAAAGCCAATCACAAACACCGTGATTGTGAACGAAGGAACGCCGACGCCGGAAATCGCTGAGGCATTCCTAGCAAGCTGGGTCAAGGAACAAATCGATAGCCAGAGGTTAACAATGGGGCGCCTTCTCGCGCTTGCACCTATATTTTTGAAAGGAAACGGAGATTGCAATGGCCCGAAACGTTGCGGATGTTCTATGGGCAATGCTTGTCAACGCCGGCGTAAAACGGTGTTACGGCATTGTCGGCGACGCCTTGAATCCCGTGATCGATGCGTTGCGTCGAAACGGAAACATCGACTTTGTCCATGTTCGAAATGAAGAATACGGCGTCTTCGCCGCCGTCGCAGACGCTTACTTCACCGGCGCGCCTGTGGCGGTGTGCGGAACAGCGGGACCCGGGGTTGTCCACCTCTTCAACGGCCTGATGGATGCGCGCAAAGAGCGCGCTCCGGTGATTGCGATCGCAGGTGATGTCGAGACTATGTTAATCGATACGTCCGCACTGGAGGAGATGAATCCTTATCAGTTCTTCCAAGCCGCGTCTCTGTACACGGCCAGGCTAGTCAATCCGGCTCAGGCTCAGGCCGTCATTGGTACAGCCATACGGACTTCGATCATTGAGAAAGGACCAACGGTACTCTCGATTCCCGGAGACATCGCCGCGGCGGAGGCGGTCGGCGCACCGGTGGATATCAGCATCCCTGCGGCGCCTGTGTTTCGTCCGTCGGATTCTGACCTGAGCCGGCTCACGGACATGATTAACAAAGCCGGCACTGTCGCGATTTTTGGCGGCGACGGGTGCCGAGATGCGCGCGAAGAGGTAATGGAGCTAGCCGCAAGATTGAAAGCGCCCGTCGGCTACGCGCTGCGAGGTAAGCAATGGCTGGAGCACGACAATCCCTACGCTGTGGGACTGACGGGTTTGCTCGGATATGGCGGCGCTTATGGAGCGATCAACCATGCGGATCTCCTTTTGATGCTCGGGACCGATTTTCCATTTTCGGAATTCCTGCCAGGAGCGCAAGTAACGAAGGTGCAGATAGACCAGAATCCGAAACACATAGGCCGCCGAACCTCGCTCGATCTCGGACTCGTCGGCGACGTCAAGTCGACCCTCCAAGCGCTACTGCCAAATGTTCGGGAAAAGACTGATGACCGCTTCTTGCGCAAATATGTGGCCGAGACGGATTCCTTCACCGAACTCAAACACCATTATGTTCAGAACGGCCCGGGCATCAAACCGATACGTCCGGAATACCTCGCCGCTACGCTTTGTAATTTAGCCTCGGATGACGCGATATTTTTCGCAGACACCGGGACAGCGGTAATTTGGCTGGCGAGGCACATCAAAGGTGGTAAGAATCGGAGGCTCTTCGGATCGTTCTCCTGGGCTTCCATGGCCAACGCAGCGCCGAACGCGTTTGGAGCCCAACTCGCCTATCCTGGCCGCCAAACGATCGCCATTTGCGGCGACGGCGGGTTCACGATGCTTGGAATGGGCGATCTCTTAACTCAGGTCGAACGCAAGACAACTGTGATCCACATCCTGCTGAACAACGAGTCGCTCGACTTCGTGAGTATCGAGCAGCAAGAAGCCGGCTTCATTCCCTTTGGAGTGAGATTTAAGAACCCGAACTTCGCCGAGGTGGCCGAAGCTATGGGCGCGAAGGGCATTCGAATTGAGGATCCCGAGGCGGTCAGCGATGGTCTATCCGAAGCTCTCGCACACAAGAGCGGTCCGGTCGTGGTGGATGTCGTGGTCGACCCTTATGCGCTCGCCGTGCCGTCGCATGTACCTTTCCACACCATGAAGGGTTACACGCTCAGCGTTGCGAAACAGGTGCTTAGCGGTAAAATGGACAGCCTAATAAAGACGGTCGAACACAACATAAGACTGCTTTAAATAGGCCAAATGTCGCGGCGCCAGCCGCTCGGCGTCCCCGAAGTCGTTCTTCCAGCCCTTGCGGGCACCACGGCACCCCTATCAACGCCCGCAACTTTACTATGTTGCTTTCAGAAGTCTCTGACACTATGAGTTACTGCATGGCAACCTATGGAAACCAGGACAGGCTTCCAATGGAGTTGCACGGCGCAGCTTGGCGCGTTTGTTCATAATACTCATGCAGTGCGAGCAGAATTTGTTGAGGCCGCCAAGACGATCTTGACAGCGGACTGTGCGCCGCGAAGAGGAATCGCTGGACGAAGGGTCTGGAAATAACGGCAGGTTATCCTTGCCTTGATGATTGCGTTCATAGTGAAAGTGGATTAAATACTCGGACAGAACCCGTCGCAATGACTGCTCGCCAAATAGGATCAACTTCGACAAACACTCTTCGTTCACCGTACGTACCCAACGCTCCGCGTAGGCGTTCAGATTCGGGCTGCGGGCCGGAATTGGGGTGCAGACAACGCCAGCTTTCAGCGTGTCCTGAAACTCGCGGCAGAACTTGCTGTCGCGATCATGCCGCAGGTAGCGACAACTCTTCAGATACCCAGAATCTTCCATGGTGGCGTTTCGGGCCACTTGCTGCATCCATTCTCTGTTCGGGTGATGTGTGATGCCGCCCAGACTGATCCTCCGGCATCCTATCTCAATGAAAAACAGCAGTAACACGTCACCAGGGCTCGCCAAGTCAACACTTCGACGCTGTGGAAGTCAGTGCCCGCCAGAACGTTCACATGCGATCGGATGAACTCCGTCCAATCCGTGGTCTCCACCCGCTTCGGTGCCGGTGCGATGTTGTTTCGGCACAGAATGCTGCCGACGGTCCGGTGCGACAGCTTGTAGCCAAAGCTGGCCAGTGCACCGACGATGCGGTCGTAGCCCCAACCGCGGTTCTCCCGAGCCATTCGGACCACGAAAGCTTCGAGCTCTGCTGAAATCTTCGGTCTACCTGGATATGGTCGCCCCGAAGATCCGCTGAAAGGCCCCGACTAAACGGCGATACTGGGTGCCGCCTTGCTGCATGCCGAACGTGTCCAGCATCTGAGCGGCGCTTTCGAACGTGATTTGTGGAGTTTGCTGTCGGATCGCCAGTGTCGCCAGAAATATGGGCACCAGCCGGTCTTGTCCCAGGGCAAGCCGTAACTTGGATGACCGGTGACCTGAAGAACAAACTGGCCGTTTCGGCGTTCGTGGAAGAGGCAACCGGACGACGGACGTTTTATTGGAAGTCCGCGGGGGACAAATGGCCGCGATGAGTAGCCGAGGTTCTGTCGGGCACCCTTCGCGATTCAGTCGGACCCAATTGATCGACTCAACCTTCCGCATTCGTCGCTTCGAGATGACGAACTCAGGATGAGTTTCCGCCAGTAGCGGCCCGACTCTTTGCAGACCGCCAGATGTGTGAAGTTGGTGTTTCGTAACCGCATTGAGACGTGACATGGATAGCCTTTTGCGCCGTCGGAAACAGCGCGGTTAAGTGATCCAGAGGAGCGTTCAGATTGACGACGGAGAGGGGTCGAAAACAAGGCTCGGGATTTTACTCCGTTTTCGGGCTTTTCGGGGCAGGCATTGATTTCTCGATGGTTTGCAGTGGTCAGAATGCATAGCCGTGGTCGCATTTGGTCTTTATGTTCAATTGCGTACCGACTTCCCAAGCTGGACGTCGCCGGTTCGACCTCCGTCTCCCGCTCCAAGAAATCAACGGTTTAGCGTCACCCATCTTCACGGCCTGCTCCAAAATGCTCCAAAACTACATCACGGGTAGCGCCGACTCCTGCGCGTCCACCGCTTCCTTGCGCTTGACCACCGAAGCACGCGTATATACGTTTTGGCTTACATCGAGCGTGTGTCCTAGCTGGTCGGCAACCAGGTTCGGATCGTCGCTCATCTCAATTCATGAGCGTTGCATGGGTGCGCCTCATGACATGAAAATCGACTCAGCCTAAGCCCGCCGCTTGCAATTGCGGCCGATATGCCTCTGAAGAATCAGCCACGAGTGGCCGCGCCACGTCTACGTAGAGAGGATGGCCGATAGCACTACTTCTTTACCGCGAAATAACTGTCTGGAAGCAGCCGGTAAGTTAGCACCGCCGACAGAGGATGCATCCAACCCGCCAGCAAGAACACGGGAGCGTACGAGAAATGCACCACTACGTAGCCGGTTCCCAGTTGAGCCAGCATGCCTCCGATAGCTCCTCCGGAGCCGGAGAATCCCATCACCGTGCCAATCTCCGGACCATGATACAAATCGGAGGGCAAGGTTTGTAGGTTTGCGACCCACAAAGCATGTCCCGCGGTGATGAAGCAGGTGGCTCCGATCGCCAGCGCGGCCGTTGGTACGAAGGGCGCCAGCATGGCTACGGGCATTAGCGCCGCGCCGAGAGCCATCACGAATTTTCGCGCCTTCGGCAGTGGCCAGCCCCGTCCCATCAGCCATCCCGAGAGCCATCCGCCGAATAGGTATCCGATGCCCCCGAACAAAAACGGCACCCACGAATAGCGCCCCACCATCGCCAGGTCGAAGTGGCGCTCCTTACGCAAATATTCGGGCAGCCAGAAAATGACGAAATAGATCACCGGATCCGTGAAAAAGCGGGTCAGCGTCAACGTCCAGCATCCGCGCGTGCGCGCCACATCCCACATTCCAGGGGTTTCGGCAGTGGCTGGACGAGTCTCCTCCGGCGGCGGCAGCAAAGGCTTCAGTTGCCGATATTCCGCCGCCGCCAGCCATCGATTCTTATGCGGCGGCTGATACAGGATCAACCAGCCGCAGAGCCACGCCAAACCGAAAATGCCCGTGATTACGAAAGAGGATCGCCACCCGTAGCGCAGCGTCAACCATGCAATCGTGAACGGGGCCAATGCCGATCCAATGGACGATCCCGCGTTGAAAATGCCCATACCCAAAGCTCTTTGGTTCGCAGGGAACCATTCATTGACGGCCTTGGCCGCGGCTGGCCACGCCCCCGGCTCGCTCAGTCCCAGGAGAAAGCGGCATCCCGCCAGCGACCATGCGCCGCGCGCGAAACCATGCAACATCTGCGCCAGCGACCAGAAGAAGATAAATACGCCAAATCCGCGCCGCGTTCCCAGCCGGTCGAGGATCAATCCCGATCCCGCGTACATGATCGCGTAGGCTAAAAAGAAAAAAGTCAGAATGTACGAGTAATCTTGTTCATTTAGCCCGAACTCGCGCCGTATATCGACGGAAACGATGCCCAGCGCCTGCCGGTCGAGATAGTTGATGGCCGTCGCCAGGCACAGCAAAAAGGCGATCACCCAGCGGAGCTTGGGAATTTTCATGATTCCTGTCGTAAACTTGTGAGTAACTTCGAATATCCTCCCATGAAACGTACTAGCCCCGCTCTGTTTTCTGTAGCGCTCGCGGCGATGCTCGTTGGCGGCCTACACGCCCAAAAGAGACCTTTGACCCACGCCGATTACGACGGCTGGCGTCATATCCAGAACCAGCACCTTTCGAACGACGGCTTGTTCCTGGCATACGCGCTGTTCCCGCAGGAAGGCGACGGATTGCTGATCGTGCGAAATCTGCAGACCGGCAAGGAATTTCGCGAGCCGATCGGGCAGTTGCCGCCGCCACCGCCGCCCAACTACGCCGCCGTCGAAGACGAACCGCCGCAACCCCGTGGAATCACGGTCAGCTTTACGCGCGACAGCAAGACCCTGGTCTTCTCGACGTTCCCGAGCAAGGCGGAATTAGATCAGGCTAAGAAAGACAAGAAGAAACCTGCCGACGGACCCAAGAACGGGTTGCGCATCATGAACCTCACGTCGGGCGAAGTGGTTCGCATAGAGCGTGTGAAGAGCTTCCAGGTCCCTTCCAAAGCCGACGGGTTCTTGGCCTACTTGCACGAGCCGGAGCCCGCCGCAAAGGAACCGGAACCCAAAGGCGACAAGCCAATTAAGAAAAAGGAATACGGCGGCGCTCTCGTGCTTCGGAACCTCACCAGCGGAGAGGATCGGGCCTTTCACGACGTCCTCGAGTTTGCCTTCGCGAAAGATGCCGGAACTCTGGTCTACGCAGTCGGCGCGAAGACCGAAGATGCGAATGGCGTGTATGTGGTGAAGCCCGGCGGATACGCCCCACCCGTGACACTCGTCAGCGGGCGCGGTAAATTTTCCAAATTAGCATGGGACGAAAATCAGGACGAGCTCGGCTTCTTCGGCGGGGCGGAAACCAAGCTCTACTTGTGGGCTCGCGATGCCGCCGCCGCGGCGGAAATCGTATCCGCGACTTCCCCTGGACTGCCCTCGCGATCCATCCTCAGCGACAAGAGCAACATAACTTTCTCGAAGGACGGCCGGCACGTTTTCTTCGGCTACGCCGCAAAGTCAGAGCCGGAAAAGCCGGACGCAACTCCGCCGGAAGACCGGGTTTCGGTTGACCTTTGGAGTTGGAAAGACGATTACATCCAGCCGATGCAGAAGGTCCGGGCTACGACAGAAAAGAACCGCTCTCTCCGCGCCGTTTATAACCTCGATGAGAAGAAGGTGGTCGCGCTGGGCACGAAAGACATGCAGGAGGTCACGCCCGGCGAAGACGGCCGTTACTCGCTGGGCGGGGACGATCGCGAATACCGTTCGATGGTCGAGTACGACGAGCGTTATGCGGACTCTTACCTGGTCGACAACCTGACCGGCTCGCGGAAACTCGTCGCTAAAAAGCACTTAGGCAGAGTCACTTGGTCGCCCGATTCAAAGTACGCGCTCTTCTTCAACGGTAAGGATTGGATTACGTTGTCGGCGCCAGAAGGGAAAAGCGTCAACCTGACGTCGGCTCTGGGAGTAAAGTTCTGGACCGAAGAGCACGACAGCCCCGGTTCACCCGCACCCTATGGCCAAGCGGGTTGGACGAAGGACGGCAAATCGGTCTTGCTGTACGATCACTACGACATCTGGCAGGCTTCGCCCGATGGAAGCGGCGCCAAGAACATTACCGCCGGCATGGGACGCCGCGAACACCTGATGTTTCGTTATGTGAAGCTCAGTTCCGATCCGGAAGATAAATGGATCGATCCCGCGGAACCGCTGCTGCTCCGCGCTGAGGACTCCGAGAACCACGACACCGGGTTCTATCGCATGAGTCTTAGTGGCGGAGCGCCTCCCCAGAAGCTGATCATGGCGGCCAGGAATTTTTCCAATCCCATGAAGGCTAAGGATGCCGACGTTCTGGCGTTAAGCGCGTCCACCTTCCAGCACTCGCCCGATCTCGACGTCACGGATTCGAATTTCCGGGAACTGCGCCAGGTCAGCGACGCGAATCCCCAACAGGCCGGCATTCTGTGGGGCACGGCGGAGTTGGTGAACTATCGAAACACCGACGGTGTTGCGCTGAAAGCGACGCTATATAAGCCCGAAAATTTCGACCCCACGAAGAAGTACCCAATGCTGGTCTACATCTACGAACGCCTGACTCAGAACGTAAATAACTACATAGAGCCGCGTCCCACCAACGTCATCAGTGTGCCCTACTATGTCAGCAACGGATACTTGGTGTTAGAGCCGGATATCGTCTACACGGTCGGTTATCCAGGACAGAGCGCGTTGAAGTGCGTCCTGCCCGCCGTGCAGGAAATCGTCGACAAAGGATTCGTGGATGAGCAGGCCATCGGCATTGAGGGTCATAGCTGGGGCGGCTATCAGATCGCGTATATGATCACCCAGACGAATCGATTCCGCGCCGTGGAGGCGGGTGCTCCGGTGGCCAATATGACTAGCGCCTACGACGGCATCCGCTGGGGTCCGGGCTTGCCGCGCCAGTTTCAATACGAGCGCACGCAGAGCCGCATCGGAGGCAATCTTTGGGAATATCCGATGCGCTACATTGAAAACTCGCCGCTCTTCCAGGCGGATCGCATAAAAACTCCGGTGTTGATGATCCACAACGACGCCGACGATGCGGTTCCGTGGACGCAGGGTATCGAGTTCTATCTGGCCTTGCGCCGGTTAGGCAGGGAGGTTTACATGTTCACCTATAACGGTGAACCTCACAACCTGCGCAAGCGCCCCAATCAGAAGGACTTCACGATCCGCATGCAAGAGTATTTCGATTACTACCTGAAGGGCGCTCCGAAACCGGCCTGGATGGATCGTGGCATTCCTTATCTGGAGAAACCCGGCGTGAACGTAGAGACAGATGCTGAAGAGGATTCCATCGGTAGTGCCCGCCCGTGAACTTCGGGGCTCTTTGGTACGTTCTCGGTCGGAATTAATGACTCAGGGACAGTGGTGGGCTACTACTGGGGCTTGACCAGCGGACAAACGGAAACAATCGGTTTCTTGCGTTCGCCCGGTGGAGCGATCACTGCTTTCAACGATCCCAGCGCTGGAATCTCCAGCCCTACGGGCAGTTGCGGCTCTTACCCTGCCGGTATCGACAATGAGGGCAACGTGGCGGGATATTACATCGATCAAAAATGTCATGCATGGTTCTATCGAACCCAGGCTGGCACCTTTACGAACTTCGACGCGCCCGGGGCCTCTCAGGTGACCGGCTCTGGCACCTATGCGACTGCCCTCGGTCCTAACGGTCTTATAGTCGGCTTCTTTCGGATCGGGACCAGCCCGTCCACATTCGTATGTCATGCCTTCATCCGATACTCGAAATGGAGTTATCCATACCTTCGACGGACCCGGAGCCGGTAAGGGACCTCAACAGGGGACCGCTTTCCTGGGGGTCAACTCTGCTGGGACTGAAATCGGTTTCTTTTACGATCCGGCCAACGCCATCCATGGTTTTGCTCTAACGGCA
>Ga0302319_10026578_pt1 | contig 10183 bp, 1 predicted proteins | sample Bog_T0_2_FD_203319 | JGI IMG/M metagenome (GOLD analysis project Ga0302319, IMG submission 203319) | Peat permafrost microbial communities from Stordalen Mire near Abisko, Sweden - Bog_T0_2 | ecosystem: Environmental > Terrestrial > Soil > Wetlands > Peat | place: Sweden: Abisko, Stordalen Mire...
TGCCGGGCGCAAACTCCCTACGGGATTTTCGCCACGGGCCACCGAATCAGGGCGCAAGTCCGGTCCAGGCGCTCGCATGACGCAGGGGCACCTTGGCGCTCCTGACCGGTAGCCGAGTCCCTACTGATTAATACACAAAGTAGGTGAGTTCAAGGGTACAGGGGGCACCCCCAGCATGGTCTGGAGGTCTCGCCGAGATCGGGGGCACCCTCAGAAGCATGGTCTGGAGGTCTCGCCGGGACCTGGGGTGCCCTCATCGTGGTCCGGAGATCTCACCGGGATCGGCCTCCTGCCCCGCGCGAGCTGGCGAGGCGGAGGGCCCTGGTGCGCTTTATGTAGCCTAATGGTAGGCGGTGAAGGTGTAGTCGTTGTACAGCCAGAATCCGCCGGCGAGCGAGAAGAGCCGGACGTAGACCGTCTCCCCGTTGACCGGCAGGTGGGGCACCGTAGCCGATTGGCTGGTTGTCTGGTTGGGGCCGTAGTATAGATCGGTCGAGCCCGGACCTGTGCTTCCGACGCGCAGCGCGTATGCGGTCACCCGGACGCCGGTATTCCAGGTGAAGACCTGGGTTGCGCCGCTGAGCGTAGAGCCCCCGCTGATCGGATTCAGCGTGGCGGGGGTTCCCGTGAATGCGGTGAAGGTGTAGTCGTTGTACAGCCAGAACCCGCCAGTGAGCGACAAGAGCCGGACGTAGAGCGTCTCCCCGTTGAACGGCAGGTTGTTTACCGTAGCGGAGAGGCTGGTTGTACCCGCGCCGTTGTATAGGTTGGACGAGCCCACGCCCGTGCTTCCGATGTGCAGCTGGTATTGGGTAACTCCGACGCCTGCCAGCCATGTGAAGTTCTGGGTGACGCCGAGGGGGCTGGTGGTGGGAGAGGACAGCGTTGCGGGCGTTCCCGTGAATGCGGTGAAGGTGTAGTCGTTGTAAAGCCAGAATCCGCCGGTTAACGAAAGGAGGCGGACGTAGACCGTCCCGCCGTTGTGTGGCAGGTTGTTTACCGTAGCGGAGAGGCTGGTAGTTTGCCCGGGGCCATAGTACAGATCGGTCGAGCCCGGGCCCGTGCTTCCGATTCGGAGCGCGTATTGGGTAGCTCCGACGCCGGCATTCCAGGTGAAGAGTTGGGTGACGCCGAGGGGGCTGGTGGTGGGAGAGGTCAGCGTCGCGGGTGCTCCCGTGAATGCGGTGAAGGTGTAGTCGCCGTACAGCCAGACTCCGCCGGTGAGCGAAAAGAGCCGGACGTAGACCGGCTGCCCGTTGTGCGGGAGGTTGTTTACCGTCACGGAGGTGTTGGTTGTAATCGGGCCGTAGTAGAGATTGGTCGAACCGATGCCCGTGCTTCCGATGCGCAGCGCGTATTGGGTAACCCCGACGCCGGACTGCCAAGTAAAGAGCTGGCTGACGCCGAGGGTGCCGGGGGTGGGATAGGTTAGCGCCGCAGGTGCTTCGACATTGAACTGGGACGAAGGCGCAGAGAACAGAACCAGCGGAGGAGTGAGCGCCGGGTTTAGCGGTATGCTCGCGGTCAGGCTGTCGTTGGCTTCAGGCACCGGAACGATCAGATTGGCGAAGGTGGCCAATCCTGCAGAAAGGCTGGCCGAGGTGGTGCCGGTGAGCACATTGGCGCTATCGGACATGGACACCGAGCTAGTGGCGGCCGTGGCTGCAACGCCGCTTTCGGTTAACGCCACCGGTATTTGAGGATAGATTGCCTCGCTCACGGAATAGGCGGACTGGAAGCTCTGGGTGAACGCCAGTGCATAGTTGGTCTGCACAGCGCCGGAGTCGACGGAGCCGGACGGGCAATAGGTGGAAACGAAGCCGAAGCCGCGCTGATCGATGGTGATTCCGGCCTCAGTCGCGTTGGCAGACGTGCCGCCGCAGATGGCCGGGCTGCCAGGGAGGGGGGGCATGGTTTGCGTTGGGCCGCCGTAGTTGCCCAGCGGAGCCAGCAGGATGGACGGAGTGGGCGCAGTCGCCGTAGCGATGTTGTAGTAGCCGATGGAATTGCCGCCGAGGTTGGCAGCCGACGACCCAAAAGTCGTGCTGCCGGTGGTGTCGTCGAGATCGTCGTAGGCGGTGGGGCTGGCAAGTGTACCCAGCACGTTGTTGTAAACAATATTGTTGGCCATTTCCAGCAGGCCGTTCTCGAAGTAGATGCCACCGCCATACTGGTTGGCGGCATTGCCGGTGATGGTGCTGTTGGCGATCTCAAGCAGCCCGCCCACGTGGTTCACTATAGCTCCGCCGCGGGTCCCCTTTGCGCCCGTGGCGAGGTTGCCGTAGAACGTGCTATCGAGCACCTCAACTTCGCCGTTCGAGTTGCAGATGGCGCCGCCGCCGGCGTTCTTACTGGTGCCGCTGGCGGTGTTGCCGGAGAACGTGCTTGCCGCAACCTCGAAGAGTGAGTCATTGAAAACCGCGCCGCCTTGCGCGTTTTTGCTGCCGGACGCCGAATTACCGGAAAACGTGCTGAACTCGACAAGCAGAAAGCCATTGTTGAAGATTGCGCCGCCCTGGCCGCGGCTGATGCCGGTTGCGGTGTTGTTGGAGAAGAGGCTATTGGTAATTTCGGCCAGGCCATTGTAGTCGTTGAAGAGGCCGCCGCCGGCGTTAGCGGTGTTTGCGGTGAAATTGACATTCGACAATGCCAGTTCGCCTTCGTTGTAGATGCCCCCGCCAATCTGATAGGTTCCGGCGTTGCCTGCGGTGATGTTGAGGTTGGCCAGCGCTGTGCCGGCCCAGCCAGAGTTCAGGAAGACCGTAGCAAGGTTGTTTCCGCTCACGGTTACCAGGTTGGTGCTTCCTGTTGTCGGCCCGGTGACCGAGGTATAGGGCGGGAGATTCAGCGAGCCGTTGGAGCCGAGGAGGATGGTTTGCGCGGTGGCAAACACCGTGGAATCGAAGGTGATGTTGGCCGAACCGGCGGTGGAGGCAAAGGCCAGGGCATCGCGCAGGCTGCAAGAGAGGTCCGTGCCTGTCCCGGGGGTTGTTTGGGGTGTGCAGTTTGTCGCTGTGCCGGGATCGTCCTGATTGGTGGTGACCACCAGATTTGCCGCGAAGTTTGCGACCACGCTTTCATTGGCGTTCATGGGGATGATGGTGTTGGCCGAGGTGGAGTCTGCCACCGGATCAACGGCCGAGCTCCAGCCGGCAAATGTATAGCCCGCAGCTGGGGTGGCTACAAGCGGCACATTTGTGCCTGGGGTGTAGAAGCCGCCGGATGCCGGTGTAACGGTGCCGCCGGCTGCGGGGCTGGCCGCGGTGGTGAGTTGATAGCCCGGGTTCACCGCGAAGCTGGACGACTGCGCCGTGAGATTGATGGATGAGTTGAGTGGCACGACTGCGAACAGCGCATCGTCGGTTTCAGCCCCCGTGGGAATGAGATTACTGAAGATTGCCGTTCCCGAAGAAAGAGTTGCCGAGGTGGTTGAGGCTGGGGACAAGTCGCCTTCGGCGTCGGTCAAGGTCACGGTGCCGGTGGCGAGCGCTGACACGGCGCCACTTTCTGTCAAGGTGACCGCGGGAGCTGGAGAAAGCAGTACTGTGACGACGGCTGGCGAGGGCGGTTCGGTGGTGAAGGCGAAGGCGTAATTGGTTTGCACTGCGCCGGTGTCGACGAATTGGGATGGGCAGTTGGAGTCGAGCGGAAGGCCGCGCTGGTCGGGGGGTATGTTGAGCCCGACACTAAGCTCCTCTGTATTGGTTTGGCAGATTGCGGGGCTGCCGGGCAGGGGAATCATGGTTTGGGTTGGACCGCCGTAATTCCCCAGCGGCGCGAGATTGAGGTTGCTCACGCCTATCAGATTGCCGCCGCCGTTCGTATACGTCCCATAGACATCTGGCGCGGCATTGCCTGAGAGGATGTTGCTGGCCAGCAGGTTTGTGCCGCCATTGAAGAAGATGGCGCCGCCTCCCCCATCGGCCGAATTGCCGGAGAAGGTGCTGCCGGTGATCGTCACACTGCCCGAAGGGCTGGCGATGGCGCCGCCAGAGCCGTTTGCGCACCCGACGGCCGAGTTGGCAGTAAAAGTGGAAAGGCCCACTGTAAGGCTGCCCGTATTCCAAATGCCGCCGCCGGCTGCACTGACGATGCAGGTACCCGGGACCGTATTTCCGGAGATGGTGCTGGCGGCCACAGTGAGCGAGCCTGTGTTGTAGATGCCGGCGCCGGATGGGAGGGCATTATTGCCGGAGATGGTGCTGCTGGTGACGGCTAACGTGCCGCCGTTGTTGATGCCGCCGCCGGATGAGCCGCTTCCGTTGGTGATGGTGAGACCGCTGAGACTTACGCCGATTACGCTCGGATTCACGGTGAACACGGTCGATGCGGCGTTGCCGTTCACGGTGACCAGGTTCGTCAACCCGGAACCGCTGCCGCTGGTTGCTCCGGTAACAGTGGTATTCGCGGGCAAAGACAGGGTGCCATAGGTCAGCATGATGGTGTTCGTGGCTATGGTGCCGGCATTAAATGCCGAGGAGCTGAAGCTGATGTTTCCCGCACCCGCACTGGCCGAGTTGAGCAGCGCATCGCGCAGGCTGCACGACAAGTCCGTGCCGGTTCCGGGAGTTGTCTGGGGTGTGCAGTTTGTCGCTGTGCCGGGATCGTCCAGATTGGTCGTCACCACCAGGTTTGGCGCAAATTGCGCAGTCACGCTCTCCGGCCCGTTCATGGCGATGGTGGTGCTGGCGGAAGTTGCGCTGGCCACCGGATCGGCTGCGGAGGTCCAGCCGACGAATGTATAGCCGGTAGCTGGGGTGGCCGTAATTGGCACCACAGTTCCCTGGTTATAGAAGCCGCCCGATACCGGCGTAACCGTGCCGCCTGCGGCTGGATTGGCAGCCGTGATGAGCTGGTACTGCGGGATTTGCACGGTCAGCGAATAGTCATACGCGAAAGATCCGCCGAGGCTGTCGGTTGCCGTGAGCCTGAAATACAGGGTGCCGGTCGCAGTCGGAGTGCCGCTGAGAATAACAGATTCGCCGCTGTATGAAAAATAGAGACCCGAAATCAAGTTTTGGACGTTGGTTATGTCCACATTAACCCACCCGAAGCCGCCCGAGGCCGTAAATGTGCATGAGGCTGGCGAGTACTCAATGAATATGGGGCAACCGGCGGACAAGTAGGGGGGGGAAATCTCCACAAGCGGGGCCACCGTCAGCGTGAAGTTCTGCGTGGAGGTTCCGCCGGCGCCGTTAGTTGCCGTCACCGTGAACGTCTCAGTCCCGGAGGCAGTCGGCAGGCCGCTGATGGTTAACGAGCCGGTGCCGCTGGACGGAACATTGACTCCCGCGACGGCATTTTGAATGTTCGACACAGCCAGCGTCACGGGGGATGGAGACCCCGTGGCCGTCACGGTGAACGAAGAACCGTTCAGGGCTTGCTCGAAGGTGGTCGAGTTGGCGCTGGTGAAGACCGGTGCCGGGACCACCGTCAGCGTAAAGTTCTGCGTGACGACAGTAGAGCCTGTTGCCGTGATCGTGAGCGGGTAGGAGCCGCCTGTGCCGGCAGCGGGAGTGCCGGTGAGAGTCGCCGAGCCGCCGGTCTTAGCCGTGAAGCCGATTCCGCTGGGCAGAGTTCCGGAGTAGCTGAGCGTCGGGGTGGGGTAACCGGTAGTGAGGAAGGTGAAGGGGGTCGACGAGCCCACTGTCGTGGTGTCGCTGGCGGCGCTGGTAAAAGCTGGTGCCTGGTCTACCGATATGGTTCCCGATGTTCCGGTAATTGAGGAGTTCACCGTATCCGTTGCGGTAACGGTCCGCAATCCCCCTGTGACAAGCGTTACTTGATTGGTGAAAGTATGTGTGCCGTTGTTTCCGCTGACAAAGGTGAAATTGGCTGGCAGGGTTACGCCCGCGCCTGTGTCACTGGAGGTAATGCGAACAGTCCCGGTGTAGCCGGTGGCGACGTTATTGCTCGCATCCAACGCTGTAACGGTGATGCTGAAGGCCGAGCCAGCGGTGGTCGAACTGGGGCCGGAAACCGAGAAGTGGGTTGCCGTGCCCGGATTGTTGGTGAGCGAGAACGAGGCGGAGGTGAGGCCGGAGAGGCTGGCGGTTACACCGTATAGTCCCGGGGTGCTGTTTGCCGTGAACGCCTCGCTGGCAATGCCGCTTGAGTTTGTTGAGGTGGTAATGGTGTCGGTGGAGTTGCTGAACGTGCCGCTGGCGCCGGAACCGGGCGCGACGAACAGCACGCCGGGATAATTGGGAATGACTACCCCGCCTGCATCCTTAACGGTGGCTTGCAGCGCTGTGCCGAACGAGGTGCCGACCAAGGTGGATTGCGGCGTGCCGGCGGTTGTGGTGATGGAGGCCGGAACCTGCACAACGGGCACATTACTGTCGGAGCCCGTCGCGGCGTTCCCGGAATTGGTGTGGGTCAGGTCGCCGCCGCCGTATGCCTTGGCCGTGTTGGTTACCGAGGTGGGAGAGTTGGCCGGCACATTCACGACTACCTGAATCGTGGGGAAAGGGTTGCCGCCGGATATTCCCGCTGTGGAAGTGCAAGTGGCTGTTTGCGTATTCGTCCCGCTGCAACTCCAGGTAACAGAGGTGCCGCTGAAGTTGGCGACTGTATAGCCCGAAGGCAAGGTGTCTGAAACAGTTGTGGTGCCCGAGGTTTCGCTCGTAGGCGCCGCGCCGTTTGCCACGATGATGTACCATTGAGCGGTCTGGCCCTGGGTGAAAGTTGCTGTATGGCCCTTCGTCACCGAGAGTACGGGGGACGGCACAATGGTTATGGGAGCATTGACGGCTGTTGTGGTTGCTACTCCAGCGCCGCCCACGCTGATGGTGTTGTTGACGGTCCCGACATAGATGGCGGAGGAGGATACATTCACGTCGAGGTTCAGCGTTGGGTAATAGCTGCCATCGGCAACGGCGGAATCGTTTTTGCAGGTCACTGTTTGGCCGCTGGCATTGCAGGTCCAGTTCGATCCTGAACCACTCTGGTAAGTGAAGGCTGGGCTCAGAACATAGGTGACCGTCATTGGATTGGCGCCGACGGGGTCGCCGGTGGAACCGGGACCGGTGGACTCAATGGATACCGGAAATTCCGCGCCTTGCTCGCCCTGCGTTATGGGGCTGCTCGGCGATGTGTTGAGCGATACGGTTGGCTGGTTCTCGGTGAAGTTCACGCACCAGCTGCCAAGCGTGGTTACCTCGCCGCCCCCATTCGGGCCGCCGTCATCCAGGTACAAACTCCAGGTCCCGTTTCCGTTGTAGGTGCTGTTGCTGGAGCCGCCAAATGCATCGGCAAAAGTGCCCTGCCCTGGATCAGCTCTGTGAGACGGCAGGTTTGGACTCGCAATACTGGTGGGCAGCGGCGGACCCACGTCCTCTGTCTCGCAAAGGGTTGCATTCGTCGGGCATTGCGGATAGGCGATCGTCGTGTTGTAGCTCGTCGGCTTGTACGTCCCAGTGGTAACAGGGTCCGCAGTCACTGGTCCGCCAGCCGCATCGGAGAAAGTCATGTTGATCGTAGTCGGGGTATCGCTGCCCTTGGTGCCCGTGAGTGAGAAGAAGTCAAGGTTGTTGTTGCCCGGGCCCACCAGCAGCGACATCAGATCGTTCTGGTCTTTGATCTTGAACGTGTCCATTGAAACCGTCACCGCATCCACAGTGCCCGGCAGATTGGTTACAAAGATGTTGGAAGGATACGGCTCGGCCGCGCCCACATTGTTGTTCAGGCCCGGGACTGTGAGTCCCCCGGCGTTGCAGTAGGTGTAGGGCCCCGCTCCCGACCCCGACGTGGGATTTGTGGTGCCGTAGTTCACGCGCAGGTCGAAGGAACCCGAGCTCACGCCGAACTCGGTTCCGGTATCGATCCCGCCGTAGGTGGCCACAATTTCGTGCGTACCCTCACCCAGCGTGGTGGTCAGAGTCGCTATTCCACTTGTCGAAACCGAAGCAGTTCCCAGGGTTGTGGCACCGTCGACAAACGCGACTGTCCCTGGGTTCGAGTCGTCAGAGAGGGGCGTGCCGTCGGTCGAAGTAACGGTCGCGGTGAGCGTGACGCTGGCAGTGGCAGGGTTGGCGCCAACGGTTATCGTAGCCGGATTCGGGGACCCGGTGACTGTGGTGGTGGTGGGGTGCGCGTTTACTTGCGTGGTGAAATTCAGGCACCACTTAGTAAGCGATCCCAGAGTTCCGACGTCGGTCAACCGGTTGTCGAGATACAAACTCCACGTACCATTCACACCCAGGCCTCCGAACTCCTGGAGGAAAGTGGCCGATCCGGTGGGGCCGCCTATGGCAAACGTCTGCGGCGCAGGGGATGGAAACGTGTCTGGATCCGCGGGCACGCTGTTGTGATCGTCGGATGGCAGGCAGGTGGTGCAGGTCGGAGCAGACTCAAAACCGATCTGCGCCGTACCGCCGTCTGCAGCGTCCGCAAATGTGAGCGAGCCGCTGGTGTAGGGGTTTCCCGCATACGAGAGAAAATCAAACGCATTGCCGGAACTCGATAAATCGGTCGTGTTGGAGCCAGGAGCCTGCAACAGAGCGCCCAGCCAGTTCAGGTCCTCACCGTTCTGCAGGCTAAAGCCGTCGAGGCTCACCGTAATGCTTTGGATGGTGCCGCTCAGGCTTGGCTCAGTGTCGCCCGAAATATTTGTGGGACCCAGAACAATCATCGACGGATAAGGGCTGCCGCCCGCGTCATTCTCGACCGTAATTGGGCCGTTGCAGAAGGTGGCGCTGTTGGTGGTTTTGGCCGGGTTAGTCGCGTGGTTGACCGCGATCTGGCTGACGGAGCTAGAAGGCGGACTGGCCGCAAAGGTCGTCGCGCCGTTGTAAGTAGCCTGCAGCAGGTGTGTGCCTTCGGTTGAGAAGGTGATGCCGGAGAAGGTGGCAACCCCCGACCCATTGACGCTGGAAGTCCCGAGAGTTGTGTTGGTGGTGGTGTCTTTCAGGGTGACTGTGCCGCTGCCGGGATTCGGCGACACCGAGGCCGTGAAGGAAACCGTATTGCCGGGTGACGCGGTAAAAGAGGGGTTGGGAGAACCCGCATTGAGCGTGGTGACGGTTGCTGTTTTTGCGCCGGTAACGACGAAAGTAAGGCTCCAGGACCCGATTACAGTGGGATTGTCGTCGTCGCCCTGATCGACTGCGTACAACCTCCAAGTTCCATTGAGGCTTCCAGATGCATTCGCAGTTCCGCCGGTGAGACCCCCGAAAACGCTATCAAAGGAGCCGGTCCCACTTGGGCAGGGTGTGCCGGAGCAGGGGTTTGTGGAGGGATTGGACCCCGCAGTGGTATATCCGGAGTTTCCCGGACCTGGTGAGGGAAAATTGTCCGCCGAACCGGCGTAGTAATAGGCTGGCTTATAGTTGGGTCCAAACGGGGTGGGGCAGATGCTGGTCTCAGGAAATAGACTGGTGGCGGAGTCTTCCAGGGTGAACGTGACGCCGCTTACCATAGCCTGGGTCGAGCCGCAGCCATAGGACAGCATATCCAGCATATGCGTTCCGTCGGGGGACACGAGAAGGAGCGCGGGACTGGCAAAGCTCTGATACAAGTCGGTGCTGCTGTAGGTGAGCGTGACCGACATCGAAGTGTAGGAGCCTTGAAGGCCGGTAACGTTGATGCACGCGGCATTCGTGCAGGTTCCTGAAACTGGGTATACCGAGGGCTTGGTGGTGCCACTGCCCTGGGTAATGGAAATGGACCCTGAGTTCGAAAACGTCTGAGCCGGCGCGGCGGGCAGCAGCAGGGCCAAGGCGGCCAGGGCAAGTGTGAGCAGGCTGATTTTCAGACGGGAATTGCGTCTTGGCATCTCAGAGAGAATGGCGCAGAGCATGATGGAGACCTCGAGTGCTTACCTGGGAAAGCTGTGGGGTACCTTTGGTGCAAGGTTATCTAGTTTGCGCTGTGGAGGTCCCAACCTCCACTACGGCGCGAACTCATAAGTAGTCAGATCCCGCGTTCGCAAGCCCCATCCTGCAGGGAAGTCAACATTAATAGGGAAGCCGTAGTCAATCGACGGTAATGCTATAGGGTGACGCCACCGCCAGTTGGTTGTCAATGCATATCTTGGGGGATTGTTACAAGATTTTTTGGGGGATAGCCGCCAGCAAGCAACTCGCGCTTGGACAGAGGCGGCTGTCGGGGGTGCAGGCTCGAGCCCGACGTGCCCACCACGATTTCCGATCCATTTCCGCGGGCGCTCAGCGCCGCTTCCGCG
>Ga0302319_10026579_pt1 | contig 10183 bp, 11 predicted proteins | sample Bog_T0_2_FD_203319 | JGI IMG/M metagenome (GOLD analysis project Ga0302319, IMG submission 203319) | Peat permafrost microbial communities from Stordalen Mire near Abisko, Sweden - Bog_T0_2 | ecosystem: Environmental > Terrestrial > Soil > Wetlands > Peat | place: Sweden: Abisko, Stordalen Mire...
CTTCCCAGGCGAAGTCAGAGCCATCGACAAGTACATCGCTGCCGTTCAGTCTTCGAATCGAGCGGCCCGGCTTTACTATGCCGAGAAGGCGGTGCCGCAGCTGGTGTCCCGGATCGCCGGCGGACTTATGCGCGCGCCGTTTCTTCGCTGGGCAAAGCGTACTACGGCAGAAGTGCTTAGCGACCTGACCAGCAATCAGGGGCTGATAGGCGTGCTTACCGGTCAGTGGGGGGACTACGGTCTTCCTCCCGCGCAAAGCAGTTTTGGCATTCACGCCACAATCGCAGGACATTACTTTGATGGCGGCAGCTATCCGGTCGGCGGCGCCTCCAGTATCGCAGCTGCGATTGTTCCGGCGATCGAGCGCAACGGTGGCCGCGTGATCACCAGTGCTGAAGTCGCGAAAATACTGATCGATGGCGAGAAAGCCATCGGAGTGAAAATGGCTGATGACCGCGAGTTTCTTGCGCCCATCATCATCAGCGATGCCGGTGCCGCGAATACCTTCTTCAGACTCTTGCCTGGTGAGATGGCCTGCCTCAGCTCGCTGCGAGATGGCCTTCGGTCCATACCGATCTCGGTTGCGCACCTCGGCCTCTATGTGGGCATCAAGGCCACTGACGCAGCCCTCGGCCTGAACGGAACAAATCTTTGGATCTATCCCTCACTCGACCACGACGCGAATGTAGCGCGATTTGCTAACGACATCGATTCGCCGTTCGCAAGCCTCTACATCTCGTTTCCATCATCAAAGGACCCGGATTTCGCCAATAGGTGTCCCGGCAGAAGCACCGTGGAAGTACTGACGTTCGTCCCGTTTGAAGCCTTTGCAAGCTGGCGCGACACAAAATGGAAACGTCGCGGTGCTGCCTATGACTCGCTGAAACAGAATCTTGCGGCAAGGCTCCAGACAGCGCTGGAGCGGCACGTGCCCGCCGTGGCAGGAAAGATTGATTATGCCGAGCTGTCTACTCCCGTGACAACACGACATTTCATGAATTATGAACAGGGCGAGATCTACGGCATCGGCTCAACGCCCGCCCGATATAGCATGCGGGCTTTGGGTGCCCGCACGCCGATTCGCAATCTATATCTGACCGGGCAGGATGTCACCAGCCTGGGCGTCGTGGGTGCGTTGTTTGGGGGAGCTGTGAGTGCTTCGGCTGTCCTTGGGAAGAATCTGCTCTCTAAACTGGCAAAACCTTTTGCCGTGCTGTAATTAAAGGACGGTGCCTATGCCTGGGTGCGTAACCTCCGTGACGAGAGTAATAAGCGCCTTGAGCAGCAGGCCGCACACTGGGGCACGCAGTCTGAATGACGGTGTTTCTTCCCGATACCAGCGTGCTCATCGACACGCTCAATCGCCAGCCCGAGCGCACGAGATTGCTACGCACGCTTGTTTTTCAAGGCCATTCCCTGGCATGCTGCGCCATCACGGCGGTGAGATCTACGCTGGCATGCGACCCGCTGAAGCGCCGCTCACGTCCCAATTTTTCTCTACGCTGGTCTGGCTTGAGACCTCGTTTGCCGTGGCTCAAAGGGCCGGGGCGCTGCGCTATGAATGGGCGCGCAAGGGCATCATCACCGACAACCGGAAAGATTTCCCGATGCCGGAATTGACTATTCATCCACTGCAATAAAGAAGGTCGCGCATGACAGGTGAGCTGATACCCTCCCCGCTCCTGCCCGCCCAGCCTGGGACGTTTCCCGTCCCTGCCATTATTGCCGACGCCGGAGAAAAGACCAGCGAGCATTTCCTGGAATTTTTCGCAGCCACCATCCGCAACAAAAACACGCGAGCGGCATACATGCAGGCGGTGGCGCAGTTCTGCCGCTGGTGCGAGGGGCACGAGCTGCAGCTGCATACGATTCGCCCGTTGCACGTCTCGGCGTACATCGAAAGCATGTCGCTCACCGCTCCTTCAGTGAAGCAGCACCTCGCGGCGCTGCGCGGGCTGTTTAACTGGCTGGTGATAAAGCAGGCCGTTCCTGATAACCCGGCGCTGTTCGTCAAGGGGCCGAGATTCAGCAGGCAGATCGGGATAACGCCGATTCTGGAGGCGCAGCAGATGCGGGAACTGTTCAATTCGATAGCGGTAATCCGTGAAGTCAAGATCCCGAAGAAGCACGGCGGGGGCGTCAGGGCTCAAGTCGATGTTAAAGGCCTGCGCGACCGGGCCATCATCGCTATCATGGCCTCTGTGGCTTGCGAGCCGGGTCCTCGTCAATCCAGTCGTCGAACTCCGCTTTGAGCGCATAAATGTCCCAGCCAGGAAAATCGATGCGGACTTGGCTTATCGTCCGCTCTGAAAGATTCCGCATGATGGGGCTAAGCAGCGGCAGATCGCGTTCGGGCATGGTTTTGACTGGATGCTTTTGCGAAGAACGCCAATCCCGCTTGGTCTGCGGCTGAAACGCCTGCGGTGCCCCCTCCCCTGCATACTCGCGCTTTACCATATGAACCAGCGGCTCGCCTTCGCTTCCCTCTCGGACAGACAGTGAGAATCCGGGAAGATCATTGCGCTCTACGACCCGGAGCATCTCGAACTTGAACCGCCGGTACGTTCCCTCCGCGCCCGACTTCTCAAAGAGGGTCGGCATGGAGATCGCAAAGCCGTCTTCGCCATCACCGCCGGCATGTTTTCGCGCTACCCGGTAGAGCCAGCGCTCCCGCCCGCCGGTGATGGAAAAATACGCCGGATCGATGGAAAGAAGACCGCCGTCTTCCATCACGCCCCGGTAGAACCAGTCGGAGACGGTGAGCGTGAGCCCCCTGCTCTCCTTGGTTTGTGAATCAATCAGATCCTCCCAGCCGTCAATCCAGCTGAACATCGTGTTTTTTTGGCTGCGCTTTACGCGAATGTTGGTCGTCACGACCGTGGTCTTGAGCCGTTCGAGCGAATCACGCAGCTGAGCGTAGTCTTTGCCGCCCGTGGAGCGAGCGATGGCTTTGAGAACATCGTGAGGCTGGAGTTTGAGTCTCGCGAGGTATGTCATTCGTTCCGCGATTCTTCATGTCGCACAGGACCGATGCCGCCCAGATCAGGATATCGGCGTCCCAAATGGTCGCCATGCCATAGTCCTGATGCGGCTGCACGGTGACGAATACCCCGTCATTCTCGTTGACGTACTGGATGGGTTTCATCCGTTTCGACTTTGACAGCGAAAAGAACGGGCGCTCCATCGTGTCTTTCTGGTCACGAAACCGCAGATCGACGATGGTTGGCAGGAAGAGATCGAACTGGGGATTGTAAAACCGGGCGCGAGTCATGCTTCGCTTTCCAGCTCGCGCTTGAGCGCTGCGATCGCTCGCTCCAGCGTATAGCCCAAGACCCAGCCCGCATGCGCCTCCGTCACCGCGTAGAATGCTTCAACGGTTTCCTGTGACGCTTTCACATTGAACTGGACGTTACGGCCGGTCCCGGTAGACGCGGGCCGCGCGTTTTGTCGTGGGTTTCAAAGATGTGTCCCGCGCCTGGCGGCTTGGGGAAGTTGGCAGCCTCGGCTACCGCCCTTACTTGCTCCTGGGTGGGCGCTTTAATGTCAGGGCGTTTCTTGGGCGAAAAATCACTAACGTCCACTTTCAGGTCATTGTCAAATATGCTGGCCCGCTGCGTCATCAGGCTACTTCTTCTGCCTTAGCGGCAGACGCTTGTTGTTTTGAGCATGGTCACAACCTCCTGGGTAAAAACGCGCGCGTTGAGCAAAGCGGCGGCGATATTGGAAACCTGCGCCGGATCAAGCCCCGACAGCGTTCCGCCAAACGCGAAGAGCGCGCGGTACGCATCCCGCTCATTGAGCTGTGCGTTGAGCATGGGGATCTGATTCGCCGCGAATTCAGATTCGATGCTGTGTAATGTCCGCGTTCGGATGGCGGAGCTCGTGCGCGTGAACAAAATCGTATATCGGATGGTGCGCTTGAATACCCGCTCCTGCGCGCGAACCAGCTTTATGGCCTTTGCGGCTTCGGTCGCGTCAAGATGTGATCCCTGCACGGGAATGATGACGAGATCGGCGCGGCTCATGGCATATCCGACCATCATTGAGGCGGTGCCCTCAAGGTCAACGATCACGAAAGACGTTTTGAGCGCTGCGGATTCAATCGTGTCGATAATGGAATCTTCCGCAACATCGGCCAGGACGGTGAGATTTTCGGGCTTACCGGGCCGCCTTGCCCATTGTTAGAGAGGTTTGTTCGGATCGGCGTCAATCATCGTCACGCCTGCGCCGAAACCAGCCAGTTCAGTCGCGAGCAGTACGGCGGCTGTAGACTTGCCGACGCCACCTTTTGGACTTGCAAATACTATGGTCGGCATGCCAGAACACTAAATGTTGTATGCGGTGCGCGGACTATAGCCGACATGTTGATGCTACTCAAGGGAATTCAGAAAGCTAATGGATAACGTTCCGATGCTCGATGGTGAATCGATAGCTATCTGGTATCTGATAGCTTCCTGATACTGGATAGCTCGCCGATTTCTGTTAGTAACTTGGTTGCGGACCGGCTGCTACTCGTCGGCTATCGGGTGGCTATCCGATATCGCCGTAAGGGTAGGGCACGATTTGTCATTCGGCAGCATGGCGCTGAGGAGCAGCCAGCACTATAGTTGCTCCTTGAGTTCGCGGATGGGTTCCTGACGAAAAAAGGACTTGGTAGCAGGGTCGCTTGGATTTCCCGAAATCAAGAAATAACCGTGAAGAGAGAAGGGCTAGCCTGTGCGGCACAACATTCTGCAGGGGCCCAATGGCCTTCGCGCCGGTTGGCGGTTGCTGATTTACTTCGCGCTGCTGGGCGCGTTTGGCTACTTAGCATACAAAATCGCCGAAGCCGCTTCACGTGGGCGACAAGTCGACACAGGTAGTCCTATCTTCGCTATCGTTTATACGCTGATTCTCGCGACCGTGGTACTGCTGGCGGCGGGGACAATGGCCAAGATTGAAGGCCGCAGCATTGCCGAGTACGGCTTGCCGTGGCGACGGGCGATGAATGTTCAGTTCTGGCAGGCCTGGGTCATCAGCTTTGTTTCGCTCAGCCTGCTGCTGGCTTCTCTGCGACTGGCAGGGGCGTACTCGGTTGGAACCTTGCAGCTGCGCGGCATTGAAATCCTGAAGAACGCGATCTTGTGGGCGGTAGCGCTCATCATCGCCGCGATCTTCGAGGAGTTTTTTTATCGCGGCTACCTGCAATTCACGCTGACCGGTGCGATCGGATTCTGGCCGGCGGCGCTGACGACTTCGGCCTTGATGGGCGCGGCACATGCCTTCAATCCCGGCTGGACCGTACTCGGCCTGCTCACGGTTTTTGGCTTTGGGCTGATTGCATGTTTCCTTTTACGGCGAACCGGCGATCTCTGGATGCCGCTTGGTTTGCACGCCGGATGGAACTGGGGCGAAGTGTATTTCTACGGCGTGCCCAGCAGCGGGCTGATGGGCAAAGGGCATTTACTGCAAGGGAACTTTCACGGTCCCGCGTGGTTGACCGGAATGCCGTTCGGGGTAGAAGCGGGCTGGCCCAACGTTGCGGTATTTCTGATCTGGTGGTTCCTCTTCGCTAAGTGGCTGCGCCAGGTGAAATATCCGGGCTAACAACCTGCTGAAAACGAGATTCCTCGGCGGCTGAAGCCGCCTCGGAATGACAAGAATAAGTGCTCTTACGGCACACCTGAAGGTACGCCCCTTCAAAAGTCGGAAAATCGAGTTTTCAGCAGCCCGGCTTAAGTGCCTTTACGGCACACCTGAAGGTGCGCCCCTTCAAAACCCTCAGAAAATCAAGTTTCTTAGCAGCCCGGCTAGTGTTCGTGCTTGGAGTGCGAGTGCAGGTGCGGATGGGAGTGGATGACGCTGCCGTGGGAGTGGCGATGAGCATGCACCAGGTTCGCCCGCAACAATAGCTCGTAATTGGGGAGGATCTCGGGCGGAATTCCGGTGGCTGCAACTCTGCCTTCCTCCAAGACGAAGACGCGATCGGCAATGTCTTCCACAATCTCCAACTGGTGGGTTGCCGTGATCACCGTTTTCGACGAACCTTTCCACTCCTGGATCAGATCGACGACCTGGCTCTGGCTGCGGGGATCGAGGGTTGCCGTCGGCTCGTCCAGCAGCAGCACGTCGGGATCGAGCACCAGCACCGACGCCAGCGCCACGCGCTTCTTCTCGCCTCCGGAAAGCCGATAGGGCGGACGATCGCGAAGATGGGTAACACCCATGAGTTCCATCGCCTCGGCCACTTTGGACAGAATTGTTTCTTTCGGCCACTGCAGTTGCAAAGGTCCAAACGCGACCTCGTCAAAGACCGTGGGGTTGAAGAGCTGCACATCCGGATTCTGGAAGACCAGCGCGACCCGGCGGCGAAAGGCCAGGGCGTAGTCATCGCGCTGGAAGAGTTCGGGGGTCAGCCTCTGGCCGTCGAAGCTTACCGAGCCTTTGGATGCGAAGTGCAGGGCATCGAGAATGCGCAACAGGGTAGATTTTCCCGATCCGTTTGCGCCCAGCAATGCGACGCGTTCGCCTTGCGCGATCTCCAGCGACAATCCGCGCAGCGCGGGAATGCCATCGTACTCGAAGCACGCGTCCTGTAGCTCGAAGAGTACCGGCATCGTCCAACTCACCTTCCCATCCACACGGCGAGGCCCCCTGCCAGCAGGAAGGCCGTCAGTCCCAAGTAGTCCCACGCATCCAGGCGGAAGTCGGAAAGAATCTGGATGTCCCCGCGAAATCCCCGCGACTGCATGGCAAGATAGACTTCGTTGCTGAGCTCAATACTCTTACTCAGCAGCACGCCGGCAGTGCGGGCCGCCATTCGCCGTTGCGCCGCCGGTTTCAAGATGCCGACGGTGCGGCTGCGCCGCGATTCCAACATCTGGCTGGCGGTCTCGACCAGCAAAAACACGTAGCGATGTGTCATCGCCAGCATGGCGATGGCCTCCTTGGGAAGGCGAAAGGCCCGCAGAGCTTTGAGTACATGCGTCCATGGCGTACACAAGATCAGCAAAGTCGTAAAAGTTACTGCTGTCTCCACGCGCAAGATCAGCATAGCGGCGGTACGTAATCCCTGCTCGGTAATGGTGAGGAACCCGAAGGTCGCGACCGGGTCGCCGGGGGTCACGAAAATTGCGGGAACGGCAATCACCGCGGTGAAGCCCAGGACCACTAACCACACGCGTTTCACCAGCACGAAGAGGCTGACCCTGGACAAAATCGCAATTGCAACCGCGACAGTGAGCAGCGCCACCACGACGCTAATCTTCCGCGAAAGCGTGACCGCCAGCACCAGCGAAAACAATCCCACCACTCGCACCCGGGGATCGAGGGCCTGCAGAAGGCCTCGCCGGCGTGCCGTTTCTTCCGAGATCATAGCGCGGGTTACAACTCGCGCGAAACCGACAAAGGTCGATTCCAGGAATCCGCGCTTCATCCCGAGTATTCCGTTCGACCACGCCGCGGCAAGAAGCGGTGCAGAAACAACGAGGCCGCGAGAAGAAATCCCACGGCGAACATGGCAGAGAGAAGATAGCCGAAGGCGCGGCTTCTGACGAACGAAGGCGCGTACGCCGGAAAAGGCGCGGTCCACAGAGTTGCCAGCTTCTGCAACCCGGCGGGAACCGCTGCCGGCGATGGGTGGTTGGCAGACTTGGAAACTTGGACCTTCACCACTCCAGTTTTCGCCAACTGCGACGGCGACCATTCGCCCCACGCCGTTCCGGCTGCAAGAATTCCCAAGGGAGTGAGCAGCATGAGGGCCGCGACTGCGATCCAAAGCCTGCGTAGCGAGCCGGAGGCCGGACGCAAAGTCAACGACTCTCCGCCAGCGAGTCCCGATGTGCTGAGCAAGAGCGCTGGGTCGGCCGCCTGCAGATAGGCAACCACTCCCGCGGTGATGACCGCTTCCGCCAATCCTGCGAACGTGAGGTGGCCAATCATCATGGCGGGAATGGCAATGCTGAGCGGATAGGGCGCGTAGAGCGGCGTTCCCCGGGCATCGTGAAACAGCATGGGCTGGATGCCGAATTCGATAGCGGCCACCAACGCAGCCGCATTCACGGCGAGATAGCCGGCGATGGCTGCCGACACTACGCGACGTCGCGAGGTGATGCTGGAGCCGGCCGCGATCATGCGGTAACTTCCATAGGCCACCAGCGAGCCGATGATGGCCATGTTGAAACAGTTCGCTCCCAACGTACTGATGCCGCCGTCGCCAAAGAACAATGCCTGAATGACGAGCGCAATCGAGATGGCAAGAATCCCGCCGGACGGACCGAGTACGATGGTTGCGATGGTCACACCCAGGGCGTGGCCGGTGGTGCCTCCCGGCAGCGGCAGGTTAAACATCATCACCACGAACGAGAATGCGGCGAAGACCGAGATCAGCGGCACCACTCGGGTCAGCAGCATGCGCTTCAAACGCTTCAGCGCGGAGTACCATCCCGTGGCCGCCGCCGCATAAAGCACGGCGCAGGTGGAGGGACTCAGGTAGCCGTCAGGAATGTGCATGCTGCGATTGCCTCTTGGCTCTGGCGATTCTCATCCTAACTCATAGCGGATTGCGAGGTTGGTTGGATCGGGGACCGTTTTCCGCGACGCGGAGTAAATCCTACTCAGCACGAGACCCGCGACTTTCGCCGCGGGGGTCAAAGCTTTGGCAGCACTGATCGACGGGGGTTAGCGCTTGTCGATGGGCACGTAGAGATTGGGATAGGCCGGGCCGTGGTAATCGGCGCGAGGGCGGATCAAACGGTTGTCGTTGAGCTGCTCGATCACGTGCGCCGTCCAGCCGGAAACCCGCGATACCGCAAACACCAGCGTGAACAAATCGATATCAATCCCCAAAGTGTGATAAGTAGAAGTCCACATTAGCGTTGAGCTTGCGATCGGCCACGATGAATTCCTCGATCTTGTGCGAGATCTCGAACCACTTGGCGTTGCCGCTGGATTGGCCCAAATCCTCGGACATTTTGCGCAAATGGGTGGCGCGTGGGTCCTCGGTGTGATAGACACGGTGACCGAAGCCGGGAACCTTTTTCTTCTGGGCGAACATGCCTTTAATGTAGTCGACCGGATCGGCACCCGAGGCATCAATGGCCTCCAGGATGCGAAATACCGCTTCGTTGGCCCCGCCGTGCAATGGACCTTTGAGCGCGCCGATCGCTGCCGTGACCGCCGAGTGCATGTCGCTTAGGGTGGCCGCGACCACGCGCGCCGCGAAGGTGGAGGCGTTGAGCTCGTGGTCGGCATGCAGAATGAGCGCGACATCGAGGGCATGCTCGGCGATCTCGCTGGGGATTTCGCCGTTCAACATGTACAGGAAATTTCCCGCGTGCGAGAGCGAGCGATCCGGCTCAACCAGCGGCTTACCTTTGCGGATGCGGTCGTAAGCGGCGACGACATAGGCGAGCTGCGCGGTCACGCGGATCGCCTTGCGCAAGTTGGCCTCGTGGTCGTTAACTTTTTCTTCCGGATCGTAGTACGAAAGAGCGGAAACGATGGTGCGCAGCACGTCCATGGGCAACGCGTGCTTGGGAGCTTGCCGCAGCAGGCTGATGATGGAGGCGTCCAGCTTGCGCTCGCGGGCCAGACTGAGCTTCAGCTCTTGCAGCTGGATCCGGCTGGGCAATTGGCCGAACCACAATAAGTAGCAAACTTCTTCAAAAGTCGAGTTGTCGGCCAGCTCGTGGATGTCGATGCCGCGATAGGCGAGCACGCCCTGGTCGCCATCGATATAGCAAATCCCCGAGTTTGCTGCCGTAATGCCTTCCAGCCCTTTGGGGCCGGTCACCGTCGTCGACATGAAATACCTCTCGCGGTCCTGGACCGCAGTGGAAGATCGCAAGGCAAAGTTGCCGCTCGGAGTGGCGCGAAGAACGCGCTGCAGGGCAACATACTTTTATACTCCGGCGCTTCCGCAATCGTCCAACGCACCAGCGGGGGGTAGTGCCGCAGTTTGAAAAAAGGTTCCCAAGGCAATGTTCGGATGGTGCAGTTTGAATTACAGGGTGCGGTAGATCTGTCCCCTAGCCCGCTTTATTCGTGAAGGCGCTGAGAGTGGTTTGTGGGGCGACGAGATTACGCCGAACATAATGGCGTGGGGATGATTTTGGTTGTCTGATGGTGCTGGCTGACTGGTGGGCGTGTAGAAGTTGGCGCGGCAGCGGTTTGCGGACAGGGTTTTTCCTCGTACGTAGTTGCG
>Ga0302319_10026581_pt1 | contig 10182 bp, 8 predicted proteins | sample Bog_T0_2_FD_203319 | JGI IMG/M metagenome (GOLD analysis project Ga0302319, IMG submission 203319) | Peat permafrost microbial communities from Stordalen Mire near Abisko, Sweden - Bog_T0_2 | ecosystem: Environmental > Terrestrial > Soil > Wetlands > Peat | place: Sweden: Abisko, Stordalen Mire...
GCTGCCATGCTCATCCTTGGCCAGGAAGTTGAGCCCCACGAGGACATTCATGATCGCCGTGAGGCCTCGCTCCGAGGCGCCGGTTGTCAAGTGAACCTCCGCAACGGTTTTCGGACCTGCGTCGAGCGTGTCGAAGACGCGGTGGCGAATTGCGGCTTCAAGAACAAGTGGTGGAACATATCCCCAGGCAAATTGCAGGATGCGCTCGGGCGTGACTGGGGCTGTGGTGGGAACGGTCATTGCCGCCTCGCGAAGTTGAATTCTCAGGACAGGCGGATTGTATACCGGCAGGCTCCGCTCGAGCACAACGTACGTCACAAGGATTCATCCGGGATCGAAGCAATGGCCGGAAGGGAATCCATGCGATTTGCAAGGATGGATTCCCCCCGTTCCTCAAACTCTGAGGTCGTTACATCCGAATCTACAACGGCGCAATTCTACGAATTGGTGAGAACAACCTTGAGCGCCTTATCCCGTGCCGCGTTCCCGAAGGTGTCGTAAGCCTTCAGGATTTCATCCAGTTTGAAGCGGTGTGAGATCAGCTTTGCGGGTTGCAATTTGCCGGATAACGCCAACTTGAGCAGCATTGGCAAGGTTACAGTGTCCACCAGGCGCGTCGTCAGAGTGATATTGCGCTCCCAGAGTTTTTCCATGCGGAGCGATACGGGTTTACCGTGAACGCCGACATTTGCGATATGGCCTCCTGCTCCTACGATTGCCTGACAGATATCGAATGTAGCAGGCATTCCGACGGCTTCAATTGCGACGTCGACACCCTCTCCGCCGGTCAACTGCATGACTCGGTCAGCGGCTTTCCCGTCGGCGCTGTTGATGGTCGTGGTTGCACCCAGTTCCATTGCGACTTCGAGACGATGGTCGTTCAGGTCGATCACATAGATCTTTGCCGGTGAAAAGAACTGTGCCGTCAGCAGGACCGCAAGCCCGACGGGGCCTGCTCCAACTATGGCTACAGCGTCTCCAGGCTTGACGCGCCCATTTAATACGCCGCATTCAAATCCGGTTGGAAAAATGTCGCTCAGCATCACAAGTGCTTCTTCGTCACCGCCTTGCGGGAAATGGTAGAGGCTGCCATCCGCCTGAGGAATTCGCACGAATTCGGCCTGAGTGCCATCAATGGTGTAGCCCAGGATCCAGCCGCCATACCGGCAATGGGACGGCATACCCTTTCGGCAGAAATCGCATCTCGTGCAAGCGGTTACGCACGAAATGATCACCTTGTCACCGACCTTGAATTCTGTAACGCTGCTTCCTACTGCTTCGACCACGCCAACGCCTTCGTGGCCGAGGATGCGTCCGTCAGTGACGGCGGGTAGGTCCCCTTTGAGGATGTGGAGTTCCGTCCCGCAGATCGTCGTCGTGCTTACGCGCACGATTGCATCGCTGGTTTCTCGGATGGCAGGGCGGGGTACAGATTCCCAAACAGGTCTTCCGGGACCGTTGCCAGTGGTGTGATAAACCAGTGCCTTCATTGTGCCTGAGTGGGTGAGTTGGGATGTTTCAGACTCAAGCGCGAAATCGATTGCAGCCATTGGTGATGCCTCATTTCCGGTTTTACGGATTGAGGCGAGGCTAGTCTTTAGAGGAAGCGCGGTCTGAGCTTAAACGCTCAACCCAGATTTGGGGCAATGCGCTTTGTCGCAAGAGATTCCCGCGGCATGGAACAAGGAAACGGCTCCAGTTTAGGACAATCGTCGGGAGATCAGGGGACTCCGATGAAAATCATTGATAGACAGTGTCGGGCGTCCAATCCTTCTTGCCTGGCTTTGTTTTCTGGCTCTTGTTGACTTTGGGCACGATATCGAGGGGTTTGTCATCGACATCGAGTTGTATCAAAGTCATTCCTTTTACGAGGCTCTTTGTCAGAGCAGTCTGAACATCCGCAATCGAGAAAGGTGTATCGCAGACCATGAGAACGCCACCGTACGATCCCCCTTTTTTACAATTGGAGTGGCCTAATCCAAACTGCGCCTGGATATTCGCGTAACCGTGTTCGCCATCCTGCAGGTCAAGGCGGTAGGTGCCACTCACAACGTGACCTTCCCACTTTTCATAACCGGTTGGGATGGTAATCGTGGATTTACTTCCTTTCCCATACTTGTCTGCAAATTCTTCAACGGCATCGATGTACCAATCCCGGATTGACTTATTGCAACCAGGGCAGAGGCTCGTATTGGGAACTTCAGTAAATTTGGCCATGTTTCCTCGCTTCTTTAAAAGTCCGGCGCCGCTTTTAGCTTTGCATCAAAGCAGAAACCTGACATTCCGGCGAAGCGAGAATACAGCCAGATCAAGTGACTCGCAAATTTTTCTTGGGGAAATTTTGGTGGCGGGAATAACGGGTGTGTGGAATTGAAGTGCGATGACGTGGATCAGAAATCCAGAAAAATCGGCCCGAGTCTCGGCGAAAGACACGGGCCGATTTGGCATCCGGGTGCGGTTAGACGCTGACTGGGACTGCGGTGGGATCGAAGAATGTGCGGTGAATTCGGTCACCCAGCTTGTGCAGCCGAAGGAAGTTCGTGCTGCCGGATTTGGTGCCGGTTCCGGCAATTAAAGCGATGATTTCGCCCTTCTTGACGTAGTTGTGCTGCTCCAGAAGAGTCTCCGCCAACTCGACCATGGCCTCGGTGGTCTGCACCTTGGCGCAGTGGACCGGAACCACGCCCCAAAGCAGATTCAGGCGATTGATTGTGACGTCGATGGAACTGAAAGCGTAGATCGGAGCTGCGGGCTGGTACTTCGACAACTTGATCGCTGTTGCGCCTGATTCGGTGAAAATTGCGATGCCCTTCAGTTCCAGGTCTTCGGCAGCATGAGCAGTAGCTTCGCAGATGGTTTCGGCGACAGACAGCGTCTTGTGCCTCGGGCGAACGAGCGAAGTGCCGTCAGCCTTGGCAGCCACTATGTTGTCCTCCGCCTCCGCCACAATACGGGCCATCATTTTGACTGCTTCGACAGGGTAGGAGCCCATGGCGGATTCGCCGGAGAGCATGACGGCATCGGAGCCGTCATAAATTGCGTTGGCGACATCGGAAACCTCGGCACGAGTCGGGCGCGGGTTGTCGATCATCGATTCGAGCATCTGCGTTGCGGTAATCACCGGCTTGCGGTAGTCAGCTGCGCGACGGATGATGAGTTTCTGGAGCGCTGGGACTTTTTCCGGAGGAACTTCGACACCGAGGTCTCCGCGCGCAACCATGATTCCGTCCGCGACCTGAAGAATTGCATCGAGATGTTCGATGGCCTGTGGCTTCTCCAGCTTGGCGATAATCCATGTGGCGCCACCGTATGCGGCCACGCGGTTGCGAACAAGATTGATATCCTCGGCGGTGCGAACGAAGGAAACGGCAACTGCATCGACGCCGCTTCGCAGAGCGAATTCGAGATCGAGGTCGTCCTTTGCAGTCAGGGATGGGACGCGAACGGCGATGCCGGGGAGGTTGATGCCCTTGTTTTCGCCAAGCTTGCCACCGTTGATGATGGAGCAGATGACGTCATCGCCATCGACTTCCAGGACGCGCAGTTCGATCAGGCCATCTGAAAGCAGAATGCGCGAGCCCTGCTCAACGTTTTCAGCGAGGGTCTTAAAGGTGGTGCCGACGAGTGCGGCGGTGCCCTCAACTTCGCGGGGCGTGATGGTGATCTTCTCTCCGGCGACGAGCATCACCGGCTTGTGATCTACAAGCTTGGAAGTGCGGATCTTAGGACCCTGCAGGTCGCCCAGAATACAAAGCGGCTTGCGTTCTTCGCGGCTCACCTTGCGGATCATCTGGATCAGCGCAAGCTTCTCTTCATGGGTTCCATGAGAGAAATTGAGACGAACCACATCGAGGCCGGCGCGGACAAGCTGGCGAAAAACCGGCTCGGTATTGGAAGCAGGCCCGAGGGTTGCCACAATCTTTGCGCGCCGCTGCAGGATGGATTCGGAAAAGCTCAGGTCAGCGGTGGACATCAGTAACACTCCAGTAAATTCATAAAATTGCGTTAAGAAAAAAAGGGAACTTAAGTTCTCGGAACGGCGTCTGCCGCCCGCTCTGTCTTGCAAAACAGCTTGATTCCTGGATATTCCCGGCAGGAGCCTGCAGGGTTTCAGCCGCAAGAAAAGCGTTTAACCCTTCCTGCCGCTGCTGCTCCAAATGCGATGGCTCCAGACCGCTCAATTGTACAGGAGGCTACCAACCCAACGGACGGTCCCGCCTGATTTGATGGTAGCAACCTGTGGAGGGGATTGGGCTCGGATCAAGCGGTCCGATATAAGCGCAACGAAGGCAAAATAGACTATTCGGTCGGGAAAGGGCTGGATTCTATTTCCGCTTCGCGGCCGGACTTCCCCGGTGAATCGGAGATGTCGGTTTGATTCTCGCGCTGCCACTGCACCAGGATCTCTTTTCGGTGGCGGTGTAGGACTCCGTTCAGATGTGCGCCGAGAAGGACGCTGAAGGAAGTGATGTATAGCCAGACTAGAGTTGCAATTGCGGTTCCCAGGGAGCCATAGATGATGGTGTAATCCGCTATCCGCGTGACGTAAAGACCGAATGTCAGAGTCACGGGAAACCAGAGCAGTGTTGCGGTGATGGCTCCCGGCGCAACACCGGTCCAACTCTCCCTCGTGCGTGTTCCGAAATGGTAGACCGCACCCAGAACCGAGGCGCTTGTCAGCAGCGCAAGCGACCAGCGAGCGAGCCGCCACAAGACGAGAACGATGAAGTGCAACTCGTGCTGGGAGTTCTCGATCATCCACTGTTCGATGGGCTGCCCGAAGACCAGCATCGCGGAGGCGATCGACAACGGAACCATGGAGATGGGCACGAGCATCAACGCTCGAAGGCGCAGTTCCAGCCAGTTCCAGCCTCTTGCCGGAAGCTGATAGGCCATGCGGAAACCCTCCATGAGCGTGAGCATGACGCCAAGGGCCGCAAAGATGGTGAGGGAAATCGCCGACAGCAGAACCTGCAGCGAGAATGCCCTTTGCGAATAAAAATAGGACTGCAGCAGGGACATCGTATCGGCGGGAAGAAACTGCTCGGAAGCAGTGCGGAGTGCATCCAGGAGCGTATTGCCCGCCGGAACCAGGGCGAGCATGGTAGTGATGACCAGGAACGTGGGGAAGAGCATCAGCATGCCCGAGTAGGCAGCAGCTTTCGCCGTATCCAGGACATCATTTTGCATCGCCTGCCAGAGGGCAATGCGAAGAGCGTAAGCGTATCGGGCAATCGGAGCAAACAAGGCCTGGGCCATCCCTCGCAGAGTATCGCAGGCACGCGGTTTTTACGAAACGCCGGAATGCCGAGGGTCTTGTTTATCGCGGCTGCAGAATTACGGACAATGCGGCAATCACAATCGCCATCGCCGGACCGAGAAAGATTCCGACCACAAAGCGGCCAAGGATGAATATGATGACAAAACCGAAGCGGCCGATCGTGTCAAAGGTGTTCAACGCGTTGTAGGGCAAAAGGTTACGCACAAACCGGCTGGCCGCCAAAGGCGGAATGGGCAGGAGATTGAAGAAGAAAAGGGCGAGATTGACCTCGATCATCAGCCAGAAGAGCAGGGCCATGGCCTGGGGCGCTGAGGTCTCTCCGAGGAAGATCTGGCCCTGAACCGTGCCGATGACCGCCGTACGTCCCCCAGGGATGGCCAGCGCAAGGATTACCATGAACACAAACGCTGCAAAGGCAAGCAACAGGTTGGCCGTGGGTCCGGCGAGGGAAACGAGGTTGTCGTCGCGGGTGATCTTCTTGAAATTGCGCGTAATCACCGGGATCGGCTTGCCCCATCCGAAGACCACTCCGCCACCGCCGAAGCCGATGAACGGCCCCACGATCATGAGTGCAGGGTAGAGGAGGGTGCCGATCGGATCGATGTGGCGCATCGGATTCAGCGAGATGCGACCCTCGAGTCGAGCCGTATGGTCACCGAGCCGGGACGCCATCCAGGCGTTGGCGCATTCATGCACTGAAAGCGAAAAAAGAAGGATGACAAACTGGTAAAGCGCAACGACCAGCTCAATGCTTGAGGCTTGCAAACAGTTTCTCCAACCCTTTCCTGGACGCCAACGATTGCTCCGGCAGAGCTCAGATTAGCATGCGAGGCGCTAAGCGCAACGGGGCTCTAAGACGTTGCTTACGTTCGGGAGAGCTTGATGGTTCCCCTGGTCGGCTCGCGAGCATCTGTGCTTTCAGCTTCTCTTGTTTTCGGCTGTCCCCTGAGGCCCTACGATCGTACCGTCAGCCATTTGCGTTCCTGCGAGTACGACTGTATGTGCTCCGACACGGGCACGCGCTCCAATGCTGGTAGCGGCAAAGATGACCTTGTCGTAGTCGTCCTCTTCGTGGGTGTGGGAGTAGATGCGGGCGTAGTTGCCAATGACGGCGCCTTTGCCGAGCCGGATTTCGGCACGGTCATCCAGAAGGGCGCGCTGGCGGACAATCACTCCGTCCTCGATGCTCAGGTTGTAGCCGTATGTCAGTTCGACGCCATGATCGATGCGAACGCCTTTGCCCATTTTCGCGAAAAGATGGCGACCAAGCATGCAGCGGAAGCGGATGCCGAGCCAGTGATTGAGGCCGATGGGCGAACGATCGAACATGATCCAGAACCACAGGAGCGGTTTGCTGCGCGCGAAGCGCTCGCGATCCACGTCCGGGTAGTGCTCGGCTTCGAGAGTGGCGTTCCCGGGATCCAGCGAAAGTTGAAGCACATTGAGCGGAAGTTCGCTGGTCAGGGTGAAATTCAGTTTGCCGCCATGCGGGCGACCGAGATAGAGCTGGAAGAGCTGATCGCGAACGATTTCTGCGCGGCGCTCTGCGGCCTGATGCCTGGTGAATTCTTCATCCAGAAAGGCAATCCAGCGGCGGTAGAGTTCCTCTGCCTCGGGCTGGGGGTGAGCAATACGACTGGACTGGGCGATTGTCGATTCGGCCATACACATGACGATACACCCGGGCAGGAAGGATGCGAACTGTCTCGGAGGCGGACTCCGGTTAAAGCTCGGGAATCGAGTCGTCGCTGCTTTGGGCCTGAAGAACCGGAACGCATTTCCGCCATCCAGTCCAGAGCAACGCTTCGGCGAGGATGAACAGGAGAAAGCCGGCGAAGGCCGGCAGTAAATGGAAGAAGTCGAGGTAACCTACCGCAAAGTGGACACCGATCGCGCCGCCGAATCCGGCAACACCCATGACCGCCACGATCTCAACTAGGTTCCGATTCAACTCCGCACATCGAGCCATGAACAGGAGCAGGGAGCCGATCGAGCACAGGCCTCCGCCAAATCCGGCCCGATCGTGCGAGATCACCGGGATCAGCGAGGGTGAGATTTGAGTAAGAGACGGAATGTCCAGACCTATGTATCTCAGATCCGATGGCACGAAGACCCTGGTCATTCCAAAAAGAGCAATCGTGACACCGGCGAAGATGAGGCCAATGGAACAGGTTCCCAAAAGAATTCTGCCCCAACGGGCGATTGGGCCGCATGCCTGCGGAGTTTCCGTCCAGATGGCGCGAAGGGAGGCATTGCGCGGGCGCGAGCGCCAGAGTCCGATTGTGAAAACGGGCAGAAGGAAGAGCGTTGCAACGCCATGCCAGGTGTCGAGATAGCCCTGACCGAGGTAGGTCAGGAACGCCAGAAAGCCTATTGTGCCGGAGAATACAAGCGCCCACCAGGCCCATTCTGCTCGAGTCCGCATGGGAAATGCTGCCAGCCAAAGATAGCCCGCGCCGATCGCCAGCAAGGTTCCGCCATATGCGACGCGGTCATGAAACATGAACCCGAGCAGGCGAGGATTACCGACTCGCATCAATGTGTGCGAATCCATGCCGATGGCATGGCTATCCTGCGGGAGCAATTGTCCTGAAATCGATTGGAGGACGGCGAATCCTCCACTGAGGGCCAAGGCTATGCCCGTAAGGGCAATGAGGAATCGACCATCGTCCAGAATCGCGTCGAGAATGCTGCGCTCGTCTTTCATCGGCTCCAATCATATCCCCGCTTTTTCGCGAGATGGCCTGCGGATCACTTCGGCCGAGCTAGCTTGGTCATTCGGACGACGGGCAACGCCTCGCCATTGTGCAAAGGGACCGCAATTCGTTCGACTTCAACATAGCCTTTCAGCCGGTAGAGCGAAACGCCGGTCAGGGTCGAGCCCATTTCAAATCGGCGAAAACCAGCCGCCTGCGCTGCTGCTTCAACGTGGGCGAGGATCAGGCTTCCCAGTCCGCGCCGGGCGAAAGCGGGGTGAACAAAGATCGCGCGAACCTTGGCTGCGTCACTAGCGGGGTCGAGCAGATCGGGCTCGCGGCCGGGTCCCTGATCCGCGCCAAAGAGGGTCTTTCGTTTGGACCATCCGCCACATCCCGCGAGGACAGTTGCACCGTTTGGATCGATTGCTTCTACGAGGAAGTAGGTCTGGTCGCGGATCAACTGCGTGTCCAGGCCGAGCACGGTGCCAAGCGCCCCTTCGATCTGCGCCGGAGTGTAATCGTCAGCCTGCAATCCTCGGACGGAAGCTTCGATGAGCGCGTGCAGAGCGGGGATATCGCTCTCGACGGCGGTTCGGATTTGCCAGTTTGAGTCGGCCATGAACAATGTGATTTCAGATTATGCGATGCCGCGGTAGGGGGAATATCGCGCATTGCGACTTCGAGCCGGAAATCAGCCGGAAATCAGTTTGTCGGTGTCCATCTGCCTGTGATAAACGATGAGCAGCGCTCGGGGCGCATCCAGTCCGCGGAAAGGGCCGTGCCCACCCATAAAATTTCAGAATTGAAGGTTACGAACCTTCTTTCAGCCTGAATTGTGCGGACTCCAGGCGGGCAATGAAAGGAGATTCGCATGTTTCCCAACCCTCAGAGCGCTTTGCCGCTGCCTCCGCGCCCGAGTCTGGAGCGCTACCGAAAACTTGCCAAAGGCCTGGTAAAGGCTTGCCGTTCGGCGGATGAGCCTGGCCCCGAAACGCCCGTGCCTGATGAGCCTGTCCGAAATGCGAACCGCGACACGGAAGCCGACTGGGCCGAGTTATGGGCGGAAGACTGGGTCGACACATTGGTGCGGCTGACGGGCCTCGAAGCCGGGCCGCATCTTCCGGTGCAGATTCCGGAATGGATCGATTCAGTCGCGGCCTTTGTGCGGCGCCAGATGGCAGGCGACGGTTCCAATGGGCGAAAGTGCGCGCTCGCCGACGCGCAGTTTGTGATTGCGCTGTCGCATGGCTTTGAGAGTTGGCCAAAATTTGTGAAGCAACTGGAAGCGCTCGAAAGCAGCAATTCTTCCACGGCGCGGTTTGAGGCGGCGGCGGATGCGATCGTGGCGGGGAATGCATTCAAGCTCGCGCAGTTGCTGAAAGAAGAGCCAGAGCTGATCCGAGCGCAGTCCATGCGCGAACACGGCGCGACATTGCTGCACTATGCCGCGGCCAATGGTGTGGAGGGATATCGTCAGCTCACGCCCCCCAATATCGTCGAGATCGCCGGAATACTGCTGATTACCGGGGCACAGATAGACGCGGAGGCGAATGTCTACGGCGGCGGTGCAACAGCGCTTGATCTCGCCGCGACGAGCGCACATCCGGAGCGCGCCGGGGTTCAGGAAGACCTGCTCCGGCTGCTTCTGAGGCATGGAGCGCGAATCAGCCGAGGTCTGGTGATGGCCTGCCTGAACAATGGAAGCAAGAAGGCAGCCGAACTTCTCGCTGGCGTGATCGCGAAGCAGGGCGGACCTCTGGACCTGGCTGAGGCCGCAGGAGTGGGCAGGTCGGATCTGGTCCAGGAATATTTTGCAGAGGATGGCGGCCTGCAGCCGGGGATTGCCGCTGAGCAATTGCAGGAGGGGCTTCTGCATGCCTGCGAGTATGGGCGGGATGCTGTGGTCGAGTTCCTCATCGCAAGGGGAGCAGACGTTTCAGCATCGGGCCGAGGCGGTCAAACTTCGATGCACCGGTCTGTGATTGGCGGGCATCCCACCACTGTGCAGTTGCTGCTGCTGCACGGTGCTCCACTTGAAGCAACGAACAGATACGGTGGCACGGTCTTGGAGCAGGCTCTGTGGTCGGCCGGGCACGGAGGAGATTCAGAAATTTATCTCGAGATCCTTGAGATTCTGGTCAGCGCAGGGGCGCAGGTTCCCGAACGGCATGTGCCGGTGAATCCGCGGGTGGATGCGTGGCT
>Ga0302319_10026582_pt1 | contig 10182 bp, 8 predicted proteins | sample Bog_T0_2_FD_203319 | JGI IMG/M metagenome (GOLD analysis project Ga0302319, IMG submission 203319) | Peat permafrost microbial communities from Stordalen Mire near Abisko, Sweden - Bog_T0_2 | ecosystem: Environmental > Terrestrial > Soil > Wetlands > Peat | place: Sweden: Abisko, Stordalen Mire...
AGGGCGCGCTGCGCCAGCTCACCGGCACGATCGAACAATTGCAGTATCAAAATCAGCAGATGCAATCGCAGATCCAGCGTATGCAAAGCGGCGCCGTAGCACCCGTCACGGCGCCAGTCACGGCGCCAGTCACGGCGCCGGGTGCAACGCCCAATGTCGGAACCGGCGTTCCCGGTGCGCTACAGGCGCCTCGGCCCGGCAATCGTTCCGACATGTTCGATCCTTCGCAGCACCCGAATGCGCCGGGCGCTCCGCGCGCGCTCGGCAATTCGGCGGTGATTGCCGCGCCCGAGACCGCGGGCAACGCGCCGGCGCTCGGCGCTCCCGGCGGGCGCGATGCCGGCGCGCCGCTCGATCTCTCGACGCTGTCGGGCAATCCGCAAGCGCCGCAACCAGCCGTGCAAACCGCGCCGCAGCCGGCCGCCATGGCGAGCGCGCCGGCGCAAACCATGCAGCCGCCGGTGCAATCGGCGCCCGCGCCCGCGCGCCCTGCCGGCAACCAGCTTGCCACGCTGCCGCCGACGGCGTCGCCGCAGGACGAATACGACATGGCCTATGGCTATGTGCTCCATAAGGACTACGCGCTGGCCGAGCAGGCCTTCCGCGATTTCCTGCGCAAATATCCCGACGAGCGGCTGGTGCCGGACGCGCAATATTGGCTGGGCGAAAGCCTGTTCCAGCGCCAGCGCTATCGCGATGCGGCGGAATCCTTCCTGGCGGTGTCGACGAAATACGAAAAAGCCGGCAAAGCGCCCGATTCCCTTCTGCGCCTGGGCCAGTCGCTGGCCGCGCTCAATCAGAAGGAAGCGGCCTGTGCGACACTGGCCGAAGTTGGCCGCAAATTTCCGCGCGCCTCGGCCAGCGTGAAGCGCGGCGTTACGCAGGAAGAAAAGCGTGCGCATTGCTAGCGCGCAAAATTCCTCGCCGGTAACGGCCGTCGAAGCAAAATACCTTTTCTCCGATCTCGAAAATATGCCAGTGCTGGTATTGGCCGTGTCCGGCGGTCCGGATTCCACCGCGCTGATGTGCCTTGCCGCGCGCTGGGCCGCTTCGCTTAAACGCAAACCGAAATTGCTCGCCGTCACCATCGACCACGGGTTGCGCGCTGAATCCAAACGCGAAGCGACGGGCGTCGCCAGGCTCGCGCGCAAACTTAAAGTGCCACATCGCACATTGCGCTGGACCGGCAAAAAACCGAAGACCGGCTTACCGCAAGCCGCGCGCCAGGCGCGCTATCGTTTGCTCGGCGATGCCGCGCGCAAATCGGGTGCGGCCCATGTGCTCACCGCCCATACGCTCGACGACCAGGCCGAGACCGTTCTCATTCGGCTGCTACGCGGCAGCGGCATGACGGGACTGGGCGCGATGCAAAAAGTTTCCGTCATTCCAGGGCGCGCGTTAGCGCGAACCCGGAATCCAGACACTAGCACTGAGCAAGGCTCTGGATTCCGGGTTCGTGGCCAAGAGGCCGCGCCACGGAATGACGATATTCTTTTGGTGCGCCCGCTGCTCGAAATTCCCAAAGCCCGCCTGATCGCTACGCTCAAAGCCACGAAAATTTCTTTCGCCGACGACCCAACCAACCGCGATCCGCGTTTCACCCGCGCGCGCTTGCGCGGTCTGATGCCGCAATTGGCGGCGGAAGGCCTTGACGCCCGCAGGCTGGCCTTGCTGGCCACGCGGCTCAAGCGCGCGGATACGGCCATCGAAGCCGAGACCGATCAGGCGCTCGATTTTTTGGCGGCGGGTGTGCACGCGCCCGGCGTGATGGCGTTCGAGGCGGCCGGCTTTTTTATCCTGCCGGCCGAGATCGGCTTGCGCATGCTAGGGCGCGCGGTCACGCGGCTCGGCAATGAAGGCCCGGTCGAACTTGCAAAGCTGGAGGCGCTCAAGGCCGCGCTCGATAGTGCCCAAAAGGCGGGCAGCCGGCGCTTTCGGCGCAGCCTGGCCGGCGCGCTGGTCACGCTGGCCAAAGGCAAAATCGTAGTGGAACGGGCTCCCGCAAGAGGCGGCCGCGCCGCCAAATAAGGCAGCCGGTATCCTTAACCACGGCCACACTGGGTCAAGCCAAGCGGCGCAAAGCGCGCTAGAATATGCGGATTCGGGGCCTTTCCATGCGGGCCAGCCGTGCATACATTGTGAACGCAATGAACGTGAAGCCTTCACGAAGTTTGGGCATAAAAACAAACCACAAAGCCGCGGCCCCTAAGCGCGGCGGGTAAGGACGCCTGATGAACGCCAATTTACGCAATTTCGCCCTCTGGGTGATAATTGTCCTCCTGCTGCTGGCATTGTTCACGCTGTTCCAGAATCCGGGAACGCGAACGACCGCGCAGGACATTTCATTCTCGCAATTGCTGAGCGAGGTCGATGCCGGCCGCGTGCGCGACGTGGTGATCCAGGGTCCGGAAATTCACGGCACTTTCGCCAATGGCACCGCCTTCCAGACCTATGCGCCGGGCGATCCGGGCCTGGTGCAAAAACTCTACGCCAAGGGCGTCTCGATCACTGCCAAACCGCTCACGGACAATGTGCCGTGGTTCGTTTCGTTGCTGGTGTCTTGGCTGCCCTTCATCGCGCTGATCGGCGTGTGGATTTTCCTGTCGCGGCAAATGCAGGGCGGCGCCGGCAAGGCCATGGGCTTCGGCAAATCGCGCGCAAAACTGCTGGCCGAGGCGCATGGCCGCATCACGTTTGAAGATGTCGCCGGCGTCGACGAGGCCAAGCAGGATTTGCAGGAGATCGTTGAATTCCTGCGCGATCCCGGAAAATTCCAGCGCCTGGGCGGACGTATTCCGCGCGGCGTGCTGTTGGTCGGGCCTCCGGGCACCGGCAAGACGTTGATTGCGCGCGCGGTCGCGGGCGAAGCCAACGTTCCTTTCTTCACCATCTCGGGTTCGGACTTCGTCGAAATGTTTGTCGGCGTCGGCGCCTCGCGCGTGCGCGACATGTTCGAGCAGGCCAAGAAGAACGCGCCCTGCATCATATTCATCGACGAAATCGACGCGGTCGGCCGCCATCGTGGTGCCGGCCTTGGCGGCGGCAATGACGAGCGCGAACAGACGCTCAACCAGTTGCTGGTCGAGATGGACGGCTTCGAGGCCAATGAAGGCATCATTCTGATCGCGGCCACCAACCGGCCCGACGTGCTCGATCCCGCGCTGCTGCGCCCGGGCCGTTTCGACCGCCAGGTGGTCGTGCCGAACCCTGACGTTGTCGGTCGCGAGAACATCCTCAAGGTTCACGTCAAGAAGGTGCCGCTGGCGCCCGACGTCAATCTCAAAACCACCGCGCGCGGTACGCCTGGTTTCTCCGGCGCCGATCTCGCCAATCTGGTCAACGAAGCCGCCTTGATGGCCGCGCGCCGCAACAAGCGCATGGTCACGCAAGCCGAATTCGAGGACGCCAAGGACAAGGTGATGATGGGCGCTGAGCGCAAGTCGCTGGTGATGACGGACGAGGAAAAACTCCTCACCGCCTATCACGAAGGCGGCCACGCACTGGTCGCGCTCAACGTCAAGGCGACCGATCCGGTGCACAAGGCCACCATCATTCCGCGCGGCCGTGCGCTCGGCATGGTCATGCAATTGCCCGAGCGCGACAAGCTGTCGATGTCGCTCGAACAGATGACCTCGCGTCTCGCCATCATCATGGCTGGCCGCGTCGCCGAGGAATTGGTGTTCGGCCGCGAGAAGGTCACTTCGGGCGCTGCCTCCGACATCGAGCAGGGCACCAAATTGGCGCGTCTTATGGTGACGCGCTGGGGCCTGTCGGATGCGCTCGGCCCGGTCGCTTACGGCGACAATGGCGACGAGGTGTTCTTGGGCTACCAGGTATCGCGCCAGCAGAGCGTGTCGGAAGAAACCAACCGCAAGATCGATTCCGAAGTGCGCAAGCTCGTAGAAACCGGTCTCGAGGAAGCCAAGCAGATCCTCACCGAAAAGCGCGCCGATCTCGAGACGCTGGCCCGCGGCCTGCTCGAGTTCGAGACGCTGACCGGCGACGAGATCAAGGACCTCATTCTCGGCAAGCGTCCGGTGCGCGAGTCGATCATTGAGCCGACCACGCCGCGCGGTTCCGCCGTGCCGCCGGCCGGCAAGCCGCGTTCGGCGCCGCCGCCGACCGGCGAAGTCGCACCCCAGCCGCAAGGCTGAGGCGCCCCGCAAAAACGCAGACGCCCGCCGCATGGCGGGCGCTTTGTTTTGTGGGTTTCCATGAGCACCGGCCTGCGCTAGCGGTTGCGCCATGAGCGCCTCCCCCGATCAACCCCCGCCGCGCTGGACGCTGGATGGCTTTCGCCTCGGCGCCTGGACCATTCTGCCGCTGATGCCGGGTCTGTTTGCTTTCGGCATGGCATTCGGCACGGTGGCGGCGCGCAAGGGCTTTAGCCTGATCGACGCCGTGATCATGAGCGGCACGGTCTATGCCGGCGTCGCGCAACTCATCGTTCTGGAATCCTGGCCGGAACGGCTGACGCTTCCCGCCATCGCCGCGACCGCGGCGGTCACCGCCTTGATCTCCAGCCGCTTCTTATTGATTGGCGCGTCGTTGCGGCCTTGGCTCGGTTCGCAGCCATCGGCGAAGATTTATCCGGCGCTGTTTCTGCTCACCGAACCGAACTGGCTGATGTCGATGCGCTATCGCGCCAATGGCGGCAGCGACCCGGCCTATTTCCTCGGTGGCGGCGCGGTCATTTATTGCATTTGGGAGGCCTCGACCGCCGCCGGCTTCTGGCTCGGCAGTTCGATCGGCGATCCGCGTGCTTACGGCATCGATCTGGTGATGCCGGTATTCTTTATCGCCATGCTGGTGTCGATGTGGCGCGGCGCGCGCGCCTCGATTGGCTGGACCGTTGGCGGCGTGGTCGCGGTCATCACTTATTCTGTGTTCGGCGGCATGTGGCACTTGATCGCCGGCGCGCTCGCAGGCTCTGTGGCGGGAGGCTTGATCGATGATCGCAACTGACCCGGGCGGCTTTTTCGCGATGTTGTTTGCCATGACGCTTGCCGTCTATGCCACGCGCGCCGGCGGTTTCTGGCTGATCGGGCGCGTCACCATCGGGCGGCGCCTGCAACGCATGCTGGAGGCGCTGCCCGGCGCCGTGATCGCGGCCACCGTGGCGCCGATCCTGCTCGCCGGCGGCATTACAGCCTGGCTCGCCGTGGCCGTGGCGGCGGCGACCATGATCGCGCTGCGCAATGATTTTGCCGCGGTGCTGGCGGGCGTCGCGGTCGCGGCGCTGGCGCGCGGGGCGGGGCTTTAGTCCCTTTATTCCCCTTTGGCATGGTCCTTGTATGCTACTTGTTGAATGTAGCGTGCGGCGTGGGGCTTACGCCGCCAAAACGGGGGCGAAAATGGCGAAATCCGAAACAAAAGTAGTTGTCGATCCGGTTGACGAGAAATTGCCGGCCGTGCGGCTGGTGCCGCTGGCGCTCCAGCATGTGCTGGTCATGTATGCCGGCGCGGTCGCGGTTCCCCTGATCCTGGGGCGCGCGCTCAAACTTTCGCCCGAAGAAGTCGCGTTTCTCATCAGCGCCGATTTGTTCGCCTGCGGTATCGCCACCATCGTGCAGTCGTTCGGTTTCCCCGGGGTCGGCATCAGGCTGCCGGTCATGATGGGCGTCACCTTCGCCTCGGTCGGCCCCATGCTGGCGATGGCCGCCACGCCCGGTGTCGGCTTGCTCGGCATTTACGGTTCCGTGATCGCCGCCGGCGTGTTCGGCATCCTGGTCGCGCCATTCGTGAGCCGGCTGCTGCCGCTGTTTCCAGCCGTGGTCACCGGCACGATCATCCTGGTGATCGGAATTTCGCTGATGCGCGTCGGCATCAACTGGGCCGGCGGCGGACTGCCGAGCTTCGGCAAGGTCGTCGATGGCGTGATGGTGCAGGTGCCTAATCCGGCCTATGGCGGATTGGCCGGGCTCGGCATCGCGCTGTTCGTGCTGCTGATCATTCTGGCGCTGATCAAATGGGGCAAAGGCTTCGTGCAGAATGTCGCGGTGCTGATCGGCATTGTCGCCGGCGCTATTCTCGCGGCGGTTCTCGGCATTATGCATTTTGAAAAAGTCGGCACCGCGAAGTGGGTCGACATCGTGCTGCCGTTTCATTTCGGCGTACCGGAATTTCACCTGGTGCCGATCGTGACCATGTGCATCGTCATGATCGTGGTGATGATCGAGTCGCTCGGCATGTTCCTGGCGCTCGGCGAAATCACCGGCAAGAAAATCGACGAAGCGGCCTTGACCAAGGGCCTGCGCGCCGACGGCGTCGGCACGGTGATCGGCGGCGTCTTCAACACCTTCCCTTACACGTCGTTCTCGCAGAACGTCGGACTTGTTGGTGTGACCGGCGTGCGCTCGCGCTGGGTCACGGTCACTGGTGGCATCATCATGCTGATCCTCGGCCTGCTGCCGAAAATGTCGGCCTTGGTCGAAGCCGTACCGCTGGTCGTGCTCGGCGGCGCCGGGCTGGTGATGTTCGGCATGGTGGCGGCGACCGGCGCGCGCATCCTCACCGGCGTCGACTTCAAGACCAACAACAAGAATCTGTTCGTGGTCGCGATTTCGGTCGGCTTCGGCATGATCCCATTGGTGGCGCCGGGCTTCTTCAAGCAGTTGCCGCACGAGCTGCAGCCGCTGTTGGAATCCGGCATCCTGCTGGCGGCCTTGGTCTCGGTGCTGCTCAACGCGTTCTTCAATGGTCTGGGCAGTTCAGAAGCGGCGCGTAAAAGCGCGGCGGCGGGGGCTTCGGCAGCCGAGCACGTTTAAGCCAACTTTGATTATAGCGGCAGGCGCTTACACGCGCCTGCCGTTTGCTTTTGTGCGACAATCGCTAGATGCCGCTGCAATCCCGCGTCTCGCCTTTTGGTGAATTATTCGCCTCGCTTGCGCGCGGCACACTCATGGGCAATCGCGGCGGGCGCTTGCATGGCGCCGGCAAAGCTCTCGGCGCGCGGCGCTGGGCGTCGCGGCTATGGATCTGCTGCGAACTCGAATTCAACGGCCGCCAGCGCCAGGTTTGGGGCGACAGTTACACCGAACTGTTTTTCCTCGACGAAGTGACGGCCTTGGCCGCGGGCCACCGGCCATGCTTCGAATGCCGGCGCAAGGATGCGCTGGCCCTTGCGGCTTTGTTTCCCGGCAATCGCAAGGCGCCGGAAATGGACCGAGTACTGCACGCCGAGCGCCTCGACGGCAAAGCCAAGCGCACGCATAAGCGCAAGATCGACATGCTGCCCGACGGCGCCATGATCGCGCTTGACGGCGAAGCTTTCGCGGTGCGTGGCAAAAGCCTGCTGGCCTGGACGCCTTCCGGCTATGGGCAAGTCGCGCCGCGCCCGCGCGGCATCGCGGTCGACATGCTCACGCCGCCGTCAATCGCCTCCGTTCTCAAGACCGGCTATGCGCCGCGCTGGCACCCCAGCGCGCACTGATCACGGCGGCTCGATCGGCGTCGTCAGCGGCGCCGCCGGCACGCGCCGCGCCCAGGCGAAGTACACAATACAGCCCATAATCACCAACATGAGCGCGACCAGCGCCACGCAGGCCGGCCAGTCGCCGTAGGTCCAGGCCAGGCCGCCGAGCGCCGAGCCGGCGCTGCCGCCGAGATAAAAACTGGTCACGTAAAGCCCGACCGCGGACGAGCGCCCGGCCTTGGCGGTGATGGTCACATAGCCGGTGGAAACCGCCTGGCAGATCAACCCGCAAGCGGCGCACATGGCCAGCCCCAGAATGATCAGTGGCAGCGACGGCGCCAGCGTCAGCGCAATGCCGGCGATCCACAGCGCAATGACGCGAACGACAAAGCGCCGCCGCCCAAAGCGCCCGACCGCCCAGCCGGCCCAGGGCGTGAGCACCGAGCCGGTGAGATAGACCACGAAAATGGCGCCGAGCCAGCTTGCCGAGAGATTGTAGGGCGCCCCGGCCAGATGAAAGCTGACATAGGTGAAGGTGCAGATGAAACAAAACAGCACGCCGAAGCCGACCGCGAAGGTCGCCACCAATTGTCCGTTGCGGAAATGCGCCAGCATCTGACGCCCCGATGCCAGCAGGCCTTCCGAGCGCACGAATTTGCGCTCCGGCGGCAGCAGAAACGCAACCGCGATGGCGCCCGCCAGCGTAATCACGGCCAGCGCTTCGAACCCCGCGCGCCAGCCGATCAGGTCGGCGAGCACGCCCACCACCAGCCGGCCGCTAAAGCCGCCCAGGCTCGATCCCGAACTGTAAATGCCGGCCGCCGTCGTCGCTTCATTGTGCGGCCATTCGTCGCCGATATAGGCGATGGTCACCGCGAAAATCGGCGGCAACACCAGGCCCTGCACCGCGCGCCAGAAAATGAGCGCCGGCAGGCTGTTCGCCAGCCCAACCATCAAGGTCGGTATGACCAGCGCAAACATTGCCGCCACGATCACACGCTTGCGGCCCAGCACATCGGCGACCGTGCCGGTGAACGGCGCGGTCAGTGCCACCGCCAGCGTGCTCACGGTGATGATGGTGGAAACTTCCGCCGCGCTCGCGCCGAATTCCGCCGAAAGCAGCGGCAGCACCGCCTGCGGCGCATATAAATTGATGAAACAGCAAAATCCGGTGAGAAACACCGCGAACTGCCGGGTGGAAATCTTTCGACCTGGGCTTGCGGTATTCATGCGTGGCGAGGACCCGGCAACGCGCTATGCGTGGTGCAAAGCTATGCATCGGTTTTGCCCTCGCCGCAAAGGGCCATGGCGAAGGGGCAGTGCGCCGCTGAGCGCATGGCTAACCTTATGCCGCGGCACGAAAACCGCCCGGATTGGCGGTTGAACTGGCCGCGAACGACCCCATGTTTAGCGGGTGGGGGCAATGGCGAGAGACTCCCGCATGCGCGCGCTTACCGTCCAACCCGGAAAACCCAATACGGTTCAACTTGAAGATGTCGCGGCCCCGCCCGAAAGCGACGGCGCGGTGCTGGTGAGTGCGCTGGCGCTGGGGATTTGCGGCACAGACCGCGAAATTATCGATGGCGATTATGGCTGGGCTCCGCCCGGCGCCAAACACCTGATCATCGGTCATGAATCGCTCGGCCGCGTCGAAGACGCGCCGGCCGGCAGCCCATTCAAGCGCGGCGATCTCGTCGTCGGCATCGTGCGCCGCCCCGATCCAGTGCCGTGCCAGGCCTGCGCGGCAAATGAATGGGACATGTGCCGCAACGGCCAATATACCGAACGCGGCATCAAACAGCGCAACGGCTATGGCAGCGAACAGTTCCGCGTCGAGCCGGATTTTCTGATCAAGCTCGACCCGGCGCTCGGCAAGCTGGGCGTGCTGCTGGAGCCGACCAGCGTGGTTGCCAAGGCCTGGGAACAAGTCGGCCGCATCGGCGACCGCAATCCGTTCTGGAAGCCGCAGGTCGTGCTGGTCACCGGCGCCGGTCCGGTCGGCTTGCTGGCGGCGCTGCTGGGCAGCCAACGCGGCTACGAAGTGCACGTGCTCGACCTCGTCAAAGACGGGGTCAAGCCGGACCTCGTGCGCGCGCTCGGCGCCACCTATCATTGCGGCGATCTCGGCAAACTCAAGCCCGACATTGTCATCGAATGCACCGGCGCCGTTCCCGTCGTGCTCGATGTCATGGACTGCGTCGCGCCCAACGGCGTTGTCTGCCTCGCCGGCGTTTCGGAGTCTGGCCATAAGGTGGATTTCGATGTCGGCGGGCTCAATCGCAAAATGGTTTTGGAAAACAGCGTGATGTTCGGCTCGGTCAATGCCAACCGGCGCCATTACCGCGCCGCCGCCGACGCACTGGCCAAAGCCGATAAGACTTGGCTGGCGCGCCTCATCACGCGCCGCGTCCAATTGAGCGACTGGAGTAAGGCCATTGAATTGCAGCCGGACGACATCAAAGTCGTGATCGATTTTGACGCGTGACCTCATGACCACCCGCATCGAAGATTACGCCATGATCGGCGATCTTGGCTCCGCCGCGCTGGTCGGGCGCAACGGCTCGATCGACTGGCTGTGCTGGCCGCGCTTCGATTCGGATGCTTGTTTTGCGGCCATCCTGGGCACGCCCGAGCACGGCCGCTGGCGCATCGCACCCAAAGATCAAAGCGCCAAGATCACGCGGCGCTACCGTCCCAATACGCTCATTCTCGAAACCCGCTTCGAGACTGCTACCGGCGCGGCCACGCTGATCGATTTCATGCCGCCG
>Ga0302319_10026584_pt1 | contig 10182 bp, 8 predicted proteins | sample Bog_T0_2_FD_203319 | JGI IMG/M metagenome (GOLD analysis project Ga0302319, IMG submission 203319) | Peat permafrost microbial communities from Stordalen Mire near Abisko, Sweden - Bog_T0_2 | ecosystem: Environmental > Terrestrial > Soil > Wetlands > Peat | place: Sweden: Abisko, Stordalen Mire...
AAGGCCATCATCTATCTCCTCGCCGGAAAGCTCGACCTCAGGCTGCCGGCTTAGCGCGCGCTACCCACACCGAACAGCGAGGAACCAAAAAAGGAGGCCGCCTGTAAAGGCGGCCTGAGTCTAGGGAGGAAACGCCCACGAAGGGCATCACGACGACAAGTCGTCGCAACCACGATATGTGCATCGCAGCGGGAAATACAATTGATTTGATTGAATTTATTTTCTCAGCCACGAATTGATAAGCCTTCGCATTCATATGCCCGTTATCGGGTAGACATATTCAATACAAATGAATAGTTTTCGTTCAGTTGAACTTATCTCAATAAGTCAATTACATCGGTAAATTGACACAACATTTTATACGTATGATGAGCGGACGTGTTGTGGCGAAGCGGCGACGACCAGATGACATTTCCTTCCTTGTGAGGATGACGCCATGGACAAGTTGAAGTCTTCGCCGCCCTCGGCTTTGTCGGAATTGTCCGTCGCCGGGCAGAAGGCGCTGCGCCAGCTTCGCAAAGGCTGCTCGTACCGGGTGCACGGCGCCTGGCGCTTTCGCGGATCGCGGGGCCCCACCAGCAACGCGACCCTCGTCGTCTTGCTCGAGAAGGGCTTGGCGGAACGTGTCGATATCGATCGCCAGATCCAGGTTCGGATCACGCCGGCCGGAAGTTCGTTCAAGTGAAGCGTTCATGATATCGAGGACGCGGTCCCTCGAAATGTTGAATTTTCTGGGGATGGCATGAAGTCTGTCGATATGGCGCGCCACGCGGAGTTGTCCGCGGAAGGCTTGAGGGCGATCGGCGCGCGGAACGCCTGTGATCGCGAATTCATTCATTTGTCGGGAGCGATTCAACCACACGGCTTTCTGCTGGTGGTAGACCCGATCTCGTGGGTCGTCATCGCCGCCAGCGCCAACGCCGCGCATCTGGCCGGCTTCGACGGCAGCCTCATCGGGGTCGCTCTTTCCCGCGCCTTCGGGGATGAATTCGCCGACACCGTCCGCGCCCTACGTCCCACCGGCAACCCCCACGACGCCCTCCCGACGCGCGTTCGGCTGACGACGACGCAACGAGGTCGCGATTCCACATTTGCGATGGTGGCGCATCGGACCGGGCTCACGCTGGTGCTGGAATTCGAACCGGGTTGGGAGACCGACGACGCCGCGTTCGCTTTGTTCTTTCAGCGACAACGCGAAGCCGTGAAGACCCTCCTCACGCTCGATGACGTCGAGACGCTTTGCCAGTCGACCGTGCAGGAACTGCAACTACAGAGCGGCTACGACCGCGTCATGATCTACCGTTTCGATAGAGACGCGCACGGCGAGGTGATCGCGGAGGCCCGCGGCAAAGAAGCCGAGTCTTATCTCAGGTTGCACTATCCGGCGGGCGACATCCCGCGACAGGCGCGCGTGCTCTATATGCGAAACTGGATTCGCGTGATCGCCGACGTCGACTATGCGCCGATCCCGATCGAGGCGCTCGTCGATGGCCCGCGCATCGACCAACTCGACCTCAGCATGTCCGTGCTGCGCGGCGTATCCCCGATACACCTGCAATACCTGCGCAACATGGGCGTCAAAGCCACCATGACGATCTCGCTGATCGTCGACAACCAACTCTGGGGCATGATCGCCTGCCATCACAATTCGGCGAAACGCGTCAGCCATTCGCACCCGTTGGCCTACGAAGCGCTGGGGCAGTTGCTCTCCGTGCGCCTGCGCGCCGTCGAATCCGCGAAGCACCACGAGAACGTCCGAAACCTCGGTCAATTGGCGGCGCAGGTCGCCAACGCCGTCGTCGCGGCCGAGAACGCCGCAGCCGGCATCGCGGCCGCCGCCGCGCCTCTGCTGAGCATGGTCGCGGCCGACGGCGCGGTCGTCGAAATCGACGGCGTGCGCATCACGGCCGGCATTGTCCCCAGCGATCAACTTCTGGACCTGCTCGCGCCGCGCCTCGCCAAGCTGGCCGGAGCCGGCGTCGTCCCGATCGCGATCGAATCGCTTCGCGACCTGGGGATTTCGGAAATCGATCATGTCGCGAATGCCTTCGCCGTGGCGGGCGCGCTGTTCGCGCCATTGCCGGGGCGGCTGCAGGGTTTTCTGCTCTGGCTGCGCTGTGAGCGCGCCCGGACGGTGCGTTGGGCGGGACAGCCGACAGGAAAGTCGGACGCGGAAGACGCGGCGATGACTCTCCCGCTCACGCCCCGGGCGTCGTTCGCGGAATGGCGCGAGGAAGTGCGCGGCTATTGCGCGCCCTGGCAGGCCTGGGAGATCGCGGCGGCCGCCGAGTTGACCCAGGCCATGCCCGAGGTGATGCAGCACAGGGCGCAGAACAGGCTGGTCCGCATGGCGCTTCACGATCCGCTCACCGGGCTTCCCAACCGACGGCAATTGCACGATCAACTCGACAAATGGCTCCGCGTCGATGAGCCGCGATCAGAGGCCGAAGACGAAGAGCGGCAACTGGGAGTCTTGTTCATCGACGTCGACGGCTTCAAGGCGATCAACGACACCCAAGGCCACCAGATCGGCGATGAACTGCTCATCATCGTGGCTCGACGAATCTGTTCGCTGATTCGGCCACAGGACATCGCCGCCCGGCTGGGCGGCGACGAATTTGTCGTTCTCGTCCCCAACACCAATATTCTGGAGCTCGCCGGCATCGCCCAGCGCATCGTCGACGACCTGCGTCTCTCGTTCGCTTTGGGCGGTCAAACGCGCCCCGGCCTTCCCGTGAGCATCGGCGTGGCTCTCGTGCCGAAAGGGACGGAGCGCGGCGAGGCGCTTCGCCAAGCCGACGCCGCGATGTACCGCGCGAAGCGGTCCGGACGAGACCAGATCGCCATTTACGACGCGGCTTTGGGCGCCGCCGTCGGCCGCAAGCAAACAGCGGAGAAGGAGCTTCGGCTCGCCATCGAAGCCGACGAGATCACGGTGCACTATCAGCCGATCTTCGAACTCGTAGCGGACGGCCCGCCTTTGCTGGACGGCTTCGAAGCGCTCGCGCGCTGGCGGCATCCGACACGCGGCCTGCTGTCGCCCGATCAATTCATCGGGCTGGCGGAGGAGACCGGGCTCATCGACGCGCTCGGCGACGCCGTGATGCTGAAGGCTCTGCGTCAACTCCAGGCTTGGCCCGACCGGCGGCTCAGCATGGCCATCAACGTATCGGTCCGTCAGTTCCTTCGCCCGGCCTTCGCGGCCAAAGTGATCTCCCGCCTCGTCGAGTTCGGCATCGAACCGCACCGGCTGTGCCTGGAGATCACCGAGTCGCAGATGATGGAGAATCCGCGGCGCGCGCTCGCCATCCTCGCCGAACTCAGGGCGGCGGGTACTGAAATCGCCATCGACGACTTCGGAACCGGTTTTTCCTCCATGGCCTATGTGCGCGATCTTCCGGCGACGTTGCTGAAGATCGACAAACTGTTCGTGGCGGGCCTTCCGCATAGCCCGCGGGACGTCGCGGTGGTGACGGCGATCTTGCAACTGGCCCACTCGCTGGGCATGCGCACGGTAGCGGAGGGCGTGGAGACCGTCGAACAGCTCGCGACCCTGCGCGAACTCGGAAGCAATTTCGCCCAGGGCTATCTGCTGGGAAGACCATTGCCGCCGGAGAAGATCATTATCCCGGCGCGAGTATCGATTTCTTGATTCGTCAGGCGGCGCTCAACCCGCGAGCCACGTCGCCGCCAACGCCAGCGCCGCCGGCAGCGCCTGCACCAGGGCGATCCTCGGTTTGACCGTCGCGCCGCCATAGATCCCGGCGACGATCACGCAGCCGAGGAAGAAAATCTTCAGCGCGAAGCCGTGCGGCGCGGAGATGAGCGACCAGAACAGGCCGGCGGCGAGGAAGCCGTTGTAGAGCCCCTGATTTGCGGCGAGCGTCGCCGAGCTTTCCGCGAATTCCGCCGTCGTGCCGAAGGTCGCGCGGCCCCTCGGCGTTCGCCACAGGAACATCTCGAGCACGAGGATGTAGACATGCTCGATCGCGACCAGGGCGACGAGTAGGCTGGCGATGACGGACATGCGGGCTCCCCTGCCGCCATATAAGCGCAACCGCCGCGCCGGCGCCAACATCTTGTCGCCCCGCCCGCCGGCGCCCATATCCCTGGCATGTTAGAGAACGGCTCCCCCCTCCTCTTCGCCCTCGACGCCGAAGCCGCATCTTCCGGCCCCGGCTCCCGCAACCCCGCCGATGACGATTCCTCGGCGCTCGACGCCTATTCGCGCGTCGTCGCCGATGTCGTCGATCGCGTCGGCCCCAGCGTCGTGCGCATCGACGTGCGCCGGGCCGGCAAGGGCGGCGGGTCAGGCTCCGGCGTGATCGTGTCGCCCGACGGCCTCGCGCTGACCAACAGCCATGTCGTTCAGGGCTCGCGCACTGTCGCGCTCACCACGCTCGAGGGGCGCGAATATCGGGCGCGCGTGCTCGGCGACGATCCCGACACTGACATCGCGCTACTGCGCATCGACGAATCCGTCACGCTGCCGGCGGCACGGCTCGGCGACAGCGGCAAGCTGCGGCGCGGGCAGATCGCGATCGCGATCGGCAACCCGCTCGGCTTCGACGCGACCGTCACCACCGGCGTCGTCTCCGCGCTCGGCCGTTCGCTGCAGTCCCGCACGGGCCGAATGATCGAGGACGTCGTGCAGACCGACGCGGCGCTGAACCCTGGCAATTCGGGCGGACCGCTGGTCTCCTCGGCGGGCGAGGTTATCGGCATCAACACGGCGGTGATCATGGGCGCGCAGGGCATCTGCTTCGCCGTCGCCTCCAACACCGCGCATTTCGTCGCCGGCGAGATCGCGCGCCATGGCCGCGTGCGCCGCGCCTCGATCGGCGTCGCCGCCGCGACGACGACGATCCCGCGCCGCATCGCGCTCCGTCACGAACTCGCGCAGGCCAACGGCGCGCAATTGGTTGAGATCGACCAGAGCGGCCCGGCCGCGCAGGCGGGGCTACTGACTGGCGACGTCGTCATCGCGCTCGACGACAGAATCGTCACCGGCGTCGCCGATCTCGTGCGGCTGCTCGACGCCGACAAGATCAACCGCGCGGTGAGCATCGACTTCCTGCGGCGTTCGGAGCGCAAGCGGCTCTGGATCGGACCGGTGGAAAGAGTGGCGCGGGTCGGCGCTTAGCGCTTCGTCGGCGTCACCAAAGGCCCCGGCAGCGCCGCCTCCGCCTGAGCGCGCAACGCCGCTTCGTGGCCGCTGATGAAACGGCTCGCCGCGACCGCGCCGATGACGGCGCAGATCAGCGCGGCGATGCCCACCGGACGCGCGTAATGCTCGAAGGCGAAGCCGAGAAAATAGCCGCCGAGGCCGAACAAGGTCGCCCAGACGATTCCGCCGAGCGCGTTGAACAGCAAAAACCGCGGCCAAGGCAGATGGTTGACGCCGGCCAGGAACGCCGCGAAGGCGCGCAGGATCGCGACGAAGCGGCCGAAGAACACGATCTTGCCGCCGTGCCGCATGAAGAGATATTGCGCGACCTTCAGCCGGCCTTCGTCGACCCGCACCGCCGCGCCGTATTTGTAGATGAGCGGAAAGCCGAATTCCCGCCCGACCCAATAACCCGCGTTGTCGCCGACGATCGCCGCCAAGGCCGCGCAGGCGATGACGAGATAAATATTCAGCTCCCCATGGCCCGCGAAAACAGCCGCCGAAACCAGCGCTGTCTCCCCAGGCAGCGGTATGCCCGCGCTTTCCAGACAGACCAGCACGAATACGGCAAGGTAGCCGTAATGTGCGACAAATTCGCGTAAATACTCGACCAAAAACATACGGGGGTCTCGTGTGCGAAACGGCGAGACGCCAGCTTAGCCGAACGGCTTCATCCCCGTAAGTCTTTTGGCGTTCGCACGCACCGCGCGGCGCGCCGGCGCCATCGCCGCCTCGGCGACATCGACCATCGCATGCGAAACGTGATTCGGCGTGGTCACGCCGCCGAACGCCGCCTTGATGAGAAAATTGCCCCAAGTCATTTGCGCGGCCCACATGCCCTCGAAGGTCGCGTCGATTTTTTCCTGCACCATCAGCCGCGCCTCGGTCGCCTTCTCGCCCGAGGCGTCGAGCCCCGAGGTCACGAGGCCCGGCGTGCGCGCGGCGATGGTGACGGCCGCGTCTATCCCCGATTGCGCGGTCTTGCGCGCCAGTTTCATGGATTTTGCCGTCAAGCTGTTCATGGATTCAACTCTTTCAAAAAAATGCAAAAGCCCGTGCGCATCAAAACGGCGCATGACGGCCCGCGGAGGATGACCGTTCGAATTTGAACATGCGCCGCGACATCAACGCTGTCCAGCGACAAAAAGTACTGTAGGTATATTCCGAAACCTAGCTCTCCAATGCCTTGCGGTATTGTATAAATCCCGACCTATCCGCGATTTTCTCATAGAGAATTCGCGCCTGGGCGTTGCCCTCCTGGGTCATCCAGTAGACCCGCGGCGAACCCGCCTCGCGCGCCGCGGCGTAGACGGCCTCGATCAATGCGCGCCCGACGCCCTGCCCTCGCGCCTCGGCCGCTGTGAAGAGGTCCTGGAGGTAGCAGACCGGCGCGATCATCCAGGTGTTGCGATGGTAGAGATATTGCACCACGCCGATCAGCCGGCCCTCGCGCTCCGCGACGAAGGCGTGCATCGGCTCGTAGGCGTCGAAGAACCGCGAGAAGGTCAGGCGCGTCACTTCTTCGGCGACGTCGGCCTTGTAGAATGCGAGATAGCCGCGCCACAGCGGTAGCCAGGCGTCAAAATCCTCGCGGCGGATCGGCCTGACGACGATTTCGCTCATCGACTTTCCCCCACGGCGCTCACGACTTCACCCGCGCGCCGCTGGGATCATAGAGCGCCGAGAAACTGATTCGGCAAGGCGTGCGCACTTGCGCCACGATCAATTCATATGTCCCGGACAGCGCCCATTCGTCGCTGACGCCTTCGGCGCGCTTGACGTAGCCGAGGCCGATCGGGCGCTTCAGCGTGTAGCCATAACCGCCGCTGCTGAGATAGCCGACCGGTTCGCCGTCGCGCAGGATGGTTTCGCGCCCGATCAGCACGACGCTTTCGTCGTCGCAGAGGAAGCTCGCGAGCCGCTTCTTCAAGGGCTTCTCGCGCGCCGGGAGCAGCGCGGCGCGGCCGAGGAAGTCGCGGTCCCCTTTGAGGCTCACCGCGAAGCCGAGGCCCGCCTCGAAAGGGTTGTCGTTCGGCGTGATGTCGGCGCCCCAGGCGCGATAGCCCTTTTCCAAACGCAATGACTCGATCGCGCGATAGCCGCCGAGCGTAACGCCGAGGTCCTCGCCCGCTTTCATGAGGTCGTCGAAAACGTCCGGCGCCGCCGCATTGTCGATATAGAGCTCCCAACCCAACTCGCCGACATAGGTGACGCGCATCGCGATCACCGGCTGTCCTTCGATCTCGACTTCACGCAGATGGCCGAACGGAAAGGCTTGGTTGGAAAAGTCGTTCCGCGACACGCGTCGCAACAGTTCACGCGTGCGCGGCCCCATCACGGCGAGCGTCGATTGTTGCTCGGTGACGTCGATCAGCCGCGCGTCCAACCCGGGCGCGATGTGATCGCGTATCCACGCCGCGTCGTGGGTGCGGAACCCCGTGCCGGTGACCAGCATGAAGCGATCGGGCGCGAGCCGCGCGACGGTGAGATCGCATTCGATCCCGCCGCGCGAGTTCAGCATCTGCGTATAGGTCAGACGCCCCGCCGGCTTGGTCGGATCGCCCGCGCAGAGGAAGCTCAGCGCGCGCTCGGCGTCCTTGCCGATCAACTCGTATTTGGCGAACGAGCTTTCATCGAAGATCGCCACGCGCTCTCGCGCCGCGCGATGCTCCTCGCCGACGGCCCCAAACCAGTTCTGCCGCCCCATCGCATAGACGTCTTGTCGCTCGACGCCCGGCGGCGCGAACCAGTTCGCGCGCTCCCAGCCGAGCTTCGAGCCGAACACCGCGCCGCGCGCTTTCAGCCGCTCGTACAACGGCGAGACGAGGCGCGGGCGGCCGCTGGCGAATTCCTCGTGCGGGAAAACGATCGTGTAGTGCTTGGCGGTCGCCTCGATCACGCGCTCGCGCAGCCAGTCGCGGTCGGCATGCAAAGCCGAGAAACGGCGGATGTCGACCGGCCACAGATCCAGCGGCGCCTCGCCGCTCGCGACCCATTGCGCGAGAACCCAGCCGGCGCCGCCCCCCGAGGCGATGCCGAAGGCGTTGAAGCCGGCGCCGACGAAAAAATTCGCGCATTCCGGCGCGCGGCCGAGGATGAAATTGCCGTCCGAGGTGAAGCTCTCCGGCGCGTGGATCATGCGGCGGACGCCGACCGTCTCCAGCGCCGGCACCCGCGCGATGGCGTTCAGCATATGCGGTTCGAAATGATCGAAGTCGTCGTCGAACAGCTTGAACGCGAAATCGCCGGCGACGTCGCCGGTGGTCCAGGCCACGGGGTTCGGCTCGTAGCCGCCCATCACGAGGCCGCCGACCTCCTCCTTGAAATAAGTGCGCCGGTCCGGATCGCGCAACGTCGGCGCATCGCGCGCGAGGCCGGGGATCGGCTCGGTGACGATGTATTGATGTTTCATAGGTTGCAGCGGCACGTCGACGCCGGCCAGCGCGCCAATCTGCCGCGCCCATTGCCCTCCGCAGTTCACCACCTTATCGCAGGCGATCGGGCCCTGGTTGGTGTCGACTCGGATGATGCGGCCCTTGTCGAAGCCGAAGCCGGTGACGCGAACGCCTTCAAAGAACCGCGCGCCCTGATTGCGCGCGCCCTTGGCGAGCGATTGCGTGATGTCGGAGGGGCTCGCCTGCCCGTCGGTCGGCAGAAAACTGGCGCCGACCAGATCGGAGACGTCCAGCAGCGGCCACATCGCCTTCACTTCGACGAGAGAAATGAGGTGCATCTCCATGCCGAAGCTGCGCGCCGTGGTGGCGAGGCGCTGGTATTCGATCATCCGCTCGGCGTTGGTCGCAAGCCGCAGGCAGCCCGTCATCTTCCAGCCGGTCGCGAGGCCGGTCTCCGCCTCGAGCCGCTGATACAGCGATACCGAATATTTCAGCACCTGCGTGATCGAGGCCGAGGAGCGCAATTGCCCGACCAACCCCGCCGCGTGCCAGGTCGAGCCCGACGTGAGCTGGTTCTGCTCCAGCACGATCACATCGACTTTGTGATCGCGCGCGAGGTGATAGGCGGTGGAGCAACCGATGATGCCGCCGCCGATGACGACGATCTCGGCGTGGGAGGGAAGAGCGTCGATCATGCGCGCGCGCCGTGCCTTTCCGTGTAATCGCGCCGGACGCGATCGAACTTGGTTCGGCACGCGTCGGCGTAAGCGGCGTAATCGACGCCGGGCGCGCTGAGATGAAGCTCCGAGACCATCGCCCACAGCATTTCGCGCAACGCGGAGGCGAGCTTCATCGCGTCGAAGGCCCGGCGGGTCGCCGCGTCGGGCGCGCGTTCGAAATAGAGACTCAGCAGCCGGTCCTCCAACTCGGTCCCATATTCGCCGTTGTCGGCGAGATTGGCGAGGTCGAACATCGGCGTGCCGAAGCCCGAATATTCCCAATCGATCAGCCAGAGACGCCGGCCGTCGTCGAGGAAATTGCCGGGCAACAGGTCATGATGGCCGAACACGATCGGCAGCGGGACTTGCGCGGCCTCCAACGCGTCGGCGAGGGCGACGAGAGCGGGCAATTCGGGCGCGACCGCGTGGCCGCCCATTCGCAGCGTCTCGGCGTAATCGCGGATGACATGGAAAACCCAGAACGCCGCCGCCTCGCCGCGCACTTCGCGCCGCATGCCGACGTGGCAGCGACGGAGCAAGTCGACGATCGGCTCCAGGGATAGACGCAAATCCTCGGCCGCGAGCGTGCGCCCCACAATGAAGTCGCAGACCAGGACGCCGTCCTCGAAATGGCGCACCGCAGGCGAAAGGCCGAGGGCAGCCGCCGCCCGGCTCGCCGCCGCCTCGCGACGTCGCGAGACATGGTGGAACGGAAAATCGCGCCCGAGTCGCGCGACGAACACGCCGGCCTCGTCCTCGACGCGAAAGCTCGCGTTGCTGAGCCCGCCGGGCAACCGCGCTATTGTTGGCGCGCCGCGCCAGCACGGCAGCGAACCGATCATCTCTTCCGGCGTCGGCAGCACGCGTTCACCCCGTGGCTTCTCACAGTGGGCGGCGAGGG
>Ga0302319_10026586_pt1 | contig 10182 bp, 7 predicted proteins | sample Bog_T0_2_FD_203319 | JGI IMG/M metagenome (GOLD analysis project Ga0302319, IMG submission 203319) | Peat permafrost microbial communities from Stordalen Mire near Abisko, Sweden - Bog_T0_2 | ecosystem: Environmental > Terrestrial > Soil > Wetlands > Peat | place: Sweden: Abisko, Stordalen Mire...
CGTCGCCAGCCTCAAAAAGCCGGACCCCTGGAACTCCCCGCTCACCCACGCCGTGCTCGATGCCACGCGCCTGGTGCTCAAGGAAATTGGCGACCAGGCATTCGTCATGGGCCGCGCCGACCAGGGTCCCTTCGACCTGGCCTGCATGCTCGCAGGGCCGGTCGAACTGATGACCGAGATGGCCGCCGGCGAGTGCGACGACCAGATCTTCGAACTGCTGGAGTACACCAGCGACTGCTACATCCTTTACGCAAAGCTGTTCAAGGAACTCGGCTGCCCCGGCACCTCCATCGGCGAGGCGCAGTGCTCGCCGGACGTGATCTCGCCGCGCATGTACGAGAAGTACTGCCTGCCCTACGGCAAGAAGGTGGTCAGCGCGCTGCAAAGCGACGACTTCGCGCTCGCCTACCACACCTGCGGCAACACCACGCGCATCATTGAGAAGATGGTTGCCACGGGCGCACACATCCTGGAGTTCGACTACAAATGCGACAAGGCCGCCGCCAAGCGGGCGACCGCAGGGAAAACCACGCTCCTCGGCCCCATCGACCCCAGCGGCATCTTGCACGAGGGCACGGTCGAAGATGTAGAGCGAGCCTGCCGCGAAGCCATCGAGGTGCTGGCGCCGGGAGGTGGATTCATTCTCGGCCCCGGCTGCGCGCTACCACCCAGCACGCCGCCTGCCAACATTGACAAGCTGGTGGAGTGCGCGAAGGTGTACGGTAAGTATTGACGAGCAGCGTTTTGATTTTCAGGGTGGGCTGCAGCTAGCTCGATGTTGGCGGTGACGCCGTCACTCGATCCAGAATACCCAGCTTGCGCGCCATCCGCGGCGAGATGCGCATCCAGATGCGTTCCTCGCGGCCGAGGGTCAGGACCACATATGGAACCCACCAACGCGTGGTCATTGCGATCTCTATCTCGCTCCATGGAATACGCAGTGGAGGATGGCCAGGCCGAAAAGGAAATAGCACGGAAAGGTAAAGCGCATCTTCCGCGGCAGCCATACGAATCACGCAGCTGTAGTGGGTCAGCCAGCGCATATAGACAACATAGAAGAAAGGGCCTGCGGTGCGGGTATCTCCGTAAGGTTCAGTTGGCGCTCGAAAGCGCTTGGAAAGAGACCACCAGCCTCCAAACCGGGAGATCAGAAAGCAGACCAGGCACCACGCGGTCGTGAACAGGACTATGACCGAAGGCCACCATGGAATCGGTAGAATGATCGGGTTGGCTTGCATCGTACACCCCTGGAAGTCCGCCATGACGCAGCGTGACCATTTCTAGATTCGCCAACCGAGTCCTCAGTGAAGAGAAATCCCTCACACCCCGACCGGGAACGGCTTCGGGCTCGACTCATCCGTATTCGCAGCGCCCGTCTTCCACCGCTCAAACCGCCCCTGCAGCAGGCTCATCAGGCCGGTGTACCAGTAGCCAATCACAAACAGAATCAGGAAGGGCGCGGTGAAGTAGTTGTGGTTACTGAAGGTGTAGAGAATCGCAAGCATGAAGTAGCAGCCCAGAATGATCTCGATCCACGGGGCCAGCACCAGGCGCTTGCGATACTTGGCGGCCTGCGACTTCTCGCCCTTCTTGGCCACGCGGTATTTTGGCGTCCGCACAAAGGCGCTCTTGTGGCCCACCAGGGCCTCCATCACCGCCTTGGTGTTGGTCACCGTGAGGCCAATGCCCAGAGCCATCAGGAAAGGCAGATAGAGGAAGGTCTTCCACCAGTCTTTGGGGTAGAGCTCGCGCTGGCTCATCACGTAAAACACCGCAATCGAAAACGTGGACGCGGTAAACAGCGGAAAGTCGATGAGCAGCATCTGGAACCAGCCCTGGTAGAAGCGGCAGATCATGGCCGGCATCAGCAGCACGCTCATGATGACCATCAGCGGATAGCTCAGGTTCGCCGTCAGGTGGTAGACGGCCTCGACCTTGATGCGGCGCGGCACGTGCGACTTGAACATGAGTGGCAGAACTTTGATGCTGGTCTGGATGAGCCCCTTGGCCCAGCGCGCCTGCTGCGTCTTGAAGGCCGTCATCTCGATGGGCAGCTCCGACGGGCACTCCACCTCGGGCAGGTACTTGAACTTCCAGCCGGCCAACTGCGAGCGGTAGCTGAGGTCGGTGTCCTCGGTGAGTGTGTCGTGCTGCCAGCCGCCGCCGTCCTTGATGGCCTGGATGCGCCACATGCCCGCCGTGCCGTTGAAGTTGAAGTAGTCGTCGGACCGCACGCGCGCCCCATGCTCCAGCACAAAGTGCCCATCCAGCAGGATGGCCTCTATTTGCGTGAGCATGTTGTAGCTCTTGTTCATGTGCGTCCAGCGGGTCTGCACCATGCCGATGTGCGGCTCGGCAAAGTGGTGGATCACCTTCATGAGCCAGTCGGTGGGCGGCACAAAGTCGGCGTCGAAGATGGCGACGAACTCGCCCTTGGCCACCTTCAGCCCCGCGTCCAGCGCTCCGGCCTTGTAGCCATGGCGGTTGGTGCGGTGAATGTAGACGATCGGGTGCCCAAGCGCTGCATAACGATCCACAATGCCCGAGGCCACGGCCTGCGTCTCGTCCGTCGAGTCGTCCAGCACCTGGATCTCGAGCTTGTCGCTCGGGTAATCCATGGCGCAGATGGCCTCGATGAGCCGGTCAATCACAAACTGCTCGTTGAAGATGGGCAGCTGGATGGTGACCATGGGCAGCTCGGCAAAGTGCAGCGGCGGATTGGGGTTGTAGTTCTTCCTGTATTTGAAGTAGAGGTAGCACATGGTGTAGCGGTGCACGCCGTAGATGGCCAGCAGAATCATCACCGCGAAGTAGGGCAGCAGCACCGCAGCGTCAAAGAAGTTCCAGTGGTAGAGGCCCTTGAAGGTCCGGTCGGTGTTCTGCATCGCCTTCAGGTAGTGCATCAGGCCGTTCTGGGGCGCCAGGGCGAGGAAGGCGGCGGCCCGCAGAGGCAGCCCGGCAAGCACGGTCTTGCCCAGACCGGCGGCGGGAGTCAGAAGGTCTTCAAACACGGCGAACAGGGTGTGCCTCCACGGGTGCGATAACGGCAATTGTACGCGAAAGGGGCACTACTCGCGGTGGAGATGGAAGAGGACAAACAGGTTGGTGGGCGCCTCAATCCTCACCCCACAGATCGTCTTTCCGTACCATTGGCTGAAGTGCTTCTTGTCGCCGGTGATAAGGTAGTCCGACTTCGATTGAACCGCCGCAGCCAGCACGGGACGATCCTTGGCCGGCAAGGCAAGAGCTTCGGGCAGTTCGACCAGTCTCTGAAAGGCCAGGACCGCTACCGAGGTCATTAATCCGCGCAGCCGCTCGATTTGCGAGGCCTGCGGCAGGTTGCGCTGAACTTCAGCCATGACGTACACCGACGTGACGAGCCGCACGCCCTCAAGCCGCCAAATAAGCGCGGTTTCGGCGTTCTCCTTCCAGGCTGCGGAGACCACGATGTTGGCATCGAGGAACAAGGTGGTGGGTTGAGGCCCAGGGTCAGTCACTCCGGCCACCGAATGTGATCAATCGAGTCCGGATCGATTCCCATGCCGGCCACATCCTTGCGTGCATCCAGGTAGCCCTCCCTGGTCATCACGTTGTTCAGGAAGAACTCAGCCAGCCGTTCCGGGGTATAGATCTCCACCTCGACCGGCGTCGTCACGGCAGGGCGCATCAGGATGCCATCTTCGCGCTCCTCGAAGAGCATCGGGCTGCCCTCGTCCAGCCGGTAGCGCTTGCGCATCTTTGCCGGAATCACGACCGTGCCGCGTTTGCCAATCACAACCGTCTGCATTTCAGAATCTCCGATATTCAGAATAGCAGAAAAGCACTCCGTTTCAAACGAAAGCTACTTCAGCCGACTCAGAAGCGTCGCTCTTTCAGTGTCTAGGACCCGAACTGCATCCAATTCGTCCAGGCCAGGGTATTTGTCGCGGGTCACGTAGCTTACCCGGCCCACGTACCGGCCTAAATTCGGCTCGAAGACATACCGATTCACCTCGTAGCGGTGGCGCGAGAAGTGAGTCTCTCCGGCCTTAAAGTCCAAGACAAAATCCGCAGTAACCACCACCGGGGTTTTCGAAATCTCGGGAAGGCTCCACATCTTGTATTCGCTCTGGTTGGTCAGTTGGACCGTCGGAAGAAGGTTCACGAAGTCGAAGCTCTGTCGGTCGAGCAGCGCGAAATAGGTAAGTGTGCCGCTCCCTCCTCCGGACGAAGTAGCGTTGAAGAGAATCAGATCGTGCCCGTGGAGTTTGCCAACTATCCGAGCCTTCGGATATAGGCCGAAAATGGACTTGTTGGCAGGAGGAGCGAAGCAGTGCTCAGTGCCGCTGGCCCGCACGCAGATTCGAGCTGGCGTTGCAGCCAAGCCTTCTGCATCCAGTTCGCCTGGAAGAACGGAATCTTGCGCATGGCAGGTTGACGCGGAAGCAAACAAGCCAAGTGAGGCCGCTATCCAGAGGCAACTCTTCTTTGCTCTCATCTTTCCCTTTAAGGAGACTCAGTTTTGCTCAATCTCACTCCCCCCACTCGGACAATATGCTCCCGATCTTTGATCGGTCTCAGGTTGCTCTCGCACTCCGCTGCGGTTGCCGTCCCGGCAGGCACAGGCGTACAGTTTCCTGTGTCCTAGGAGGTAAGTTCTCTTATGTCTTCCAACTCCCCCATCGTCGCCGCCCCTGGCGGCAGTTTCCTGCTTGAAACTCGCACCCCGGCCGAGGTCTTTACCCCTGAGGACCTGAACGAGGAACAGCGCCAGATTCTGGCCACCTCCGCGCAGTTCGCCCGGGACGAGATCCTCCCCAATGCCGCTGCCATTGAGGCCAAGCAGCCCGGTGTCCTGGCCGGCCTCCTGCGCAAGGCCGGCGACCTGGGCCTGACCGCCGTTGACATCCCCGAGGAGTACGGCGGCATGGGCCTGGACAAGGTCACTTCCACCGTTATCACCGACCACATCAGCGTGCTGGCCAGCGTCTCCACCGCCTTTGGCGCGCACATCGGCATCGCCACGCTGCCGCTGGTCTGGTACGGCACAGAGGAGCAGAAGCAGAAGTACCTGCCCGGCCTTGGCTCCGGCGAGTGCGTCGGCGCGTATGGGCTCTCTGAGGCCAGTTCCGGCTCTGACGCCATGAACATTCGCTGCCGCGCCGTGCTCTCAGCCGACGGCAGCACCTATACCCTGAACGGCGAAAAGATGTGGATTACCAACTGCGGCATCGCCGGCCTCTACACCGTCTTCGCCAAGATCGTCGACGCCGCGGCAGGCACGGAGAAGTTCTCCGCTTTCCTCATCGAACGCGACACGTCCGGCGTCACCGTCGGAGCTGAAGAGCACAAGCTCGGCATTCGTGGCTCGTCCACCTGCCCTCTGGTGCTGGCCGACTGCAAGATTCCCGCCGCCAACCTCCTTGGCGAAGCTGGGAAGGGCCACCACATCGCCTTCAACGTGCTCAACGTGGGCCGCTTCAAGCTCGGCGTTGCCTGCATCGGCGGCGCGCGCCACGCCCTGGCCAATACCATTCGCTACTCCAAGGAGCGCCACGCCTTCGGCAAGGCCATCGCCGAATTCGGTCTCATCCAGCGCAAAATCTCGGCCAGCGCCACCCGCCTCTACGCCGCTGAGAGCATGGCCTACCGCGTGGCTGGAATGATCGACGCCGGCATGGCCGCCCTTGCGCCCGAGCAGGCCCACAACCCCCGCGAGATGCAAAAGCGCATTGAGGAGTACGCCGTCGAGTGCTCCATCCTCAAGGTCTACGGGTCGGAGATGCTCACCCTCGTCGCCGACGAACTGATCGCTACCATGGGCGGCTACGGCTATGTGGAGGAGTACCCGGCAGAGCGCTACTACCGCGACGCCCGCATCAATCGGATTTTTGAAGGCACCAACGAGATCAACCGCCTCATCATCACCGGCTGGCTCATGAAGCGCGCCCTCAGCGGCCAGCTTCCGCTGCTCGCCGCCATCAAGAAGCTCATGGACGAAGTGACCCAGCCGCCCAGCTTCGACGGCGGCGCAGATGCAGACGAGTTGCTTGCGCGTGAAGCAGAAGCTCTTGCGTCCGCCCGCAAGGTCGCGCTCTTCGCAGCCGGAGTCGCCAGCCAGCGGTTCATGACCGCACTCCAGGATCAGCAGGAAGTGATGGCCGACCTGGCCGACATCATCACCCAGGTCTTCGCGCTGGAGTCGTGCCTGCTGCGCGCGCGCAAGCTGGCCGCCGCCGGCCATAGGGCTGCCGCTGCCGCTGGGGCGATGACCGGGTTGCTGGCGGATGAGACCATCGCCCTCGCCGAGCAGGCATCCCGCCGCATCCTGGCAGCCTGCTCGGAAGGCGATATGCTCCGCACCCAGTTAGCCATCCTGCGCCGCATCTCCCGCTTCACTCCCGGAGACGCCGTCGCCCAAAGCCGCGCCGTCGCCCGCTATTGCCTGGAGGTGGAAAAGTATCCGTTTTAGCGAGTTAGCGGCCGCCCGGCTGCAAGAGTATGAGTTATCTGCACCTCTCTTTTCTCTATCCAGCCGTGCAGAGGCTCTGCTACCCTGCACGGAAATCCTCACAGGAGGAAAGATGGAGAAATTCGTGATAACCATAGACACTCTCGACAAGAACGGCGCACCCGACAATGGAAAGGTGGATCTGGAGTTTGCGGTTGAGAAGGAGCCCTTGCCAGCCAATCCAATTGCGCGGCTCAAGCTCTCGCAGGTTGGAACCAATAACGTCTTTGAGTTTCGGTTTACATGGGACGGGGCAAACGAGCTTCAGCAAATGATCAACTGGACCCTCGGCGCCAACCCCAAACCACCAAAGACAAAGGACCCCAACTGAATTCGCGGGACTTAAGCGCCCGCGCGACAGGGCTTCGGGTTCACGACGCCGCTGCCTGTCCAGCGGCCAATAAGACTCAAGAAGCCCGCAACTAAATCGTTATTCTGCTAGAATTCTCCTTCAGCCGACATGCGTGGAGCGGGTGCAGCGAACTCATGCGGCTTTGGGCGTATTGTGTGTCCGTACGCTATCCCGCCAAAGAGAATGCCGTGTACAAGTCTCGATCGTCACTCTGGCCCCTGTTCATTTCCGCCCTCTTTCTCCTGCCTCTTTCCGTAACGGCGCAAACCACGTTCGGCTCGGTCGACATGGGCAGCAGCGCCACGGTCACCGTCACGCTCCCCTACGGCGGCGGCACCTTGACCAGCATCGCGGTCCTCACCCAGGGCGCGCCCGGCCTTGACTTCACCGATGCCGGCGGCGGAACCTGCGTGGTCGGCGTCAGCCCGATGTGGTGCACGGTCCAGGTCGCGTTCGCGCCCAAATTCGCCGGCGCGCGCAGCGGCGCGGTTGTGCTCACGGATGCCAGCGGCGGTGTGTCCACTGTCTATCTTCTGGGTACCGGCGTGGGACCGCAGGTCGCATTTCCTCCCTACAATGCTCCCCCGAACCTGCTGCCCATCACCCAGCAAGGCCTGCCCATGGGCGTTGCCGTGGATGGCGGCGGCAATCTCTATATTTGCGACAGCGACAACTTATCCAGCGTCGGCGGTTCAGTCACCGGGACCGCGCGCGTCTTGAAAGAAACGCTCTCCGACGGCACATACACACAGAGCATCATTGCCAGCGGCTTCTTCAATCCGGTGAACGTCGCGGTGGACGCCGCGGGCAACGTCTATGTCTTTGACCTGGGATACTCGGCGGAGCACGTAACTCAAGGCAATGCGATCTACAAACTGACTCCGTCCAATGGCGGATACACGCAAAGCAGCATCGGCACCGCCTATCAGTTCAGCGCCGTAGATTTTGCCGGGAATATCTACGAGGTCGTCTCCGGAACACACTCCAGCGATGACGGAGCCCTGATCGCGCTTTATGCCTCGACTAACTACGCCCAAAACATAGGCGGGCTGCCCCTGCCAACGCTACCGGATAGATACACTCCGGACAGAACCGACAGTGTCGCCGTCGACGGCTATGGCAATGTCTACTTCGATTTCATTTGTACCTATAACCCCCTCTATGGCCCCCGGCCCTCTGACTACCTGCTCATGGCCGAGGACAACGTAACAACAGGGGCATCCACACTCATTTACACCCTTGCAGACGATGGATATCTCACCTACCTGCCGGGGGCTTCCCCAATGTGGTCGGATACGTTTGGAAACATCTACGTCGATGTCGAGGGCATACCTGCCAGTAACACCTGGTTTATGGAGTACAATCCAACCGCCAACGGCTATGTTAACTCGGACTGGCTATCCGGGCTGAATGTCTATAGGTTTCCGTACAGCATTTCCGTGGATTCCGGTGGCTCCCTCTACATTGCGGACACTGGCGGCTGGACGCAACAAGGCTATGTTACAACCGGAACCGGCATTTACAAGTTAGACTATGCCGACCCACCGACCCTTACCTTTGGACCAACCTCAGTTGGAGTTGCCTCGAATTCAGCACCAATTACGCCGATCGCTAACTTCGGCAGCTCGCCGCTGACGATCTCTTCCATCACCTATCCGCCGGACTTCCCCCCAGTGATTGGTACCTACAGCACCCCCTGCACGGCCGGCCTCACGCTCAATCCGCAACAAGGCTGCTATGTCATTGCCAACTTCAAACCGCTCAGGCCGCTCAATGGCACCACCCCGGTGGTGATCACTGAAGCCATCGAGGTGACTACCAATACGCAGGGCAACAGCGGCACCACGCAGTCCATCCCCGTCACCGGCACGCAGGTTGCGCCCCCGCCCACGGTGACCACCAGCATCGCGCTCAAGGCATCGAAGGCCTCCACAGCCTTTAACCAACCCGTCACCTTCACGGCCACGCTCTCCGCGTTCGGCAGCAAACAGCAGCCCACCGGCGAATCTCTCACGTTCATGACCGGACCGACCCAGAACGGCTCCCCGTTGAGCGCAACGACGCTGCTTGGCTCCGCGCCGTTAAGCGGCGGCATCGCGACGCTTACCACCTCCGCGCTCCCGGCAGCCACTGACGTCGTCATCGCGGTCTACGCCGGCGATTTCACCTTCATCCCCAGCATCTCGCCCTGGATCCTTGAGACCGTCAGCAAGGCCACCACCACCACCACCATGACCGCCTCACCCAATCCATCCAGCACCGCCCAGACAGTGACGCTGACCGCAACCGTGACCGGCCAGTACGGCGGCGCGCCCTCTGGCATTGTCACCTTCAAAAGCGGCGGGGCCTGGCTGAGTCAGGCGTACGTTAGCAATGGCACGGCCAGCATCCAAACCCAGGCCATCGCCAACGGGCCAACCACCACCGCAGCTTACGCCGGCGACGCAAGCTTCTCCGCCAGCACCTCAAAGGTGTGGACGCAGAAGGTGAACCCGGAGGCCACCACTACCACGCTTGCCACCTCGCAAACGCCCACAGCCTACGGCCAGGGAGTTACCTTCATGGCTACCGTCACAGCACAATACGGCGGTACGCCCGGCGGCACGGTCACCTTCACAAGCGGCTCCAAGTCACTGGGCACCGCCCAAGTGTTTGGGAGCGGAGGTATCTACACCACCACTCTTCCAATCGGTACCACTTCCGTCATAGCGACTTACTCCGGGAACAACCTCTTTGCAGCCAGCAAGTCCGCGGCTGTGAGCCAGGTAGTGGGCAAGTCAGCCAGCGCAGCCTCCCTGGCCACCTCGCCTAACCCATCCAGCTTCGGCAAGCCGGTCACTCTTACGGCTTACCTCACAGGCCAGTATGGCGGCACACCCACCGGCACCGTCACCTTCAACAACGGAACCACCAAGCTCGGAACCGGGGCCCTGAGCGGCGGCAAAGCCACCCTTGCAACCACGGCGCTGCCGGCCGGCGCCAGCTCTGTGACGGTAACCTATGGCGGAGACGCAAACTTCACAGCCGGCTCATCGGCTCCGCTCAGCCAGACCGTGAGCCCCTCCAGCACGACCACCACGCTTGTCTCTTCGAAGACTCCCTCCAGCTTTGGTCAATCCGTCACGTTCACCGCCTCAGTCGCAGGCCAGTCCACCGCCGCGGCCACCGGCTCAGTCACCTTTAACAGCGGCACAACCGCGCTGGGAACTGCAAACCTGAGCAGCGGTAAGGCCAGTTTCACCACCACGGCGGTACCCGTCGGCACCGGCTCCATCGCTGCGGTCTATAGCGGAGATTCCAACTACACTGCCAGCACCTCCAAGCCGCTCAGCCAGGTGGT
>Ga0302319_10026588_pt1 | contig 10181 bp, 9 predicted proteins | sample Bog_T0_2_FD_203319 | JGI IMG/M metagenome (GOLD analysis project Ga0302319, IMG submission 203319) | Peat permafrost microbial communities from Stordalen Mire near Abisko, Sweden - Bog_T0_2 | ecosystem: Environmental > Terrestrial > Soil > Wetlands > Peat | place: Sweden: Abisko, Stordalen Mire...
CTGCGCCAATGTAATCTCGCGCATCTGATGCAAGAACCACGGATCAATGCCGGTGAGCCGCGCAACCTCACGCACGCTCATGCCTCGCTCAAACGCGTAGCGAATATAACCCAGGCGCTCGGGCTGGGGAGTGACAAGCCGCTGCGTCAGGCGACGCGGCTCAAGGATCTCCGCACCCGTCTTCTTACCTGTTTCCAAAGCACGCCAGGCCTTCATGAGCGCTTCTTTGAATGTGCGCCCCATGGCCATCACTTCGCCAACCGACTTCATCTGCGGGCCGAGCGTGTCATCAGAGCCAGGAAACTTTTCGAACTGCCACTTGGGAATCTTCACCACCACGTAATCAATGGTCGGCTCAAAACAGGCCGGCGTCTTGCGCGTGATATCGTTCGGAATCTCGTCGAGCGTGTAGCCAACAGCCAGCTTGGCAGCGATTTTGGCGATCGGAAATCCGGTGGCCTTCGATGCAAGCGCAGACGATCTCGACACACGCGGATTCATCTCGATCACAGTCATGCGTCCGTCGACAGGATTCACGGCAAACTGTACGTTCGATCCGCCCGTCTCCACGCCGATCTCGCGCATTACGGCGATGGCCGCATCGCGCATCTTTTGGTACTCGCGATCAGTTAGCGTCTGTGCGGGCGCTACTGTGATGGAATCGCCCGTATGCACGCCCATCGGATCGAAATTCTCAATTGAACAGATGATGAAGACGTTGTCGGCGAGGTCGCGCATCACCTCGAGCTCGTATTCCTTCCAACCCAACACGCTTTCTTCAATCAGGCATTCATGCACCGGAGAAAGATCAAGTCCACGGGCCAAGATCTCCATCAGCTCTTCGCGGTTATAAGCGATGCCGCCACCTGAACCTCCGAGGGTAAAGCTGGGACGAATGAGCACCGGAAACCCTAGCTTGCCGGCAAAGTCCAGCCCATCGCGCAAATTGTTGACCAGCGCCGATTTCGAAACTTCAAGCCCTATGCGCAGCATTGCATCTTTGAACAGCAGGCGATCTTCAGCTTTTTTGATCGCCTCCAGTTTCGCGCCGATCAGTTCAACGCTGTAGCGATCTAAAATTCCCGCATCCGCCAGATCAACTGCGAGGTTAAGCGCGGTTTGCCCGCCGACTGTGGGCAGAAGTGCGAACTTCCCCGCGCCTGCGCCAAGCATCGCCGCCTCAATACGGATGATTTCTTCAACGTATTCGCGCGTCAGCGGCTCGACATATGTGCGGTCTGCCAGATCGGGATCAGTCATGATGGTGGCCGGGTTCGAGTTCACCAGCACCACTTCGTAACCCTCCTGCTTGAGAGCCTTGCAGGCCTGCGTGCCGGAATAATCGAACTCGGCCGATTGGCCGATCACAATCGGCCCTGAGCCGATCACCAGGATCTTCTGTATGTCATTTCTGCGTGGCATCTTTTCGACAATTTCCTGACTTAGTGTCTGTTCATTTTCTGAATGGCGCGATCGAAATCATGCTTGTTAGAAAAGACCGATGAACACTCGTCCATGCATGCCCCGGGCCCCACAATCACATAAAGCTTCTTTCGTTGCAATGAAGTCACAATTTCGGGTTCAACATAAATCTCTCTTACCGCCGGCGCGTAATCCGACCGCGCTACATGAAACGAGTACCTTCCCGACACATGATCGAAATGGAAGGCTCCTGCATTATCAGTTCGCGTTGCGTGGGCTACTGTTTCATCCCGAACAAGTGTGACTTCCGTGTTGACCAATGGCTTTCCCTGGCTGGTGGCAACGAAGCCTTCGACATGCGTGAGGTGTATCGCCTTCGGTAGATCAAGCTGCGCGTGCGCGCGCTGGATCAACAACACAAAGCACACGGCAATCAGGCCGAAGCCGATCATCGCCATCTTCGGAATGTTAACTATGTGTGGCATCTATTTTTCGATTTCCTCGAGTATGTGACCCTTCAAACCAGCGATACTAATTTCCGAATGTTGAAAGCGCACAGTTTCGGTCTGAATAGGTGCGTTTCTCTTTTGAAAAGACACGGCGTCGGTTCGAATAAATGCGGCCTTGTCTTGAAAGGGTACGGCTTCAGCCGTGCCGCTCACGGCCTCACGAGGTCCCGAGGGCTTTAGCCACTGAGGGATGGGGTCCAGCTTCCACCTTGGATAGGCCGAGGAATACCGGTACTCCTCCGGGCTCGCGCACAGATGCTTCTTCACGGGATTCAGATGAATGTAATGAAGGTGCTTGTCATAGTCCTCAGCATCTCTGATTCTGTGGTCGGCAAAACCGCGGCGCCATATCTCCGCATTTGATTCAAGTTCCCTCTTAACCTGATAGGAGAAGCCGCCTTTAATCAGCTGAACCGCTCTCTCAAGAGCATTCCTAGGCGTGATCAATAGGTGGAAGTGATCCGGCATAAGCACGAATTCGTGCAGAAGATAAGCATCTCCACGGTGTACGAGCAAGGTCTTGAAAAATAAACGTGCCCATGGTTCGGCGTGGAAGAGCGCCCGACGTTCCCACGGATCCGAGGTGACGAAGTAGGTTTGAGCGTTATTCGTAGCGTGTTCGCGCGCAGGCTTCAAGAACTTCCCTCAGCGGCTAAAGCCGCGCTTCATCTGGCTCTTTTGCGGCACGACTAAAGTCATGCCCTTTCAAAACGGATTGTGCCGTTTGGCGTGTTTGTGAACTAGTCCTTGAAACTCTTTGTTGCTGGTTGTGACCCATGGGCAATTGCGCGTTCCGGGAAGAGCGAGAATTAGGCGGAGCGTTGGGGGGTGAATGCGGCTCATGACGTCCTTACCCACATCTAGTTCTGCGATGGTAACTTCGAAGCCCTGTGACGACGCCCTGAACGAATATCGACCGGAGCCCACATTAGAGTAAAACTGGCCGGTAGAGTTAGTTTTTCCTTGGACAGCCTGGCCTGAGTCCGAGGTAAGCAAGATCAAAGCTTCAGGGACAGGAACGCCCGTGCCGTCGAATACCTGTCCCTGAACACGAGGAACAACGAGTCTTCGCTGCTCAATACAATCGACTATCCCAGCCCTGCGAAGAGAATCAGGACTAGGAAGTGTCGCTTCATCCCTTCCATTCCTCCATCATGTTGCGGAAGTCGCGGAACAGGTAATGCGAATCGTGCGGTCCGGGCGCAGCTTCCGGGTGATACTGGACGCTGAACAACGGCAGTGTTTTGTGTCGTAACCCTTCAAGCGTCTGATCGTTCAGATCGACGTGCGTCAACTCAACCTCGTTTGCGTTGATTGAATCCGGATCGACAGCGAAGTTGTGGTTGTGAGCCGTAATTTCCACCTTCCCGGTGCTGTTGTTACGCACAGGATGATTGCCGCCGTGATGCCCGAACTTAAGCTTGTAGGTCTTACCGCCGAGTGCCAGACCAACCAGCTGATGGCCCAGGCAGATTCCGAACACCGGTACCCGCCCTATCATGCGTCGGATCGAATTCACAGCGTAATCCACCGGTTCCGGATCGCCCGGCCCATTCGACAAGAAAACACCATCCGGCCTCAGCGCCAGCACGTCCTCCGCGCTCGTCTCCGCTGGCACAACTGTCACCCGGCAGCACTCCCGCGTAAGCATGCGCAGAATGTTGTTCTTGATGCCGAAGTCATACGCCACTACATGCATCGGCGCGCGGTCCAACCCAACGGACAGTAGCGGATCGCCCGATTGATTGCGGCTATCATCAGAGTCGAACTCGTATATCGATTTCGTCGAAACCACGCGCGCCAGGTCAGTCCCATCCATTTTGCGAATAGCTTTCGCCTTTTGGACCAGCGCTTCCGAGTCAGCAACATCGGTCGAAATCACCCCGCGCATCACGCCATGCGTACGCAAGTGGCGAACCAGCGCGCGCGTGTCGATCTCCGCCAGAACCGGCACCGAATACCGCTCCATATATTCGTCTGTCACTTGCTCGGATCGCCAATTGGAGCTGATGGTCGAGAACTCGCGGACGATCAAACCCTCAATATAGGGTTTTGCTGACTCGTTGTCTGCTAGGTTAGTACCGTAGTTGCCGATCTGAGGATTGGTGAGAACGACGATTTGACCGGCGTAGGAGGGATCCGTTGCGATTTCCTGGTAGCCGGTTAGGGAAGTATTGAAAACAACTTCGCCCTGGCATTCGCCAGGTGCGCCATAGCCGAGGCCACGGAAGATGCGCCCGTCTTCGAGCGCCAGAATTGACTGCATCGCCTCTCCGAGGAGTGGATTCAATCGATTCTAGCAGGTCGAGCAGTGGATTTCAGGGCTGTTTCGATGGATTATCGAACCACGCCCGCGTCCCGCGTTGGCCAATACACAAATACCGCCTTGCCGTAGATGAGCGATCGCTCGACAGGTCCAAATTCGCGGCTGTCCGATGAGATCGAACGGTGGTCCCCCATCATAAAATAAGTGTCGTCGGGAATCACCATCTCCGCCATAGACTTGCTGTCGCGGAATTCCTCGGGAACGTAATCTTCGGGCTGCCGCTTGCCGTTCAGCCACACCTTGCCGCGGTCGATACGTAGCTGGTCGCCCGGGAGTGCGATCACCCGTTTGATATAGCTTTTCTCCGGATCGCGGGGGTAATGGAAGACCACGACGTCTCCCCGTTCTATTGAAGAAATGTGATAGACGAACTTATTGATGAACAGTCGATCCCGATCCTCAAGTCGCGGCAACATGCTGGTGCCTTCCACGCGCACTGGCTGATATAGAAAGGTGATGATCAGGATGGAAGCAATCGCGGAAACAAGCAGGTCGCGAACCCATAGCCAGATACCACCCGCTTGGTTGGCAGATTTCACTGCCAATTCAGGAATGGCGCAAACCGGTTCTACCGCAAGTTTAGCGGCCAAAATGGAGGCTTCGGTGGGCTCGTTGGAAACTGTCGACATCTCTCTACTAGATTACTCGAAAGCGGGCATTACTCGCAGCCGAGCCCTCCAGCAGGACAAAGCACACGCACGCGATTGGGCTTGTCCAGGGGCTTTGGCTGATTCGCGGAGGGGACCAGCGAAGGTTCGATGCCAGGGCTGCCGGCAGAGCCGAGGTTTGCCTCTTCCAAAATTAGCGGCCGCTGCAAAACCATTTCCACTTGAGTGCCGCTATCGATATTCACGTCCGCTCCGCGGGTAAACAGTGAGACCAATCCCACCGCCGCAACACCTGCGCCGATGCCTGCAATGCCACCTGCGATAGGATGCCCGCCAGCCAGCCCGCCGATCGATCCAACCGTCCCTCCCGTTGGGATTGCAATCTTGGCAGCTTCGGCAGCGTTCCGGCCCTTGTCCCCGTCTTGCTCGATGGTTCCTTCCCCGTCATCCTTGACTGTCTGTTTACGCGCCCCTGGCAAGCTGTTCACAATTCCAGGAATCTCCACAACTGTCCCATTTGGAAAAATGATGGAGGTGAAATGCATATCGAGCTGTGCCCTGCCCTTGACGCGGCCGGCCCGCACAACGCGATCCACAACACCCTGTACGTAAACACCTGCCGGGATCATTACTTTGTTGCCCACCACCACCGGAAATGTCGAGGCAAGGTATACGCCGTCGCCTGGCCTGGCGCTTTTTGTATTAATGCCACTGCGGAGTTGCAATAGAACCTTAGTGCCGGCGGGGACGGTAAAGCTCTTTTTTCCTGGGTTGGAAGATGTGCCCAAAGACGGCGAGCCAGCTTGGGCAACTGTAGGGATAGCCTGGTCTTTAGGTTGCGCTAGCGAAGAAGAGGAGGAAGGATTCTGTGCCTGCGAGTCGGTGGCCATAGGCGGGGAAACCGGTGCCTGCGCAGAATTGGAGGTCGTCGCCGAAGCAAGAAAGCTCAACGTCATCGCAGCCGTCAACGTTCCGTGTACCAGACGCATGAAACCTCCGGGAACCTTGTCTGCCCTTGTTGTGATAGACGAAGAGCCTGCATTCAAGGATAGCTTGATTCCCAGATCGGGCACGAAAATTCAAGCGAAGCGCTCGCCGCCTATCCAATTTCGGGTTACGATGCAAAGCAGCGATGCAGCAGGACGATCTCCAATCCGATGGTTCAGCTTCCGGCGGGCACGGACAATTCGCCAGAGCAATTGGCGTTCTTGAGAATGCAATTGTGGCGCGCGCCTTTCCCGGTTGCGCTTTTGGCGTGTTTGCTGGCGGCGAAATTATTCTGCAGGATGCGCGCGGCCGCTTTACGTATGACGAAGGCTCTCCCTCAGTCTTGCCAGAAACCGCGTTTGACATCGCAAGCATCACCAAGGTGGCGTCCACGACTGCGACCGCCATGCTGCTTTACCAGCGTGGCGCCCTGGATCTTGAGACGCCGCTCGGGGAATTACTGCCCGGCTTTGTCGTGGGTCGGTCGCCTGCAGAAAAGGCTCGCCTGGTCACGCTGCGTCATCTCCTGGCTCACAACTCGGGCCTTCCCGGTTACGTGGAACTCTTTCGGACAGAGACAACGCCTTCCGCGTTGATGCAAGCCTGCCTGCAATTGCCGATTGAGGCCGGCCCTGGCACGCGAGTCGAGTATTCCGATCCTGGATTTTTACTCCTCAGCAAAGCACTTGAAGTTTGCCTCCGCGAAAACCTGGCTTCATGGACCCAGCGCGAGATATTTCAGCCTCTCGGCATGGTGGAAACCGGATTCAATCCGTCGTCCACCGACTGGCCGGCAATCCCGCCTACAGAAGAAGACACCACCTTCCGACACCGCCGCATCCAGGGCGAAGTCCAGGATGAGAACGCCTATATTCTGGGGGGTGTAGCCGGGCATGCCGGGCTCTTCTCCAATATCCCCGATTTGCTGAACTTTGCATCGGCGATTCTCGATGCAGTGGAGTCGAATTCATCCACTTCCGGCCGCCGTGGGCTCTTTGAATCGCACACGGTCCAACAGTTCTCTCAACGGCAAGGGCCGGAAGGCAGTTCCCGTGCGCTGGGCTGGGATACCCCCTCAGAGAACTCCTCTTCGGGCAGCCAATTTTCTTCGCATTCGATTGGCCATCTCGGCTTCAGCGGGTGTTCTCTCTGGATCGATTTGGACGCCAGGGTGGCGATTGCCCTTCTCACCAACCGCACCTGGCCCGATCGGCAAAGTCAATTGATACGGGAACTCAGGCCAGCGTTTCATAACGCAGTCCGCCAAGCAATGTAATCCGATTCGTAACCCTTTTGCGGGATGGGATGGTCAAGAATTCTCAGACGACTTGACCGTTTTGCATATACAATCAATTGTTGGGGTCATACGCATGAACACAGTTTTATCGATTCAGGAAACGCCAGGCACCCATACAAACGGCATAAAGAGAGACCAGGCTTCCCTGCTTCAACAGCTCACAACCGAGAGCCAAAACGAGGCTTCTCAAGGCTTTGACACCAAATCCGCACTCGAGATCGCTCGCATCATCAATCATGAAGATGCAAAGGTCCCGGCGGCGGTTAAAAAAGCAATTGCTGAAATTGCCCAGGTGATTGACCAGGTCGCGCGAAGTCTCCGCGACGGTGGCCGACTCATCTACATCGGGGCAGGCTCAAGCGGCCGAATTGCGGCACTTGACTCCTCGGAATGTCCCCCTACTTACTCCACCGCTCCAGGCCAGGTGCAGTACATCATGGCCGGCGGACCAAAGGCTCTCGCCTCGGCAGTTGAAGTCAATGAGGATTCTGAAGAGCTGGGCCAGCGGGATATTGCGCGCCGCCGTCCCACTCGCAAAGATGTTGTAATTGGGCTTTCCGCTTCGGGCCGCACCCCCTATGTAGTTGCCGCCGTCGCTTATGCCCGCGCGCGCGGGGCACAGACCGCGGCTGTCACTTGTAATCACGACACACCCCTTGCCGCCGCAGCCAACATCGCCATCGTGGCCGACGTGGGTGCCGAAGTGATTTCCGGTTCTACGCGCATGAAGGCCGGCACTGCACAAAAAATGGTGCTTAACATGATTACCACGGGTGCCATGACAAGGCTCGGCTACGTGTACGAGAACCTGATGGTCAACGTACACATGCAGAATTCAAAGCTCGTCGAGCGCGGCATTCGCATCCTGATGAGCGCCTGCAAAATCGACCGTCCGACGGCGGTTGAAACCATCAAAAGCGCGGGGCGCAGTGTTCCGGTTGCACTGGTGATGCTCAAGGCCAAGGTGGACAAACCCGAAGCTGTCCGCAGACTCGCCAAATCCGATGGGAATGTGCGGCTGGCAATTGAAGACAACGTACTGGAGCTATAGCCTCTCCTCTTTCGCAAAACCTCCATATCTCTTCCCACCCCTGGCTCGGCGTGAACGCCCCGCAGCGCAAAACCCCGCATCGATCTAAACTGGAGCATTAGGAGCTCCAGCTAACTATGGACAAGTTCGTCATTCGCGGCGGAAATCCGCTGATAGGCACAATCCGTGTTTCCGGCGCAAAAAACTCGGCCCTCCCATGTATGGCCGCGGCAATTCTGACGGAAGACGAAGTCACCCTTGAGAACATTCCCCAGGTTCGAGACATCGAGACCGAGCGCAGGCTGCTGGTTTCAATGGGTGCCGAAGTCGAATTGGGTTACGGTCGCGCGCAGCATCGCACCACCATCAGTTGCCGCACCCTTTCTGATCCGGAAGCAAAATACGAAATCGTGAAGACGATGCGCGCAAGTTCTCTGGTACTGGGCCCGCTGATTGCTCGCGCAGGAATGGCCCGGGTCGCGATGCCCGGGGGATGCGCAATTGGGGGAAGGCCCATCGATCTGCACATCAAAGGCCTTGAGAGGATGGGCGCTACAATTACCCAGGAACATGGGTATCTTGAAGCGCGCGCAGATCGCCTAAAAGGTGCGCATCTTGTTTTTGACAAGATTACCGTCACAGGCACAGAAGACCTGCTGATGGCTGCGGTCCTGGCCGAGGGCGAAACCCTTATGGAGAACTGCGCCCGGGAACCTGAAGTCACTGACTTGGCATCTTTGCTCATTGCGATGGGCGCCATGATCGAGGGAGCAGGCACCTCGACTATCCGAGTGCAAGGCGTCAAGCGACTCCATGGCGCACGTTACCGCATCAATCCCGACCGCATTGAGGCGGGAACGTTTCTGATTGCGGGCGCCATTACTCGCGGGGATTTGATCGTAGCCAACTGCAATCCAGCGCACCTGCGCGCTGTGATTGCAAAGTTGGAAGAGGCTGGAGCCCGTGTGGACATTCTTGGAAATGATGCAGTGCGTGTCCGCGCCGATGGGCCTCTTGCCGCCGCCGACATTTCTACCGAAGAATACCCCGGGTTCCCGACTGACATGCAGGCTCAATATATGGCGCTCAGTACGCAGGCTGAGGGAGTCAGCGTCGTCAAAGAGAACATTTTTGAAAATCGATTCATGCACGTTCAGGAATTGGTTCGAATGGGGGCGAATATCAAGGTGGATGGAAGTACCGCGACGGTTCGCGGCCCCGCCAGCCTTTCTGCGGCAGCCGTGATGTGTTCGGATCTGCGCGCATCCGCATCGCTCGTTCTTGCCGCGCTGGTAGCCGACGGGGAGTCTATCCTCGATCGTGTCTATCATATGGATCGTGGCTACGAGCGTATCGAAGAGAAACTGCGTGGAGTTGGAGCTCAAATCCGCCGCATGGGGAATGTGTTCGCGCCCAGGGAAGAAGAAGTTAACGCCTAGGCTTTACCGCCAGCTCACCGCAACATGCCAGCGCAGTTCATACCGGGCCACCTTGCACAACACTCTTTCATACTCGCGGAGTTCGGCCAGAACCGGTCCGGTCTCGGAACCCAGTGCCGCGGCCGTTTCTTCTAAAAATGAAATCAGGGTGCGAACTGTCAATAGACCCTGTGGGGCGTTATACCACTGAGGCTGCGGCAAATGCATCGCCCAATCGGGGTTACCGGCACCTTGTTCCAGCAACAAAGCCATCGAATTTTCATCGGCGGAGAAGAATTCCAATAGTGGACTCACCTGCAGTCGCTCCGCCAGTTGTTCCAAGGCGTCTTCGTTACGGGCCAGCGCGTGGCCGTTCACAAAAATATCGAATCCCGGATCGTCGCCTTCAACGACGATGTATAGACTGGCAGGCATCGCTTTGAGTTTAGTAGAGATATCGATGCGATCCGCACCAAATTCAGTAGCGGTCATATGATTAATTAACTTGAGGCTTAATGCGATTGGTTACTCAAGTTTACCCCAACGATTGATGCGTGCTACAAAAGAGGCATGGCATTGGGTGC
>Ga0302319_10026593_pt1 | contig 10180 bp, 5 predicted proteins | sample Bog_T0_2_FD_203319 | JGI IMG/M metagenome (GOLD analysis project Ga0302319, IMG submission 203319) | Peat permafrost microbial communities from Stordalen Mire near Abisko, Sweden - Bog_T0_2 | ecosystem: Environmental > Terrestrial > Soil > Wetlands > Peat | place: Sweden: Abisko, Stordalen Mire...
CTGCTCCGCACGCGGGAACAAGCCCCGCACCATCGGCGTTATCCTGGCGCGCGCAAAAGCAATCGTGTCTGTGTCGGGCAGCGAGTGGCGGCGCCGTCCCTCAGCCCGCAACCCGACCTCGCGAATAAGCGCCCCGCGGAGTTCCACTTTGGCGCGGTTCGCGCGCTCCAGCAAGCCGCTCCCCCAGGCCGAATGGAACGAATCGCTCTCGCCGGTACGAAGATACCGTTCGACCTCCTGTGCGATTGTTGTCTGGGCTTCCGTCATTTCTGTGGACCTGCGCCATCCGGGCCTACTCGTAGTGACTCCACATCCGAAGCACCTTAACGGTACGTTCGCGTTCGACGACCTGATAAACAAGACGGTGTTGGACATTCGATACGGCGCGAGTAGGCGCCGCGCAAGTCTCCCACAAGCTTTTCAAAAGGCGGCGGTCTTCGAAACGGATCCTCGGGGAGCACGCTGAGCAGTTGTTCCGCTTTCGGTCGCAGGCCCGCTGCGGCAAGCAGGCGAGCGTCCTTCTGAGCCTGTTTTGTGAAGACAAGCTGCCAGTTCTTCACCAGCCCGGTTCTTTCTCGCATCGATCAAACGGCGTGACGAGCCCCTCAGCGATGGACTCACGCATGCCGGGCACCGAGACGAGATACAGCGTCTCCTGAATCGAGTTCCAGTCTTCTTCTCCCACCAGGACAGCGTTAGAGCGTGGCCCGGTGATCAGTACAGGCCCGTGGTCGCTGGCGGTCTCGTCAAGCAGTCGAAAAAGTTGCTTGCTGGCCTCGCTGGCATTCATGCTGGTCATACTTACAGCGTACGCGCTCCCGTTCCTGAGGGCAAGTACTGCGCGTCGACAAATCCCGCGAGAATGGTGCCTTTGGCGGTCGGTCCACCGCGGAGGCGAGTCGCAAAAGGTCCACCACTGTGCCGCGCATTACCGGCAATCCAGTCACCCTGCGTCGCGCAGCCCTCCGCATCGCATACTGACCGCGCCAACCGAACCCGTTCGGAAGCATAATGTACCTATGCGCATCGCCCTATTGCTCCTCCTCGTCACCCTCGCCGCCGCTCAGCAAACCCGCCGCGAGCAAACCAACCGTTCCGCCAATCCGGCCGACGATCTGAAACCTAACAGCACCTCCGTCCCCGATGTCTACGCCATCCAGGGCCAGTTCGACCGCATCGTGATCCTCCGCTATAAGTTCGGTGCCGACATGCTGGCGGGTATGGAGAAAATGGTCGCAGAACAAAAGATCAAAAACGCCGTGATCCTCGCCGGAGCCGGCTCCGTGCGCGGCTATCAGCTCCATCAGGTCAGCAACCGCGACCTTCCCTCGAAGAACATGTTTGAAACCGACCACAACGCGCCTGCCGACGTAATCTCGATGAACGGCTACATCATCGACGGCAAGATCCACGCCCACATGACGATGGCAACTCCCGACCACGCTTTCGGCGGCCACCTCGAACCGGGCACCGAAGTCTTCACCTTCGGCATCGTGACCATCGGCGTGATGAAGGACGGCGCAGATTTCGCCCACCTCGACGACAAAAACTACCGCTGAAGGCACTTCGCCTTCTGGCCGCCGAATCCCACAACTGGGGTTTTCACCATTGAGCCGACTGCCCGTGCCCTGCCAGGTGGCACGGGCTCCGGCGAGAGCCTCTGCCTGGCGGCAGATGGAGAAAATGAGACACCACCACGCAACAGTTGCGGAGCCGCGACTGTAAAGAAGCGGTGCGGAGACGCACAGGGACTTCCCGTCGCCTCGCCCGTGTCCAGTTCATCGTCACTACTCCGTTCGTCCGCATGGCCGGAGGTCGGGCCGAGTTCCACAGGAACCTCTATCTGCCCGATTCGACAGGGGGGGCAGATGAGCCTGTGGGTCAAGCGAAGCTCGATGTCGGAGTTGCATTTCAAAGTCTGAAGGTGCGGAGTCCTGCGGGCGGGGCAGTCCCTATCCTGGAGTTTCTGCATATCAAGGCCTGCGCGTGCGGTCTTCGCGGTGTGGGACTCTCGCACTGTCGAGGGCGACCGGACACTCGGCGACAGCCGCGTTCTGCCGTTCTGCGCATCACACCCCGGATTCTTCCCCAAAGCGCACAGATACAACAGGCGGAATCGTGGGCGCGCGTTCGAATCTGTAGCGCGGACAAGTTCGCAATCGAATCGTAAACCCACTGTAGCCGTCAGATTACAGTCTGTCGCCTTTAACGTACACTCGCAACCATTGCTCCATAAGAGGCGATAAGAAAGGCCCTTTCCACACGGGATGAATGGCCCATCACATGCACCGCACCAGCCATGGAAACGGCAGTCAACTGAAAGATAGCCGTCTGCGATGGCTTTCGAAGGACTCGGAGTTGCCGCCGGTGCGCGAGTCAACGGGGCCATTTTGAGGGGAATTTCCGTGCGCCTTTTGCGGTCACGGCACCGGTTTTCCCCGGGGCAATCGGATTTGCCATGTCGCTAAAATATTCCGTCGCCATACCGATAGGATGATCAGGCAGATTTCCGTCTTCATTCGCGATTCGACCCATTGCGCCGTCCTGGCGCTGCTCCTCGTCGCCTGTTGCGCGGGCCAGACAAACTCGCCCTGGCGCTATTGGGATTCGTCGGACGGCTTTATGGAATCGCACACAGCCAGCACGGCGATGGCCCCCGATGGCGGGCTCTGGGTCAAACATGGCAATCTTCGCGGCCTCGAACTGCTCAATGGCTATTCGGTCACGCCGTACTCCGATCCGGGCGGCATCGGGAGAATCGTTTGCGCGCCCGATGGAACCCTCTGGATGTGGTCCGGCGATGTGTTGAAGCGGCTTCTCGTTTCCCTGCCGAAGGCTGCGCACTGGACTCAGTTCAACGTCGATGAAGTAACGAACTTCGGTGCCTTGCGGGTCAACGACGACGAAAGCTTTGAGATCACTTCCGCCCGGTTCCCTTACTACCGCGCCATCTTGTCGGTCGTGGCAATCGACCGTGGCCACGCGCTCATCATGTTGCCGGACCGGGTTCTGGAGTTTGACGCCGACGCGTCCACTGCGCATCCTGTTGTCCTTTTGGCCAGGACCGGCTTGTCGCGGTTCCTCTCCATGCGTGCGGCGCGCGATGGAACGGTCCTGCTGACAGGGAGCGGTGGCCTTGGCCGGCTCTCCCGAAGCGCGCGAAATGATAAGGATGCGGGCCCGGAACCAGGCTGGCAATGGACGGCACTCCCTCGTCCTCCTTTCCCCTGGGTGGATTTCACCGAGCCATTCGAAGCTCAGGGAACGGACCTTTTCGTCAGCGGCACTACTTCATCCCAGGCGAACGCCGCCCTGGGATTCGACGGACACCGTTGGAAAGAAATCTACAGGAGCGATGCAGCGCCGATGCGGGTATGGCCCGGTAAGGACGGCTCGGTCTGGGTTCAAAGCGGAAACCGCATTGTCGAACTTGCGGGAGACGAAAAGAACGTCGCCGAAAGGATCGGCGCCCTCTCCGGGGTTCTCTTCTCCGTCACAGTGAAGAGTCCCGGGCAATTCTGGGTTGCCGGTTCACAGGGCCTTGCGCTTCACACCATACCCTTGTGGGCCACCCCTTTGGGCGCTCCCCATGTCGACGATGTGGTGAATGCCATCTCCGAAGATCGCTCCGGAAACCTGTGGTTCCTGTCCGCCCACGAACTGATTCGTTATGACAACGTGACGTGGTCCGCCTTCCCCCTGCCGGAAGGAGAGACCGCATGGGAGATTTTCACCGAGGGTCCGGCCGTGCTGCCGGATGGTCGCCTGTTGATTCTCACCAAAGCTTCGCATTGGCTGACATTCGACCCGGAACGGCATATTTTCAGGTTAGTGGAACACCCGGGAAAACGCACAATGCGTCTGTTTGTTCCGTCGGCGGACGGTACGGTGATCGCGGAAACCTATCCCGCCGGATCGAGTACCGGGATGACTCTGGAATCCTTTGATGGGCGTGAGTTCCGCCCCATTCTCGGGCCCGGAAATCTGGACAACGACCTGCGAAACCTGCGTGTACGTGCCAACGGCGAGATCTGGGCGGGCGGGAGCGGCTTCTTCGGCGTCTACCGCGAGTCGAAGAACCTGAGGATGGGCCCCGCCGATGGCTATCGGGACCCTGGCGCTTACTACATTTTCGAAGAACCGTCGGGCGCTTTCCTGGCCGGTGGACAGGACGGACTTTACCGGATGGAGGGTGGCAAATGGCGTCTGATCCGCGGCGGTCTCGACCGCGTGCGTAACATCATCAGGAGCGCCGATGGCAGCCTGTGGATTGCCTCGGGTACGGGAATACACAAGTACCGCGATGGAAGCTGGATTACGAACGGCATCGAAGAAGGCTTGCCGTCGAACGTTGCGTACAAGGTCTTTCAGGATAGCCGGGGCCGCATTTGGGCCGGAACCACGCGAGGTCTGAGTATGTTCAACCCGCTGGCCGACACCGCCGCCCCGATTGCGATCGTGGCGGACGATCAGAACGCCCGCGAAGCGCCCCCTGGCGGTAAAATTCGCTTCCAGTTCTCGGGAGAGGACCGGTGGAAAATGACTCGTCCCGATAGACTGCTGTTTTCCTGGCGGATCGATGGCAATGACTGGACTCCATTCTCGTCCGTCACCTTCGCTTCCTATGACAGACTGCCCGCGGGATCGCACCATTTTGGGGTCAGGGCCATGGATCGCAATGGCAACATCAGCCTGCTCCCTGCCAGCCACGCCTTCTCGGTCTTGCTTCCCTGGTACGAGATGCGCGGTTTCATCGTGCTTGCCACTGCCGCTTCCGTCATAATCACTCTGCTTTTTACTCTGGCGCTCATAAGCTACAGGAACCGTGGCGATCTGATTCGCAACCTGAATCGGACGAACAAACTTGAGCATGATCGGCAGTCGATTCTGGAAATGATCGCCCGCCGTGAACCTTTGCCGCGGATACTGCAATGCGTTGTCGATTGCATCGCGGAACATTGCCCCGGCTCCGATTGTGTCGTCGTGTTGAATCACGAAACGATCCGCGGCGTATTTTCGCAGCCGACGCTGCCCGCTGACCTCCTCCCTGCCTTCAAAGATATGACCGCTTCCGACCTTTCAGACGACTCGTCGGCCGAGTGGTGGCTCACAATTGGTTCCATTGAGCGGAGTTACTCCCCTGGCTCATGCCGGGTCATTCCCCTTCGCCCGGGAGATCGGCGGGTTCAGGGAGCTGTCTTGCTTTTCACACGCGGATTCAGCGAGCCTTCCGATCGCCAGCGCGGAGTCCCCGAAACCTTTGCAAGCATCGCGTCGGCCGCCATTGAGAATGTCCGGTTGTACGAGCGACTGGACCACCAGGCGCGGCACGATGTCCTCACGGGTCTGCCAAACCGGCTCTGTTTCGACGATCGATTGCAACGCGCAGTCACGACAGCCACAGCCAACGCCCAGCCACTGGCTCTGCTCTATCTCGATCTCGACCGTTTTAAGCAGATCAACGACACGCTGGGACATCGGGTGGGCGATCTCTTTCTGACCCGGGTGGCGCGGCGTCTCTCCTCCGCGCTGGACGGGGCGGCGTCTCTCGCGCGTATCGGTGGGGACGAGTTTACCGTGCTGTTCGAAAACGACGTCGACAAATCCTCCGTCGGGGCGGTGGCGACCGCCATGCTGGAATCGCTCCGGTCGGCGATTGAAATCGAGGGGCAGGAATTATTCGCCGGCGCCAGCATCGGCGTGAGCTTCTTCCCTGGCGATGCGGACACCCCCGTCGATCTTCTGAAATACGCGGATATAGCAATGTATCGGGCTAAAGCGAGAGGCAAGAACCGAGTGGAGTTTTTCTCGGCGGAGATGAGCTCCATAACCGAAGCCGCCCTTGGCCTCGAGCAGATCGTCCGAAGGGCTCTCGACGAACAGCATTTCGAGCTTTACTATCAGCCTCAGTTCACCCGGGCCGGAGCCCTGGCCGGTTTCGAAGCGTTGCTGCGCCTTGACGATCCCGACCGTGGTCCCATCAGTCCCGACGAAATCATTCCGGTCGCCGAAGAGTCCGGACTCATCGTTCCCCTCGGCAACTGGGTTCTTCGCGAGGCGTGCCGTCAGCTTCGCCAGTGGCTCGATGAGGGCCTTCCGCCAACCAGGATGTCGGTCAATGTTTCCGTTCTCGAAATAACGGGCGTGTCCTTCGCCGACGAAGTTGCTGTCGTGCTTTCCGGAGAGCGAGTCGATCCGCGACTCATCCAGCTGGAATTCACGGAGTCCGCCATAATCCGGAATCCGGCCGAGTTGAAGAGGCAGATGGAGAAGTTGCGGGCACTTGGCATCCGGCTTGCGATAGACGATTTCGGGACCGGCTACTCTTCTTTCGCCAATCTGAAGAACCTCCCGCTCGATTGCCTCAAGATCGACCGGTCCTTCCTGGTCGGCACGGCAGGTTCGGCGGATAGCGCGCAGTTGATGCGCACCATCGTCGACCTGGGTCATAATCTCGGCTTGACCGTGGTTGCCGAAGGTGTGGAGACCGAGGCCCACGTTGCCATCGTGCGCGAAAGCCGCTGCGATTTTGTCCAGGGATATCGGTTCGGTCGTCCGCAGCCCGCGTTGCAGGCGCGCTCGTATCTGGTTGCGGAACGTGCGGCGATGCCCGTGGGCGTCGTCTGAGACTGTTCGGACAAAATGGCGCACGGGCAGTTCCCGGAGCGCACCACGTCCCTGTGAGGACCCAGGCGACTTCGCCGTGACGAACCGACGCCGCGCCGAAGTCATATTCCATTGTGTTTCGACCCACGCTTTTCGGCGGTACTCAGTGGATAGAACCCGGGCACGAAGAGCCCTTCCAATAATCTACTGGACCGGCTCTTCGAAAAACTGCGTGATCTGCACGGCGCGCCCGCCGGGAAATACCGCTCGAATCTTCAGGTCGGCACCGACATCCTGAAGCTATCGGGCGAGCGCGCTGACATCCACGTCCGTGCGTCGTTCCAGGTTGGGCAAATCCAACCTGAGTGCTCGTATTCTATGTCGAGGCGAGAACCTGGATGTAGTCCTCGCCCATCGCCTGGACAGGCGGACAAACTGTCTGACCGGTCAGGTTCACCGTCCCCGTGACGGTCTCCACGCTCCAATCGGCGCCGAGACCCGGGGTCGACTTCCCTGGGTCGGGAAGGTCCCAGGATGCCGAATCCTTGAGCAGGGCGAGCGGCGGATTTGTGAAATCGCCGAAGAATTCGAAGACGTCCAGGTTGCCGGTGCTCGGAGGCTGGCTCGCATCCGCGTCGTTGGTTGTGGTCATTTGCACGGTGTACCTGGGCGGCACGGTCTGGCAAGGCGAAACCAGGTTCATGGTGATGTCGTGCGTCTCCGCCGGGAACGAATCCAGCCACCAATTCATCATGATGCGGATGTCTGCGCAATCCGAAACGGCTGTGCCACCGGCGGAACCGCTCAGCGCCGCCTGGACCACCGGGACGGTCCCATCGCCCGACAAGGCTCGCGTCATTAAGGCCGGAGCCGGATAGGTCGCCGACCCTTCCGCATGGTAACTGCACTGCGAGTCGGCCGACGCCATGGCAAAGAGGAAGGCGGCGCCGGCATCGCCCGGAACGCCATCAGCCCCGGTGGCTGAGGTGTCGGAAGCGCTCGCTGCGGAAGTTGCCTGGGCCAGGGCCGCGGCCGCCGCTGCGGACATCGCCCCTGCCGGCATCTCTCCTGTAAATGAATAGGAGCTTGCACTCAGCGGGCCCGTGACATTGGTCCGAAAATGATGTGCGTCCATCCGGAGGCGGTAAGTCCAGGTCATCGTCTGGGCCAGCGACCCGTCGCCCTTGGCCGCCGTCACCACGTGGCCGTTCCATTCGGTCAGCGGGACGCAGTTGCTCGTCACCCCGTTGGCACACACCACGACGTAGCCTGCGAACACTCCCGACTGGGCGGGCACGTCACACGTGATCATCTGAGGCGACCAGTCGACGATATTGAGAGACTGTCCCCCGGAGTTCGCCACCGGTGAGCTAAGCATGGTCACCGTGGCCGTCCCCCCGCCGGCTCTCGGGTCGCTGCCGAACTCGCCGTTCACGAAAAGATGCTTCTGGGCCACGGATTCGAGGCCCAGCGCCGTGATGCTCGGGACAAGGCAGAACCTCGGGCCGCCGCCGAAGGCCGTCATGGTCGAGTTGAGAGAAGGGAAGTTGCTCACCCCGAGCGCTCCTCCGCCCGTACCGGGTAAGAGCCCCGTCGGCGCGTTGTGGTTGACCAGATCGCCCTGCACGAACGTCCAATCGAAAGGTCTCTGAGGAAGCACCTCGGGGAAGAATGCGGGGTCGCTGTTGTTCGTCCCGAGGAACCTGTCGAAGACGAAATCCGCCGTTGCAGCTTCGGCTTCTTCGGCAGTGATCCCGGTCCAGCCGAGGACCAGGCCCGCGCCGCAGCCCGCAAGGACCTGCTGGAAGTCGGCGGCGGCGCTGCCGCACGCGTTCACGAAGACGAGGCTGTCATCTGCGAAGATCTTACCCCTCCAGTAGAATCGGAAGAAATCGGTGGTCACGCCGTAGCGGTCGCCTGTGCCCGCGATTACTACCTTTCCTGAAGCGCCCCTGGTGAACAGATCGTTTTTCGGCTCGAGTACGACGCGCGGCGGGTTCGCGTTCAGGTCGCTCTGCAGAGCCAGGTCTTGCGAATCGTTGGGAGAAGGCGCCTGCGAGGTGAGCAGGACAAACGGGGGCAGAGGAGTGCCCAGGGCGTTCATCAGTTGTTCCCCCATGGAGGGCACTTTGCCATGCGACATGATGTAAAGCACGCCGATCTCGTTGCCGGACTGGTCGACGCTGGTTCCGTTGACTGCGCCGCCAAGCTCTCTCAGCGTATTCACGTCCATGTTGTTGCTCGCCATGCTGGCGCCGTCAACCTTGTAGCCACGCGCCGTGAGCATCCGTGCGATCACGTCGATCCGGTCGACGCTCGTGTCCATGGAGGTCATCAATATGGCCCGCGTGTTTGACGGGAGAGTGCTGTCGGACGTACTCATGGAATGCTGGCCTTCGTCATTTGAATTTTTGGGCCGTTGGCTCTGCGGCGCCCCGTGTTGGTGAAGTCTTCCACGTTGAACACGGCCTTGTCGGCCGGAACGGACGCCTCAACTACTCGGCGATCATACCATAAAAAGCGCCTTCGCCCCGCTTTCGCCGCGGGCCTGACTCGGGCCTGACAAGAAGATGGGCAATGTGATTTCCCACCATGGTGGCCACCTCCCCATTCCGTCAAAATCCGCGATCTAAGGTCACAAGTCGCGACTGTGGGAAACGATCATCTGAGGGTGTCATTGCTCCTCCCACAGGTACAGACGTTCATTTTCACGCGCCAATCCTCGACAGGGGGTGTAATCCATGGCAAGGATTTCTTCAGTCACAAATCCGGCCAATCTGAGCCTATTTTTCCGCTTTGGCCTCGCTGAGACACCTCGCGCGGACCCGTCCCGTCCCCAGGCATTATGCCCAGAAAGATACCGGAGCGCAAGTCGCCCGTTGGGAGATCCTCGGGAGTCCTCCTAAGAGGCCCTGCCACTATCTTGAGGGCGCCCTCCTGGTCTTCCGGCAGCCCTCCAGGACCGGGAAGGTCGCCACCTTGCCTATTTTGGGCGACCCGTGCGATAAAGAGGAGACGGACTTGCCGCCGCAATTCCGGCTGTCAGGATGGCACGCCCGCAAGACGGGCCTCAGGGCGACAAAACTCCCTGAAAAAGAAAGAACTTAGCATCGCTCTCCCACTTTTTTGCCGATTGGCCGGTTTACGGTCACAAATATCCAATATTTATTTTGATCTCGCGCAGCTAACAGAAAAAACGGCACTTAACCCGGTCTCCGCGCCCTCTAACCGCCAAAAATGCCCCCTGAAATTTTGCGGCCCCATGCTCTAATGCAATCAGGGAGCGGTTCTTCACCGGGCCAATCCCGCGAGTTTCTTCCTGCGCAGGAAGCGTCGATTACGGTGATACTGGACTTCCGGGGCTTCCGGGTCTGTAGATAGTGCGTGATCGGGGTATCACGGAGTTCTGGTTCGGCGTAACCGTCGGATCGGTACCGTGGTCAGAGGTCCCCGTTTTCGGCCGAAGCTTCTTTTCAAAGAAGGAGCAACGGTCCGCGACTCTGTTTGCGGGTGTCCCGAATTACGGCGCGGGGACTCTTCGGAGTTTATACGCGTCGACGGAAGACATTTTTCA